>MTKW01012274.1_pt1 | contig 12475 bp, 12 predicted proteins | sample 1042761 | NCBI WGS metagenome assembly MTKW01 (sample SAMN06205366, study PRJNA360243) | anaerobic digester metagenome | biome: Wastewater treatment plant; feature: Anaerobic digester sludge; material: sludge; isolation source: anaerobic digester fed with sludge from wastewater treatment plant ...
AGGACTTTTTTGGTTGCTGGCATTTTGTCAGTTTCAATCCACGCCTCCACACGGGAGGCGACATCATCGACTCGGGCGTTGTACCTGTGACAAGATTGGTTTCAATCCACGCCTCCACACGGGAGGCGACGTTTCTCATTGCCGTTCTGGTAACCGAGATTGAGTTTCAATCCACGCCTCCACACGGGAGGCGACTAGCAAACTGGGCGGTATATATCAAGGCCGCCCTGTTTCAATCCACGCCTCCACACGGGAGGCGACCCCTGGCTTCTATGGCACTAAAGTCAGCCACCCAGTTTCAATCCACGCCTCCACACGGGAGGCGACTTTTTATAACAGCCACTATCTACAAGGACAAAGAGTTTCAATCCACGCCTCCACACGGGAGGCGACGTCATAAAATCCGTAGATAGTACTGTGCCATTTAAGTTTCAATCCACGCCTCCACACGGGAGGCGACCTATGTCCTCGACCATATCAATCCTATCTTCCTGTTTCAATCCACGCCTCCACACGGGAGGCGACGCGGTCGCAGGTCATGCCCCCCGACTGCCCCTCTGTTTCAATCCACGCCTCCACACGGGAGGCGACCTTGGTCTTAACAACCCGTCCACTTGGGTACTCGTTTCAATCCACGCCTCCACACGGGAGGCGACCACAGTGGGTGGCTTTAAGGAGTATGCGAAAAAGGTTTCAATCCACGCCTCCACACGGGAGGCGACGCATTCCTCATTCGAGGCTGTTCCGGGACATCACGTTTCAATCCACGCCTCCACACGGGAGGCGACTCAGTTAGCGGTCGTTGGCAACCCAGACCTCAAGGTTTCAATCCACGCCTCCACACGGGAGGCGACTCAAAGCGCCGCACCTACACAGACCAGGACAAGGTTTCAATCCACGCCTCCACACGGGAGGCGACTGCATGGCTTGCGATGTGGCGGCGCCGGGTTGGTAGTTTCAATCCACGCCTCCACACGGGAGGCGACTTGAGTCGTTCTTTATCCCCTGGCTCGATGTAGTGTTTCAATCCACGCCTCCACACGGGAGGCGACAAAATCTACTGGCCGCACAATTCGGCGTGTATCGTTTCAATCCACGCCTCCACACGGGAGGCGACAGTTGTGGCCATGACGGCCAGGGCGTCCCGATGTGTTTCAATCCACGCCTCCACACGGGAGGCGACCTCCAAGTGCTTGGGGGCAAAGATAAAGCCTACAAGTTTCAATCCACGCCTCCACACGGGAGGCGACCCGGTATGACCTTGCGGAGTACCTGGGTGTCACTGTTTCAATCCACGCCTCCACACGGGAGGCGACTCGATGGGGAGTATGGCACTTATTGGGGAGCTGGGGTTTCAATCCACGCCTCCACACGGGAGGCGACTCTGACATAATAGCTCTCCTCCTTTTTCTGTTATGTTTCAATCCACGCCTCCACACGGGAGGCGACTGGATGCCTGGGCTTATGTCACGAAGATCCAGATGTTTCAATCCACGCCTCCACACGGGAGGCGACCCAAGGCACCGGCCTGCACATGTTCCTCATTCATATGTTTCAATCCACGCCTCCACACGGGAGGCGACATATAGCTAACAGGATCATCATCCCTAAGAGCATGTTTCAATCCACGCCTCCACACGGGAGGCGACCCAGGGCCTGCCCCGGAGCGGCCCATCGTGCTATGTTTCAATCCACGCCTCCACACGGGAGGCGACGTGAGAGTGGGGGCGGCTCCTTTTTTTGATGAGGGTTTCAATCCACGCCTCCACACGGGAGGCGACCCTTTCCCGTGGTCCTATTCCTGCAGTACACCCACGTTTCAATCCACGCCTCCACACGGGAGGCGACTTCCGGGCTTAGCCCGGTTTCGGCTCAGTGGGTATGTTTCAATCCACGCCTCCACACGGGAGGCGACGATGCCGATAAGGGGATTCCTTCCTCCTCAAAAAAGTTTCAATCCACGCCTCCACACGGGAGGCGACCTTACACGCTCCAAAAACGCTTTAACCCAAAGTAGTTTCAATCCACGCCTCCACACGGGAGGCGACTAGTACCTTCCTGTGCCTGGGCCGGCACAGGCCAGTTTCAATCCACGCCTCCACACGGGAGGCGACCCAGGGCCCCTGGCCCTAACGTGTTGTCGGCGTCTAGTTTCAATCCACGCCTCCACACGGGAGGCGACGTGGGTACCCAAGACCTTGAGATTGTTGTTGTTGTGTTTCAATCCACGCCTCCACACGGGAGGCGACTTATCACAGTTAACCTGGTATTTACCGTGCTAAGTTTCAATCCACGCCTCCACACGGGAGGCGACAAGGCACCGGCCTGCACATGTTCCTCATTCATATGTTTCAATCCACGCCTCCACACGGGAGGCGACCAGAGATACCAAACGTCTAGAGAATTGTTCGGACTGTTTCAATCCACGCCTCCACACGGGAGGCGACTGGCCAAGTACGGGACATGGTATGGCCGGAAGTTAGCGTTTCAATCCACGCCTCCACACGGGAGGCGACCCCTGGGCCCTGACGCTCAGGGCTACCAATCAAGGTTTCAATCCACGCCTCCACACGGGAGGCGACCGGAGGCAGCCGAGCCACCGCGTCCAGAGCGGAAAGTTTCAATCCACGCCTCCACACGGGAGGCGACTGGTGCTGGTCAAAGCCATCATGCATCCCTCCAATCTGTTTCAATCCACGCCTCCACACGGGAGGCGACCATATAATTGGCTTCCTATACGCAAAGATGTGTTGTTTCAATCCACGCCTCCACACGGGAGGCGACCGATACGCTTCAGGGCAGGGCTCTCGTGCTGCAAGGTTTCAATCCACGCCTCCACACGGGAGGCGACGCGTATCGTCCGGGTTGTCCCAGTCGAGGCTCCAGTTTCAATCCACGCCTCCACACGGGAGGCGACACCACGTATCGCCTATCAAATACCGTGAGCGGGAGTTTCAATCCACGCCTCCACACGGGAGGCGACGAGAGTGCCTTTGTCGGTTATAAAACAGCTTGCCGTTTCAATCCACGCCTCCACACGGGAGGCGACGCTTGCCTAGCAAGCTATTACCACAAGGGCAGCAGTTTCAATCCACGCCTCCACACGGGAGGCGACTCCCGCGTTCTTCTGCCGTGGCAAGCCCCTGGATGTTTCAATCCACGCCTCCACACGGGAGGCGACCCCCATGCCTGGGTGCCAATCATGATAGACTCGTTGTTTCAATCCACGCCTCCACACGGGAGGCGACTCATTGCAAAAAAAGCACATGCCATACAGGGGTTCTAACGGTCGTTCCGCGAACCCCTTGTCATGTACAATTACTGACTGGCACATCAGATGACCTAAACCTCATAGCGCCAGGTAAACCGGTGAGCGCGAGCCTGATGGGTTTTCAGTGGGAACTTAAGGTTCGCGCTAGATCACCATAGGGCCCTCCGGGTCATAGCTCGGCTTTGAACCCACGTGCTGTACTCGCCTATGCCAATTTCTGCCTAGGTTATAGTAGCGTACACTATCCGTTTCATGGTCAATGATCTTCTCCAGGCGACCACGAAGCTCCGTTAATTGCACAGGATCCACCAAGCATTCGAAAACAGAGTTTTGAACCCTTTGACCGTAGTTTTGACACTGTTTGGCCACTTGGCGAAGTCGTGTTCTGCCCTCCTTCGTCTCGGTGTTGACATCATAGGTTATTAACACCAGCAAACTATATCACCTCACAAGGAACGGGGGGTATTCGTCCAAATCGCCACGCAAGTGCCGTGATAATAGCAGGGACTGTGCGTAAGGGATTAGCCCCAGGCTTATCTTCTCCTTAAGAAATGGATGAGTTATCTCCTCCCGTTTTCTCTTTTGCCATTCGGACAGAACCGTTCTCCTCGTTGCCTCGTCCATAATCACCGCACCAGACTCCTTCTTGGCGAAATCCTTGGGACTCACCTGGCCATTGTTAATTAAGGTAAGCACAAATCGCTCCACCAAGTAAGGTCTCAATTCCTCCATGAGGTCAAGAGCAAGACTTAATCGGCCAGGACGATCTCGGTGAAGGAAGCCGACCTGGGGATCAAGACCTACTGTCTCCAATGCTGACGCGCACTCGTACGCAAGCAGTGTGTAAAAAAACGAAAGCAGCGCATTTACAACGTCGAGAGGAGGCCTTCTGGTCCTCCTCTGAAAACGGAAGTCTTCGGTGGGGTTAGTAATCAGATGATCGAAGACTGCAAAATACTCACGGGCTGCGTCTCCTTCAAGTCCTCTCAATGCGTCTAGGTCATTGTAGTAGCCTTTGAGACTATCCCAGTAGGTTGAAAGTCTTTCAACTACCTGTGTTACTTCCGCACTTCCGGGCTTATCTTTGTGGTCTCGCAAGAAACGCATAAGGACGCTCCGGCAGTTCAGAATCTTACCTGTTATAAAGGACGCCGCCAGCGAAGCCGATCCTTCGGCACTATCGGACACTCGATACTGTTTTCTCCTAAGAAGGACATTTCCAGAAACCCCTCCGGTTACTCGAGCAATAAATCGACCGCTCTGACTCAAATAGCAGATTGGAACACGCCGTTCACAACAGAGGCCCATAAGGGCAGGACTCGCTCCTGTATAGTTGAAACAGACTAACCCTTCAAGATTATGAATGGGTGCACGAAACTTCTCATCACCATCAACGCTTACTACGACGTTGTCTCCGTCCCTGGAAAGGTAGGCGTTGGGTGACGTTACATAAAGCGTGTTGAGGAGTTTTCTCACACTAATCTATCTCCTCCTGACATGGTTTCGAGATATGCCCTGACACTCTTTCTATGGGATACATCTGGAAGGCACAAATTCTTGAGCGAGCATCGCCCGCAGTTCCTGGCCTTGATCGGAGGAGGTGTATATCCCGCATCATACACCTCGTGCATCTGCTTGGCCAAATCGACAACTCGCAAACGGACGGAGCCGTCAATGTGCACTACCTGCCGTCTCCGCGTCTTTCCGTAAAACAGGGCACCTTGCTGAACAGGTATCTGAAGCATCTCTTCCAAACACATAGCCTGCGCTGCCAGCTGAACTACATCACAATCATTGGATTTCGGCTGTCCACGCTTGTACTCAACTGGAAAGGGTCGCCACAGCCCTTCTCTACCATCAAGCATGATGCCTCCATCCGAACAAAGACGGAATTCAACCACATCTGCGACTCCGTATAGTCCAAGTCTGGCCGAAGAGAGAGGCGCCGACCGTGTTATAAGCAAGGTTCCCCTTGACTCGAAGTAGAACGGATCGTCGGCTCGATCATGCATTGCTCGGCCCTCGAACGTCAGTACATTCTCGGTCCACATCCGCTCCACATGGATCAAAGCAAACTGCCGTTTGCAAAACGCAAAGTGCTGTATGCCCGAAAGGGGCAGGTAGTCTTCTTCGTGATATTGCCCTTGAGTCACAACCTCTCTATTACCCTCACTGTAGATGGGATCGTATCTTGATCAATCTCCACCACATAGTCAGAAAAAGCTCGGGCAGGCCGGTTACTAACAATTCGCTTGATAGTCACGCTGCTAAACAACTGATGTGCATGGGTATTCCCCAGCTTCGTCGAGTGCTCGAAGACTATAAGCTTCCTTGAAGCCATCTTGCCGCGTGCTGCCGATCTGTCATGCTCAAACATGTTCTCCAAAGCCTGCCACAAAAGTTCCAGATCATCTTGGGAAAAACCAGTCTGGTCGGCCAAGGAAGCAGATACGTAACCCTCGGCTCTGTAAAGCGCATAAGGAACAATATGCTTTCTACCCATAGTGCGCTCTTTTTCGATATCGCGTTCATTCGTAACGGCCATTCTGGTGATGCTTATCTCCTGAGGGACAATTGGGTCAATGCTACGGGCAAAACCTAGTTGAACAGGCCCTCGAACTTGCCCGCAGTTCACTTCAGTTGTCATCACCGCACCGAATGTGCGTATATCGTAGAAGTTTGCACACATGAAATCCCTAAGCTCTGCTGCCTTAGCCCTAGCCTTATCTTCAGCGTCCTTCTTCTCCTTCTTATCTTTTATGGTTGCCGGTACAACAAGTCCCAACGAATCGTATGCCCTCTTATGCTGGGTGTTTAGTACAGCACCCTCTTGAACGTAAATGTCGTATCCGGGCAAGTAGTTTCCTGATTCATCTTTTTTGACCAGATCCACATAGTTGCGGATCTTGCGCTTAAGACAGACGTCAGTTACCAAGCCGAGATTGGTCTCGGCGTCTAGCCGAGGCATATTGCCTGCGTCGGGGTCACCATTGGGATTCCCGTTTTCTACATCAAACAGAAGAACAAACTCATATCTCTTATCAACGAGATTCTTCATTCTCCACTCCACCTTTCATTTCACCTTCGTTTTTCTTTCGATAAAGGGCACTTTTCTGCTGATAGTAGCCAAGAGCAAACAAACCCTGCTGATCTAGGTCTAGATGAGCTGGGAAACTCTGTATGTCAGCCATAACTTCCTCGATCAGCTTGTCCACATACCCACCATATTCGGACTTAGCCAGGTGGTGTTGAGCCAACCTCAATAGTACCGGAAAGGCTGCTACTGGCGTGGCGGACGCTGAAGCATAGTAGCGATCCCTGATAGTCGCCTTGATGGTTGGGTTTGCGTCTTGCTGAGCTTTCTCCAGAAGCGCAAATAGGCGGCCAAGTAAGTAGCCTGGGTTCTTGTTCTCAGTGTTAAGCACCTCTGTCAATACCTCCTTTAACCTAAAGTCACCTAGAATCCTCGCTTTTCTTCGAAGGTGGGCTTTGATATAGGCAGCCCGGGGATAATTAACCTTGCGCTCCAGCCTTGGTGAATCCGGATCATTTGAATCCACCCTGATACGACTGATCAGTGTGGCATATAGGGATTGGGGATATGAGGTCCCTTCAAGAACTGAACGCATAAGAGAGCCAACAAGCACATTTGGGACATTATCGGGCTTTCTCCCTGCAGCGGGAGCCGTCTCCAGCAGCAATCGACCGATACTCATAGGCCGCTCGTTCTCTCCATGGACTATTGCCATGTCTTCAAAATGCTGGGTGACATTCTTTAGACTGCCTCCAAACGTATCCACATGCCAAAAACGAATTGCCACTCTTGCAGCATTTGGAGATAATCCCAGCATGTAGAATCGAATTCCTTTGTCAAAACCTACTGTCTCCTGAGCAATAGGCCGTCCGTGAATAGCTCTTTCCAAAATGCTCTGGATCCGCCCTGTGGTTCCCTCGTCGTTGGAAACTGCTGAAGCACCGGCGGCATCATCGGTCTCAGTATCTTCGTATGCCCCCAAAGCCGTACCGAAGATACTCAGGAGTAGGTTCTCCTCCGGACCCGCTCTCTCGGCCCAGAACACAACCGTGGTATCGCCAACGAGTACCCTGTGCCGACTGTTAGATATAAGCCAGTTTAACGCAGTGCCATATGCAAAAACTGCATCCTCGCTTACTGGAGAATTGGCCCCTTGCTCTCTTCCGTACGATTCCACCGCTTTGAAGTTGAAAGACACAACGCTTGCACCTGTAGACTGAGCTCCACGAATGCCAGAGATACTCTTATGAAGTCGAGAAATCGGACCGTACTTTCCGGTAACCAGACATTGACCCATAACAGCGTCGGGCGAAGGCAATCTACAGTACTCGTTCCACTCCTTCCTCACAGCCGGCCTTTCGTGCACAAATCGCCCATCACCTTCTAGCCTGAACACTATGTTTCCACCAGTGTCAAGAGTCTCACTTACATCTGCCAGCCTCTTATCATGATCACAATTTTCCGGATCCCAGTTCGACAAAAAAGCGCAAACGGCCCTGGCACCATCATCATGAACGGTAGTCAAGATACGTTCGTGGAGTTCGACACACATCCTGTGGCGATCTCTAGCGCGCGCTGCAGTGGTTACCATCTTACCGAGAATATACTCTGAAGGATCGCACAGAAAATTCGCAGCACCACCTGCGGAGCGCTTGACGCGCTCAGGCACTTTCATCTTGAGGCCGATAATCCGCTTTCCCTTCTGAGTCCCCAAAGGAACCGCTCTAACCAGACGCCCTTCACAAGATAGCTCCAATGCAACAACTGCACTGCTCTCGCTGTATCCTGGGCTTGCCACTCCGGAATTCGGATCTGCCAGCAATCTCTCATATAGATCACACAGAGAGGATAGTATCAACGTCCATACCCCCTTTGAGCAAATCCGGAACCTCGATTACCCCGTCGCGCATTGTGGGCCTAAAGAATCGAGGAGTCATGTGATCGTCAAAATCCAAGTCCCACAGCATCCATCCGAGGTCTTGCTCGCCCTGGTGGCAAGATACAGGTATCTCATCATTCTCAATCAGTTTGAAAGCCACAGGAAATTCCCTGCATCCAAAATAGGGAGAATGAAAATACTGGCCTTCTTTCATACGGCGAACAGCCATATTATAGTGTTTCTCAGCAGTATCATCCGACCCGGCCTTACCGGTCAGCTCAAAGTGCGCTTCAATCACATAAGCAACATCTCTCAAAACAAGCGAAGCACGCTGCTGTCTTTCCCTTGCGGCATACTGATGGAGGTCAACCTCCCTCCCTTGTAATGCTGCGCCGATGGTGCCCGCAGGGATCTTGCCCTCCACTTCATTTCGCCGGACAGAATCAAACCGGATCTCATTCAATACATGGATCCTCTCCACAACCCACCTGATTGCAGGTTTCCAGTGGATGGCTTCCAAGATCCCCCGGGCTGCCGAAGGCGTCATCACATCATAGCTGACTCGCTCTACCTTCATCTCGGGGCGCGTAAAGCACGCGTAGTCCCCCCACACCAGGAGTTTCACACCATAGCCCATGCAAATGCCTCCTTCCTAACTAGAATTCTCGCTCAAACTATCCAGCTCCCACCTCCCTTGCCATCATCAGCCGGCAACACAAGCCCGTAACTGTTATCATAAAGGTTAGTATCACGCAGCACATCCAGGCCTCCAATCTGCTCTAGAGCACCTGCTTCCAGTAGCAAACGGTATTCCCAGAAACGCACTGAAACCGAGTAGGGTTGCAGCTGTCGTCCTAAGTCGCGAGAAATCCCATTTGTCCTCACATCATCAATGAGTCTCTTACAGTTGCAATCGAAAGGAATGATGACTCCCACAGTGTCGTCACCGATTATCTTGAACAGATCAGCCACTTCACGGAAAGGGAAATTCAGGCGGTGCGCTTCGATTTCGATCTTTCGCATAATTCCGTAGGCGTCCAGGCCAGATCCGTGATCAGTTGTACAGTGATCCTTCCCCTCATAGAAGTAAAGATCCTTGAAATAGCACTCTACTGAGCTAAGATCCAACGGGTCTTGAGATGTCTCTAAGATTGTTGCTGCAATGGAAGCTGTTCTCCTAAACCACACGTGTGACATGCCTTCGCCGCCGGCAGGTTTGAACACTACTACGCGTCCACGATCAAGCTTGCCTTCTCTGTTGCAGCGCCCTGCTGCCTGGGCAATAGAATCAATGCCGGCCACGGCTCGCATTACCACGGGAAAATCGACATCCACCCCCGCCTCGATCAGCTGCGTGGAAACTACGCGGCATATCTCGCCATCTCGCAGGCGAGCGCGAATCTCATCAAGTTTTTCGGTACGATGAATGGGGCACATTGCGGCACTTAGGTGGTAATGCCCATCTGCAGGGCCCAGCTCCTCGAATATCTCTCTGGCATGTGCACGGGTGTTGACTATACAAAGAATCTGTTCCTCAGATCTGAGTTTAGCCGTAATCTTCTCGTTATCAAGTGAACCGCAGTTATTCACCTCAACTCTCTTCAAAGCCTCATACAGCTCCGATGGGTTTCGCACTATCTCATGAGGCCTTACCCCATTCGGAAACAGGCCATCCAGAGCTGGCTGTGTTGCAGAACACAAGACTACAGTAGCTCGATAATTAGCTACCAGCTCATAGAGAGCGGTGATACACGGCTCAAGATACTCCAGAGGAAGCATCTGGGCTTCATCTAATATGACCACGCTCCCCGCAACGTTGTGGAGCTTCCTGCAGCGAGAAGGTCTATTGGAGAAAAGAGACTCGAAAAACTGGACGTTCGTCGTAACTACCAGAGGCATATCCCAGTTTTCCTCGGCAAGTTCAATCCGGGTTGCAAGCCTGCCATCCTCGCCTTCTTTCCAGTGAATAACGTTGCTGTGATGCTCTAGAACTGGATCGGGGCCAAGTGCTCGACGAAAGACTTTGGCGTTCTGATCAATAATACTGGTAAATGGTATTACGTAGATTATCCGTTCGAGACCGTGAAACCTAGCATGTTTGAGCGCAAAAGCAAGTGAGGAGAGAGTTTTCCCTCCACCAGTGGGAACAGTAAGGCTGAATAGCCCTTGGGCCTTCTCGGCTGCAGCAAGGCAGTCCTCGAGCACTTCGGCCCGTTTCCGATTCACAAGAGTAGGTGGCGCCGAAGCAGTCAGCTCCCTCAGGTGCCTAGACAGTCTTTCCTCCAGAGCTGATAAAGACTCACCACCATCGCGATATTGAGACTTCCGGGGCTCCAAAAACCGCTCTGTATCAAGAAAATCGGCATCAACAAGACACGAGAAAAGCATTCTAGCAAAGAAGGCAGCGCTAAACCCGCCTGTTCTGGTCGTTGGAGATAGAGGCGGGCTGGATATGGTATTCGGAAGTTCAATTTCTGCTGTATACGCGGAAAAATCACACAGGTCCCTACGGCTAAGGCGATATTCAAGACTACCCTCTTCTTGATCATTGCCACCATCGGGCAGGCCGCCATGGTGGCCCGCTATAGCATAAGCGACAAGTCGGCCGAAAGGCCCATACTTACAGGCTGCCACAGTCGCCCCGGCTGTAGAGTGATCGACACGAATTCTCGCGTCCTCAAGTCTCCTCTGAAACTCACGCGAGTATTTTCCCAGGTCATGGCATATCCCCGCAAGCCATGCGATGTCGCCTGCGCCGAAACCTGCTCCAAAGGTCCTGGTCCTTTCGGCTACTTGAAGCAGGTGCTCCTTCAATGGTTGCCAGCTAGTCTTGTCAGTACCCTCAACAGAGTGGGCCCAATATTCCATGATCACCCTCCTTGGTGTCAGAAATCCATCAATCGACTGGATTATATATGCTTTACCCTGTCACACAGTGTCGGGAACATAAGTTTGGGTACATGTCAAAAGACCTCGAAGGGCAACGCCTTCCCCGTCTGTGCGATTCGCAGAATTTCACATTAAGTCGCCGCAATCCCACAACTTACAACACATTTGGGTTCTATTTGCTTGATATTCGTCCCTCGGAGTTTGGAATCCTCTTCCAACCACGGCAGAAAAAACTGATGTCCTCGAAGACTCGGGATTTTCAGACATTTCTAGAAGGAGCGAATCTCCTCACACATTTTCGGGTCCAATAGGCGAGCCTCGCTATAATCTCCACAGGTTTGTCGAGGCTATGAGCGCCTGTTGAGTCACAATCCAAGAAGGGTTCTTCGAGGAAAACATAGAAGCCCTTCACGCCATCAAAGTATGGCAATGCTGCCTGATTACGATTATCTTTTGGCATCTCAGACACCGCGAATTCTTTGCTGGACTGCTGGTCTAGATTATTTGACCTTGTTCAAGTACGCAGTTACAGTGAAGAAAGGGATGGAAGCGGTCATTCATGTGGGTCAAGGATTAGCATGAAGAAGGTGCAGTATGAAGTTTTACGATTTGTCGAAAGAGGAAAGAGAGCAGAAATACGCAGTCATATATAACGACATCCGCCTGGATCTAGAGCAAGGCAAGGAGTGCACAGTCCACAAGTACTTTGACGCCAAAGATACATATATCAGAAAAGCAGCGTATTCTGCATTAGGAAAGATAAATAAATCTGATAAGGCCATCAGGGACAATACCATCAGAACTCTTGAAAGACTAATCGTCGATGAGAGTGAGCGGGTACGCCAGTCCGTCATCTATTCCTGCGGGGAAATTGCAGTACTCGATTTTGCAGCTGTAGAGCATCTGCTTGAAATGGGATTAAGTGACAGGCATGACTCTGTAAGGAATGCAGTAATTGGATCGCTGAAGAAATCAAGCCAGAAAAACCCTGTTCCAACTATCGATTTCTGCCGGAAATATATACTGTCCCCAGACGCTGAAATACGCAGACAGGCTTGCCACGGTTTGGAACTTCGCGGAAGGACGCACCCTCAGGATATCATGGACACTCTGAAACTTCTACAGCATGAGAACACGAAACGAGTACGTGACATGCTAATTCATGTGTTTGGGCAGATAAGCTACAAAAAAGGATGCTTTTATTACGTCATTGGGCAGTTAAAGACCTGGGACAACAAGGACCTCTATCCACTTGTTCAAGAAGAGATAATCGAGGTACATGGCAGATATGAGAAGTTTAGCGAGTTCACCCAAAGCGAAGTCGCAGAGTATTTCGCCAGAGAGAATCAACGCCAGTCGTTCAATGGCTAGCCTCTAGCCTGTCTGCCCCTGCTAGCGCAGG
>MTKW01012948.1_pt1 | contig 12475 bp, 13 predicted proteins | sample 1042761 | NCBI WGS metagenome assembly MTKW01 (sample SAMN06205366, study PRJNA360243) | anaerobic digester metagenome | biome: Wastewater treatment plant; feature: Anaerobic digester sludge; material: sludge; isolation source: anaerobic digester fed with sludge from wastewater treatment plant ...
AAAATTGTGCGGTAACAGGGAGTCTCGCCGCCTGTACCGGAAAGGTCGGGGAAGGGGAATGCAGCCGGGCTGGACTCCGGTTCAAACATGCCCTGGTAGCTTTGGCCCAGGATCAGGGCGGCATTTCCGCAAGCCATCCCCTCCAGCAGCCCCCGGTACGTGCCCACGACCACCTGCGAGCGGGACAGTACGGGGGCGCTGTTCAGCAGCCATCCATAATCACGGCCCTTGAGCAGGGGCAGCGGTTCCGGAGAGAGCAGTTCCACCTCCACGTCGGCCAGCCCCGCCGCCTTGAGCAGGGCTGCAGCGCTTTCAGGGGTAAAGCCGTATTCCTCACCGATAAAGGTAATCTTGAATCCTTCCTTTTCGGCGGGCCGGTACATATCGAGGTCCACCCCTTCAGGAATGAAGACAGCCCTCCGGCCCGGCCAGGCGGGGACCCATGCTTGAGGATGGGGCGTGATCAGAAAAGAAAGCTTTTGCAGCAGGGCCGGATTAACGGGACGGGCGGGTATCCCATGCAGTGTTGCACCGCAGGGGATCTGCAGGGTGTGGAGCAGCTTTTCCGTTATTCCGGCAAGAGAGAGATCGTGCAGGTGCAGCAGGTCAAAGCGGTACCCGCGGGCCAATTTTATGATCTTTTCCGGCCGGCTTTCAGCGAAACAGGGAAAGAACTGTTGATAACGGCGGATCTGATCAAGGTAGTGGGGAGGACAGTGGGTTATCACCGCAACTGCCCTGGCGCCCAGGCGATTCAAACCGGCTGCAAGACTGAAGAGATGGCTCATTGCCCCGCTGCAGCGAAAGCGGCTCAACATGAGGATATGCAAAATAGATCACCCGGAATCAGCATATGAATCCGGGTGATAAAAGGTGTCTGCAAATATGCGGGCCATAAGCGAACCCTCTTACCCGCTCCGCAAGGTTGCCCCGGTGTTTCTGGAAATGGACAAAGGGGATCGTTTTTATGATCCGGCCCTAGCGGGGCAGGAGGAAAAGCTGGGTGACCAGGTAGCCCCGGCCCGGTTTGTAGACCACGCCGACTCCTGTTCCGGTATAGCGGGGGTCCACTATTTTATTCCGGTGACCCGAACTGTTCATGAAGGCGTCAAAGATTCCCCTGATACTGCCGCCCACCCCGATATTTTCCGCAGCGAGGGTAAAGCTGATCCCTGCATTTCTGAGCATATCTCCCGAGCTGCCGTAGCTGGGCGATTCGTGGGCAAAGTAGTTCAGGCTGGACATATCCTGGCTTTTCAACCTGGCCAGGTATGTAAGCCGCGCATCAAGCTGCAGCGGGGGCAGGCCCCTTCCGGCTCTTTCACCATTCACCAGGTCGAAGAGCTGTCGCTCCTGCGGGTTCAAAGCTGCCGCCTCCTCCCCTGCGGGCGGCGGATCGGGTGTTACCGGGGGCGGGGGATCAACAGGTTTTTCCGGAACAGTAACCGGGGGTTCCGGCTGCACCGGCGGTGAAACCGGTCCGGCAGGCCGGCCTGCCGAAGTCCCGCCGTGGGCGCTGCCGCCCCCGGATCTGGCCATTCCGTAAGAGCTGCCGCCAAAGCTGTAAGGCTGTTGCCTCAGCGGCGGCGAAACCGGTTCGGCTGGTGCAGGCTTTACAGGAACAGCCGGTTTTATCGGGGCAGTGTAAGAGGGCACAGGAAACAGGGAATCGCTCCGGTACTGCGGTTGCGAGCGGGCCGCGCCATAACCGGGGACAGCCGGCGCCGCGGACCGGGCGGCATAAGCGCCTGCGGCCGGCGGATAAACCAGCATGACTACAAGCAGCGCTGTCCAGAGGCAAGGGGGTATCCAGTTTTTATTTTTACAAGATCTGGCCATATCGATCCTCCTGGAATATGTTATTGTTTCTTAATAATTATCCAGAACAAAAATTATGTCAACAGCAGTAACAGGCCTTTGTTGCAGCCCCGGGGATTTGATCTCACCGCTTTATTAAATAACTGTAACATTTGGAGATTATCAGCCCTGTGGTTTTTTATGGAGGAGAATCCGCCTGAGAAATTTACCCGGGTTCCAGCGTTCATCAATCCTGGCTGCCAACATCTCGTTTTCTTTGCCCAATAATCCCATCTGGTATTGCTGTTCGCGAATTCGCGCCTCCAGCCTGGAAATCGTTTTTTCCCTTTCCTGCAGGATGCTTTCAATCTGGCGCCGCTCTTTTTTCAGTCCTTGCAGTTCATCGTGATAGCGCTTTCTCTCCTCTTCTCTGATCCGGGTGCTCTTTTCGATCTTTTGCTTCATGCCGGCGATGATCCGATCAAAGCTCTCCTGCAATTTTTTCAGTTCGCCATCCTTGTCGTCCAGATCCTTGCGCAACCGGCGCATGTTCTTTTCGCTTTGCTGCGACAGAAGGAGCATCTCCCTACCCCTGTTTTTTACTTCCTCCTCCAGGCGCACCTTGGCTGTGGACAGATCCGAAATTCGGCCCATCATTTTACCCGAATAGCTTTGCAGCCTGTTGAAGTCTCCCTCCATGCTGTCATCCGCCGCCGGCAGCAGGTTTGAAAGTGAAGCACCGGCAGAAGGACCGCCGCTTTCTACCAGGATCCGGTAATTCAGCAGGCCTTTTTCCGGGCAGAAAGCGCTGCTGCGGATGAGCAGCGGTTGTTTAAAAATCTGCGGTTCCATCCCTTCCCAGCAGTCGCCGCTGAAACGGTAGCGCAGGAGGGTGCCGCCCTCCAGCCAGGCGATGAGCGGTTCTCCCGAGTGGTATCCCAGGAAAGGGAGGGGCGGCTCCGCCGTGCCCGGGGAAATTACTGTTTCCGGTTTCCATCCGCTCGACTTCCAGCCCGTTCCGCCCATGAAACGGTAGCAGATAAAATATTTGTCCTCCAGGAAAGTTCGCCAGACCACATGCAAGTTTTGCGCTGCATCAACAGTTATGGAGGGGTGTTCCACCCTTGCCGGGGCGGAAAGGGGAAAAGCCTTGCTCCAATGGGTGTTTTCGGGATCAAAGTAACGGTAGTAAAGGCCCCCCTGCCCGGCGCCGGTGATGCGGTAGACCAGGTGCAGGAGGCCGCGCCTGTCAATGGCCAGCTCTCCATAATTATCCGAAGCCCCGCTGCCAAAATCGATGACTCGCGGTTCTTCCCAACTGCCGCCGACGAGACGGTGATGCAGCAGCCACCAGCGCCCTGCGGAGGAGTCCAGGGCCAGGCAGACAAAGTGGAGCCCGCCCTGCAGATCGGCTGTCAAGAGAAAATGGCCGCATTCCTTGCTCTCTTCACGGTAAAACAGAAGGACTTGTGCCTGTTCGCTCACCTGCTCCGGGGAGAGGATGAGATGATAAAAATTGCCCTGATCCATGACAACGAGATGGGGCAGATGATTGGCATCCAGAGCGGCGCAGTACCTTTCCCCCTGCTGTGGAAGGGGGCGGGGTTCGCCCCATATGGAACCGGCGCCTGCTTCCACCACCAGTTCTCCTGCAGAGCCGCGGCTGATCAAATACTGTTTGCCCGTGGAGCTCAAAAGATAGGGGGTCTCCTGAAAAGAGCCCTCCCGCAGATAAAAAGGCATCAATGCTCACCTGCCTGTTCTAAACTCACTTAATCTATATGCCTTTGCCGTTAAATTGAGAAGTAACGAACGTCTGCCGGGCGCCCCGCTCGGCCCGATGAAATTTGAAGGGCCTTGCAGCTTTCAAATATCACCTTCTTACGTGCAGCGCATACTATGTCATTGAGCAGCCCCCGCAATATATTTCCACACCGCTCATCTATCATTATGTAAAGGAGGTTTGGATGATGGGTTGCAGTAAAAACACCGGTTACCCCGGCTTGCAAAGAAAAAAGGGCGGGGAGCTCTACCGCCGCCCCGTTCCATCCGAATTCAAGCCCATGCAGATACCGGAGCCCTCGGAGGTTGTCTGTATCAGGGTCGAGAAGATCTATGAACGCTGCAAAAGCGTTGAGACCAACGAGGAGGTTACCGATCTTTGCGGTATTGCGGTAGGCCCCATCGAGGATGTCTGGTGCGTAGATGTTGAACTGGTTATCGATAAACATCACCACTTCAAATGCGAGAAGATCCCGAATACAAATCGCGCCAAAACCTCATTCTGGTACCGTTTCCGTTTTGCCTATATTGATCAGGCAGGGCAGAAATTTTTCACCAGTGAACCGGTTTTCTTTGAAAAGACGGTCCTGTTGAGCGACCAGATCCTTGACAACAGGCTCTTTGTCCAGTGTGAAGCATACCTGGATTGTTTCGAGTGCTTCGTCTCGGGACTGCAGCAGGTTACCTGCTGCATCGGCAAGCTGATCATAGTTAAACTGATGGCCCTGGTGGATTTGCTGGTTCCTGCTTATGGTTTTTGCCCTGAACCCGATGATTGCACCGAGGTGGAATCGGAATGTCCCAGTTTCGAGCCGGAATGGCCGCCCTTCCCGCCCCAGCCACCCAATGATGAACCGGAGCCCGGGCCCTAGGGCGGGTTCGATTCTAATTTTTGTCGTGGCAAGTCGATATGTTCTGCCGGTGCATCTTTGCACCGGTTTTTTTCGCGCTCTATCCGGACAGGCCCCGGGCGGTGTGATATAATGAGCGGAAATATGGAAAAGGGGGAAAACGGGGATTGAGTTCCAGAAAAACAGTTAATATTGGCATGCTCGGGATGGGTACGGTGGGGGGCGGCGTGGCCGCGATCATCGAGCGCAGCGGCGCCCTGCTGGCCGGCAGGACAGAAATCCGGCCGGTGTTGCAGCGGGTGCTGGTACGGGATCTTTCCCGTTCCAGGGCCGTAGCCCTGCCTTCACAAATATACACCACCGATCCTGATGTGGTGATCAAGGATCCCGCAATCGATGTCATCGTGGAGCTCATGGGCGGGATTGAACCGGCGCGGACCCTCATCAGCGCGGCTCTTGAAGAGAACAAGGATGTTGTTACAGCCAACAAGGATCTGATGGCCCGGCACGGCCGGGAGCTGCTGCAGCTGGCGCAGCGCTGCGGGCGAAGCATTTACTACGAGGCCAGCGTGGGCGGGGGCATTCCCCTGATCCGTCCCCTGAGACACTGCCTTGTAGCCAACAGGATCAGGCGCATGATCGGAATCATCAACGGCACCACCAATTATATTCTTACCCGGATGTCCCTTGATGATATGGATTTTCAGGAGGCCCTGGCCCGGGCGCAGGAGCTGGGTTTCGCCGAGGCCGATCCGGCAAGCGATCTGGAAGGAAGGGATGCCGCCTACAAGTTGACCATCCTGGCGGAGATCGCCTTCGGCTGCCCCGTAAACCCCGACGATATTTCGGTGCAAGGGATCGGCTCTGTTGCGGCGGCGGATATTCACTACGCCCGCGAGCTCGGCTACACCATCAANNCCCACGGCCAGCGCGGTGATGGCCGATGTTATCGATGCCGCCCGCTCTCTTCACGCCGGGTCAGAAATGGGGCCGCCCCTGACCGGCGCCCGTGAGAAGAGGCTGTTGCCCCCATCGGCTCTTGATTCGCGCTTTTACGTGCGGCTGCTGGCCCTGGACCTGCCGGGCGTTTTCGGCGCCCTGGCCACTGCTTTTGGCGAGGAGGGGGTCAGCCTGGATATGATCATCCAGAAACGGAGGACCAACGGCACCGCGGAGATAGTCCTGGTGACCCATGATGTCAGCGAGGAGCGTTTTTACCGCTCCCTGGATAAAGCGCTGCAGCTGCCGGCGATCCAGTCCGGCCCCGGTGTCTTTCGCGTTATGCCCCGGCCGGGCGATGAACCTGATGCCGGGCTGTAGGGGCGGGCATTGCCCGTCCGCATTGCCGTAATAAAGGTGGAGGCAAGATGAAAGTCAAGGTCAGGGTTCCCGCCACGAGCGCCAATCTCGGCCCGGCCTATGATGCCGCCGGCCTGGCGCTGCAGATATACAATGAGCTGACCCTTTCCGTTGCCGCGGGTTCCTGTCCCGAGGTGCGGGTCAGGGGGGAGGGGTCTGTTTCTCTGCCCCGTGATGAAAGCCATCTTTCCATTCAGGCTGCCGACCACGTCTTCAAGGCAGCGGGGTTAAACCCGCCCTGCTGGTCGCTGCAGCAGCTTAACCGCATCCCCATTGCCGCCGGGCTCGGCTCGAGCGCAGCCGCCATTGTGGGCGGAGCGGTGGCGGCGAACGCTTTTTTGCCGCAGCCCCTTGCAGATGAGCAAATTCTGGAGCTGGCGGTGCGGCTGGAAGGGCACCCCGATAATGTTGCGCCCGCGCTATACGGCGGACTGGTAATCAGCTGCCGGGAGGGGGAGCAGCTGCGCACGTACCGTGTACTGCCTGCCGCCGGTCTGCGGCTGCTGCTGGCGGTGCCTGAAATCACCCTGGCCACCGCCGAAGCCCGCCGTGTTTTGCCCGAGCAGGTGCCGCACAGCGATGCTGTTTTCAATGCCGGGCGCGCCGCCGCCCTTGTTGCCGCCCTCGTTGCCGGCAAGGAAGATGTGTTGAACTGGGCCGTGCAGGACCGGCTGCACCAGCCCTACCGCCATCCGCTTATTCCGGGATCGGAGGCGGCGCTGGCAGCGGCCCGCCGCGCCGGAGCGGGCGGAGCCGCCATCAGCGGCGCCGGCCCCTCAATTATCGCTCTCTGGTTTGAAAAGAGCGGGGGCGATCTGCGGGGAAGCTCCATCGCCGCAGCTCTGGAAACCGCTTTCGCCGGTGCGGGCATCGGCTGCCGTACTATCCCTACCGCCCCCGATCACTGCGGCGCCTCACCGGTTCCATAGAGCAGCCCGCGGATCCGGGACCCTCTATATTTTGGCAAAGAAGCAGGTGCAGGAATAAAGCCGCTCCTGTGGAAGAGAATAAGCAATACCCCCGTATTGATTGCGGGTATGGCTTTTCATGTGGGAATCAAGCCACGATGGGAGTGTTGATGTGAGCGCTTTTTCCGACCAGCGGCCGACCCGGGCCGAGATCAATCTCGAAAATATAGGGCACAATGTGCGTGAATTCCGACGGCTGCTGGGCCCGGATGTGCAGATCATGGCGGTGGTCAAAGCCGATGGATACGGTCATGGCGCCGTGGAAACAGCCCGGAAGGCTCTTCGGTCGGGTGCTTCCCGGCTGGGAGTGGCTCTGCTTGAAGAGGGGATCGAGCTCCGCAGGGCCGGCCTGGAGGCGCCTGTACTGCTGCTCGGTTATACGGATCCCGCTGCAGTGCCGCTGCTGTTGAGATACAGGCTTACACCCACCCTCACCGGGCTGGAACAGGCCCGGCTTTTCAGCGGCAGCTCCGTGGCAAGGGGGGGGACCCTGCCTGTTCATTTGAAGATTGATACCGGCATGGGGCGAATCGGGGTTTGCCCCGGGGAGGCGGCCGCTTTCATTGACGACGTTTCCCGCCTGCCGGGACTGAAGCTGGAGGGTATATTTACGCATCTGTCTTCCGCTGATGAGGATAGTGAAGAGGCGAGGGCTTACACGGCCGGCCAGCTGCGGCTCTTTGATGATATTACCGCCGCCGCCCGACAAAGAGGGATTGCCCTTCCTCTTTGTCATGCCGCCAACAGCGCCGCCGCTGTACTATTTCCCCGATCTCGCTGCAATATGATCCGGCTGGGCATCTCCCTGTACGGCTGTTACCCTGCTCCATGGATGAAAAATGGCACACCGGTGAAGCTGCGTCCGGCCCTGTCCCTGAAAAGCAGAATTGTCTTTCTGAAAGAAGTTCCCGCGCAAACGCATATCAGCTATGGACGCTCGTACTGCACCACAGCGGCCTCCACTATTGCCACAGTGCCCATAGGCTATGCCGACGGCTACAGCCGCCGCCTTTCCAACATCGGCGAGGTGCTGGTGCGCGGCCGGCGGGCCCCCATTGCCGGGCGCATCTGCATGGATCAGATGATGATCGATGTGAGCGGTATCAAGGGCGCCGCCACAGGTGATGAAGTCGTTCTTTACGGGAACCAGGGTCCGGGGAGCATCACTGTTGAAGAGGTTGCACAACTTTTGGGGACAATAAATTATGAGCTGCTGTGCAATGTGGGTAAAAGGGTGCCTCGCTGTTACCTGGAGCGGGAGGGGACGGCGGAAGGGTGCTCCAATGTTTGACCCTGGCACGGATCAACTTCTTTTCCCGGGGCGGGCTGCATAACTATTAAACGGAACCGTACAATAGCTCATATGGCGGCAGCGCAGCCCCGTTGTGATCACTATCGAAGGGGGTAGTTGGCATCATGGCGGAGACGAAAAGGATCATGATCAGCCTGCCACAGAATCTCTTGACGGAAGTAGACGGGATTGTGGCGTTGGAAAAAAGAACACGCAGCGAGTTCATCCGCGAGGCGATGAGGCTGTACCTGCAGGAGCGGAAAAAGAGGCAGATCCGCGAGCGGATGCAAAGGGGTTACCTCGAAATGGCCGGGATCAACCTGGCTCTTTCCAACGAGGCGGTTTATGCCGAGTGTGAGGCCGGCAGGATTCTGGAGGAACTGGTCAGTGGAGAGTGAAGCCGGTGGAGGTTAAACGAGGCTATATTTTTTTTGCGGACCTGAGTCCCGTTGTCGGCTCCGAACAGGGCGGGGTGCGCCCCGTGCTGGTGATCCAGAACAATATCGGCAACCGCTACAGCCCCACAGTGATCATCGCCGCCATCACCTCGCAGATTGACAAGGCCAAGCTGCCGACTCATGTGGAAATAGAGGCCGCCGGGTACAACCTGGATCGGGATTCGGTGGTGCTGCTGGAGCAGATCCGGACTATCGACAAACAAAGGCTGCAGAAAAAAATTACCGAACTGGATGATAAAATCATGCCCCGGGTGGATGAGGCGTTGCGGATCAGCCTTGGCCTTATCGAATTTTAGTGCGAAAAAAACCGCGTATCGGAATTACCGTTAACTGCAGTCAAGGCCGGCGCCTGCTCTGGCTGCCCTTGGCGTACAGCCGCCGGCTGGAGGAGGCGGGAGCGATCCCGCTGCTGCTCCCCCCGATGGAACCACCGGCTGCGCAGGATCTTGCCGGTTCCCTTGACGGGCTCCTGCTCAGCGGGGGCGGCGATCTGTCCCCCCTTTACTACGGCGAGGAGCCCCGTCCCGGTCTGGGTGAAGTGGATCCCCGGCGCGATGCCTGGGAGTTTGCCCTGGTGCGGGCGGCGCTTCTCCGCAGGCTGCCCCTTCTGGGGATCTGCCGCGGCCTGCAGGTGATGAACGCAGCCCTGGGCGGAAGCCTGGTCCAGGATCTCGGTGGAACAGGCTCCCTGCAGCACCGGCAGAAAGCCCCCCGCAGCCAGCCCTCGCACAGTGTGGAAATCCTGCCCCGAACTCGCCTGTCCCGTATTCTGGGAGAGGGCTCCATTGCCGTCAACAGCTTCCATCATCAGGCCGCGGCCCGCATAGCCCCGGAGTTGAGGAAAGCGGCTGTTGCCCCCGACGGGGTCATCGAAGCCCTGGAATGCATCGATGACCGCTTTCTTGCAGCGGTGCAGTGGCATCCCGAATCCCTGCACCATCCGGCATCGGAACTCCTTTTCAGCGCCTTTGTCGGGGCCGCCGCGGAATCCGTCTAACTGTGATCCCGCAGCCACCACCGCTCCGAAAGCAGCGCCTTCAGCGGGCTCCATATCTTGCTCACGGGAAAGGGCAAAAAATTTATGGCCTCCCTGTAAAGGCTGCCGGCAAAGGGAAGGGCCCCCCTTCCCGTCTCGATAATTCACCCGGCAAAACCGCTGTAAGCGCTGTCCGGCTGTTCGCCCTTCATCAGGGCGGCCATGTTTGCGGCGGCGGTAAATGACTGCAAATGGGCCACTGCTCCCAGCTTGGGGAGCAGCTCCCCGGAGGGGGTCCGGATTTCTGTAATATCCCCGGCGGCAAAAATGGAGTCATCCTCCGGCAGCGCCATGGTATGCCGGTCCACCTGCAGCCAGCCGGCCTCTCCGGCCAGGCCGCTTTCCCGGATAAAGGGCGGCGGCGCTGTCGGGGCATAGTAAAGCAGCAGGTCAAAGGGGAAGCGGTTATTTCCTGCGGAGATCGTCCTGCTGCCGACATCGATCCCGCCCTCCCGGTACCCCGGATGGAAGCGGATATTTCGTTTCAGCAGCAATCCGGCAGCGGCATCGGATGTCTTTTTGCCGAACATGCTCAGGGGAGCGGGCTCCGGGGTGTACAGGGTGATGCTCACATCACGCCTGCGCTCCCGCCGGCAAAACCAGTCTTCAAGCAATAGAGCGTACTCGTAAGGGCTTCCGGGACATTTTATCCTGGTGGAGGCGGCTACAATTGCTATTTCCGTCCCCCGGAAACGGGGCAGCACATGACGCAGCTTTCTGGCTCCGGCAAAAGTCTGCATATCCAGGGCCTGCTCTTCCATTTCCGGTAAATCTATCCCCTCAGGCTCCGCCCCGGCGGCGATGAGGAGCAGATCATATCCCATCTCCTCCCCGGCGGTACGGACCTTTTTTTTGACCCTGTCGATTTTCACCACTTCTCCGGCGATGAGCTCCACCCCATGGCGGTTCAGCAGGGAACGGCTTCTGGTGAATTGTCCCTCATTCCTTTTGCCCACGGCATAGAACGGCAGCGCGGCCCTGTTGACCAGCCTTTCATCCTTTTCAACAAGGATTACCCGGTGTCCGGCGCCAAGTCTTTTTTTAAGCGAACGTGCTGCCGGGGCGCCGGCGCTGCCTCCGCCTATGATCACTACAGTCCCCATCGGCCCCACCCCTTTACCGCATTGATTCTATTTTCCCCCGGGCAGGGTCATGCTATAAGGGGAGGGGCAAAAGGGCTGTTGCCGGGGGCGCCGCCGCAGAGCATTCATTAAAGAATAATTGTATCGCCCGGCCCGGCATAGTATATTGGTAGTGAGAGGAGCCTGCCGGTCAGCGAACCCGGGTTTTTTGCGGCAGGCCGGCAACTGTCCGGCGGGCGGGACAAGAGGCCATTTCATGAGGGATATTGACATGATGAAGCGGTTTGACAGAACCATGCAACATATTTTGGCCGGCGGCAGGGACATTGGCCTGCCCCGGGAGAGAATGCGCCTCGGTTACATCGGCGGCTGGGTCAGCATTCTGGGCAATGCCCTCCTGGCTTTGCTGAAATTGATCATCGGCATCAGCGCCGGCAGCATCTCCATGCTGGCCAATGCAGTGCATACCGCTTCCGACATCATTACCTCTGCAGTGGTGATCATCGGCTTCAAAATATCGAACAAGGGGCCGGATCAAAAGCATCCCCATGGCCATGGGCGGGTAGAATACCTGGCGGGCCTGGCCGTGGCCCTGGCTCTCATCGGCGTGGGCCTGGGGTTCATCTGGGACGCTTACGGGCGCCTCGCCGGGAGCAGGGCCATGGAGCCCAGCCTGGCGGCGGTTATTGTGGCCCTGGCCTCGATCCTGGCAAAGGAGCTCATGTACCGCTTTGCCGCCAGTATAGGTAAGCTTATCGACTCGGAAGCGCTCATCGCAGACGCCTGGCACCACCGCAGCGATGCTTTTACCTCCGCCCTGGTCCTGGCGGCCGTGGGCGGCGCTTACCTGGGTATGGGCTGGATTGACCCCCTGGGCGCTTTTATCGTGGCCGGTTTTATCATCTATACCGGCGGCGACATCGGACGCCGGGCCCTGGATAAACTCATCGGCGCCACTCCCCCGGCGGAGCTGCTGGGCAGCCTGGAAAGGGAGGCGCTGCAGGTGGAGGGGGTGCTGGACGTTCACGATCTGGAGGTGCATGACTACGGCATGTACAAGTCGGTGACGCTGCATGTAAAGGTTGCCGACAGCATTACCCTGCTCCGTGCCCACGAGATCATCCACGGGGTCCAGGAAAGATTGGAAGAGAAATTCAACTGCAAGGCCATCGTGCACCCCGATCCGCTGGATGATTGATTCGCCCCGCCGCCCTTTCAGCGCCCTTTAAAGATCGCCGCCCTTAATGTATAATGCAGGTGTATTTTCTTTTGCATTCCATGCAATATGCAGAGGAGGCATGCAGATATGGCCGTTGATCCGGGGACGGAACGGGAGCTGGAGGTGCTTTCGGCCCTGGCCTGTCTCTACCTGGACCCCGCAGAAAAAAAGCAGATTGCCGGGCAATTGAGCGCTGTTTTCAAGGAATTGAGCAAGATCCGGGAGGTAGATACAACAGGGGTGGAGCCCACCCTTCATCCGGCTGCATCCATCCTTCCTTTCCGGGAGGACCGGGTGGAGCCCTCGCTTCATGCAGACAGGGTTTTTGAAAACACGACCAACAGGAGCGGGCACTATTTCCGCGTTCCCAGCATCGCCGGGGATGAACCGGAGGAGCTTTGATCCCGGCGGGGACGGTGAACAGGTGAAAGGAGCGATCCGGTGAAACTTTACGAGATGACGGCGCTGGATTTAAGCCGGCTGCTGCAGAAGAAAGAGGTCGGCGCGGTGGAGGTAACGCGAAGTTTTATCGATCGCGCCGCCGGGGTGGAGCCGCTGGTGCGTGCTTACATTACCAGGACCTCCGGGGACGCCCTCGCTTCGGCCGGGGCGGTTGACGAAAAGAGGAGCCG
>MTKW01004567.1_pt1 | contig 12472 bp, 14 predicted proteins | sample 1042761 | NCBI WGS metagenome assembly MTKW01 (sample SAMN06205366, study PRJNA360243) | anaerobic digester metagenome | biome: Wastewater treatment plant; feature: Anaerobic digester sludge; material: sludge; isolation source: anaerobic digester fed with sludge from wastewater treatment plant ...
GGGGATTTCCGGCCTGTTGCCTGCGCGGCAAATGTCTGATATAATAGGCGTTGCGAAAATGTCGGGGCGTGGCGCAGTTTGGCTAGCGCGCTTGCTTGGGGTGCAAGAGGTCGGGAGTTCAAATCTCCCCGCTCCGACCATTAGGTTTGGCCCCGAAACGAATGTTTCGGGGTTTTTCGTTACTTCGGCAGCCGGAGGTGCGTACACAGATGGATCTGATTGCTACTCCTGTTGAGGCGCTCAAGGACAAGCTGACCAAGACCGAAAAACGTTTTCGAAAGAGGATGGAAGGGCTCAATCGGAAATCCGTGGGCATTGCTTTGGGGAGCGGAGCGGCGCGTGGAATGGCCCATGTCGGTGTGCTCGACGTCCTGTTCCGCGAGGGAATCCCTATAGATGCTGTTGCAGGATGTAGCATGGGCGCTGTTGTTGGTGGATGCTATGCCTCCGGAATGGATCCTGAGGCCATAGAGGAAATTGCCGTAGACATCAACAGGCTTGACGTAGCGCGCCACGTCGACCTTGTCGTTCCGACCAGAGGAGGGCTTATGGCCGGCTCGAGGCTGGACGAACTGCTTAAGGAGCTGACCGGTGACAGAACGTTCGACAATCTCAGATTTCCTTTTGCGTGTGTGGCTGCAGACATACTTACCGGCGATGAAGTCCCGATGGAAGACGGATTTGTCCACGAGGCAATGAAGGCCTCATCTTCTATACCGGGCATTTTCCAACCTGTCGTAAGTGGGAAACGTGTACTCGTGGATGGCGGCATACTCAATCCAGTGCCCGCTAATTACCTCCTTGCGATTGGAGTCGATGTGTGTATTGCGGTGGACGTAATGCCTGTGTTGAGACCGTCCGAAGAACAGATGGGCCGTATCCCTTCAATATCTGCAACCCTGATAAATTCCTTCGACATCATGGGGAGGCTCGTTGCAGCACCCCTCACGAGCCTGGCTGATCTGGTAATAAGGCCTGATGTGGGTGAAGTTTTCGGTGCCGAGTTTTGGAGAGCCCCGGAGCTGATTGAAAAAGGGCGGGAGGCTGCAAGAGGGACCATTCCTGCAATACGCAAAGCTCTCGAAGGCTGATCTGTCATGAATCTGTCACCTGCTGACTATCGTATTGTGACAAGCCGAGTCGGAGGTGAATGTGGAGTGGAATTTGATTCCAAGGAGATTGGCGTCTTTGGGGCGTGTGGAGAGGGGACGCTTTCCGAGAGAGAGGCAATGGCCGCAGTGGAGGAGATGCGGTTCTGGCTGTGGATAATGTCAGATCACGCAAAGCTGATCAGAAATGGATTCGATCTTGCTGAGGAGGATCTGTTCCGCTATTCTGATGCACTAGCCCAGAACCTCGATGGAATGCTAGCCCGAATTCAATCGGTCAATCCTCCGTTCCTGCCTGAGCAAGTGAGTTCTCTGATAGCAGAGTCCAATGCCGTTACAGTTCCGCTCAGGGAATTCAAGGCTGACCTAGTAGTGGCGATTCGAGAGTGCAGGGTAATGACTAATCTACCCGCCGAACTCATCGACCACATAAGGAGAGAGTCTGAGTTCTTCCTTGGCGCGATAAACGGATTGGTTGGGGGACCTTATCCAACAAGGTGCAACCTCAAGATACCTGCTCCGCCCGGTAAAGAGACTGAACCTGCGGCGCTTGCCCCGCGCAGCCTCATACCTTGCATGGGGCAATTGGCAGGCGCAATTCTCCAGGATGGCATCCTATTCTTCACACGAATAAACGGGGAGCATGCCACGGTGTTGTCTCTTTACTTCCGGCCTGAGGTCCAGGAGGACCTGAGAGAGGAGACTGAGGAGTACGGCCAGAAACTCCTCGGCTTGCTCGAGGAGTTGACAGCGAAGGTCGTACAGGGTTCCTCTTTCAGAGACCTGAAGGACATCATGGACAAAATCAGAGAGTCTACCATCAGTTGGTTGGAGCACTTGCGCACCCTGAAGGCGGCCGTGGGGTCATGCAGCGTGCCAACGGGCCAGGTGAACTTCCCATTTTCCTTGCTCGACCATATGGAGCGGGAAGGCATGTATTCCATTGAATTGCTGGACATGGCCCAGAACGTGTGATGCTGCAGACGTTGAGGTGGGATCAGTGTGGGGGCCATAGCGGCCCCCATGCGCTCTACTGGCCTGGGCTCGGACTCTGAGCTCGTTTCTTCTTTGACTCCTTCTCTTCATACATCTTCTCGTCGGCTGCACAAAGAAGAGCGTCAAGCTCCCGCGACATGCCCGGGGCCCAGATGGCTCCGCCTATGCTCACATCGAGGCCCGAGGCCACCTCTGACGCCTGGGTCCATGACTTCACTCGCCAGCGGACTCTGTGTACGACAGCTTCCAGTTCCTCATCATCCACGTCTTTGAGCAAGATGACAAACTCATCCCCGCCGAGCCTTGCCGCAACGTCTGAATCCTTGATCGACGTCCTCAGGATGTTTGCAAACTGCTTCAGAACGCTGTCGCCTGCGATGTGCCCGTACGTGTCATTAACGCGTTTGAACTTGTCAAGGTCGAGCATGAGCAGTCCCAGGGTTCCGCCACGTTCTTTTGTGGCGGTCATCTCCTCTTTGCATAGCTGTATGAACCCTGCCCGATTGTGTATTCCAGTCAGTGCGTCCAGTACTGCGCTGCGCTGCAGCTCTGCAAATATTACTTCGTACGGAGCATCCAATCCACGGAGAACTACGCCGCGGAATATGAGGCAGTATGAGACGAGTTTGAGGATGTGTCCGACGAAGTTCGCAAATCCATATACGTCTGTATAGAAGGTGAAGCACAGGCCGGAAAATACTGATGTGGCCATGGCCCACATGAGAGAATTGTACAGATCCTGGGGGAGAGTGGACTTGACTTGCGACATCCAGACCATTCCGGCAATGGATGCGGCGATCACAGCATACTCCGCGCCAATCTTGAACGAGGTCAGCCCAACACCCTCTATGAAGCATGATGGAAAAGTTTTGCTGCAGAGTATGGCCCATATCATGACTGCCGCAGCCAAGCCATAGACAACCGGGACTACGCCCTGCGGTATCTTCCTCTTGACAAAGAGGGGAGCAAAAAGAAAAGTTGCACCTGATAGAATGCTTCCAGCGATCCAGAGTTGCGTGGCAGCATCAGCCCCTGTAACCTGCATGACGCCCATGCCGTGGTAGGCCAGCATGTGAAGGAAATCAATGGCGCCAATGATCATCAATGCTTGCCCATAATAGAGCAGAAGATTGTTCTTGGAGTATGCGTAAGTACGCGTCGCCAGTACGTTGACGAGAACTGCCACAATGACCGAGAATCCTTCAATGGCAGCGTGAAAGAACAAGTAATTGACTTGTGATATATAGCACAGAAGGGCTGCACTGGCAAGTAGAAGCATGATCCTTCCAAGTATCGTATTGTTGGTCTGTGCCATCGTCGTGCACTCCTCCTTGAGAATCAGGGAATCCAGCCTACAGCCATGTTACGCGGCAGGGTAGGGGACGGGTACCCTCTGTGAAGAACAAGCTTGCGAAGATGTGCCCATTACGGCTTGGAAAGACTAAGGACGAGGCCCGCGCAAGGCGGGCCCAAAGAACGAGATGCCCCGGTGCGGGCGCGCAGCTCCTGCTGCTACACGGTAGGCTTGCAGGCCTAGACGCATCGGAACAGACAACGGAAAAGGCAACACACCAAGAAACAGATGAATACTACGTGTAGCCAGAACCACCAGTTGAAACAGAATTGTTCGCTCTTTACAGGCTCTGCCATTTTGCGCTCACCTCCACGATAACCTACGGTATATTATGATTTCGCGCCGAATCGGGAATTGTGCGGGAAGTCCTGATTTTGTCCCGCGGATGACCTGCTTGTACCTGGCATTATTCTGGAGGTCACAATTACATGGGCTCTCCGGCACTTGCCATGTTGTGCCGTAAACGATATTATCGTGTCAGAAGCCCGCAAGGCGGGGAACAGAGTCGGCGTTGTTTTCGTTACTCCAAGTGGGGGTTTCAACGACGTCAAGGCAGGGATAAGGTAGGCGCAAGTTTATGGATTATGGCATCGACAATGATGACGCAATCAAAGACCTTGAGGCAGAGGAATGCCGCGAGATCTCTGAATGTGGGGACGGAGAAGCTAAGCTGACATCCACAGGGGATGCAGGGTTGTGTGAAACGCCCGAGTCCAGTGGGGAAGAGGGCCCGGAAACAGCAGACAGCCTTGAGGGCGGAGACAGCAGGTGTGCTGATCCCCTTCTTGCAGGAATGATGGCTGCAGCTACTCAAGATGAATCAGCAGCGGCAGCGGAAGCGGCTCGCCTGGGGGAAGCGGCGGCCAGGCGAGAGGCTGCGTTTCGCGAGGTGAGAGAGTACGTACAGGCGATACTTCTTGCAATAGTACTGGCCATGGTTATCATGACCTTCATAGGCCGCTCCTTCGTTGTGGAGGGAGCTTCGATGGAGCCTACGCTTCATAACCGCGAACGCATAATCGTAGAGAAGATTTCGTACAGATTCCGCGAACCCGCGCGGGGCGAGATAATAGTCTTGAAGAATCCATGGAGGCCTGATCAATCAGGCATGGCCGCTGTCGTTGAGGCTGTGCGCGAACTCGTGGATTTCAGCGGATCCATGAGGCCATACATCAAGAGAGTCGTAGCCGTTGCCGGAGATAGGGTTCAGATAAGGAATGGCATTCTTCATCTCAATGGCAAGCCCGTTGACGAGCCCTATGTCAATGAGATGGTATGGTCAGACTACGGCCCGCTGACAGTGCCTCAGGGCCACGTTTTCGTCCTTGGAGACAATCGAAACAACTCCGATGACAGCAGGGGAAGTGTGGGATTCCTGAGAGTAGACCGGATAATCGGCAGAGCCTGGGTGCGGTATTATCCGCTCAACAAGATTTGCGCATTGAAGGCTCCGGCGGTATACGAATAAGACCATTCGATCGGCATGCCCATCCTGTGCGGGTTGATTCCGAGCACACAGGTCGGGGCGTGCCTGAGGCAGACCATGAAAGCGAAACCCCCGCGCAACTGCACAGGGGTTTCGCTTTTATCTGCTCCACAAGTCCGTCTATCACTCATCTCGGGCATCTGGATCTACAAGCCCTAAACGTATAGCACCATAGTTCAGGAAGAATCCGCAATTCGTGCAGACCGCTGCGACCATAGGCGCCCCGCGCCCGGTGTCAATTTTCCTGAGGTCGGGTGAATACAGGCTCGACATGAACATGTCAGGCTGAATGTCCCATGCCGTTCCGCCACATGCCGGACATCCGCGCTTGGGCAATCTGCCTGCAAGCACGTCACGGATCTCTTCTTCAGTAGGCACTGCAAGCACCTCCGATGTTGTCTGTCATGATGCTATGTTATGCCAGCAAACTCGCTCAGACACTGGGCTTGGTGCACTACAACACGAATCCTGCCTTGTCGAGGCCCGGGCCACGAGACGATTCAGCACTTATTCCTTGCGAGATAGGTCTGCCGTACAGTGGGCGCAGCGGACAGCCTTGATCGGTATCTCAGACAAGCAATACGGACAATGCTTTGTAGTAGGAGCCGCCGGGGCCAGCGCCTCTTCTTTCTTTGCAGCTTCGGCGGTAGCTCGGAGAGCGTTGATCCATCGCACCACAAGGAAGAGGGCGAAGGCAACGATAAGAAAATCGATGACGTTGTTCACGAACAGCCCATACCTGAGGGTAGGGGCTCCGGCCTCGTTTGCCTCTGCAAGGGTGGCATAGCCTCCTCCGGACAGATCGACGAAGAGGTTGGAAAAATCAACTTTGCCCAGGAGAAGGCCGATGGGCGGCATGATGATATCGTTTACGAGCGAGGATACGATCTTGCCGAAGGCACCTCCAATGATTATTCCTACAGCCATGTCTACCATGTTGCCCTTTACTGCAAATTCGCGAAATTCCTTCAACACTGGCTCATCACTCCTTCATGCATGAAATGGCGTCTGCGGTCACCATGAAAAATTCGAGATACTAAATCATATGCCTGCTGAAGACAACAAAAAAACTGCATTTGCCGCCTTATGGGCTATGCAGTTTCGTACGATATTAATGGAAGATGGTGCGAGAGGAGGGATTTGAACCCTCACGGTTTTACCCGTCAGATCCTAAGTCTGATGCGTCTGCCGTTCCGCCACTCTCGCACATTCTGCTGCGAGTTGAGGCATAAAAATGGTCGAGGTGCCGGGATTTGAACCCGGGGCCTCTTGGTCCCGAACCAAGCGCGCTACCAAACTGCGCTACACCTCGCCCTTGCGCCCTCAAGAGCACATCCATAGTATATTGCATTACCCCAATGGTGTCAAACACAATTCGAACCCTCTGCCAACAGGCATGGAAGGCCATCGCGATATGTGGCATAATTAGCTTAGGGCAGAAAGAGGGAGATGTGATGGCAGAGGAGAAACAACTGACACTGTTTGAGCGGGGAGATGTGGAAGGCTCTGCGCCGGAGCAGATGAGCCTTTGGCAAGCGGAGGCAGGGTCAAAGAAGCGGTCGACGGAGGCGGCGATGCCCTCATGGTCCGCAGTGGCACAAATGCGCGCTCCTCGAGAGCCCACTCGCCCGGTGGAGCCTAAAGGATTATGGGAGACGGACATAGTCCGAGATTATCTTCCCGATCTCGATGCGATTGCCAGGGAAGTAAGGGACTGCAGATTGTGTAAGCTCGGCAGAACGAGGACCAATGCGGTTCCGGGCGAAGGTCACCCGCACGCCAGAATAATGTTTGTAGGCGAAGGCCCTGGAGCCGATGAAGACGCACAGGGAAGGCCGTTTGTGGGAGCTGCGGGAAGGCTCCTGGACAAGATTATTGCTGCTATGGACCTTAATCGCAAGGAGGTTTTTATCGGGAACGTAGTGAAATGCCGCCCGCCAGGCAATCGTGTTCCCGAGTCAGATGAGGTGAGTGCATGCGTTCCCTACCTGGCGCGACAGATCGAGCTCATCAGGCCCGACATACTTGTGATTCTCGGCGCTACGGCGCTTAAGGCTCTGATTGATCCGAAGGCCTCGATCACACGCATGCGCGGCACATGGCTTACACGAAGCGGGATTATGGTAATGCCTACCTTTCACCCCGCGGCCCTCCTTCGAGATCCTGGCAAGAAAGTCCTGGTGTGGGAGGACATGAACAAGGTTACAGCTTGGATGAAAGATATTAACGGACAAAGGGAAGAATAACTCCGCATGCAGACTAATACTCTTCCGATGGAGGCAATGACCTTGAGGAGGTGCGGAGGCTATGAGGGCGGGTGCTCCGAGGCGTGAGAGCGACCGCGCCCAGATCCCCATTTGGAAGCTGGTTGCGCTAGGTTGCGGCGTCAGCTTTCTTGCGACACTTGCTCTGTCGGCGGTCGGAGGAGTACTGACGACCCTGCTTACCTTTGAGCCTACTACGATCAACAACGCCGTTCCCGTCATAGGCTATCTCAGCGCGGGAATCGGCGGTTTGTGGGTAGGCAAGAGGGCAGGGGAGAATGGGGGGAGAAACGGACTTCTGGTCGGCGCGGTCTACCTTGGCATCGTTCTTCTGGTATCGGCAGCTGTGGTTAGGGAGCCTATGAGTTTCGCATCCATCTTTGCACGCGGGATATCCACACTAATCGTTTCGACTCTCGGAGGGATTATCGGCGTCAACTTATAGTGTAGAGGGCACGAACTGCTTTTCGAGGAGATTCGACAACGTCTGCTTGGGCAGCCGGCGCATGCTGGTTGCCTATTTTTTCGCAGACACCATTCTGAGCTGGCTAAGGAGGAATCCGTCGGCCGATGGCGAACGGTTGAACTAACTAGACTGAATCCTCGGCCTAGAAAATCCGATAAGGGGGAATGATAGATGATTCACCTCGCGCGTGAGGATGTTCTGCGAGGACTTGAGCGGTTCAGGAGTATCGCAAAACAAGATTTCCTCGCAAGCGGCCTCACGGAAAATCCGGAGTTTTGGGCGGCTCAAGCAGCGGCCCGACGTGAGCAGTACGATGAACTGATCAGCATCATTGAGACATCTGGAGTTCCGCGGGCGATAGAGAGTGCAATAGAATGCTACAACGAACTGCCGAATCTTCACGATGAGCCTGAGTTTAGCGAACCGGAGACGCGTGGTAGAAAACAGGCGCTCGAGGTCTTCTTCAAAGCGGTTGGAGTTGATCGCAGGACAATAAGGGATGCCCGGGGGCAGAAGACGGCGCGCATGTAGGCGCGTTTTTTCTATTTAGACAGGGCGTTTCCTCTATATGTATATAGAAGCCGGGCAGGACGAATCTAGCCCGGCTTCGCTGTGCCGTCGAGCAATCAGTGTATCTTCCTAACGAGCCCTATGACTTTCCCGAGCAGAATGGCTCTATCTGTGATTATGGGAGAGAATGCAGGGTTCTCGGGCTCGAGCCTGACGTGGTCCGCATCGAGGTAAAAGCGCTTAACAGTCGCCTCATCTTCGATCAAGGCGACCACGATCTCGCCATTTTCTGCGGTAGACTGCTTTCTGACAAGAACATAGTCCCCGTCCAGAATGCCTGCGCCCACCATGCTTTCGCCTGACACCTCAAGCAAAAAGGAATCGCCTTCCCCGGCCAGAGAGCGGGGGAGAGGGAAGTAGTCCGCTATGTTCTCCACAGCGAGAATCGGTTGGCCGGCAGTGACTTGCCCTACCAAAGGCACGCTCATGACGTCGCGGCCCGGAGGGGGCATGCGATCGGCGCCCATTACGACTTCTATTGCTCTGGGCTTTGCGGCATCGCGACGTATGTATCCCTTGTCCTCAAGAGAGGAAAGGTACCCATGAACAGTTGAGCTTGATCTCAATCCCACAGCGTGGCCGATCTCCCTGACCGAAGGGGGATAGCCCCGCTCTTCAATCTGCCGAGATATGAAATTGAGGATCTGCTTTTCCCTGGCGCTAAGTATAGGCAAGCCCATCAACCCCCTTCAACTGAGGAAAGTATATCACAGCAGCCAGGCCCTTGCAAACATTCGTTCGGGTTGCCCTTGACAGAGAACATATGTTCTGGTATTCTTGGGTTGGATGCCGAACATATGTTTGCCATGGAGGGGATTGGCATGGAAGAACAGCGAACCATAAGCGTAAAGAGGCATTGGGTCTCGCACGGCAAGTCGCGGGAGAGTTCAGAACGAGGCACCTTTCGCCTTTCCTTCGAGAGCGCCGCATTTGTCATTTCTGCGCTCGTCCTGGTTGTGGCCGGTCTTGCGTTTGCGATCCCGCAAGGTCCATGTCAGGCTTTGCGCTCTGAATCTGCGAGTGCGATACTTGTTACGGTTCAGCCAGGTGATACGATTTGGGGTATTGCCCGACGGATCTCAGGGGATAATGCGGATCTCCGCAGCATCGTGGATGAAATCACGGAGCTCAACAATCTCGATAGTGCAGTGATCCGTCCCGGGCAGGGCATTCTTGTGCCAGCCCAGCCACAACAGGTAGCAGGGTCGTCGAGGGGCTGCCTCTAATAGGCACACGACATTACACCGCGTAGCTAGCATCATCATGTCCGGTGAAGCCCTGTCAAGATATGCGCGGGTTCTGCCATGCCGGAGCTGCCCGAAATCGCGACCATTGCATCTCAAGTGCGAAGGGTCGTAACGGGGGAACGACTATCTCCGCAAGATGTACGGGGCCGAAATACCTGAACGTTTCTCTTGGAGCTTCTTCCAGAGCGCTTGTTAGTCTATTGCGTATGACATACTCTTCGTTGCCGCGATCCACGTCCGTGTTGTGGCGCGGCTATCGGCTATCCTGAAGATCATGACTAGTGCTACCAACTCACTTACCTGTCCGTCATGCCAACTCTTATGATAGAGGAGAAGTCTGTCTCACAAGATCTGGTGCCTGGCGAGAGTCATCTCCGGAGAAATGCATAACGTCGCATAATACACATTATGTTAACTTTATGTGTAGAACGGATTGCGCCTAAATACGGGGCTGTCGTGACAGTTGTCTTGATGGTTGGGATTCTGGGTAAGCCGGACTCATGTGAAGTGATCGGTTTTGGGTCATCTTTCAGGCACAAACCTATCAAAATGGCTCATATGGGCCCTTATTGAGACGGGAAAACGCAGGGTTGGCTCTGTGGGCGTCCGGACGCTTCTGTACACAATTTTACCCCTGTTTGCGTCCAAACACTAGCGGCCACCTTCTTGCGACGCTTACAGAGGCGTACAGAGCGTCGGTTTTCGCCGAGATGCGGATTTCGTGGCGCACGCATCGGCGTACGCCACGAAGCACCAATCAAGATCTACTCTAGGGCTATGGCGTCACCAATCTCCACCGGAACGGAACATTGATCAACTTCGGCTACTGCTGCCATTGGATCCACACTTGTGATTCTGATCACTCCGACAGGTATGCGGACGGGTTCCGCTAAATAGGTCTGCCCTTTCCTCACTCCCGCCTCAGCCCCGATATTGGCAATGACGTTGGGACCCACTAGAGCAACGACTGAGCCTGTCGTTTGCGTGACCCTGGCTTCTCGACTGGCTATCGCCACGGACGCTTGCGACAATGCCTGTACGGCATTCTCGCAAAACTCATCTACAGCACCCTGAACAGATTTCCCCAGACTTGACTTTCTAAACTCCGAACTGCTGAAGGACATGCCTTTGAAGTTGCTGACTGACAAGGATATTCCCGTCTCTTCTCGTTCACCAGAGGTTGAGGCGAGAATCTCCCCTGTTTCGACGTCGACTACTCTGCCTGTCAAAGCGGTGCGAGCTGTGGATGTGCCAAGGCCAAGTCTGCCAACGCGCATTTTTCCAGAAGAGGTCATGCTGAAGTCTGTAATCGTGCCCATGATGACGGCATCAGCGCCGAGCAGCTTTCCCATTTTCGCTGCGGTGGTTGCGTCAACTCGTCCTGAAGCTCTGAAGTTTTGCTCCCGCAGTATCTTGTCGATATGGGAACGCTCCAACAGACGGTATTCGCCCTTGCCTGTGAGGCCGTCAGTGACCATCTCTGTGATCTCTTTTTCCAGTCTCCAGTTCCACCAGTAAGGAATGTTACCAACCTGAAAATCAAGGACTGCTACAGAGACTATGTCGTTAGCTGCGAATGTCGGCAATGGCGCTGACAATAGAAGAAAGACTGAAATGATTGCAGCTAGCCACACGAGGTAAACTGCGCCTTTTGAACATGTGGACATTGATTCTACCCCTCCGTTTGGTTCTGCATAGAGAGGATAGTATCTATGGTGTTGGACAATTGGTCCTCGAACTATCTCACCAGGATATCCGGTCGAACGATATCTGTGCCATCGCTGACACGTATTGAACGCATCGGCCAATTCCCGGTCTGAGTAATGATGTCGGGTCCATCCTCTACAGCGACTATAGTATCCTCGGTTCTCATGCCGTGTACTGACGGATTCCAGGCGAAGGCCTGGTTATTGCCGATTATCTCTTTGCTCGCTCCTGTCGCCAGATAGTCGCGGACTAGATATCCCGTGGCGCCGCCCAGATGGTGCTTTTGCCATTCATCGGGATAATCGGTGCCGGCGTAAGCCTTGACGATTTCGTGGTATACATCTGACACGGCCCGGCCCGCGTGTGTGGCTGCGATCGCTGCTGCATCGATTTGAGTTGCGGCATCATGCCAGGCTCTGACATCATCCGGAATCGGCCCTATGCATACCATCCTGGTGGCATTGGCCACCAGCCCCCACCTACTCCCCGACACTGCCATAGTGGCATATTGTGCCATTCGGGAGTATGTAGGAACAGGCTGGCTGCATCCGATGTTCCTGCCGTCTGTGGCTATCAGTGTGAGTACCGGGGTTATTCCTGAGTCGACGAGCCTGACCGCCAGCAAGGATGCGATCTTGTGCTCCGTCATGCCCGGCTCCACACAGCGCGCCACCTCTTCCAGCGCCTTTCCCAGCTGGCTGCCGAGCCATCTGTAGCGTTCAATCTCCTCGGGCTCGAGCTCGTACCTGAGAGGCGCAACCTGATCACCCAGGTAGATTGCGCCACACATCAGAGTGTCGGCGCCAACGGCATTTCTTGCTCCATATTCTGATGGATCGGGAAGCCCCTGAAACCACGACCTTGTGACTAGTTCAAATCCCTTTTGCTCCAGGCGTGAATCCTCGTTGAGCCTCGCGATTTCCGCCTTGTCGGCTACAACGTACGCCAGATCCCCTGTCACTGCAGCGCAGGCTGCGCTGCGGCCGGTTGATTCATCCACCGAAGGCGCCTCTCCACCGGTAATCCAGGAGAAGTTCGGGCGCCCGTAGAACAACATGGCCTCCAGTCCTCTTTCGGACATCAGCCGGCGCACCTTGTCGAGCTTATGTTGGACCTCCTGCTCCATGTAGACTACCTCCCCTCAGTGGCCGCATGTTCCGCAGGATCCGCCTGAACAAGAGCCGCACGAACCACCCGACGACGATGCGAACGTCGAGCCGCTCTTGAACCCAAAAGCGGAGAAGAGTTTACTCACTTCTTTGCTCCCACACTT
>MTKW01002352.1_pt1 | contig 12461 bp, 10 predicted proteins | sample 1042761 | NCBI WGS metagenome assembly MTKW01 (sample SAMN06205366, study PRJNA360243) | anaerobic digester metagenome | biome: Wastewater treatment plant; feature: Anaerobic digester sludge; material: sludge; isolation source: anaerobic digester fed with sludge from wastewater treatment plant ...
AACTTTCGGGTTTGGCTTGTTTAGCAGCCTTGCCCAACCTCGATATGCCTGATGCGGTTCGTATTCCTCAGGCCGGAATTGTGCCGCAGACTTCCTTCAGATCCCGTCTCGCGACGGGCACCCTTGTCCTTGGCTTGCACTTGGTCGTTACCTACCCGTGCAGGGGACTCTCACCCCCATATTAAGCGCCATGCCCGGCACACTAAAACAAATGCTCCGATTTTATTATCGAAGCATTTGTTTGTTCAGAGAGCTGAGTCTCAATTACCCAGATCAAATGAGCTTTTCGAGACCTTCAAGATCGCTTGCTTCGTGATGTCCTGCCTCATTTATGCCTTTGAGTTTCTCATACTTGTCTTCTGTCAAAGGATACTTCATGAAGACTAAACCTCCTAAGAGCAGGATAATTCCTGAGAAAATACAGTACATAATCTTAATACCTTGCTGTGTTCCCGCAGCTTGTGTAAGAGCGTCTTCCTTGAAACCGATGATGGAAAGTCCAACTCCTGCAATCCACATTCCAATGGCATTTGCAGCTTTCATGATCAGACCGATCATCGACACCATGATACCTTCATTACCTTTTCCATGTTTAAATTGCTCGACAACCGATGCATCATAAGCAAAGGAGTAAAGCAAAGTCCAGAAGGTACAGTTTCCGATAGCCTCAAGGAACAATCCGAATCCAATCAAAACCGGGGTAGGCGGGAGGAAAAATGCGACAAAGAAGCCTGCTGCGTAAGTGAACAGACCTACAACCATGGTGTTTTTCTTTCCAATTTTTTTTGACAGATTGTCGACCAGCCAAACACCGACGATGATAACTCCCGAATATACGAGCAGGAGTGTGGAACTCAATCCCTCCGAGAAATTGAACGTGAAAGAATAGAGAAATACGCGTAAACTGACCGATATACCTAAGACAAAATTGACGGCAAAGTCGGCAGACAGAACAAAGCGCAAAGGTTTGTTCTTTAAAATACTTGCATACTCTTTGAAAAAATGTGTTTTCTCTTTACCGGCGAACGCTTCTTTGACAGCCTCTCCCGTCGGCTCACTGCCTTTTGTCGCTAAGTAACTTATAAAATACGAGATAAAGGCAACGATACCGAAAAAGACACCTGCGGCTATCCAAGCATAAGTATCCGAGGAAAAACGATCTTTGAAGAACGCGACGATCATCAGTGTGCCACTGAGCGCAACGCCGGCACCGATATTCATAAAGAAAGTTTGATAAGCGCGTAGCGTCGTACGTTCGTTGTAATCGTCAGTCAGCTCAGCTCCCAGCGAAGTGTGTGGGATGACTGAACACGTTAACCCCAGCCAATACAAGATATTGGCGACAATGTAATACGCAACTTTTGCTCCGAGGGAGATGTTTAGATTTGTGAACAGCAGTATCAAAGAAACACCTAACAACACACTGCCTTTCAAGATAAAGGGTCTTCTTCGTCCTTTAGGGTTCTTTGAATGATCGGATAAAAACCCGATGAGTGGGTCACTCACAGCATCCCAAACAACAGCGATCATGGAAATGGTTCCTGCGATAGCCGATGGGATTCCAGCGATACTTGTGAGAAAGAATAAGAAATACCCAAAAAAGAAATTGTATCCGATTCCTTCTCCAAGTCCTCCTATCCCATATGCGAGGGATTTTTTAAAAGGAATCTTGGTTTGTTTATTTTCGTGGTCCATACGTCACTCCTATTGGCTAATGGATCCGCTGGGTCAATCAGCAAAGCCGTCCCACATTTTCTTCATTTCTTCCCATTCTTCTCTTGTCGTGATCTGACCTTGATAGTGACAGCCGTCAAATTGATGGAAAGGTCTTGTATACGCGCCTCGCTCGATCAAGCGTTCGATGTTGCCACGATAGAGTTTGTCACCTTCCTCATGGTGATAGGGTGGACGGTCTAGAAATTGATTTACAGGATGTATCGGCTTGTCGTACATTTTTTTGAATAGCTCTGTACGAAGATCCTTTGTCCAGTTGCTATTCAAGTTCATCATTCTGAACTGACGCAACGCCTCAATGTCTATAACAGCTGCAACAATTGTATTTGCATTGTTTCCCTGATAAGACATAATCTCTCCTCTGTAATCAACGATATGCGAGTTTCCACCGCTGATATTGAAGGGAAATTCTGCCTTAGGATGAGGATAAACTGGTCCCACATTAGGGCATAGCATATAAACCGCATTAAACTCGGCATGCCCTTGATTCTGGATCATCCAGCTTCCTCCTTTTCCTGCTCCGCTTGTCGTCATTGGTGTCGCCTCGCTGGGTCGATAGACAACCTCCGCACCATTGAAGGCAAGCGCGCGAACCGCCTCAGGGTATTCACCATCGCTACAACAAATGGTTCCAATATTCCCTATTTCATCTGATTTGTAGACGGGGTAGAAGGCATCGATATCGTCTCCGAAAAGCTCTACCCAGCGATCATAAACATCATGAGGAGTACAGGAATGTTCCCTACACCAAATATGATTTTTCGCAGCTTTGTGGACGACATCGCCATTTGGATCAATAATAAACAGCGTGTTGAAATAGCGATCCTTGATCACTTCAGGCCAACGTGCTTTACATTGACCAATAATATGAACTTTGTAGCGCTTAGCTAGAGCACTTAAGCGCTCCGTTTCAGGACCAGGTATGTCGATGAACACCTCGTTTGCACACAAAACATGTGGCAAATCAAAGGTTTCATCGGTAAAACCCGTCATAGCTCCTTCTGCTAATGCAACGACTTTGACCGGCATAACGATGTCGACAGACTCAATTGATGCCGCGATACACATTTCAATGTTATCGAGATTTCTAGCAATATCTGCAGGCTTACTGATGTTGTACGCATAGGTTGATAGACCTATGGCCATGTACGGGGCTATTGGTTTCTTTGTGCGCGAAATATCCAAATTTACTCATCTCCTTTCTTGGATTGTTTTCGGTATTGTACTAAGATTAGTCTAAGTGTTATGCTATGTCAAGCATAATTCTGAAAGTGTGATACCCACTTTTTAAAATTACCGAATACGCGATCGAGCAGCTTAAGTCACTCCCGCTATGTAATCGGCTGATCAAAGAAGCACATGCCATTTTGATGAGTGGATTCGCTTTTTCCTCCTCGCGATCACGAAATCCGCCAAGGATGCGATACACGCCATTGACGACTTGACCGCGCTACGCAATAAGAACCTCGCCATCATTAATAAAATGGGGCGAGCCTCTCAAACGACGATGCAGGTCTTTAGGTACCTTGAAGCAAATCCGATGATTGATATAGGAACGACAGCGGAAAAACCTAGCATATCTTTCAATACAATACAGTATCCTCTGCCGTCAACAGATTGGTAGACGTGAACATCCTTTTCCAAAAAGATGATTTCAAAAGGAACAGAATCTTTGCTTACGAGGAATACCTCAATTTGATTAAAGAAGATGCGAAAATTACACGGAAGGATCTCGCCGATCAATTGGGAGTCACGACAAAGACCATTGCGCGAGATATTGAGAAGCTTAAAAAATGGACAAAACTGACAAGCATCGACATTCCGGACAGCGTGATGAGTATTGGTATAGGTGCTTTTTCCAACTGCGACTCGATGAACACCATGTATTATTCCGGTACACAGGAGCAAGTAGAAAACATCAGTAGCAGAAACAATAAAGCCCTAAACACTTGAATAAAAAGGTCTCAATTACGGGGTCGGCTAATCATTTTTGAAACGATCATGGTAACATATTATGAGGAGAGTTCAAAAACTGAAGATAATTATGAACTAGGCGGTGCATTTGTGAATGAACTCGTTTTTATTCCAAAACAGTGGATGACCGAAAACACACAACCCTTGTTCTGCGGCTCAATGTCTGTCGTTGTGCTATAACAAAAGCGATAGCTTGAAACAGTTTAAAAGGGAAGGTGATTTGTTGAAAAAGCTCTATCGAAAATTGAAATATAAAGGAAGTGTTATAGGTGGATTGACTACGTTCTTTTTTTTCGTACTCTCATTTCTTTGGTGGGTATTTGATCCAAATACACTTGTGCCTATGTGGTTGCTTTGTGTTCTAATAATTTTTTGTTACCTAATATGCCTAATTGTATATGGCTTATGCTCAATGAGGGAAGTATCTGTCTACCGTTTGCCAGCAATACGAAAAATTGAGAGGGTGGGCGATAGCTATATCTTTATTGTTGAAAAGAATGATTTATTTAATCAAGGTTCATATGCGACAATATGTTACCAAGAAGATGATGACAGTTTGGAAACTATACTCGGTCTCGGATACGTTCAAACAATTAATCCAGCGGGATTTATGCAGATTCAAATTGAATTCTTATCAAACACTGATATCGCATCAAACTTGTACTCTAATATTCAAGATTCTGCTTTTTATCGTAAATCAATAAAAATTAAGCCAAGCATTGATAAAAAAATGTTTGAGGAGGTAATTGGTGATGGCTGATATTATTTCTGGAAAAGTGGTCCAAATAATTGACAAATTTAGAGTGGTCATTGATAAAGGATCTGCCGACGGTGTAAATATGCGTAATCGATTTCTTGTTTATCGTTTAGGTGATGAGATCTTTGATCCTGACACAAATGAAAGTCTGGGAATATTGGAGTTAGTTTGTGGGGAAGGAAAGCCGGAACATATTCAAGAACGTATAACCACACTGTACACTTCCAAGCAAGGAACAAAAAGGCAAAAAACTGTTCTAAAACGTGGGCCAATTAGCGGATTCGGTAATGTTGAAGAGGCATACAACCCAGAAACGTATGATATTCCATTTAATAATGTTTATGTGGGTTGCTTTGTGAGACAGATTAGATAAGCACAAAAATGACGAGTAATCTTAACGTCCTCGCATAATGTGCTTATCTCAATATATAGGCATCTTTTAATGTCGGTTGACAAGATGCTGAAATAGGCTATTTGTGTAACGAGAATATTGTAAAAAGGAGAAAAAACAATGTCTAAAAGAAATCGATTTGAATTACTTGTTATTCACACAAACAACGCGGCTCTCTTGTGGAAAAAAGCTCGTGGTTATGCTCCAGATCATGTAGCTGATAAGTTGGATGATGCCATGCTCGAGTGGCAAAGCGAATTAACAAAAGCTTTAAGAATCTGGCTCGATAAAGGCCTTACAATGACGAGCGGCGAGCTCATCCTTGCTCGTGCAAATCTAGGTGCAGTCGTTGAATCATGGCTTAAATTTTTTTACTGTGTTCATTATGACGATTACCTCAAGAACCCCATTTCTGTGAAAACTGAATCAGGAATCAAAATGGTAGAACCAGAAAAAACCTCGTTTGAACAACTTAAGGTGTTTAGCAGTGGCAAGCTATGGAAAGACAATAAATCTCCAGAGCATATGTGGGTTGACACTGTACAGTATAAAAGAAATGCAATTCACGCGTTTAGATACAGAAACATCGGAACCGCTCATGATTTTTTAGAGGATATCGACCATCTTTACAATTTTGTAGACAATGTGCTTTCACACCTTCCACCACTTGAAGATGTTATTGATGTATTCCCAGCTGGATATGAAATGAATCCATATTTTGAATGATATCCTCGCAGAAACAAACTAACAGCGTGTAGATTTTTGGAATATATGCGTATACCCGGCTCAAGATATAGAACGAATTATAAGCAGGTAAGATTAAGAATAGATTTTTGAAAGATGTACCAACCCTGCGAAAACTCTCTGATTAGAGGAATTGTTAACGAGGAGAACTGTGTTGTCTCTTTAATACACCCTAAGCCTGATGTGCTTACTGTTCAGCTTTTGCGCTCTAGTACACTAATGCCAACCTTCACATCGCCTGCACACACCTTGACTCAGGCAAGCTGGGCTTTGCTGTTATATTACGATTGCTTTTTCTTTTTTAGCTGCCTTGAAATTATTGACACGTCGGGCAGGGTAGATTTTTATGAAAAAAGCATTGATTGGATAAAGTTTGCTGTCAAGACCATAATGCTGACAGAAAGTGTCTGTCAGTTATCTGATCCTCACAGTCCGAAAATAGAACGGTTTTTTCTTCAATGCCCTCCATCGCATGAGAGAGTCGAATGGGCATTCCACCTTTCCCTAAAACTGCTAATCCAGTTCTTACTTAAATTGCGCTATCCAAACATCGTAGTTCGTTGGCAGAAACAAAGACGCTAACACTATCAAACAGCATCTAATCTTCCACCAAGAAATGATCGTGGTAGTATGAAGACATCATAATAATTTTTACACAACTCTAAACCTCGTTTATTTAATGATTGAACTTACTATCCGATAAAGAGGAGAACCAACAACATGGCCAACAAAAGAGAATTAGAACGAGCGGAACTCCACCGCACCATATGGAATATCGCGAACGATCTAAGAGGTTCCGTCGATGGCTGGGATTTCAAGCAGTATGTCCTCGGCATGCTGTTCTATCGCTACATATCGGAAAACATCACCGCTTATATCAACCGCGGGGAACATGAAGCAGGAGACAAAGATTTCGACTATACGAAATTGTCAGATAAAGAGGCCGAATCCGCAAGGGATGATTTAGTCCGCACGAAAGGCTTTTTCATTCTGCCGAGCGAACTGTTCCACAACATAAAGTTAAGAGCCAAAGAGGATGAAAACTTAAACGAGACTCTGGAAGCCATCTTCAAAAACATAGAAGCATCGGCCGTAGGCACGGAGAGCGAGGACAACTTCAAAGGTCTTTTTGACGATATGGATGTCAACTCCAACAAGCTCGGCAGCAGTGTTAAAAATAGAAATGAGAAACTGGTCAAGCTCATCAATGCGGTCGCTGAAATGCAACTTGGAGATTACAAAGACAATACGATCGACGCCTTTGGTGACGCGTATGAATACCTCATGGCCATGTATGCTTCGAATGCGGGCAAATCCGGCGGAGAGTACTTTACGCCGCAAGAGGTCTCCGAGCTTCTGACACGCATCGCATTAGTCGGCAAAACCGAGGTAAACAAGGTCTACGACCCGGCATGCGGTTCGGGCTCGTTATTACTTCAATCAGCAAAAATTTTAGGCAAAGATAACGTCAGACAAGGTTTCTTCGGACAAGAGATCAACCTTACGACCTACAACCTATGTAGAATCAATATGTTCTTACACGATGTGGGCTTCGATAAGTTTGACATTGCCCACGGAGACACCCTGACAAATCCTATACACGAGAATGATGAGCCCTTTGAAGTGATTGTCTCCAATCCCCCCTATTCAATCAGATGGGATGGAGACGCAAACACCATATTGATCAATGACCCAAGATTCTCCCCGGCAGGAGTCTTAGCTCCCAAATCCAAGGCTGACTTAGCCTTCATCATGCACTGCCTCGCATGGCTGGCGACAAACGGAGCGGCCGCCATCGTGTGTTTCCCCGGCGTGATGTACAGAGGGGGCGCCGAACAGAAGATTAGGCAGTACCTCATCGATAATAACTACATCGACGCCGTGATCCAGTTGCCGGACAATCTGTTCTTCGGCACATCGATTGCGACATGCATCATGGTCTTAAAAAAATCAAAATCAGAGAACTCGACTCTGTTCATTGATGCGTCTAAGGAGTTTATCAAGGTCACGAACAACAACAAGCTGACCAAGGAAAACATAGAGAAGATTGTAAAGGCATACGAGAACAGAGAGGATATAGAATACTTCTCCAAGCTCGTTCCGAACGATGAAATAGCCAAGGAAGACTACAATCTTTCTGTTTCGACATACGTGGAGATCGAAGACACACGAGAGAAAGTCGATATCAAGGCTCTTAATAGAGACATCGCGGAAATCGTAAAAAGGCAAGAGGAGCTCCGAAGGGCGATTGATGAGATTGTAGCTGAGATTGAGGGAAGCTGATGGAGCAAAAGCGGTGGTGGCAATGACTAAGATCGATCGTCTACTTAAAGAGTTATGTCCGGATGGGGTGGATTTTAAGCCTCTAAAGGAATTTGCCGTTGTTAGTGGTGCTGGTGTTGATAAAAAAATCAAGTCGGACGAACAACCCATAAAGTTATTGAATTTCATGGATGTATATCGAAACAAATACATTGATAATTCCCTAGACTTCATGGAGGTAACAGCTCCTGCGAACAAAACATCTCAGTGTAACGTGTTGAGGGGAGACGTATTCATCACACCCTCTTCCGAGGTGTTAAACGATATTGGCAATGCGGCTGTGATAACTGAGGATTTGGAAAATGTTGTTTACAGTTATCACATCATGCGAATTAGGTTAAAAGAACCTAACTTTATCACTTCGCAATTCATAGGTTATGTTTTTGAATCCGATTATGTGCAGTCACAAATAAATCGCTATGCCGAAGGCATTACAAGATACGGGTTAACGAAAACGAAATGGGAAAGTATATCTATCCCCCTCCCCCCTCTTCCAATCCAACGTGAAATTGTCCAAGTATTGGACAATTTCACGGAGCTTACAGCGGAGCTTACAGCGGAGCTTACAGCGGAGCTTACAGCTAGACAGATGCAATATGCGTACTACAGAGATAAGTTTTTCGGATCAAGCTATGACGAGATGGTTCAAAAAGCCCAACAGAATAACGTTAAGTTGATGTCCTTACACGAATTAGGGAAATTCACTCGAGGAAAAAGGTTTGTTAGAAACGATATCAGAGATGATGGTGTTCCATGCATTCATTATGGTGACCTATACACTCACTACGGAATAAGTGCAAAAAGCACGAAATGGTTTTTGGATGAAGAATTCGCCATAAGAATGAGATTTGCAGAAAAAAACGATGTTGTTATTGTTCAGGCAGGTGAAAACGATGAAGAAATCGGAATTGGAGTTGCGTGGTTAGGTGATGAAAAAGTAGCTGTTCACGACGCGTGTTACATATTTGAACACAGCATGAACCCTAAATACATTTCTCATTTTTTAAGGACGAGTATTTGCAATTTGCAGATAAAACAATTTGTTTCAAAAGGTAAAATATGCTCAATTTCAGCAAAAAACATAGGGCGCGCACTTATTCCCGTTCCTTCCTTAGAGGAACAAGAACGCATCGTCTCCATTCTCGACAAATTCGATGCCCTTGTGAACGACATTTCTATCGGCCTGCCCGCCGAAATCGAAGCCCGGCAAAAACAATACGAGTATTACAGAGAAAAACTCTTGACCTTTAAGAAACTTGATGAAAAAGAGGTCTGATATGACTTACTACAACCTCGTCGCCAGTACAGATGAAGTAACCGTAGTCGCCGAGTACACACCGGAGTACAGGGTTAAGGGACAGACGTATCAGAGCGAAGCCGCTCTTGAACAATCCTTTATCCATCAGCTCGAATCTCAAGGCTATGAGTACATTCGGATTGCCAACGAAGCCTCCATGATCGAGAACATAAGGCGCCAGTTGGAAAAGCTCAACGACTACACCTTTACCGACGGCGAGTGGGAACGATTCTTCAATGAGTCCTTAGCCAACGCGAACGAGGGTATCGTCGAAAAGACGAGGAAGATACAGGAAGATCACATTCAAAACCTGAGACTTGACAACGGGACGACCAAGAACATCTACTTGTTGGATAAGAACAACATCCACAACAACCGGCTGCAGGTGATCAACCAGTACGAAGAAGACTCCGGACGTCGCGCGACACGCTACGATGTCACGATTCTGGTCAATGGGTTGCCGCTCATCCATGTGGAACTGAAGCGGAGAGGCTTGGCCATTCGGGAAGCCTTTAACCAGATCAATCGCTATCAAAGGGACAGCTTCTGGGCGAGCCATGGCCTGTTTCAATACGTCCAGTTATTCGTCATTTCCAACGGCACGCATACGAAGTACTACAGCAATACGACGCGAGAAGCGCACGTCAAGGAGCAGAACGCGTCGGCTCGGAGAAAGAGTAAGAAGACCTCCAATAGTTTTGAATTTACGAGCTTTTGGGCGGATGCCCATAACAAGGCCATCCCTGATTTAGTCGACTTTACGAAGACCTTTTTCGCCAAACATACGATACTCAATATCCTGACGAAATATTGTGTATTTACGAGCGACGAGCTCCTTCTCGTCATGAGACCGTACCAGATCGCGGCGACGGAAAGAATCATCAACCGCATCACCATCGCTACCAATTACAAGAAGACCGGTACGGTCCATGCCGGCGGCTATATCTGGCATACAACGGGGAGCGGCAAGACGCTGACCAGTTTCAAAACAGCTATCTTGGCAAGCCAACTGCCGTCAATTGACAAGGTGCTATTCGTCGTAGACAGAAAAGACCTCGACTACCAGACCATGCGTGAGTACGATCGGTTTGAAAAAGGAGCCGCCAACGGCAACACGTCAACGAGAGTTCTTCAAAGACAGCTTGAAAACCGTAACGCGCGGGGCGGTTACCAGGAATACAAGATCATTGTCACGACCATTCAGAAGCTGGACGTGTTCATCAAGAAGAATCCACAGCATGACGTGTATAAAAAACATGTCGTATTGATCTTCGACGAATGTCACCGCTCCCAGTTTGGTGACATGCACCGTGGCATCATCAGAAATTTCAGAAACTACCATCTGTTCGGATTTACAGGTACACCTATCTTTGCGGATAATGCTTCGCCGAGCGGCAATCCTCTCTTCCGAACAACGGATCAGGTATTTGGGGAGCGGCTACACACGTATACCATCGTCGACGCCATTAACGACGGCAACGTGCTGCCCTTCCGAATTGACTTTATCAACACCATCAGAGAACCGGACATCATACACGACGCGAAAGTCTATGCCATCGATCGTGAAAGGGCGCTCGCCGCGCCGGAGCGAGTCGCCGGAGTCGTCGATTATATCTTGGAACATTTCGACCAGAAGACAAAAAGGGAGAGTCCCTATACTCTAACGGCAAAATGGGAAGAAATCATAGCGGGCAGCCGAGAAAGAGTCGAACGAAGAGAGACTCGACGGGTGAAGGGATTCAACTCGATCTTTGCCGTGGCGTCGATTCCCTTGGCCATGCAGTATTACAGGGAACTCAAAAAACAAATCGCCGAGAAAAGATCCGACTTGAAGATCGCGACGATCTTCTCCTTCTCGCCGAATGAAGAAGAAATTGACGGGATCCTGCCTGACGAAGATTTGAACATGAGCGATTTGGATCAAAGCTATCGTGACTTTCTGGACGCCGCCATCGCGGACTATAACGACATGTTCAGCACCAACTTCGATACATCATCTGATCGATTCCAAAACTACTACAAGGATTTGTCCCTGAGAGTCAAGAATCGGGAAATCGACATCTTGGTCGTCGTCAACATGTTCTTGACGGGCTTTGACGCCACAACGCTCAACACCTTGTGGGTCGATAAAAACTTAAGACAACACGGCTTGATTCAAGCGTTCTCAAGAACAAACAGAATCTTAAACAGCGTGAAAACGTTCGGCAACATCGTGTGTTTCCGTGACTTGAAGGAAGAAACAGATCAAGCCATCGCCCGCTTCGGTGACAAGGATGCGGGCGGGGTCGTCCTCCTGAAAACGTATGAGGAATACTATAACGGCTACGAGCATAAGGGTATCTATTATCCGGGTTATGAAGAACTGGTCTGTGAATTGCAGGAAACCTATCCGCTCGGCGAGCAAATCATCGGAGAAGAAAAACAAAAAGAATTTATCAAACTGTTCGGCAAAATTCTGAAGCTTCGAAACATCCTGACATGCTTCGATGAATTTGAATTCGACACCCTCCTGGAAGAAAGAGATTTACAGGATTACCAGAGTGTCTACATCGATCTTTATGAAGAATTCAAGCGTGACAGGGACGGCGATAAGGCGAGCATCAACGACGACATCATCTTCGAAATCGAGCTCATTCGCCAGATAGAAGTCAACATTGATTACATCCTGATGTTGGTCGCCAAATACAAAGATTCACATTGCAAAGATAAGACGATCCTGACGACGATCAACAAGGCCATCAATGCCTCTTTGGAACTCAGAAGCAAGAAAGAGCTCATCGAGAACTTCATCGCGCAAGTGAATATCTCTACAGAAGTCGATGCGGAATGGAAAGAGTATCTTGAGAAGAGCAAAGAAGCCGACATCAGCAAGCTCATCGAAGAAGAACGATTGAAAGAAGATGAGACGCGCCGATTCATCGACATCGCGTTTAGAGACGGTGTCATGAGAACGACCGGCACATCCATCGATCAGCTCATGCCTCCCGTGTCACGGTTTGGAAGAAGCAACAGGGCTGTGAAGAAACAAAACATCATCGAAAAACTTCTCAGCTTTTTCGAAAAATACTTTGGACTCGTTTAAGGTTCGGAGCAACCAATAATTCGCGTTTTACACACTACACCGACCGAATAGGACGAAAATAAGACCGAATACAACTATTATGTTGAAAATAAAAAGACCTACTGTTTATCATGATAATACTAATCCGCACACTTTATCGTTGTGCGGAGCGATTATTGCG
>MTKW01001407.1_pt1 | contig 12442 bp, 16 predicted proteins | sample 1042761 | NCBI WGS metagenome assembly MTKW01 (sample SAMN06205366, study PRJNA360243) | anaerobic digester metagenome | biome: Wastewater treatment plant; feature: Anaerobic digester sludge; material: sludge; isolation source: anaerobic digester fed with sludge from wastewater treatment plant ...
TCCCCCAGCCCCAAGCCCAGTTTTTTGGCAACTTCCGCCACATCTTTACCTTGGGCAGCCAGTTCCAGCACCGCCAGCACCTTGGGGGATTTGTGGGACTCGGGCAGGAAGCTCTTGACAATCTGATCCTGGAGCTGGAGCAGGATGCGTTGCTGCTCTTCGATTTCTGCCAAGATCGCCTGCTGCCTTTCCTCCAGCTGGTTGATGGCTTCCTCCACCATCATCTCCATCACGGAGTAATCTAGATTGGGGCGGGCAAAAAGCCCCGGGCGGATCAGGAAAAGGGCCAAGACCGCCACGATCATGCCCAGCGCAAAGACGAGGAAGAACTCCACAGCACCAACCCCCTAGGCCCGCACATCGATGCGCCTTCTGGTTTTGGGCCGCTGGCCAGGTTCCTCTTGCCCTTGCCTGCGCCTGCGCTCCTTGCGATCGCGGATGCGGTCTTTTTCCTTGTTTCGCTCCACCCGCCGCTCCCGGGCGGCAAACTCCTGGCTGACCTGGGGTGCCACCCGGCCCGCGGCACCTGTGGGGTCCCCCTCCCGGTGGACCTTGGGCACTTGATCTGAGCGGGAAACTAGGATTTGGAAATCAGGAAACCTAATGGACATGGTTGTTCCCTCCGCTCCTAACTGAGCCGACTGCGCAGTGTCATAATGGCCTTGGTGTGGATCTGGGATACCCTGGATTCGGACACCTGCAAAACGTGGCCGATCTCCTTTAAGGTCAGATCTTCTTGGTAGTAAAGGGCCAAGACCAGCTGCTCCCGTTCGGAGAGCTCCGCTACGGCCGCGGCCAGCTCTTTGACGCTTTCCCGTTCCACCAGGAGTTCATCGGGGAGCAGTCCTTGGTCCACCACTAAGTCTAGAATGCGCAGATTATCCCGGTTTTCATCGCCGGCCGCGGTCTCATCCAGGGAAAAGAGATTGGCCCCCTTCAGCTCCGAGAGGAGCCCGTAGTATTCGTCCAGACTCAACCCCAGGGCAGCCGCCACTTCGTCATCGGTGGGGGTGCGCCCCAGATCATTGGTGAGCTCGTAGATCTGGCTTTCCACCAGGCGGGCCTTGGAGCGGGTGCTGCGGGGCACCCAATCCAAGGAGCGCAGTCCATCGATGATCGCGCCCCGGATGCGGGTGGTGGCGTAGGTTTCGAACTTGGTGTTGCGCTCCGCATCGTATTTTTCCAAAGCATCCAGCAGGCCGAAAAAACCAAAGCTCTCCAAATCGCCCAGATCCACGTTGCTGGGCAGGTTCATGGCCAAACGGCCAGCCACATATTTCACCAAGGGTATGTATTCTTCAATGAGCTGTTCCCGCGCCGCGGGATCGTTGCCCGTTTTGTACCTGCGCCACAGCTCTTCCCTGCGCCTGTGCTCCTTCTCCCAAGACACATTCTTCACCCCATGGGGACGGAATTAACTGAGATCCTCCCGGGTAAGTTCCGCCAGCTCGATCTGGCGTTTGAACACAAACTGGATAATAGCCTTACNNTCTGCTCTGACCCGATCCGGAAGGAGATGCGCACCTCATCATCGATCTGGAAGGGATGGTCGCTGCGGAGCAGAAAGCCACCCCCGCTTAAATTGAGGATGAGCGCAGTCTGGGGTGGAAGCTCCTCACCGCCTTCCTGGAGGGGAACAACCACGGCGTCGAGATGCACGGGCACCCGCACGAACATGCGCTCCTGTGTTTTCTGCCACTCGCCTAAAAGGCGCAGCTGCAGCAGGGGGATGCTTGTCCGGAAGCGCTTTTCCACGATGGCCGTTGTGCTGAAGCGTCCCTCTTTGTCCGGGCCTGTCAGCTTGAACTCGATCTTCAGTTCGGTACCCAGGCGGATGGGGACAACGGCCCCCTTCTCCAGGGGGGCGCCCACAATCACCAAATCGTCGTAGGCATCTTCCACCCTGGTGCGGTAAATCCGCATCCCCGCCGGGCTATCCACATGTAGTTCTACCAGCTGATTTGGTACGACCTGCATAGCACTCCCTCACTAGATCTGTAAAAGCCCCGATACGCGTGCAAAGAAACCGCGAATGCCCAAAGGCTCGCTGGGGGCGTTCCCACCGGCCAAAACCCCGGCGATCCTCTTGATGGAGCGGCTGGCCCGGCAGTTGGGATAGGCAAGCAAAAAAGGATGCTGCTCCGCCACGGCCCGGGCCACCTGGGCCTCGGTGAGGATATGCCCCACGTAATCCACTTCCCACTGCACAAACTCCCGCAGGACGGAGTTGAGCCTGTCCGCCACCATGTCCGCCTCGCCGGGGCTTTTCGCCATATTGACCACCAAGCGCACGCTGGCTTGGGGTGCCCGCTGGTGAATAATCTTCAAGAGTCCGTAGGCATCCGTGATCGCGGTTGGTTCCGGGGTGGTCACCACCAGAATATCGGTGGCGGCCAGAACAAAGCTGGTCACCGTCCGGTGCACGCCAGCGCCCGTGTCCAGGATCACGAAATCGAAGTTCTGGTTGAGCTCTTCAAAGGAGGCGATGAAAGCCTCCAGACGCCATCCGTTGAGGTTGGCCAGCTCAGTGATGCCGGAACCCCCGGAGATGATCTTCAGGCCCAAGGGGCCTTCCATGATGATCTCCCCCAGGGTTTTCTGCCCGTACATGACATGTCCCAAGTTAAACCTGGGGGTAATACCCAGGACGATATCCACGTTGGCTAGGCCCAAATCTACGTCGATGAGCGCGACCCTGTAGTTCATCTGACACAGGGCCAGTGCCAAATTCACAGCAATATTCGTTTTCCCAACCCCGCCTTTGCCACTGGTCACAGCGATGATTCGAGAGCTGGGTTCCTTGTTCGCAACCAGTCTCCTCAGGTTCGCCGCTTGATCTCTCATTTTTACGTGTCCCCCAAAATAAGTTGGGCAATTCGCGCGCCATCCGCCACCTCGATATCTTCTGGAACCCCCTGCCCTGTGGTGACGAAGGCGATGGGCACCTGGGCCCGCTGGCAGGTGTGGAGCAGGACTCCATAGGCACTGGTCTCATCCAGTTTGGTGATGATCAGGCGATCAATCGGCAATTGGCCAAAAACCGATATGATCTCGTCCACGTCGCGGGCCTTGGTGGTGGCACTGATCACCAGGTGGATTTCCGCCTCCAGATCCTTAAAAAAGTGCTTCAGTTCGCCCATGTGCAGCTGGTTGTTCTGGCTGCGCCCCGCGGTATCGATGAGAACTAGGTCCCTGTCCTTGAGCTTAGCCAAACCCTCCTGCAGCTCCCTGGGGCTGTAGGCCACATGCAGGGGCAGGCCCATGATCTCCGCGTAGGTTTTCAGCTGCTCAACCGCGGCGATGCGGTAGGTATCCACCGTGATCAGACCCACCTTGCGCTGGGCAATCAGTGAGAAGTTAGCGGCCAGCTTGGCGATGGTGGTGGTCTTGCCCACGCCGGTGGGTCCGATCAAAGCCACAACCTTCTGCTCTCCCCCAAACTCCCACGGCTCCGCCGTTTGAATGCGCTGGGCCGTCACTTCCTGCAGGCGCTGCCACAGCTTGGCCTGTTCATTCCAGTCCTCCTTGGGCAGTCCCTTGAGCACTTCCTTCAGCAGCTGCACAGCCAAGTCCTTGGGCATATCCGCCCCGATCAGGCGGTTGCAGAGGCTCTGCACCGCTTGGGACCAGGCCGGGTCCGGCCGGGAGTCTTCTCCGCCCGGGGCCTGGGCCGCCCGGCTGCGTTCAGCCGAGTTGTTCTTGTTCTTGCCCTCCGCCCGGTAGTTGGGGTCAAAGGCCCCCAGCACTTCATAGCGTTTCGGCCCCATGCGCCCCCACAACCAGGCCCTTTTTTGGGCGGTATGCAGGATCACCGCATCGCGCCCGAATTCCTGGCGCAGATTCTCTACTGCTTCNNTGGTATCAATTCACCGTCCCCACCGCATTCACCTGGACATCCGGGCTGATCTCGTTATAGGACAGGACAATAAGGCGCGGAATAGCCCGTTCCGTGAGCCGCTTCAGCGCCATCCTGATCTGGGGAGAAACCAAGATCAGCGGGTAGGGCATCAGGTGCTGTTCCAAGGCTTGTCCCAGTGCCCCGTACAGCTCCTGCAGGAGCCGGGGGTCGAGGGCCACCGCAAGTCCGCGGTCTGTATGCTCTATGGACTCGGCGATAGCCTCCTCCCAGCGGGAGCTCAAAGTGAGCACGGTCAGTACGCCATCTTCCTGGTACATCTGGCAGATCTGCCGTCCGAGAGCCTCCCGCACGAATTCAGTTAAGTAGTCCACATCCCGGGTGACCGGCGCCATATCCGCCAGGGTTTCCAAAATGGTGACCAAATTGCGGATGGGTACCCCCTCCCGCAGGAGGTTCTGCAGCACTTTCTGCACCTCGCCCACGGTGAGCAGATCCGGCACCAGCTCATCCACAACCGCGGAGTAGTTTTCCCGGGCACCATCCAGAAGCGACTTCACCTCCTGGCGGCCCAAAAGTTCATGGGCGTGGGTGCGGATGATCTCCGTGAGGTGGGTGGCCAAAACCGCAGGGGGATCCACCACGGTGTACCCAGCATACTCCGCACGCTCCCGGGTAGCAGCATCCACCCAGAGGGCTTTCAGCCCAAAGGCCGGCTCCGTGGTGGGGATGCCGCTCACCTGCTCCGTGACGCCTCCCGCATCCATGGCCAGATAGTGGTTAACCATTAGTTCTCCGCGGCCAACCTGGATCCCTTTAATCTTCACCACATACTCATCGGGGCTGAGCTGGAGATTATCCCGAATCCGGATCACCGGCACTAGAACACCCAGCTCGATCGCGCACTGCCGGCGGATCATGCTGATCCGATCCAAGAGGTCCCCGCCCTGGCCCTCATCCACCAGGGGAATCAAGCTGTAGCCGATCTCCATTTCAATGGGATCCACCTGGAGCAGGGAGACTACGCTTTCCGGCTTGCGGGCTTCCTCCAGGCGCTGCTGTTCCAAGACCGTTTCTTCTTCCTGCTCCTGCCCTTTTTCCGCCCTTCGCACCACCGCGGCCAGGGCGCCAAAGGAAGCGGCCAGGAACAGGAAGGGCACTTTAGGCAGGCCGCCCACAAGGCCGAAGAGGGCCACCACCACTGCTGCCGTGGTCAGAACTCGGTAGTGGGCAAAGAGCTGGGAGGTCAGGTCCGAGCCCAGGTTGTTTTCGGAGGCGCCCCTGGTGACCACAATGCCCGTGGCTGTGGAGATGAGCAGCGCGGGGATCTGGGTCACCAGTCCGTCCCCCACCGTTAGCAGAGCGTAGCGGCTGAGGGCACCGGAAAAGTCCATGCCCTTTTGCAGCATACCCACGGCCAAACCGCCCAGAAGATCGATGACCAGGATGACAATACCGGCAATGGCATCTCCCTTGATGAACTTGGCGGCACCATCCATGGCCCCGTAAAAATCCGCTTCCCGGGCGATCTGCTGGCGGCGCTGCCGGGCTTCGCCTTCGGTAATCAGCCCGGCGTTCAAGTCCGCGTCGATGCTCATCTGCTTGCCGGGCATGGCATCCAAGGTGAAGCGGGCGGCCACCTCAGCAACCCGCTCGGCACCTTTAGTAATCACGATGAACTGGACAACGACCAAAATGAAGAAGATGACGAAACCCACCACGTAGTTGCCGCCCACCACAAACTCGCCAAAGGCCAAGATGATGCGGCCGGGGTTGGCGGTAAGGAGAATCAAGCGTGTGGAAGAAACGCTCAAAGCCAAGCGGAACAGGGTGGTAATCAAGAGCAGCGAAGGAAACACGGATATCTCCAGCGCTTCCCGGATGTTCATGGAGATGAGCAAAATGAGCAGGGATAGGCTGATGTTCACAGCCAAAAGCAGGTCCAGCAGGACAGGGGGCAGCGGCAGGACCATCATGATCACGATTAGCACCACCGCCATGACCACAAAAAGGTCGCTGATCCGTCCCACGCTCTGGTTTAGTGAAAGCCCTGATTTGGCCATGTCCACCACCCTTTATCTTCAGCAGCTAAACCGACTTCTTACGCAAACGATAAACAAAGGCCAGAACCTCGGCGACGGCAGGATAGAGGTGCGCTGGAATCTCCTGCCCCACTTCGGTGGTCGCGTACAGTGCCCTGGCTAACTCCGGGTTCTGTATTGTAGTAATACGATGTTTCTGCGCTTCTTCCTTGATCCGCTGGGCAATTAAGCCCCGGCCCTTGGCCACCACCTGGGGAGCGTCCATCTGCCCCGGAGTGTACTTGATAGCCACCGCGTAGTGGGTGGGGTTGGTCACCACCACATCGGCGGTGGGTACCGCCTGCATCATCCTTTGGGCGGCGATCTGCCGCTGGCGCTGGCGGATCCTGGAGCGGACCAGGGGGTCGCCTTCCATCTGCTTGAACTCCTCTTTGATCTCCTCTTTAGACATGCGGATGCTGGTCTCAAACTCCCGGCGCTGCCACCAATAGTCCGCGGCCGCCACAACCATAAGCAGCAGCCCAACCTGCAGCCCCAAACGGTAGATTCCATCCACCACCAGGGCGATACCCTGCTCCAACTCGAACAGTCCCGCATGGCGCAGCCAGGTGATGTTCCCCGCGACCTGTTTGTAAACTAAATAGCCCACCAGGGCCACCTTCGCTGCTGACTTGAGAAACTCCACCAAGGCCCGTTTGGAAAAGATCCGCCGCAGGCCTTCCAGGGGGTTGATGCGGGAAAACTTGGGCTGGAGAACTTCGCTGGAGACCACAAAGCCCACCTGGATCACCTGGCTGAGCAGGGAGATGGCGAAAAAGGCCAAGAAGATTGGAGCCACCACCAGGCCGAACTTGGCGGCGCCCACCAAGAGCAGACTCCCCAGTCCCGGCAGATCCCCCTGCCACTGGTGCAAATTGGCCAGGAAGAACTGGACCGTCTCCCGCAGATGGCGCGCCACAAAGGGCCCCACCCCCCGAAGGAGGAGAAAGCCGGTTAAGACCAAAAACGCGGTGGATACTTCCGCGCTTTTGGCCACTTGGCCTTTTTTGCGCGCTTCTTCCCGGCGCCGGGGCGTTGCCGGTTCGGTTTTTTCGCCGGCGAAGAGCTGCAGATTGAACCGGTATTCTGCCACTTAACTCCCTCCTAGAGTAAGCAGCTCCTGCAGATAGCGAAGGAGAACTCCCTCGCTGCTGAACAGCTGAGTGATCAGGTGCACAGCCGCGGGCAGGGCCAGAAGCACCACCGCCATGCCCACCATGATCTTGATGGGAAAGCCCAGAACAAACACGTTGATCTGGGGCACCGCCCGGATGACAATGCCCAAGCCAATGTCGGTGAGCAGGAGCGTGGCCATCACCGGCAGGGCGATCTTCAGGCCGATGATGAAGATCTCCGCCGCTAGCTGCATAAACAGCGCAAAACTGGGCTCCAGGCGGAAAGCCGATCCCAAGGGCACCGCCGCGAAGGAATGCTGGACCGCCCGGATCAGCCACAGGTGGGCGTCTAGGGCGAAAAAGATCAGGACGGCCACCACATGGTAGAACTGGGAAAAAACAGGGATTTGTCCACCCAGGGCCGGATCAAAAACCGAAGCCATACCAAAGCCCAGGGGCACATCGACAAAATGGCCGGCAAAGCTCACGACGGCAAAAACCAAAACCACCGCCAAAGCCAAAACCAGCCCCACCACCACCTCCTGCAGGGCCAGGACGGCCAAAACAGGCCAGGAACCCAGATCCCACAGGGGATCAAGGGGCGGCAGCGCCACCAGGGCGCACAGGGCAGAGAGGCCCACCTTGACCATGACGGGCACATTGCGCATGCCAAACAAGGGCGCGGCGGCGAAAAATGTGGCCAGGCGGATAAAACTTAGGGAGAAGCGGACGAAATCAACTACGGAAATCAACTTCGCGGCCTCCCCCTACCTGATGAACGCTGGCAGTTCGCTCAGTAAGCGTTCGGCGAAGTCCACCAAACGCCGGATCATCCAAGGACCGAAAATGACGATGGAAACCAGTACGGCAATGATTTTGGGAATAAAGGTCAGGGTCTGCTCCTGGATCTGGGTGGTGGCTTGGAAAATGCTGACCAACAGCCCCACCAGCATACCGATGCCCAGGGCGGGTCCTGCCACCAGCAAAATGGTGAGGACAGCATCCCGGGCAATACTGACCACCATTTGATCGGTCATGCCATCACCCCTTATGTGAAGCTCGCCAGCAGCGAGCGCACGATCAAATGCCAGCCATCCACCAGCACAAACAGCAACAGCTTAAAGGGCAGCGAAATCATGATGGGCGGCAGCATCATCATGCCCATGCCCATGAGTGTGGAAGCCACCACCATGTCGATGACCAAGAAGGGCACGAAGATGACAAAGCCCAGCTGGAAGGCGGTCTTCAATTCAGAGATGACAAAAGCGGGGATCAGGGTCAGGGTATCAAGATCCGCCGGTGTCTGGGGCCGCTCCTGTCCCCTCAAGGCCACGAACATCTCCAAGTCCTTCTCCCTGGTGTTGCGCAGCATAAACTCCCGGATGGGCTCCAGCCCCACCTCCCACATCTCTTCCAGCGACAGCTCGCCGTTGAAGTACGGGAGCAGGGCGTCGGTGTAGACCGCCCCGAAGGTGGGCGCCATGATGAAGGCAGTCAAAAAAAGGGCCAGACCGATCAAAACTTGGTTGGGAGGAACCTGGTTTGTTCCCAGGGCATTGCGGATCAAAGAAAGGACGATCACCGTCCGGGTAAAGGAGGTAAGGAGGACGAGGATGGCCGGGGCCAGAGTGAGGATGGTCAGCAGCAGGAGAATCTGCAAAGTGATGGCCACATCGCCAGGGCCTTCGGCAATGCCGATGCCAATATCCACGCTGGGAAAGGGGATCGTTGTCTGCAGAAAGCCCATCTACTCCAAAGCCTCCTCCTCAGCTAAGTGCGGCAGCGGTTTTTGATCCAAAACGGTGATGCTTTGGGCAGTAACACCCAAAAGCAGCTCCCTATCCTCCCAGATTACGACATATAAAGCGCGGTTGGTGCCCAAGGATAGTACCTCTTTAATGCGCAGATTCTGCCCCTGCCCCTGCCTGCGGCCGTACCAGCGCGTGGCGAAAATGGTGAGGGGCACAACTATGGCTAAAGCCAAGACGACCCGGACTAGACCCCAGATGAGCTCCGCGTCCATCGTACATTCACTCCTGAACCCGCTTGGACTTGGGCACGATCTCCAGGATGCGCACACCGAAGTTGTCTTCTAGGACCACAACCTCACCCCGGGCCACCTTGTTGTTGTTCACGAAAACGTCCACAGGTTCCCCCGCCAGCTTCTCCAGTCTAATTACGGACTGGGGCTTCAGCTCCAGGATTTCCTTGAGGGTCAGGGTGGTGCGGCCCAGTTCCACGGTGATGGTCAGGTCAATATCCTCCAAAAGGCGCAGCTCCTGTTCCTGTTCCACATGGTCCAGCTCCCCAATGGGCGTAAAGACAGCCTTGCTCACCTCAACTTCAGTTCCCTTAACCATCTGGCTCTTAATGGCTCTTGTCCCTCCCTGTCCCTTAATCTGTGCCCCGCCGGGTCGTGCCGCCAGGGCCTGAAGCTCCGCAAAANNGGTTCAGGGCACCCAGGTCTACCCTCTGGCCTCGATAGACGGTGTAGGCGGTGCCCAGTTCCTCTGCCAGCTGCCCTGTCCACATCTGGCTCAGTTTTTCCACTACCCCCAAGGGAGCTTCACCGAACTTTTCCCCCAGTTCCTGGGCATCCCCTGCGGGCATGGCCAGAAGCAGCTCACAGCCCCCCAGCTCCGCGGCGACGGCGAAGGCCTCGGGGGAAACCGCACGGGCTAAATCGTCTTCCAGGCGCTCCAGGTGGGGACCTTCTACCTGGGTCCGCTCTAAAGCTTCGTTCAGTGCCCCCAAGGCACGCCAAAAGGCCTTAGTCAAGGCGTGAAGCAGGGCATCTTCCTCAAGTAAACCTTGGGAGAGAATAGAGCGCGGCATATGTACCCCCTTCTTCGGCTACTGGATAATCAGATCGATGAAGAACACATCGGTGACCTCGCCTGTGGAAACCAGGGCGTTCATGGCCTTGAGAATATCAAGGCGCAGGGACTCCATGCCAGCCTGGGTGCTCAGGTCCTCCGCGGTTCTAGCCCGGATAATAGTGATCACCTCATCACGTACCTGGGGCATCCTCTTTTCCAGCTCACCTACCACCTTCTTGTTGCTGGTCTCCAGAACAATTTCGGTGCGGATATAGCGGCGCTGGTTTGGTGAAGATAGGAGGTTCAGGGTGAACTCACCCAGGGGATGGGTTGGGCCCAGTTCTTTGCGGGTGGTGGTCGTTTCCTGCCCTTGAGGAGTCTGCGCAGCGCTGCCGCGGAAAATCAAGTAGGTGGTGAAGGCGCTGCCCACGGTGGCGATGATCACGAAGGCGACGGCAACGATCAGTAATTTCAGGTCTACTTCCACTTTCCTGGCCATTACGAAGCCTCCTCTTAATTGGGTTCATAGTCCCAGAGGTCGATATTGAGGATCACAATATCAACCCGGCGGTTCATGGCGCGATCTTCCGCGGTGTCGTTGGACCGGATCGGCCTGTATTCCGAATAACCTGCCGCGGAGAGCTTCTGGGGATCAAAGCCCTCTTCCTCAACGAGAAAACGCACCACGTTAGTGGCCCGATGCACGCTCAGCTCCCAGTTGGAGGGAAACCGGGCGGTGCTGATGGGCCAGTTATCGGTATGCCCCTCCACCCGCAGGGGATTGGGCAGCTCTCGCAGCGTTGGGGCGATCGTCCTCAAGGCCTGGATGGCCTCGGGCTTGAGGGTGGCCTCACCCAGGTCAAAAAAGACCTGCTCGGCGAAGCGCACAATTAATCCCCGCTCCTCTAGCTCCAGCTGGACACCTGTCATGCCCTCTTCTTCCACCAGTTCACTGAGCTCCTGGAACAGTTCGTAGAGCTGGCGCCTCCCCAGGTCAGAATAATCCATGGGCAGGGGGCCAGGCTGTTCTAAAGGACCGGTTCCTTCGCCGATGATACCCATGTAGTTCTGGAAGGCGGTGATGAACGTGGCGAACCTGTGCTCGTCTATGACCGAAAAGGAAAACAGCAGCACAAAAAAGGCCAGAAGGAGCGACATCATGTCGGAATAGGTGGTGAGCCAAGAAGCGACCGGTCCAGAGTCATCCCTGTGCCTTTTACGCATTGACCGTCACTCCTTCGGAAGTGGAGCGCTCCCTGACCCGATCCCGAACAGCCGCCTCCCTTTCGTCCGGCGAGAGGAACGACTTCAGCTTCTCTTCTACAATCCGCGGATTCTCCCCTGCCTGGATGGACAAAATTCCCTCGATCATCACCTGCTTGATGAGCACTTCCTCATCGCTCTTCAGCCGCAGCTTCCCGGCGATGGGCAGGAACAAGAGGTTGGAGGCCACCGCACCGTAGAGGGTGGTGATCAAAGCCACGGCCATGCCCATACCCACCTGCTCAGGTTTGTCCAGCTGCCCCAGCATGGCGATGAGTCCAATTAGAGTACCGATCATGCCGTAAGCCGGCGAGAGGGCACCCATCTGCTCGAAGATGCGCTGGCCGATGCGGTGACGCTCCTCCAGGAAAAAGAGTTCGATTTCCAGGATGTTGCGCACCAGTTCGGCATCGGTGCCGTCCACGATCAGCTGAATCCCCTTCTGCAAAAAGGGCTCATTGGTGGCCTGGGCCCGCTCCTCCAGGGCCAGCAGCCCCTCACGGCGGGAGATTTCAGCAAACTCCACCAGGGTCTCGATGACGCCTGCACTGTCGTTGGTCTGCCGGGAGAAGGCCACCCTGAGCAGGGGAAATACGCTGAGGACTTCCTTCATGGAGAAGTTGACCATGATGGAGGCGAAGGTGCCACCAAAGACAATCAGCAGGCTCGGCAGGCTCAGAAAGAGCGTGACATCCCCTTCCATCACAATGGCCAGGATCATCAGCCCAAGACCGATGAAAATACCCAATATGGTTGCCAGATCCATCTATCCGCACTCCTTCATGGACTAGTGGGGCTGCAGATGCAGCCCCCTAGTCAGCCCAATCTATCGTTTCAAGTTCACCAGCTCTTGGAGCATTTCATCAGATGTGGTGATGATGCGGGAGTTGGCCTGGAAGCCCCTCTGTGTGATGATCATGTCAGTGAACTCTTCACTGAGATCCACATTGGACATCTCCAAGGCACTGGGGATGATCTGCCCGAAACCAGGCGCCCCAGCCGGTTCCACCTGCGCACTCCCGGAGTTGGTGGACTCCATAAACATGGTGGAGCCTGACCGCATGAGCCCGCCGGGGTTGGCAAACTTGGCCAGAGCCACCTGACCCAGGGCCTGGGTTAAGCCGTTGGAGAAGCTGCCCACGATGACCCCGTTCTGGTCGATGGTGAAGCTTTCCAAAGCACCACTGGTGTGGCCGTTCTGGCTGAGGAACTTCCCGGTGAAGGTATCCGCATACTGCGTGAACTGCGTAAAGTCCAGCTTAATACGGATGGATTCTGCCCCCGCCGGGTCAAAGCTGATCACTGCCT
>MTKW01023009.1_pt1 | contig 12442 bp, 12 predicted proteins | sample 1042761 | NCBI WGS metagenome assembly MTKW01 (sample SAMN06205366, study PRJNA360243) | anaerobic digester metagenome | biome: Wastewater treatment plant; feature: Anaerobic digester sludge; material: sludge; isolation source: anaerobic digester fed with sludge from wastewater treatment plant ...
CATCAGGTTGGTTTCGCTGGAAAAATTAAGCAGATTCTCCATTGTCCGGCTGACCCTGTCCACTGCTTCTTTGAGAATTCCTAGGTCCTCATTATAATTCATTTTCCAGGAAGATTTTTTTTCAATCGTATAAAGTGAAAGCCGGATTGATGTAAGCGGGTTTTTAACCTCGTGGGCTATAATGGCCGCGACCCTACCCAGGGCGGCAAGTCTTTCGGCCTGCTTAACCTTTTTCTCCAAAACGTTAATGAGATGTTCTTTTTCTTTTAACCCTTTTTCGTAAGTAAGGGCATTTTTTACGGCAATGCCGATTTGTTGGGCTACCAACTCCAGCATGCGCAAATCTCTTACGCTAAAATCGCGCCGGCTCTCCGGCCTGGTCAGGTGGATGGTTCCAATAAAGTTGCCTTCCAGAATAATGGGAGCGCCGATGGTATAAAGGATACTGTCACGTCTTAGTGCAGATTGGAAATACTGAATCTTTTTGATTTCATCAACAGTGTAAATATCTGTTGAGCGCCAGCCCCGTTTAGTTTTGAGTTGTTGTTTGAACAGGAAATGATCGGAGATGTTTTCGGCAAAGTGTTTCAATAACCTTTCACTCAGACCGATATTGGAGTGTATAGTAATTTTACCTGTATTTTCTTGGTAAAAAAATATGCCGCTTTTTGTGTGTGGTATCAGTTTTGGAAGGTAGGAGTGGACAGACTGTAGTATTTCATCCAGGTCAATATCCGATGTGACAATTTTGCCGATTTCAAGGAGTATTTCTAGCTCGTCCACGGTCAGGTCTCTTTTAAAGTCTCCTTTGCTTCCAGCCCGGGAATTTGACATGAAGGTCCTCCTTTCAGACATAGTAGTTTACAATTACTATTATATTATATATTATTGGATTGCGCAGGTTTTTTAAAATAATTGGTGATTTAGCTCCGTTGTTTTACAACAACTAAGCATTAAAAGTCGCTTTAAAGCCCGAGAATTCGGGCTTTTCTTTTGTCAATCTTTGTGCATATTTATGTTGTGTATTGTCGTGTATTGAGATATAATGGGGTTAGAGGTGAATTTATGTATTTAAAGAAAAGTATGAGCAACGGTAAACCCTATTTATCTTTTGTCCAAGGTTACAGGCAAGATGGGAAGGTAAAACAAAAAACAGTTGAAAAGCTTGGCTATCTTGAAGATCTGGAAAAGGAATATTCTGATCCTATCGCTCATTTCAAGCAGGTCGCAAAGGAACGTTCCAAAAGTGAAGTTCCTCAGAAAACGTTAGAACTTAATCTATTAGCCAAGCTTCCGGCTCAAGCAGCATTGCGCAAAAACCTTGGTTACGCTGTGCCAAAATCAGTGTACTCCTTACTTGGTCTCAGAGAATATTTTCAGAACAAACAAAGGCATCTGAAGGTGGATTACAACCTAAACAGTATATTCAGTCTCCTTACTTTTAACCGCTTTTTATTTCCTTCATCAAAAAAGAGCGCCTTTGAAACCAAGGATTCCTTTTTTGAATCCTTCAACTTTTCATTAGCCGACATTTACCGCGCTTTGGATTACTTTGCCGGGTATTCAAATGGAATCCAACAGCATCTCCACGGCAAAGTACACCAACTTATTGGAAGAGACAACCAGCTTGGATATTATGATGTTACCAACTATTACTTTGAGATCCCCTATGAGGATGAAGATGTGTACGACGAAGGCGGGAACATAATTAGAAAGGGTCAAAAAAAACGTGGGCCTTCCAAAGAACACCGCAAAGATCCCATTATTCAGATGGGGCTCCTCATGGATTCAAATGGAATCCCAATGGCCTTTAATACTTTTTCCGGTGGTGAAAGTGAAAAGCTCTCTCTCCTGCCAACAATTCGTCGTGTAAAAAGAGATTTCGCCTTGGAACGTGTTATTGTTGTGGCGGACAGGGGGCTCAACACTAGTGATAATACTGCTTTTCTTTCAGGAAAGAACCATGACGACATGGTAGGTAATGATGGTTATGTTTATGGACAGAGTGTCCTCGGCGCCGACAAACAATTCAAGGAATGGGTATTAAATCAGGAAGATTACGTAATAAACAAAGAAATAGATAAGGATGGAAACACCTTCTTTTTTAAGCACAAATCCCGGGTTTATGCAAAGAAAATACAATTAAAGGGAAGGGGTGGTAAACGTGCCCAAAAGATGGAAATATATCAGAAGCAAATGGTTTACTATTCGGAAAAATACGCCAAAAAACAGAAAAAAGATAGAGATAAGGCTATTGCCAAGGCAAAAGAGCTAATTAGCAACCCTGGGAAATATACAAGGGCTACCAGCTTTGGAGCCGCCGGCTATGTAAGAAATATCAAGTTCTCAAAAGAAACAGGTGAAATACCCGACGGACTGGTTCTTTCCTTAAACGAAGCAAGGATTCAGGAAGAAGAAAAATATGATGGATACTATTCCATTGTTACCAGTGAAAAGCATTTATCTGATACAGAAATTCGGGATATTTACAAGGGACTTTGGGAAATCGAAGAATCCTTTAAAATAATCAAAAGCGAATTCAAGGCAAGACCTGTATATGTAAAAAAAGATGAACACGTAGAAGCACATTTCCTGATATGTTTTGTGGCACTCGTAATCATGAGAGTACTTGAACAAATGCTAGGGAAAAAACATACCGTTAAGAAGATTCGCTATTCCTTGATAAACTACTCATGCTCCTATCTGGAACAAAACTATTATCTGTTTGATTATCGAGATGATGTAATGAAGTCTTTTGAGTCTGTCTTTAATTTTGATTTGAGTAAAAAAATTATGTCCCAGGCCGAGATTAAAAAAATTTTGCAATACAAAAAATAAACCAAATACACTACAACTTTATGACAAAAAACGAAACCCGCTGGCCCTTGATAACACTGGGCTAACGGGTATTTTTTAGTCATTTTTGCTGTAAAACTCAGGTTATAACATATTGCCAGCCTGTCTGACCAAAAAATTTTCTAAAGGCCGGCCTCTTTCAATTATATTACTCTCCTAAAGAAAAATAAAGCGGCAGGCGATGCCCGCCTGCTACTTTGATTTCTTTTCCCGACAAAACAGGGGTGAAAAAAATAAGTTAAACAACCATTTTATTTAACGGTTAATTTAAACCTATGTAGCGGATAATAAATATGAGGTGTTAATTATGGCAGAAAAGAAGACAACCAAGCCTCGCACAAAAATGATGCCGGGGTTCGAGGCCTCGTATTATCCTCCGGAATGGGTATATCCTGAGTTCGGTGTGCAACCGGAGGAAGGGGAAGACGCCGGCTCATAGGATGTGCCGGCCGTGCGCGACCTCCCGCACAACAGGACAAGACCGTGACGGGCTCCTTGACTGATCTAAAAACCGCGCTATTTAGCGTGGTTTTTAGGTTCAGGATTGTATTCCGGGCGGCGCGGATTACGACGACCCGTTGGCGCCCGCAGGCCGCCCTTTGTATTTTTTCATCAGGAGGTCAAAATCTTTATCATTGTCCCAAGTTTCCTTGTTAAACAGTTCAGCAAAAACCTGACGGGAGTTTTCCGGGTATTTTTCTATCATTTGGCGAAATGGCAGTGTTGAAATGGTATTACTTTCGAGATAGCCCATGATCGTGTTCCGGTGTCTATGGTCAGCCAGAAGCTGCGGGTCATTAAAGGGCGCCATAAAAAGTTGAAAGTCGGGGTAAAAGTTTAAGCCTTCGGTTTCATCCATGATTACGCCGGCTGTGTCCCTACCGGTAAGGTCTTCGGGAAAGTCTATCATAGGCCCCGTTTCTTTATTCATGTAACACAAATCTACAAACCTGTTTATGGTTGCGGCAAGTTCTCTTCCCGGGATCACGATAACATCGGAGCCAAAGTGCGAAATAAATTTGTTCCGAAGCTTTCTCCATATCTTTTTTTTACCGCCGGAAGCGAGCAGTGGATTGGTTTCCAAAACCTGCATGACCATTTCCTCTACGGTGTCCTTTGCTTCCGGCGGGAAAAAGTACTGCACCCCACTGAACAAATATATGTCGTCAAGTGGGATCAGCCTTGTTGCGATGTAATGATCCGGCCTTAAATCCTTTAATGTATTCTCACCAAGGTCGGATGCGGCCACGTAATCGGTGTTGTCTAACAGGTTCAAAAGAACAACGGCGTCAGTACCCACTGATTTAATCATAAAAATGCCCTCAAAAGATTCTTTCCAACCTTCCAGAATACTCTTTTCCAGTTCTGACAAATCCCGGCGCCCTTTGATAAACCGGTCGATGAAAGTATCCCCGTTTTTAAAGCGATAGCAGTAAATAAACCATTCGATACCGTTGGCTAGCAGGTCCTGGCTGGGCCTGGGGTATTTAACCTGCTCCAGTATAATCGGTTTGTACCTCTGTTCTTTGTTTTTATAATAGTTTAAAAGTTTTTTCTTCAGCCGTGCGGCTGTTTGAATATACTCACGTGTTTTATTCGACAACAAATGTTATTCACCGCCGTATCCTGAATTTATAAGAGAACTATTGTTTTAGGAACAACTTTTCTGATAAAATGTATAAAACTGCGTCATTTTTTTATTCTACAGTGCGCGGGCTTTTTCCTTCCCCCGCGGATTGCGGGGCGCTTTATTGGGTCGTTTTTGGGAGAAGCCAAAAAATACCGGGGTGGTTGTTGCGTGAGAATTCTATCCATTCTGATAGCTTCAGTCTTAATATTAGCAGGTTTATATTATTTAATAAATCTGTTTTTTATACAAGACGGTAGCGAAACAAAAAAGGAAAAGGATAATGAAAGCAGTATTGAAAAAGTACAATCAATGATACAAGAAGTGGAAAAAAAGAACCCGGAACAGGTGGCTAAAATCAGAAACCAGTTCATGGCGGAAACACAGATCAAAAGTGCCAGGGAATCTGAGCCGGAGGACGTCAGCGGTGTCATCAAACACTGGATATCTGACAAAGATGAGGGAGATCAAAAGTAACTACAAACTTTTGTAAGAAAAGTCGCCTTTTACGGCGGCTTTTCTGTTGTATTTACGCCGCGCCTCGTAGGGGCACGGTATGCCGTGTCCCTCTAGGGGTTGTGAATATTAAGATGGTTAGGTATAAAAAAGAAAAAATTATATCAGAATAAGTGAAAAGGAGGTGAAAGCATGAACAAACAACAAATTACTGCGCTGGTTATTAAATTCGTAATTATTGGTGTCATTAGTGTTATTATACTACCTATGTTTGCCCGGATAACCAGCGGACAGGCCCTTATTACTGCCCTGGTCCTGACACTGGTTGCTTACTTTGCCGGGGATATCGGTATTTTGCCCCGTTACGGTAATGTGACGGCCACAGTGGCTAATGTCATAATTGCCGCCGTGGTAATCGGTGTTGCCGACTGGGGCATAAACGGGATCATCACTTTAAATGTTACGGGTTGGGTATTGGTGTTGGCTCTCATAGCCATTGGAGAGTGGTTCTTCCACCGCTATCTAAAAACCACCCCTGTTCCAGCCGGTGACGCACCAAAAGAAGAATAACTTTTACGTGGGCCCGGGCTAATCCCGGGCTTGTTTTTGTTGTCGTTTAAAATGGGTATAAAACGTAGTGCCGGCGGGGCCGGTTTCAATTTTTACAGTAGCCTTGTGCCGGGCGGCAATGCTGTAACAGACCGCCAGCCCCAAGCCCGTCCCGTTATCTTTGGTGGTTAAGAAGGGGGTGCCGAGCTTTTCCAGAATGTCCGGCCTGATCCCGGTGCCCTGGTCTTGCACGACCAAAACCACTTCATTTCCGTCCGGGAATGTTTTTATGGTTACGGTTCCACCGGGAGACATCGCCTCCAATCCGTTGCGGACGAGATTGAGGATGAACTGGCGCATTTCGCTTTCGTCCAGCAGCAAATCCGGTACGTTTTCCAGTTCAATTTCAATGCATTTACCGGAAGCGATTGCGTCCGCCTGAATCAGCGGAAACAAGGCTTTTACGATGCAATTCAGGTTTTTTGCTTTTAATTCAATAGGTTTATTTTTAGCAAGCAAGAGGTACTCGGTAATTATTGAGTTGGCTCGGTCCAGTTCCCCAATCATAAGGTCAAAGTACTCTTTAAACTGGACGCATTCCATCTTGTCTCCGAGCATTTGCAGAAAACCGCGCACGGTGGTCATTGGGTTCCTGATTTCATGGCCGATGCCCGCGGCCATTTCGCCGATTAGCTTCTGTTGCTCCAGGTGCGCCATTTCATTATTCAGCAGCCTTTGTCCGGTAATGTCACTGATAACGCTAATGATGCATTTCCGGCCGTTCAGTTTAATGGTTTGGGCAGAGTATAATCCGGTGCGGAGCTCGCCCGACTTGATGCGGTAACGTATCTCCCGGTTGTATAATTTCCCCTGTTCGCACAAGATCTTTTTCACTACGTCGCGTTCACTTGGTGGCACCCATATGTTAAGATTTTTCGTTTTTTTACCGATGACCTCCCCGGGGCTAAAGCCGGTTACTTTTAGGAATTTCTGATTTACGTCTATAAGAGACCCGCTTTCCATAGTGCTGATGACCAGCATATGTGGGATGGCGTTAAACGCTTTCGCAAAGCGCTCGTTGGAAGCATGAAGCGCCTTGATGGCTTGCTCCTGTTCGGTAATGTCGCGAAGTGTCTCGATGGCGCCGCTCAAATTACCGTCGCTGTCGTAAAGCAGACAGGCTTCTTTCCGCAGGTAGGCTCCTTTTTTCTTGTGCGCAAGAGCGCTATACGATTTGGCGCATATTTTACCGTTTAATTTTTCAAAAAAACTGTACCTCTTTTCGATCCCCGTATCTTTTTGAAAGAAGTAATCAATAAGCATGGGCAGTTTCTTTCCGTAAAAAGCCTCGGCATAATTACTTGTGCCGACAATATCTTCTTGGCGCACTCCCAGCATTTCTTCGAGTGCCCGGTTCCAGGCAATTACTTTCCTGTTGCGGTCAATGGCAAAAGTGGGGATGGGATGACAATCAGTTATGGCGCGCAGCGTCTCTTCCGCCGTTTTCAATCCGGCAATCTGCCGGTGCATTTCAGCCCTTTCATTTGCTAAATGGTTCATTCCCTCATCTTTTTCTCTCATTGGCCGTCCTCCTCTTATTTGAGCCCAGACTACATTATTTTTAAACGGTTTTTTGATCGAAAATCTGTATATCATTTGACAGCAAACATCAAATTTCCTTCAGGGATTATGTCGTTTATTGTTCTTAGCAGCAATTTTGATCGGCCTGCAAATTTGGAAGTTTATAATGTATTATCTCAACTGCAGGTCTATCTTTTTTGCCTGCTTCGTGATAAAATATGTCACATCAAAAGCCGGCCATGTTTTTGCCCGAATCCGTCAGTACGGCGGGCGGGAATATTTATTCTTTATAAAATGGAAGGTGATAAGACATGACGACCGCCACTGAGCTGACCAATCCATACCTGATTGTGCAAAAGTACCTGAAAGACGTTTGTGACAAGCTGGACCTACCCCCGTCGGTTTACGAAATTTTAAAGGAAACCAAGCGGGTAATGGAGGTCTCCGTTCCGGTTAAAATGGATGACGGCTCCGTCAAAAGTTTTATCGGCTACCGGGCCCAGCATACCGACATCCTTGGCCCGGCCAAGGGCGGAATCCGGTTTCATCCCGGGGTGTACCTGGACGAAGTAAAGGGTCTTTCCATGTGGATGACTTTCAAGACCGCGGTTGTAAACCTCCCGTACGGGGGCGGCAAGGGCGGCGTTGTGGTCAACCCCAGGGAGTTGTCCCGCAATGAGTTAGAGCAGTTAAGCCGGAATTATATCAGGGCCATCAGTACGATGATCGGTCCGGAACTGGATATACCGGCGCCGGATGTGAACACTAACGCGCAGATTATGGGCTGGATGATTGATGAATACAGCAAGCTGACCGGCTATAACGTGCCGGGTGTAATAACCGGTAAACCCGTAGGACTCGGCGGTTCGCTCGGGCGCAGTGAGGCTACCGGGCGTGGTGTCGCCATTACGGTCAGGGAAGCGGCTAAAAAGATTGGCCTTGACTTAAAAGGGGCAAAAGTGGTCATTCAGGGCTTTGGTAATGTTGGTTCCACCAGCGGTGTGCTTCTCGCTGAGCTGGGCGCCACCATTATTGCGGCCAGTGACTCCAGATCAGCAATATATAACGCCGGCGGGTTGGACATCAAAGCCGCCGTCCGGCATAAAAAAGAAACAGGCGCTTTACTTGACTTCCTCGGCGCCACCAGGTTGACAAATGAGGAGATGCTAGCGTTACCGTGTGATATCCTGGTTCCCGCAGCCCTGGAAAACCAGCTAAACAGGGAAGTGGCCGGGAAAGTACAGGCTCGGCTGATAGCAGAGGGGGCCAACGGCCCGACGACGCCGGACGGCAACCAGGTGCTCAATGAGCGTGGCATATTTGTAATTCCCGATATTCTTTGTAATGCCGGCGGGGTAACGGTGTCTTATTTTGAGTGGGTGCAAAACCTTGCGAACTATTACTGGACAGAGGAAGAAGTCAACCAGCGCCTCGAGTTAAAGATGGTCGCCGCTTTTGATGAAGTGTACCAAATGAGCCGCCAGTACGGAGTCGACATGCGCTCTGCCGCCTATATGGTGTCTGTTAAGCGTATTGCTGATGCAATGGCTTTTCGAGGCTGGATATAAGGAGATAAAAGCTCAATGCTTTTTCGCAGTTCCTACGATAGGGCAATGAGGCCTGTGGATGGGTTTATTTTCACCCGTACATCGGCCTTTTTTCATAAAACGCGGGTGCCGGCGGCATATTTTACCGGCAATTTAAGGAAAGGCGTGAATGGTTTGGTCAAGTTTACCAACGATGATGTCCGTAAAATGGCTAAGGAGTTTGGCGTGAAGTTCGTCCGGTTGCAATTTACTGACATTTTTGGGATCTTAAAGAATGTCGCTATCACAGTTGAACAATTGGATAAGGCGCTGGAAGGGGAATTGATGTTTGACGGTTCTTCTATTGAAGGATTTGTGCGCATTGAAGAGTCGGATATGTACCTGCGGCCCGATCCTTCCACGTTTGTTGTTTTTCCTTGGAGACCGAAAGACAGTGCGGTAGCCAGGCTGATTTGCGATGTCTATAACGTAGACGGCACACCTTTTTTGGGAGATCCCCGCAATGTGCTACGCCGGGCCATTTCTGAGGCGCAAGAGATGGGTTACACTATGAATGTCGGCCCGGAGCTGGAGTTTTTCCTTTTTCATGTGGATAGTGACGGAAGGCCCACTACCGTCACCCATGACCGGGCCGGCTATTTTGATCTGGCCCCGATGGACCTGGGTGAAAACGCCCGGCGGGAAATGGTGTTGATGCTGGAACAAATGGGTTTTGAAATAGAGGCTTCGCACCATGAGGTGGCGCCGGGGCAGCACGAAATTGATTTTAAATACTCGGACGCTTTGGATATTGCAGATAAGATTGTCACCTTCAAGTTCGTGGTGCGGACTACCGCCCAGCGACACGGCCTGCACGCCAGTTTTATGCCCAAACCAATTTTCGGTATCGCCGGCTCAGGCATGCACTTAAACCAGTCGCTAATGAAAGGTGAAGAAAACGCATTTCACGATCCGGGTTCGCCCGGCGGTCTCAGCCAGGATTGCCTTTACTATACGGGCGGCTTGATGAGCCACATTAAGGCCATTACCGCTATAGTCAACCAGACGGTTAACTCTTACAAGCGGCTGGTTTCCGGCTTTGAGGCGCCGGTTTACATGGCCTGGTCTGAACAGAACAGGAGCCCGCTGATCCGGATTCCGGCCAAGAGGGGGCTATCCACAAGGATTGAGCTGCGTAGCCCGGACCCGTCCTGCAACCCTTATCTGGCCTTGGCGGTATGCCTGAAAGCCGGCATGCACGGGATCAAAAATAAAATCGCGCCGCCGGCGCCGTGCAATCGCAACATATATGAAATGACCGCGGCTGAAAGGAAACAGCTGGGTATCGGTAGCCTGCCCGAAAGCCTTCAGGATGCCGTCCGGGAACTGGAAAAGGACCGGGTTATTCAGGAAGCCCTGGGCGAGCATGTGCTCAACAGGTTTTTTGAAGCTAAAAAGATCGAGTGGGATCGCTATCGTGTCCAGGTGCACCCCTGGGAGATCGATGAGTATCTTTCCAAGTTTTAATGCATTGCTAAACTAAAAGACACATTCCCCCAATTTTATGGAAAAAACGCTATTGAGATCAGTAAATTTGTGATACAATAAAAAACAAATTACAATCAATGTATTTAACAGGGGGGAGCGTTTTGAAAAATACGCTTGCAGTCCTTGTTGTCAACAAGCCGGGCGTTTTGGCGCGTATATCCGGCCTCTTAAGCCGGAGGGTTGTCAACATTGAAAGTATTGCAGCGGGGTATACCGAGGAGCCGGATGTCACTCGCATTACCCTGGATGTGAAGGGCGATGCCCAAGATCTGGAACAGGTTATGAAACAGTTATCCAAGCTGGTCGACGTAATCAAGATCGTCGAGCTTAAGTCGGAAGACTCCGTTGCCCGTGAGTTGGCCCTAGTCAAGGTCAAGGCCGAAACAGCCCGCAGGTCTGATATCGTCAACCTGGTCTCGGTGTTCAGGGCAAACATCATCGATGTTAACAAGCAAACGATGATCATAGAAATACTTGGCGATGAGAAAAAAATCAATGCATTTTGCGCGGTACTTGAAGACTACGGTATTGTAGAATTGGTCCGGACCGGAAAGGTCGCCCTGTCCAGGGGCCCCGGGGCTGTAAAACAGTAGATTTTTAAAACACAATGACTGTTATTTAATTACTTACCGGCGGCGTTAAAGCATACAACATTTTACAGGCATAATAATTAACATAAAAATAGTGGTAGAATATATATTAGGATATATCCGCTGCTTATTTGTGGAGGAGGCTCGCTTTGTGTCTCAGGTAAAAAAGATTGTAATCAGTGTTCCCGATGCTCTTTTGGCTGAGGTTGACGGGATAGCCGCCGCCGACCGGCTTAACCGGAGCGAGTTTATCCGGGAGGCAATGAAACTGTACATTGCCGAGCGCAAAAGGCGGCTTTTAAGAGAGCAAATGAAAAAAGGCTACCTGGAAATGGCAAAGATAAATCTGTCCCTTGCCTTAGAGCACCAGCGCCTGGAGTCGGAGGCAGCGCGGATATATGAGCTGCCTGTGACGGAGGTAAAATAAACTATGCTGATCCGACGGGGAGATATTTATTATGCTGATCTGAGTCCGGTTGTAGGTTCCGAGCAAGGTGGAACCCGGCCGGTCTTAATTATACAGAATGATATTGGAAACCAGTACAGCCCCACTACAATTGTTGCAGCGATCACCTCCCAGATTGAAAAGCCGAAATTGCCGACGCATATAGGCATGCCGGCAAGCCCGGGCGGTCTTGAGAAGTACTCTGTCATCCTCCTGGAGCAGATCAGGACTATTGACAAAAGCCGGCTGATGGAAAAAGTCACTTCACTGGACGGTGAGATGATGGCCAAGGTTAATCAAGCTGTGGAAATCAGCCTGGGTCTGATGGATTTATGAGGTTGACAGGGGGACGGGGTTGTTGTCAACCTGGTTGACAACAACCCCGTCCCCCTGTCAACCTGGTCAACCTGTGGAGGATTTTATGAGACCGTTAATTGGCATTACCTGCAGCGCAGAAGTAGATGGGCGTAGGTTTTTTATAAACAAGCAGTATGCTAAGGCAGTGGCGGAGGCCGGCGGAGCGCCGTTACTTCTTCCCGTGCTTACCGGTATGGAAGTGGACTATCTCAAGGTTTTAGACGGGGTTTTGCTCTCCGGCGGCGGAGATGTCGACCCTGTTTTACTTGGTGAGGCGCCGCACCCGTCCACGGGGAATATCAATCCCCAAAGAGATGTATTTGAAATAAAACTGACACAGCGGGCGCTGGCGATAGGGTTGCCCGTGCTAGGCATCTGCCGGGGCATCCAGGTGATGAATGTTGCTGCCGGGGGCACATTATTCCAAGATATTTCACTTATTCCCGACTCTTCACTGGATCATTTGCAACAAGCGCCGCGCCGTTTACCCACACATGATCTGGATATATTGCCCGGTAGCCTATTGGCCCGCTTGCTGGACGGGGTTTCAGTGCGGGTGAACAGTATCCACCATCAGGCCGTCGACCGGGTAGCCGGGCGCTTTACCGTCACCGCCTGCTCACCGGACGGGGTCGTCGAGGGGCTGGAGGCGACGGGTAGCGCCTACGCTGTTGGGGTGCAGTTCCACCCGGAAGAAATGTGGGAACACGACAGAAAGTTTTTAAATATTTTTAAATCGTTGGTAGAATCGGCGATCACTTATCATGCTCGAAAGAAGAAATAAATTAAAGTTACACCCTAGTAGAAAGGTCGAATGTTTATGCTGGCTATTACCGGCGGGAAGATACTGACAATGGCGGGGTCCGTCATAGAAACCGGAACGGTACTGGTTGAGGGGGCTAAAAGT
>MTKW01020855.1_pt1 | contig 12441 bp, 13 predicted proteins | sample 1042761 | NCBI WGS metagenome assembly MTKW01 (sample SAMN06205366, study PRJNA360243) | anaerobic digester metagenome | biome: Wastewater treatment plant; feature: Anaerobic digester sludge; material: sludge; isolation source: anaerobic digester fed with sludge from wastewater treatment plant ...
GCCATAACGTTCGAGGAGTTGGTGGACTGGTTCCGTGAGGCGGGGGTGGACCCTGACCAATGCGAACCCGGAGCTTTCGACGGCCCATTGCCTTCAATGGCTCGATTGTACGCGTGTGACGGGGGTCTTCTGAAGACTGTGGACGAGGACAGTTTGTTGAGCAGTCACTGTGTGGCGGTGTCGGGCATTGATAATTGCCAGGAAATGATTCGCCACTTTGTGGAGGGCAGCGCGCCCCCTTTGTTGGTGGAACTGTTGGTGTGTGCCGGAGGGTGCATTTCAGGCCCGGGATCTTGCGACCGGTGGGACCTTTACGAAAGACGTAAACGCCTCATCGACTACGAAAGAAGGGCGCGGGGGGGCCAGGAACCGGAGTCCTACGACAACCTTTTGTCCTTTCAGAAACTATCCCGCTCTTACACGAACAGGAAAGTTGTGCTCAAAGAACCCACAGAAGAGGAGATCGCCCTCATCCTTGAGAAGACGGGCAAATTTTTGCCTCAAGATCAGCTCAATTGCGGTGCTTGTGGATACAACTCTTGCAGGGACAAGGCCGTGGCCGTTTTCAACGGTATGGCGGACCCCGAAATGTGCATCCCTTACATGAGGCAGCGGGCGGAATCCATGGCCAATCTTGTGGTGAGCACTTCCCCGAACGGGGTCATCGTCACATCCAGGGGCGGAACAATCATGGACATGAACCAGGTGGCGGAACGCATACTCGGTGCGGGTTTGGCCCATTGCGTCGGCTTACCGGTGGATCAGTTCATGCCAAGCCGGCTGTTTCACGAAGCCGCCAAAAGCCAGGGCGTTTCCCGGGGCGATCTTACCGTAAGGGGTTTCAGTGTGGACCTTCAGGTTGTGTACGTGCCCGATCACAAACTGCTCGTGGGTTTTCTGTCGGATACTACGGAAGAAAAAGCTGAAAGCAAAAGGAGACAGGCCGTGGCGGGTGAGGCCATATCCCGGGCCCAGCAGGTCATCGAAAATCAGATGGCAGTGGTACAAAAGATCGCGGGCTTTTTAGGGGAAACCGTCGCGGAGACCAAAATATCTTTGACAGAGCTGATGAAAGTGGTAGGAGAGGGGAAGCCCGCAGGTGGTGGACGGGAAGACGACCCTTAAGATTGACATAGGGATAGCGCAGCTGAACAAGCACGGTGAAGAGCTGTGCGGTGACTACGTGGAGGTCACAAACCACGACACTACCATCGTGGTGCTATCAGACGGGCTTGGCAGCGGCGTCAAAGCCCACATCCTGTCCGCCCTCACGGCCCGGATGGCAGCTACCATGCTGAAAGGTGGTTTGGAGCTCGCCGAGGTCATAGAGTCACTGACGAGCACTTTGCCCGTGTGCGAGGTGCGGGGCTTGGCGTACAGCACGTTCACGATCCTTCGCATCACCCACGATAACGAAGGGTATTTGGCGGAATACGACAATCCCCCCGTCGTTTTTGGCAGGAACTCCAATGTCCTGGATTTGGCCCGTTCATCAAAGGACTACGGTGGGCGTACGGTCAAGGAAACGTACTTTAAGGTGAGCGAGGGCGATTGGATCGTCATGGTTAGCGACGGGGTGCTTCACGCGGGCATCGGAGGCATTTGGAACCTGGGTTGGGGAATGCCCCGCATAAAGGAGTACCTGAGCAAGGCGGCGCCTAGGGCGAAGGATGCCGCTTCCTTGGCCCACGAACTGTCAGCCACGGTCAGCAAGCTCTACGCGGGTAAACCCGGGGACGATGCGACCGTTGTGGCCATACAGGTGAGAAAACCCAGGTACCTGACGGTGTTTGCGGGTCCCCCGGCCCTACGATCGGACGATGAGGGAGCCGTGGAGAGATTTGTGAACATGCCCGGCAAGAAAGCTGTGTGCGGAGGAACAACAAGCATCATGGTAGCTAGGGAGATGAACCGACCTTTGGAGGTCAATCTGGCCACCTTGGGGGAAAAGACCCCGCCCACAGGCAGGATCCAGGGCATTGACTTGGTCACCGAGGGCATTCTCACGCTCACCCAAGTAACGGAAATGTTCGGGGAAAGGCCCCCGTCCCGCAAGGGTTTGGTGGGCAAATCCGACGGACCGAGCCGGCTTTTGGATCTACTTTTGGAGGCGGATCACATCACCTTCATGGTTGGAAGGGCCATGAACCCGGCGCACCAAAGCCCCGACTTGCCGGTGAGCCTTGCTCTGAAACCCAAGGTGGTGCAGGATTTGGCTCGGCTCTTAGAAGCTGGCGGGAAGACTGTGAAGGTGCATCTCCTTTGAAAAGTTTGCCTGCAACCGGCACCGCGTAAGCCGGCCAGGCTCTTTCCTCGCCTCCTTTTTCCGGATGCTTTACGCAAGCGTTCGGGAAAAGGGGGCCTCTTTTTTGCACCCTGAAATTGCCTTCAACATAACATGTTAACGCCAGACAATGTGGGGAGGTGCAATCCATGGCAGGTCCAGGTTCCTCGTGGTGCGGGAATGATTGCATGTGGTGGATCATCCTAATCCTTATAGCGGTCCTGTTTTTCAGCTGCTGCTGCAATTGATGTAGCGAAAGGTTACGGGTTTCAGGGGCAGGATCTTTCCCCCCTGAGGAGCGGGCAGTTTCTACTGTCCGCCCCGCTTTTTGTTTCCCCCTGCAAACCTGTGTTACCCTTTCGCTCGTTGACGGCTCAGATTCCATAGAGTATCCTTTAGGGGAACGAGGTCGAACCTGACGCATTTGGGTACGTCCCGGATGGGAAGGCGACGGATAACGTAGGGGAGTCGGGTCCGCGCCTTTCGTGCGCGGATTGTGTTTTGTAGGGGTGTGAGGGGGAATTTTCTTGGACAAAAGGTTGTTGGTTATGACGATTATCGTCGAGGACTTGGAGATGTCCCCCGCGGTGAACGAGCTTCTTCACGAGTTCGCTCCCTACATCGTGGGTAGGATGGGGATTCCCTACAAAGAACAGGGTGTGTCCATCATATGCGTGGTCATGCACGCCCCAGGGGATGTCGCCAGCTCCCTGTCCGGTAAGATCGGCATGCTGAAGGGTGTAACCTCACGGGTGACGGTGGCCAAACATGGAACGAAGAAAGAGGGATGAGGTGTGAAGAAGTCTCTGTCGTTTGTTCTTGTGACGTTGGTACTGATACTGTCTTTGGCGGGGTGTAAGCCCAAACCGGTCGAGTCGACAACCATACGCATCGCGGGGCTCCGGGGACCCACGTCCATGGGCTTGGTGCGCGTTATGGAGGATGCTGACGCGGGCACTGCAGCCAACGACTATGAATTCGTCATAGCGGGATCCGCGGACGAAGTGGTGCCCAAGCTGGTTCAGGGCGAGTTCGATATGGCTGCCGTCCCTGCAAATTTGGCGTCCGTGCTTTACAACAACACGGACGGTGCCGTGAAGCTGGTGGCCATCAACACTTTGGGCGTCATCTACGTGGTGGAAAAGGGTGAACAGATTCACTCTTTTGAGGATTTGAGGGGCAAGACCATTTATGCGTCGGGGAAGGGTTCCACCCCCGAGTACACGTTTTTGTACCTCCTGTCACAAGCGGGCATCGATCCTGAGAAAGATGTATCCATTCAGTGGAAATCCGAACCTACGGAAGTGGTAGCTATTCTGTCGGAAACGGAAGGCGGCATAGCTGTTATGCCCCAGCCTTACGTGACCGTGGCCATGGGTCAGGTCGAAGGGCTTCGAGTGGCCCTTGATTTCACAGAAGAGTGGGATCGCTTGGAGAACGGAAGCACGTTCATCACCGGTGTACTGGTGGCTAGAAGTGAGTTTTTGGACGAGCACCCACAAGAGGTCGCAGCTTTCCTGGATGAGTACGAACAATCCGCAGCTTACGTGAACGCTAACCCAAAAGAAGCTGCGCAATTGATAGACAAATTCAACATCGTTAAGGCGGATGTGGCGGAAAAAGCCATCCCCCTTTGTCACATCACGTTCATAGAGGGCAGCGAGATGAAACCTCTTATGGACGGGTATTTGGGCGTTCTTTTCGAGCAAAACGCGAAGTCCGTGGGCGGTGCATTGCCTGGCGATGATTTCTATTATGAGCGGTCAGGGAAATAAGGGGAGGGATGGGGGGGGCCCTTCAGGGCTCACCCCCGCACTTTCCGTGCTTTTCGCCCTAGGCGTTTGGCAGGTCGCAGCCTCGCTGTTGGGGAGGAGCTTGTTTTTGGCCGCCCCCCTGGATGTGGCCAAGCGGTTGCTGGTTCTTGTCGGGGAGCAGGACTTTGTGGGCACCATAGCTTTCTCTTTCACCCGCATACTGTCAGGGTACGCCCTAGCCTTGGCGATAGGCAGTCTTGCTGCGGTCATGGCTAGTAGGTTTTACACGGTTGAGGTTTTGCTGCTGCCCTTCGTGTCGGCCATAAAGTCTGTGCCCGTGGCCTCCTTCATAATCCTGTGCCTCATCTGGTTGAGCTCAAAAACCCTATCGGTGTTCATATCGTTTCTCATGGTGTTTCCCATCGTGTACACAAACATGCTGTCCGGCATAAAGAGCGTGGACAAGGAGCTCTTGGACATGGCCTGGGTTTTTCGGGTGGGATTGTTTCGGAGGATCAAGTACATCTATCTGCCTCACTTGAAACCGTACATCCTCTCCGCGTCCAGTGTGTCCATGGGGCTTGCGTGGAAAGCGGGCATCGCCGCGGAGGTAATAGGTATCCCGGACGGCTCCATAGGAGAGAGACTGTACGAGGCTAAAGTGTATTTGGATTCCGGGGATCTGTTCGCGTGGACGGTCGTCATAGTTGCCGTCAGCGTGCTTTTTGAGCGGCTTGTGCTCTTGGTTGCGGACAGGTTGTTGTCGAGCTCGGAGGGATCTTGAAATGGACATAATCCTTCGGGGTGTGAGCAAAAGGTTTGGGGACAAGCAGGTGCTTTCCGATTTGCACGCTTGCTTCCAAAAAGGCACCATAACTGTGGTGATGGGCCCGTCCGGGTGCGGAAAGACAACATTGCTGAACCTGCTTATGGGCCTTACCGCCCCCGATGAAGGTACGGTGTCGGGAGTTCCCGAAGCAAAGAGCGCTGTGTTTCAGGAAGACCGGTTGTGCCCTTCGTTCAGTGCGGTTTCCAACGTGCGCCTGGTGTGCGGTAAGAGTGTGAGCGATGCTACGATAGCGTCTCACCTTGAGGCGGTGGGCCTTTCCGGTAGCCTGAGGGGACCTGTGAGGGACCTTTCAGGGGGCATGAAACGAAGGGTGGCCATAGTTAGGGCCATGCTTGCAGAAAGCGACGTGCTGTTTCTGGATGAGCCTTTCAGAGGGCTAGATGATGACAGCAAGGAAGTAACCATGAAATATTTCAAGGAACACAGAGGGGACAGGACATCCATCGTTGTGACCCACGATCTGGCTGAGGCTGATCGCTTGGGCGGGGTCTTGCTCAAAATGGACAAAAGGGGCGTTGCCCGGTGAAGATACGAACGAAGCAGGAGATTTTGGACATACTCAAAATGCCCTTTTCCGAGTACGAGGAAAGCGTCATGCCTGTTGCAAGGCGCATTCACAGAGAGAGAAAGGCAAACGTTCTTTTGGTGTCTCCCATGTTGGGTTTCAGCAACATATGTAAGAACATGTGCCTGTACTGCGGCATGAGGGCCGCGAACCGGGAGATAAAGAGGTATAGGGTACCTAAGGAAGATATGGTAGGGGCAGCGAAAACCGCAAAGGGTATGGGCTTTAAGCGTATGTTCCTCATTTCCGGGGAAGATCCCGGGTACCCCTTCGGGGATCTCGTGGAGGTTGTGGGCAAGATCAAGGAGATGGGGTTTTTCGTAAGCCTGGCTTTCGGTGAGCTACCTAGGGACGGTTACAAGGAGCTGAGGGACGCGGGTGCCGACGAGTATGTTATGAAGTTTGAGATGTCACAGGAGGATGTCTTCAACCGTCTCAACCCTTCCACCACTTTTTCGAAACGCATGAAGGCTATCGAGTGGATAAAAGACAGCGGAATGGCCCTTGGGTCCGGGAACATCGTGGATTACCCGGGACAAACCGATGAGCATCTGGCCCAGGACATACTGCTGACGAAGGAGTTGGATGTGAGTTGGGCCCCGGTAATCCCCTACATGCCCGCAAAAGGCACCCCTTTGGCGGANNGAGGGAAACCTTCGTGCACTCATGGCAGGCGGCAACATTCTTTTCGCAGATATGCTTCCCCAGGCTTTAGCGAAGGATTTTCGCATCGTGGACAACAGGATCGTCTTGGGAATAGAGCACACAAGAAAGATGGCGGAGCTTTCGGGCATGACCCTGGAACAACCTTGAACCCCGACATCTTGTGGGGGTAGAATGTAGGGGTTACAGGGAGGGAACAGTCATTGAAAATTGGGATAGCAGGTCGTTCCCTTGAGGACAAATCCGCGCTCTTTCAGATTCTCACTCAGATCCCCGGGGATCCCATCCCTCGAGTTTTGAGCCAAAGCGTTGGGGTCATGGATCTGCCCGACAGGAGGTTGGACTGGCTCTCTGAGGTGTTTCACCCCAGAAAGACCGTGTACGTGAGGATGGACGTGCAACCTATTTTACCTGCAGGCGGTAGGGATTTTCTGAACGCTTGCAGGGATTGCGATGTTCTGGTCGCCGGGGTGTCCGCCCAGTCCTCTCAGGATGTCCTCGATGATATTGAAACAGAATTCATAGTGAGCGACTTGGCCTTGATTGAAAATCGTCTGGAGCGCTTGGGGAGCAACAAAGCAAAGCCTGTAAGCCCTATGGAGCCCCGTTTCCTTCAAAAGTGCAAGGATGCCCTTGACAACGATGTGATCCTTCGAAATTTGACGCTGGAGTCCCACGAACAAGCGATCCTGTCGACGTTCAATTTTTTCACCGCCATTCCCCTGGTTGTTGCAGTCGATGTCTCCGAAGAGCACCTGTCCGGTGGCTATCCCGGGGCGAACGCGTTGAAAGAAAGATGCCTTCGCAGGGGTTATCCCCTCATCTCGTATTGCTCAGCGCTGGAGGAGGAGATCGCCGCGTTGCCCGAAGATGACAAGGCCGAATTCATGGGTGCCTACGGCCTTGCGGACACGGGATCCGAAAGGGTGGGCAGGGCGTGTTACGATGCCTTGGGCTACATATCCTTCTTCACCGTGGGCAGCGACGAGGTGAGGGCCTGGGCTGTGTCGCAAGGTCAAACTGTCAAAGAGGCGGCGGGGAAGATTCACTCGGATATGGAAAGAGGGTTTATCAGGGCGGAGGTTGTGTCGTACCAGGATTTTCACGAGGCCGGTTCTTTTAAAAGGTGCAAGGAACTGGGCGTTTTGCGCGTGGAAGGCAAGAATTACGTTGTGTGTGACGGCGATATAGTGGATGTGCGTTTTAACGTGTGAGTGAAGGGGCCCGAAAGGGCCCCTAAGTCCTTAGTACTTGTCGCAGTAGGGCTCGTAAAAGCTCTTGGGGTGGGCGCAAGCGGGACAGATCTCTGGCGCCTCAGTGCCTTCGTGTAAGTATCCGCAGTTTCTGCAGTGCCACTTGATGGGTTCTGGGCGGGTGAACACTGTGCCTGACTCGACGCGCTTTTGAAGAGTCCTGAACCTCGCCTCGTGGGCCTTTTCCACGTCGGCAACTTTTCTGAACAGCTCTGCTATCTCGTCGAAACCTTCCTCGTCGGCCACTTCGGCGAACTCTTTGTACATGGAGGTCCACTCGTAGTTCTCCCCGTCAGCGGCATCCGCCAGATTCTTCGCGGTGTCGCCGATGAGACCGAGCTTTTTGGCCCACACCTTGGCGTGTTCTTTCTCATTGTCCGCGGTCTGCTCCAGTATCGCCGCTATCTGGTGAAATCCCTCTCTGCGCGCTACGCCTGCATAGAACGAATATTTGTTGCGAGCCACGGATTCGCCTTCCATGGCGGCAATCAAGTTCTTTTCGGTCCTGCTTCCTTTAAGGTCCATATGTAGCACCTCCAAACCATTTCTGTAATCCTACAGGAAAGGTACCTGGGAAGACAAGTTTGTGGGCACGAGCTTGAAAGGATTCTCCGACATAAACGAGAATAGGTGAAGGAGTCGGGGTGAATTCAATGTACATAGCTTCTCTATCCAGTTCAAGTACGTGCGGCAACGCTTACGTCGTTTGGGATGACGAAACGAGGCCCGTTTTGATCGACTGCGGCATTTCTCTGAGGCGGCTTTGTAAAGGGCTAGGGGACCTGGGGATGGTCCCCGAGGATATCGGGGGGCTTTTCATCACTCACGAGCACAGGGATCACGTGAGCGCCATGTGCCTGGTGACCCCGGTTGCCCAGCGGTACGACATACCGGTGTACGCATCCCGGGGATTTTGGAATTGGTACTCTTCTTTGGGTCGCTTTGTGGACCCTTCGCTCATAAACGTGGTGGGCGATGGTTCGGCGGTGGAGGTGGGTAACGCCCTAGTTGAAGCCTTTGAGAAACCCCACGATGCTAGGGAACCTTTGGGGTTTGTTGTGAGGGCTGGCGGTTGTAGGGCAGCGTTCGTCATGGACTTGGGCCACGTGCCGAGGACGTTGGAGGAACAGCTTTTGGGGTGTGAATACCTGGTGTTCGAGGCCAATCACGACGTGGACATGGAAAAGAATTCAGGCAGACCCTCTTACCTTATCCAGAGGGTGTTGGGCAACCAAGGCCACCTGTCGAACGAGCAAGCCGCGGAGTGTTTGTCTCGCTTGGTCGGGGAAAACACTAAGCAGGTGATCTTGGCTCATTTGAGCACTCAGTGCAACACGCCGAAAAAAGCGGTGGGTGCGGTGTGTGCAAAGCTGCTGTCTTCGGGCATAAATTGTGATGTCAGTGCCGCGCCCGCGGGCGACGTGGCGGTCTACGGGGGGCGCTGAACATGTTATGAAAACGGGCCGGGGAGCATTGACACCCGGGTTGGGCTTACCCTAGAATGTTTTGCGGCACGTTTGAAAACATAAAAGGGGGTGGGAATGAATGCAAGGACTGGGCCGTCACGTTCTGGCTGAGGTCTACGGATGCGGCTTTCACATCCTCAACGATCTCGACAAGGTCCGGAAGATCCTGGTGGACGCCGCCATAGCGGCTGGTGCCGAAGTGAGGGAAACCGCGTTTCACAGGTTTTCTCCCCAGGGTGTGAGCGGAGTGGTGGTCATCTCCGAGTCTCACTTGGCCATTCACACTTGGCCTGAACTTGGGTACGCGGCGCTCGATGTGTTCACGTGCGGGGAGGGAGTCGATCCTTGGGTAGCGATGAACATCATCGTGAAGGACTTTGGAGCAAGGACGGTTACGGCTTCCGAAACAAAAAGAGGGGTTATGTTCGACGGTAGTCAGGTTTGTGCCAGTTGAAATGTGTAGTCGTGAGGTGATGATGTATTTTAGTTAAAGACGACGAAGACGGTAAACCCACTGAGTAGACCCTGGAAACGAAGTTTGTGTCCAGGGTCTTCCCATTTCATGCCCCGTTTCCTCCTCAAGTTAAAGGTTTTTCCGCCCCCTTGTAGCGAACTATACGTATGGGTTTTAAGTTCATTTAAGGAGAGACGATACGTGACAAACCTTCAACGTACTTTGGTGCTGGCAAAACCTGACGCAGTGGTGAGGGGTCTTTTGGGCGAGATCATCGGCAGGATCGAGAGAAAGGGTCTGAAACTTGTGGGCCTGAAGATGGTCTGGATCGATGAGGATCTTGCGAACAGGCACTACGAGGCTCACATAGGCAAGCCGTTTTTCAAAGGCCTTGTGGAGTACATAACAGCTCTTCCCGTGGTGGCTATGGTTTGGGAGGGGCCACAAGCCATTGGCACGGTGAGGAATCTTATGGGGGCAACGGATCCCTCAAAAGCTGCCCCAGGCACCATCAGGGGAGATTTGGCACTGGATATGTCGAACAACCTCATTCACGGCTCCGACGGCCCCGAGTCCGCACAAAAAGAGGTGTCTTTGTTCTTCCAAGACGGCGAAATATTCGAATGGGAGAGACCTCAAGGAAAATACATATGGTGAGGCTCTGACTTTCAATCGGGGGGCTCTCAGGTGCTTTACGTAGGAACCTCAGGCTACAGCTACGCGGACTGGCGGGACATCTTCTATCCGAAAACGATGAGGTCCAAGGAGTTTCTCGCCTTCTACAGCCAGGCTTTCTCGTGCGTGGAGCTTAACTTCACGTATTACAGGCAACCTGCGGCGAAAACCGTCGCCAATATGGTGAGGGGTGTGCCTGACGATTTTTCTTTCACGGTTAAAGCCCACAGGACCATGACCCACGAGATCCCCCCGGAGCCAGCCCTCAAAGAAGAGTTCGCAACCTTTGCGGATGGCATGAAGCCCGCGGTTGACGAGGGCAAGCTTGGGTGTGTGCTTTTTCAGTTTCCCTGGTCCTATCGCTTGACGCGCAAGAACCTGGGTTACGTCCTGTCACTTAAAGACCGCCTGCAATGGGCTGAAACGGTCGTGGAGTTTCGGAACTTAGGTTGGGCCAAAGAGAACGTGTGGGAAGCTCTTCGAGGGGCATCCTTGGGGTTTTGCTGTGTCGATGAACCGGACATCAAGGGGCTTTTCCCGAGGATCGCGAAAGTTACTTCCAATGTGGGGTACCTCAGGTTTCACGGCAGGAACGCTGCCAAGTGGTACAACCACAAAGAGGCCTCTGAAAGGTACGACTACCTCTACAACGACGAGGAGTTGAACGCCTGGGTGCCCAGGATAAAGGAGATGGCGGAAAGAGCGGAAAAGACCTACGTGTTTTTCAACAACTGCCACCGGGGCCAGGCTGCCATCAACGCCTTGCGCCTCATTCAGCTGGTGGAAGAGCCCTAGAAGCTCAATAGCAGGGCGTACACCAAAATCACCGTGCAGAAGGCCGCAAGCACCCCTAAACTCTTCCTGTACACGCTGAATATGTCGGTTTTGAAATATTGGTTGGTCAGAATTTGGCACAGGTGAAGGGGCGAGAAGAAGTAAGAGAGGAAACCCGCGCTGTAGACAAGGGAGATGTAGGCCATCCGTACGAACTCGGTGCCCTCTTGGGGAACGAGAATGGGCAAAAACACCCCGATTGTCGACGAGTGGGAAGCGCTCACAAAGCCCAAAACGAGGGGTAGCACCGCGGCCACAAGCACCCTGGAAACACCTTTTTCGGTCGCAAGCCCTATCATGGCGGGAAAGACTGGGGAGGCTGCTGCAAGCCCCTGAAACACCATGATCCACAGCATGGCGACGGCCTGGTTGAGGTTAGAACCCAGGACCAGGGTCTTTACGCTCGGGAAGGGTTGGCCGCCTGCCCTACTCAAAAGCAAGGCCAAGGCGGTGCCCGTCACAAGGCAAACCCAAATTGGAAGCCCAAGGACTACCCCCAGGCCAAGGGCCAAAAGCAAGGGCGAACCGTCTTTCAGGAACGTGATGAGTCCCCAAGAACGGGTGGGGATCCCTCGGGCATCATCGATCGTCGCGGCACTTTGCGAAAGGCCGGGCGAAGCTTTTCGAAGCAATGTCAGGTAACCTGCGCCCCAAATGGCCAAGGACATGGGCCACAGCCAGGATATGAGTTTGCCCATGGGAAACCCTGTGATGGTCGATGTGAGGATGAGGGCCGGCGAAAAAGGGAAGATGAAGGACATTCCGTGCCTGAAAGCCAGGTTGGCCGCGGCCTTTTCGTCCGGGGAGAGTGTTAACGAATCCCCCAGCCTATCTACCAAGGGAGCGGACAGAACCGCACCCCCCGTAACGGGCAAAGAGCCGATGAGGGCGGGTACACTCATGAGGGCAGCTTTGACGTTGCCAAGCAAGGCCGAGAGGCCTGCCACAGTGCCTTCTAACAGGGAAGTCTCTTTCATGGCCGTGGAAAACAGCCCTATGGTCATGACCGCGGCAACCAGGTTTAAAGTTGTTGGATCCTTCATGGATCGAAAAACCAGATCCAAGGTTTTCGAGGCCCCCAAGCCCGAGGTCAGCGCCATAACCGATGCGGCGCAAAACATTGTCCAAGCCAAGGAGATTCCTTTTCTGGACAGATAGATGATGGCGAAAAAGGAGCCTACAACCCCCAGGTATTGGATGTACACACGGTCATCTCCCTAAAGCGAAGTGGTGCTTCCCCGAACTTGCGTGAAAAAGCGTTTCCTGGAGGTATTGCACGTATCGAACCAGAAAACAAGAGTAATCGGGGAAAATACCCGCACGTTGCCCATTATAGATGATTGGGGGGTGCACGACCAGTTGGATGAAAGGGTACGCATTCCACTGACTGATTACGTTGCATTTGATCTAGAAACCACAGGCCTCTCTCCTGACAAACATGAAATCATAGAGATAGCTGCTGCACGGTTCGAAGGAGGCCTTGCTAAAGAAATTTGGTCGTCACTGGTAAAACCCCGGCAGAAGATACCCCTTAAAGTGTCAAGGCTTACGGGCATCTACCCGGATCATCTTGAGGGGGCGCCCGATGTGTCAGAAGTATGGGGGGAGTTTTTGGAGTTTTGTGGCGATCTTCCCTTGGTAGG
>MTKW01014978.1_pt1 | contig 12440 bp, 14 predicted proteins | sample 1042761 | NCBI WGS metagenome assembly MTKW01 (sample SAMN06205366, study PRJNA360243) | anaerobic digester metagenome | biome: Wastewater treatment plant; feature: Anaerobic digester sludge; material: sludge; isolation source: anaerobic digester fed with sludge from wastewater treatment plant ...
CTTTTCAAAACAAATATAAACCTTATTTCCCTGATATTCAAATAAATGTGTTCCACGTGGAACACCTAACAAGCTGACTATCAGTAGCTTGCAGTTATATTGATAAGTTTTCAACTGGCTGGCTTGCAGTTATGTTGATAAGTTTTTAACTGCCTGACTTACAGTATTATGGAAGCATGACTTATGAACAACTAAATCTAAAGATAAATCCCTGTTTTAGTCTGAAACCTTTTTAGACTGGGCTCATATATTCCTTTTTATAACGAAAGGTAACCCTGAAAATTGGAAAAATATGTGGGGGTAAATTTATAATGATTATAAATAAAAAATTGAAAACACAATTTGAAAATACGAATTTTCGAGTCCATAGTCATACCATCATTCAGAGTGAAGGTATGAACGAGAATATTGCTTTGAAATCAGGATTGAACCATTTTTATAATCGGATTTTTATTATAAACTTGTGCGTTGCTTTGAGGAAACGTTATTAACAGAAATCAGACAGGAAAAAATGAAGAAAAAATACAACTGGGCTGTATTGGGTTGCGGACATATTGCCGGCAAATTCAGCAGCGATTTAAAGCTTTTGCCCAATGCCAACCTTTACGCCGCCGCTTCGCGGGATTTTGACAGAGCACAGAACTTTGCCCTTGAAAATGGATTTGAAAAGGCTTACGGAAGTTACGGGGAGATGGTTGCCGACCCCAAGGTTGACATTGTGTATGTCGCGACTCCTCATTCTCATCATCACGAACACACACTGCTTTGTTTGAAAAACAAAAAGGCGGTTCTATGTGAAAAGGCGTTTGCCATTAACAAAAGCGAAGCCCGGGAGATGATTGCCTGTGCAAAAGAGAACAACACTTTTTTGATGGAGGCATTCTGGACAATGTTTCAGCCCAGCTTCAACAAAGCTATGGAAATTATCCGCTCGGGAGAGATGGGCAAATTGATGGTTGTGCGTTCCGATTTTGCCTTTAAAGCAGCATTTGACCCGCAAAAGCGATTGTATAATGTTGCACTTGGAGGCGGTTCGCTGTTAGATATCGGGATTTATCCGGTTTTTGCCGCTCTCACATCTTTAGGCAAGCCGGAAACTATTAAAGCATTCGCTGATTTCAGCCCAACAGGCTCTGAAGAATCAATTACTATTCTTTTTAAATACAGGGAGGGCGAAATGGCGAGTCTCACATCCAGTTTTGCGGCATTTTCTCCAACTAAAACTGAATACTGGTTTGAAAAGGGATATATGGTTTTGAATCCCAGATGGTTTGCGCCCACCAACATAACTTTGTGGAGAGAAAGTGGTGAAACACAAACCTTGCCATCAGAGCATAAGGAGGGATTTGGATACCAGTATGAAGCTGCCCACGTGATGGAATGCCTGGATGCAGGCAAAATTGAAAGTGGTAAAATGCCATGGAAGCTGAGCCTTGACTTGATGGAGACCCTTGACAGAATCCGCGCTGATGCAGGAATCCTTTTTCCCGAACATGATAAAGATGTATTGATTTAGTTTTCAGATTCCCATTGTAGAGAGATAAAAAAACCCGGTAACAAAAAGCGCCGGGTTTCCTATTTTTTGACAAACGTATCAATCTATAGCAATGCAATTATCTTGTCCATTCTTTCCGAAACATCCTTCAGCCGGTTTCTGTCTCCGCCGCTCACTTCTGCGGTGAGCCATCCCCCTTTGTGGTTGATGTCGCTAACGGCTTTCATCACCACGGGCCAGTTGTTGTCGCCATCCAACAGATTCACTTTGAACCCTTCCCATAATCCTTTTGTGTTCATCAGTTCGCGGCTGTATTCTTTGATGTGGAGTTTCATAATCCGGTTGTTCAATGTTTTAATCCAGTGCTCGGGCCAGCCGTAGCGTAAAATATTTCCAATGTCGAAATACCAGCCAATAAGCGGATGATTGATTTCGTCAACAAACTGCTTGGCTTCTAAAGGACTTAGAAGAAAATTATTCCAAACGTTTTCGACGGCAATCTGCATCCCCGTTTTTTCTGCATAGGGGATTAACTTGCGGAATGAGTCCAAAGCTGTGATGTATGCCTGTTCATAGGAAACATTTTCGTTAACAACACCGGGGACAACCAGAACCGTGTTGCCGCCAAATTCTTTAACTTCCTCCAGGGATTTGGCAACCGATTTTATACACTCTTCCCTCACTTCGGGGTTGGGGTCGGAGAGGGGTTTTTGCCAGTGATCCTTGTTTACAACGCTGGGTAGTTCAATACCCGATTTTTCCTTTGCTTCCAAAACCTCAGAGATTTTGAAATCAACCGGACTGTTCAGTTCAACGCCGTCAAACCCCAGATCTTTCACCAGTTTGAATTTGTCGGTCAGTGATAAATCTTCTCTGATCATTCCAAAGCCCAGCCCCTTTTTTAGTGTAACCTTGCCGGCTTGATTATTTTGATCCGAACCGGTTTGGGCAGCTTTTGCCGTCATCAGCGGAGCTGACATTACCGATGCGCCGGTTAATAACGAAGCTGTCCGGATAAAATTTTTTCTGTTCATCATAGTGCTATTTATTTAAAATTGAATATTCCTACAAATTCAGATATTTTTTCAACAGTGATTTTCCCTGCCGGATTGCATCCCTTCCGGAAGATTCAATCCCGTACCATCCACGATAGCCTGCGTCATAAGACATTTTTATCATTTTTGCAGTCATCTCCTCTGTTGGCTGGTTACGATAGGAGAGACCGCCTGCATAAGGCAGCATTTTTTGGAGATAGTCAATGTGGTCAAACGCAGGTCCCGGTTCTCTCCAGTCGGGATATGAGCCAAAGTACAGGTTGTTAACTTCCTCCATCAATGCTACCATCCAATTAGCATCATTGGAAAGTCCGCCGTGGTTCTCAATGAGAACACTAATATTTGCCGGAATGGCATATTCAAGCATCATGTTGTAGGTTTCGGCAGCCCACTTGAGCGCTTCATCCTTAGGCGCATCTTTGGGGCCTCTACAGTTTGTGCGAATGGCATGGCATCCAAGATAGGCGGCAATATCAATCCATTTCTGGTGATTAATCACCGTTTGTTTCCTCTCCTCTTTTGATGGCGTGCAGGTTTCTCCCTCGTCGTCAACCATGATGAGCACCATTTTTACTCCATAGTTGTCTGCATTTCGCTTTAGCGTGTTCAGATACCGAACGGTTGGAACTTCAAACAGCGTATTTACAAATTCAATCCCGTTAATGTCGAAATCTTCACGGGCAACTTTCGGAAAATCCACGGTTTTCCAGACTCCTTTATGCACTTCGTCAACCAGCGCCCATTGTGCAATTGAAATGTCGTTGGTAATCATTCGCGGTGTGCCGCTTGCTTTTGCAGAAGATATTGCCCACGGTGCGATAACTCCTCCAGCGCCGGCAAGGGCAGATTTGTAAAGAAAGTTTCTGCGGTTAATAATTTTGTTAATCATACGATGAAATTAATTGACTCAATTCAGAGAATAAAAATAATAATATTTTGGACTTTTGGCAATTATTAAAGAAATACCATAAAATCATCAGCTCATCAAAATTGTACAAAAAGTAGCCATTCAACATTGGAGATTTTAGTGAGTTTTTGTGCCTGCTTATCTGGCAGGATGGTTTTATTGGCAAAAAACACTTTTCAGAGTGGGCTAATAGGTATAACTGACAAAAGCCACTTTCTTTGAGTCGGGACTCCATGAAGGAACATTAATTGTTCCCTGTCCGCCGTAAAGAAAAGCCAGTGTTTTGATTTTTCCGCCATTAGCAGGCATAAGACGAAGCATCACTCGTTGATTACGCGGATGTGAATCTGGCTTAATCTCAGGTAAATATGAAATAAAGATGAGCCATTTGCCGTCGGGTGAAGGGTGTGCAAACCAATTTTGAAACTGGTCATTTGTAATTTGCACTTGTTCAGAACCATCAGGACTCATACGCCATATTTCCATACAGTCACTACGGCTCGAATTAAAAAAGATGAATTTTCCATCCGGTGAGAATTCAGGCCCATCATCAAGTCCTTCAGACGTAGTCAGGCGAATTTCATTACCGCCTTCGACTGAAATCTTATAGACGTCATAATTTCCATTTCGCTCTGCGCAGTAAACAAGCCATTTGTCATCGGGCGACCAGCCATGCCAATAAGAAGGACCCTTTTCTGTAATCCTTTTAGGAGTTCCGCCTTTAAGCGGAACAGTATAAATAATAGAGTGGCTCCGGTCATTTTCTTTAGTGTGATGGCTTATAGCCAATGTTTTTCCACTGAATGAAATGCCATGATCATTATTGTTTGCAGTAGCAAAATTGGTGTTAATTTCTTTAGACTTTCTACTTTTTATGTTAAATCTAAATAGTTTTCCACCGGAATTGTAAACAAGAAATTTTCCGTTTCGTGACCAGTTTGGTGCTTCAATGTGTGTGCCGGTTTCATAAATCACTGTTCTGAAACCGCTTACGATATCCAATATTTCAAGCCGGCTTGATGAAGGTGAAACATAACCGTCAGTTCCGTCATCTGCAGGCTTTTCGATACGCACATTCCAAAACTGAGCTTGTTCAATAGTATGTTTGTTTTGTGAACAGATAAACATTCCNNATTTTTAGAAAACCGGAAAATGAATTCATCTCCTTTTCGTTCAACCTGAATAAATTCAGGATTTCTAATATTTGATGGGATTTCCAATGTGTTCTCACCCGTTCTTTCACGGTATTGCAAAACTGTCAATCCGTCAACATGAACAACTCCACCCATATAAACAGAATTTTTATCTTTTGATTCACGAATCATCAGTCCGATTTTCCCTTGAGAATCAAGGTTTTTTCCTGAAAATTTGAGGTTGGCAGAGAAAATGAAATTGCCTTCAACTTCTTGGGAAACAAAATAAAACTCATCGCGGTCAAGCAAGATGTTGTTTCCCGCACCCTGGAGTGTGAAAAATTGTCTGTTTTGGTTGAATTCATAATTTCCGTTTAAATCGGGACTACCGATGTCTGTTCCGGAAAAAAACTTAAACATCTCTTGTGCATTGGAAGAGAAGAAAAAGAACACCGGAATGAGAAAATAACAAATTTTCATTGCTTTACTGTATTTAATTGACAACCATAAAGGAAGAGAATAAAATATCAAAGTTAATTATTAAATTGCAGAAAAATTTGAAAACTGTTAAGGACAGGAGTAAAAAGAATCAAAATGCAAAGTAATTTGGCGCTGTGAAAAAAACATTTAAAATAGCCGGAGTTGTGAGTCTTTCTGTAACCTATATGATTGCAGTATTTCTTTTTCACGGGAAGTTTGCATCAACAGATACTTTTATATATTCCGGTGAAACAACTGAACAAGCAAGCTACTTTTCATTTCCCTCTTTCCTTGTTTCAGAAGCAAATTTACCTTCGGAAATTTCATATCTACCCGTTGTGTCATTTGTTTCGTCTGGCTCTTCATTTCATTTTAAAGAGTTCTCGGTAATTTTAAAAATCAATGAAATAATCCTGACAAATTCATTTGTCAGCTATTCATTTCAAGCCATAAATTTTCCGGTTCGCCTGCGAAAGGCGAATCTGCTTTTCCCGTTTCACAGCTTTTGGTGATTTTCCTTTAACCAAAAATTTCCCCGAAAACAAGTTCGTGCTTGTTTTTTAGTGTTGCTCAGACTTAAGTTTCTTTCGCAACTCACTTTCAGGATTCTTGTTTGCAATTATTAATGAATTTGTGAAGACTTGGTCTGCCTGGGAAATTTCATAATGTGAGAATATTTGTATTAAGTTGATTTACACTGTGTAATGTCTTTGTTATCTTACACTTAAAATTGATTAAAATGGATAAAGGAATTTTGCTGGTAACATTAATATTTCTTGCTATTATTATTTTACCATTTGTTTTTATTGGATTGAGCAAGAAAAAAAAGAGAAACAGATTTTTAAACAAAATAACAAATCTGGCTGATTTGAGAGGCTGCACAATCACCCGCCATGAAATCAGCAATAATTTTATTATTGGAATTGACGATTCTGCCGGATGTCTCTTTTTTTACAAAAAAGAACCTGATAAGGAAATTCTTAGGGACTTTAATCTTAAGGAATTCAAAACCTGCAAGCTTCTTAATGTTAGCAGAACGGTCAACGATAAACAGAATCAGCTTCAGTTGGTTCAGAAGCTGGAACTCTGTTTTTATCCCATTGAAGAGGATCAGCCTGAAGAGGTGATAGAATTTTACAATGATGAATATGACAGTTTGACACTGTCGGGTGAGCTTCAGATGATTGAAAGGTGGGAAGATCAAATAAATAAGTATTTAAAAACGCTTCAGAAAGAAAAGCCGGCAGTTGTACCTGTGGCTAAGGCATCAACCAGCGGCAAGAATAAAAAGAAATTCCAAAAATCTTATAAATAGCTGAAGTTTATTGGGTTAAAGTAAAAAACAAAAGGTTTTAAAAATAAGTTTTAATTTATTTTGAAAGAGTGGGGGGCAATCCCCCTTCTTTTTGAATTTTTTCAAATAATTATTTCACTTTTCTTCCGTTCATTTATAGAACCAGACAAGAATAAAATGAGTCAAAAAACTCAATTGCTTAATGAATGGAGAGAAAATATTTTTTTCCTTTCACTAATTGCTACTGCATCTGTTTTTCCATATTCAGAAGCTTTAGTCAGTATATTGGCAGGATTTACTTTTTTCCAGGCGTTTGCATTGTTTTCGTGGAAACATCCGACCGTGAAAAGCCAATTGTGGTATGTTGTTTTGTTTCCTATTTCAATTTTTGGAATATATCTCATTGGTACTGTTTTTACAGCAGATATCTCCTTTGCCCTCTACGAGTTGAGGAAAGTTGTTTTCTGGATAGTTTTTCCGGTTGCAATATACCTCTCTCCCCGGCTTTCTGAAAAAAAAATATATTCTGTTTTTATCGTGTTTATTCTTTCGGTAACTATTGCAAGCCTTATAATTACCGGAAAATTAGTCATTCCCGATGAAATGAGAATTGATGAATTCCGCTCGGTGAGCATCATTTCGCATATCCGGTTTTCTTTTCAGGTTGTTTTGTCATTGATTTTTTTAACATGGCTTCTGCTGAATAAGGATAAATTACAAATAAATATTCCCGGGATTATTTTTGGGGGATTTATAGTTTGGTTACTCTTTTTTATGGTTCTTTTAAAATCATTGGTGGGTATTTTCACATTATACGGAACATTACTGGTTGCTCTTCTAATTTTTACTGTTGCAGCGCAAAATATAAAAAAGAGGATTACACTGATTCTGTTACTTTCATCCATTATAATAATTCCAATACTATTGATTGGGAAAGTAGTGGTTGAGTTTTATGATTTCGAGAAAATTGATCCGTTAAAAGTTGAAAATGTTACACCTTCCNNTACATGACCAGTTTGGGCTATCGCAAGGACAGTGCAGGAGTGAGCAAACTCACACATGATGATATCCGGCTGATTCAGGAGGGGGTAACGAATTATAAATTTAAAAACCACCGGTTTTCGCTCTATCCACGCATTTATGATACAGTTTGGGATCTAGATTACTATTTCCGGACGGGCGACCCAAACGGAAAAACACTATCACAGCGCATTGAATACGCAAGGGCTTCCCTTGTACTTATAGGGGAGAATCTCTGGTTTGGTATTGGCACCGGGAACTGGAAAATAAAATATGATGAAGTTTATGATCAGACAGAAAGCAGACTCTCAATAGAAAAGAGAGGCTCTTCGCATAATCAGTACCTGAACTATATGGTTAAATTCGGGGTTGCAGGGTTTGGGTGGATCGTTTTTGCTGTTCTCTTCCCGGTATTTAGGCTGGGTCACCGCAGAAATTTCATTTTCGTTTTGTTTTTAATTTCCTATGCTTTTGCAAATTTAGGTGATGCAAACATGGAAACGCACATGGGACTCTCCTTTTTCTCCTTTTTCTACAGTCTGTTTCTCTGGAATTCCACTGCGGAAATGAAAAGGAAGCAGTAGGGTAATTTTTTATATTTGTGAATTGAGTGAGCCTTATCAAATTAAAAAAGGGAGGCTCAGCCTCCCTTTTTTAAAAACTATCTTTGTACTTTTTTTCTCGAAGAATAGTTGATGTGTAGTGCTGCAGATTTTCGCAGCTCTTGTTTTATGTCTGTAACAATACCCATTTTTGTGTTTTCATCTACTTTTAAAGAGGTGATCATCATGGGTCTTTCAGCCTCATTTCGTGCTTCTCTTTCTGCAATTATATACTCCTGTATGTCAGGAACGCCTGCAAACTGATCATTGAGTTGAATCCGGGATGCTACCCCAAAATATTTTTGGTATTCCGGTAGCGGTTCTCCCACGTAAATATAACTCACCAATGATTTTTTTTCCAGTTTTGTCAATTCAGTTGCTCCGGGTAATGTAATTTTTACCATGTATGTTACTTCGCGCATGGTTGTAGTAACCATAAAGAAGAACAGCAACATGAAAACAATGTCAGGTAAAGAAGCTGTTGAAATGGGCGGGAGTTCTTTTTCTCCTTTTTTTCTGAATTTACTCATTTTATCTTCTTCCTCCTACTCTTTTTGGTTCAGCCTCCGAAATTCTGGAAGGATAAATTTCCCGAACAGCATCCTGTTGTTCTTTATCCAGATCATTAAAGGCTTTTCCGAATTGTATTTTCGCCAATTCGTCCCTTAGTTCATTAATAGCAGCAACCAGCTCGTTTTGAACAGCGATGTAAGTGCCGTATTGAGTATCCATGTCATTGCGCAGTGAGATAACCCCCTTAGTGACCATCACGTCTCCAAAGTAGGGAACATGTTTTTCTTCCTTTTCAGGGAGATGTTCCTCATTGCGCGGATTAGCCATGAACTCCTTAGCCATATCGCGTAAGTTTTCAATTCTGGCATATTCGTTTTCCACCAATAGTTGGTTGTCCCGGTTTACCAGAACAACAAACACGTTTCGCTCCTTGATCATTTGATCTTCATCCTTGATCGTTTCAGGGTCAACCCATTGGGGAAGTCTTCTTTCCAGACCGCTGTCAACGTCCATCGTGGTTGTTACCAGGAAAAAGATGAGCAACATAAAAGCAATGTCAGCTAAAGATGTTGCCGGTATTTCAGGTGTTTTTCTTGCCATATTAAATTTTCCTGTTTTAGTACCACGAATTAATTACTTCTTAAATAAACGGGTGACAGACGACAACACGATAGACAGAATGGCTAATCCAAAGAGGATATACGTGGCATATAATCCTGCATCAACCAGTTTAGCTACTTTTGGTGTCAGTGTCCCGTCGTTAATAAATTTTTGTACACCGATAAACTGCGGAATTGCATCTGAAGCAATCAGATACGACACAAGGGCAACAACTCCAAGGAAAGCTATGGAAATGAGCCCTTTTTTCGCTATTTCAAAATCGGTCGTCATCAGAAAGATGTTTGCAATAATTGCAATTCCTCCTGTAGCAATAAGTAGAATGTAGGCCCAGACAAGGTTGGAGTTAATCCAGTTTCCCATCGTCATATCAGCATCGTTGTCACTAATGTTAACCATCATGGATACGACAAGTACTGCCGATACAATGAGCAGGGCCCACAAAATTATTGTAGTGAACTTCTCTAATCTTCCCATTGGTTATCCTTGTTGTTTTTTAACTTGATATTTTACCAGCAAATCCAGAAGTGAAATGGATGCGTCTTCCATATTATTCACAATGCTGTCAATTTTTGCAACACAGTAGTTGTAGAAGAACTGCAGGATAATAGCTACCAGCAAACCGCCCACAGTTGTAATCAAAGCTACTTTAATACCACCGGCAACCAGTGAGGGAGAAATATCCCCGGCAATTTCAATGGCATCAAAAGCAACAATCATCCCCACAACGGTTCCAAGGAACCCAAGCATAGGTGCCAGTGCAATAAACAGTGCAATCCAGCTTAATCCTTTTTCAAGGAGACCCGTTTGTACACCACCGTAGGAAATAATTGATTTTTCAACCATGTCAATTCCATGATCGAAACGGTCAAGTCCCTGATAAAAAATACTGGCTACAGGGCCCCGGGTTTTTCTGCAAACATCTTTTGCAGCTTCTACCCCTCCACTTTCAAGAGCCTGTTCAACTTTTACCAGTAGTTTTTTCGTGTTTGATGTTGCAAGATTCAGATAGAGAACTCTTTCAATTGCAAACGCCAAACCTAAAATCAAACTGATTAAAATGAAGGACATAAACATTGGACCGCCTTCAATAAACTTCTGTTTGAGCTGGCTGTGCAGTGACTGTCCTCCTTCTGCTGCAGCGGCGGCTGCTTCAAAAGGATCAGCTGCCACTACCTGTTCTTGTTCCTGTTGATCAGCAGCGGGCTCCTGATCCTGAGCAACCACAGCATTTGTTGCCATGAAAAACAGCATTCCTGATAATGCCATTAAAGCGAATAGTCTTTTCATAATAAATACGAATTTTTTAGTTAATAATCTCCTTGATACTTTAAAATTTATTTTATCTGCATATTTAATTTCTGATTTAACACAACAAATAACACGTTTTCAAATGAAAAAATCAAATATAATTAGCTGAATTTTTTAGTTAAAATTTATAAAAATTGGATTTATTCTTCTGAAACAATCAGCATTCTTCCATAACTGTTCTGATTGTCAGTGCCTTGCATTCCTTTTTGTTTTTTTAACCCCATCATTTAAAAAAAAGATATTTTTGATCCCTCCTCTATTTTAAAAAATTTCTGCTCTTCTAATTTTTTTCAGCAGCTCCGCGCAACAGGAGGTGAGCTTTATATATCATGCGGAGAGAGGGGGATTCGAACCCCCGGTACCGTTTTGCGGTACACACGCTTTCCAGGCGTGCCAGATAAGCCACTCCTGCACCTCTCCATTATTTCTCTCGTTTTGAAAACAGATGCCAAAATTAATAAAATAATTAGGATAAAATGGGATAGAATAGTTATTTCACACGATTCCTGCTAATTATTGTCGAAGGTATGGATGTGACTTTTGTGAGTCTAAATTATACTCATCTATGCATTTTTCTTTTATTCCGGTTTCGTATGGTTGGCAGAAACTTCCTTTTATTTTCAAAAAAAGTTTCTGAAAAAGGATGCAAATATTAAATTCTGAATAGATTTCTTGCATTCTCGGTGGTTCTGCAGGCTACTTCATTGACCGGCAAATTAAAGACTTTGGCAATGGTCTGGGCTACATATACAATATATGCGGGCTCATTGCGCTTACCCCGTTTGGGTACGGGCGCCAGGTATGGTGAATCTGTTTCAATAACGATATTTTCAAGGGGAATATTTTTGATTACTCGTTGTAAATCGCTGTTTTTGAAGGTGGCAACACCACCAATGCCCATTAGAAAACCTAAGTTGGCAATTTGCCCGGCTTCTTTTTCAGTTCCTGTAAAACAGTGGAAAATTCCTTTCAGTGAACCGTCCTGCTCTTCCCGAACGATGGAGATAATCTCCTGAAATGAATTTCGCTCGTGAATTACAATCGGTAAATCATGTTTTTTTGCCAGCCTAATTTGATACCTGAAAGCATCCTGCTGCTCCTTTTTTAAGGTTTTGTCCCAGTGCAAATCAATACCAATTTCGCCAATTCCGTAAAATTTTCTTTTTTCCAGCCAATATTCCAACGCCTGAAGTTCTTCTTTGTAGTCTGCCGCAACAGAAGAGGGATGTAATCCTATCAGAGGAAAACAGAGATGGGGATATGCGTCAGATAGATCGAGAAGGGGTTTGACTGTTGATGAATCCAGATTGGGCAGGATTATTTTTTTTACTCCATTGTCATAAGCCCGCTGAAGCACTTCGTCTATGTCGTGCAAATAATCTTCAAGGTAAATATGTGCGTGTGTATCAATCAGCATGTCAAAAGCTTGAATTTATGTCAAAAATAAAAAAGGGTTTTAATCTGACACGGTTTTCAATTTTAAAAAAAGATTAAATAATCAGATTAAAGCCCTTGACAAACATAAAGTTGCAACAGCCAATTTACACGACCCCCTGATCAAGCATGGCATCAGCTACTTTTACAAAACCGCCGATGTTTGCACCTTTGATATAATTAACTTTATTTTTTTGATTTGATGTTACCCCATAGTTAACACAAGTGTCATGAATATTTTCCATAATGACTTTTAGGCGCTTGTCCACCTCTTCGCTCGTCCAGTTAATCCGCATATTGTTTTGTGACATTTCAAGTCCGGAAACTGAAACGCCGCCTGCATTAACAGCTTTTCCAGGGGCGAAAACAATGTTTTCTGAAAGATATTCTGCTGCCTTGGCAGTTGTTCCCATGTTGGAAACTTCAGCCACCATGAAGCAGTTGTTTTTTATCAATTGTCTGGCGTCGTCAATATTCAGTTCGTTTTCGGTTGCACAGGGCATTGCCACGTTGAGTGGAACTTCCCATGGTTTTCTCCCGGGAACGAATTTGGCTCCAAACCTTTGGGCGTAGGGTTC
>MTKW01015321.1_pt1 | contig 12440 bp, 8 predicted proteins | sample 1042761 | NCBI WGS metagenome assembly MTKW01 (sample SAMN06205366, study PRJNA360243) | anaerobic digester metagenome | biome: Wastewater treatment plant; feature: Anaerobic digester sludge; material: sludge; isolation source: anaerobic digester fed with sludge from wastewater treatment plant ...
ACTGCCCCAGGGCTACAAGGAAAAGGTCATGGAACGGGGATCTACCCTGTCTGCAGGCCAAAGGCAGCTACTTGCCTTTGCAAGGGCCCTAGCCTTTGATCCAGCTATTTTAGTTTTAGATGAGGCTACAGCAAATATTGATACAGAAACCGAGGCCCTAATCCAGGATGCCCTTAAAAAGCTAGTCAAAGGGAGGACCACAATTGCTATTGCCCATAGGCTGTCTACCATACAACATGCAGACAAGATCATCCTCCTTCACAAGGGCCGTATAAGAGAAGTAGGCAGTCACCAGGAGCTGCTGGCTAAAAAGGGCCTATACCACCAGCTCTACCAGCTACAGTATAAGGGGTAGATGGTCGCCAAAAAAGCCTATAGACTATTTTTCCCTACAGGGGCCACTTTATTGATCCGCAAAGGATAGAAACAAAATCCTCAAGGCCTGCTGCGTCCTTGTGGTCAAACCTTGCCTTTATTGGGCTATCTATATCTAAAACACCAAGTAGGCGGTCGTCTACTATGATAGGCAGTACAATTTCAGACCTTGAAGCCGGGTCACAGGCTATATGGCCCGGAAAACGGTCTACATCCTCAACTAGCTGGACCTGCCTTTTCTCTGCTGCAGTCCCGCATACACCTTTACCTATTGGAATCCTGGTGCAGGCAGGCTTGCCTTGGAATGGACCTAGGACTAGGTCACTGCCCTTTAATAGGTAAAAGCCCGCCCAATTAATACGGTCCATCATATTGTACAAAAGGGCAGCTGCATTTGATAGGTTTGCCAGCCAGTCCTCTTCATCGCTAAGGAGCCCTTCAAGGTAGAGCATAAGGTCCTTATAAAAGCTCTCTTTATCTTCTTTATTTATTTCATCTATATTAAACAAGACATACCTTCCCTTCTGTCATTTGCTTTAATTATCATTTTATCTTAAATAGAATAAAAATCAAAACAATAAAGACAAAAGAGGAAGAGATTAAAAGGGCATAGAGCCTTCTTAGCCTTTTTTCAAAAGCTTTTACGGGGTCTTTGAAAGTCATAATAGAGACCTTTACTTTATCAAGTTCATCCCCTAGCTGACCTAAGTCATTATTTATAGCCTCTATTTGGTCCTCTAGCTCAGCAAGCCTTTGGGCTATCTCCTTTTTGTGGTCTTCAATTCTCTTGTCTGCAAATACAGTAAAATCCCTTTGGCTATCCCTTAGCTTGTTCCTAAGAAAGCTGAGGTCCTCAATCCTCATATTAACCTCCCTTAGGATGGTATTAAACTGCCTATCATACTGGTCAAGCCTGGCCTTTGACTCGGCCTCAAGCTGCCTTAGACCCTGCTCAGCCTTTTCATAGGTCGCCACTATCCCTTGTGTTTTCTCCTGTAGACTAGAGAAAAGCTCTAGGTTTTGTTCTAATTTTTCTAGCTGCTTTCCTAGCCTATCATCAAGATCATTTAAAGTCATTTTTATTCCTAACCCCCTCTAATTTACCGTTTACCCTAGATAATTGGGCTTCGATATACTTTTTATAAATATGGTCCTTGATTTGCTTGTCCCTTAGGCAGTTATACAAAGGCCTTATTAAGTCAGCTTTATCATAGGGTGAGCAAAGACTATCTAATAGGTCTTTTACTAGATCCTCCCCTATTGGGATAAGGTCTTTTAAAATATATAGGATTGTCTCATAATTAACCTTGTTCTCAAGTATAGTTAAGGCCTTAAGTAGCTGGCTCTGGCCATAGGCAAGGTCTTTGTCCCGTCTAAGGGTAATAATAGCAGTCAGGTAAAGGGCTAGTAGATTGTCAGGATAGTCCTCTAGATATCTCATTGCCCTTATCTTTATGTTTTCCTGGATACCCTCAGCATAAATCTCAGCTACTAGACCATTTATAGTCCCATAGTCAAAATGAGGCTCATTTAATAGGATGGTCAGCCTCTGGTAGAGGTCCTCTATTTCCCTCTCTCTAGTAGACTTTAGGGCCTTGTCCCTACTGATACCCTCAACATCACAAAAGCCACAGCCCCCCTGGTAGTCTGACCTATCACCGAAATAGGTCATTATAAACTGCCTCCTGCAAATATGGCTACTATCTACATAGGTCCACATGGTCTCTAGCATATTTAGCTTTTGCTCTTTAAAGGCCTGGAGCCTGTCTAGGATCCTAGCTAGCAGCTTGGAGAATTTTACTCGATTAAAGGGCCTTTCTAAGTGGACTAGTATTTGGACAGCATCGGCTAGGTATTCTAATATAAAATAGTCCCTTACCACTGACTCCCTCTGTAGGTAGTAAAGGTACTTTTGGCCGGAGATAAGGCTATCCTGGTCTAGCTTTATTGTAAACTCTTTTCTGCCCCTGGCCTCCCTAATTAGCCTGTCTATAAAACGGTTAAGATCCTTTTTCATTTTAGACCTGTTCCCATACTCATCACAGATAAATTTGGCCTGCATCCCATAATCACACTTTGGACCCCTCTTATAGGCACATGTCCACTTTTCTATACAGGCTGGCTCCTGCCTGTAGGAGGATCCCTTTATACAGCTAGGATGCCTTTTACTAGCTACTAATACTACATGGGCATGGCCCTTGTCCCTGCCACACCTACCAGCCTCCTGATAATAGGCCTCTAGTGAGTTGGAAAAGCACATATGGATTATGTACCTAATATTCGCCTTGTCTATGCCCATACCAAAGCCCTTGGTTGATACAAGCAGTGGGATCTGCCCCCTTATGTACTGGTCCTGGATATCTATCCTGAGCTCGTCATCGAGCCTAGAATGGTATCTCTCTGCAGGCAGGCCCCAATTATCTAGTATATCTTTTATATGCTCAGTCCCATAGGTCTTGGTGTAGCTACTCCTGGGATCGGCGTATATTGTAAATACAATACCTGACCCCTGCTGGTGGAGGTCTTCTAATTTAGAGTAGCCCAAAAGGCTGGGGATCCTCTCCCTTAAAAGGTAGGCTAGGCTATCTGCCTTGCTCTCCCCTACTGGCCTTGTTATAACCTCAAAGCTAAGCTCTGGCCTATCATAGGTTCTTGGCAAAATTAGTCCATCCCTATCTAGGCCGAAGATCTCCATAATATCATCTAAAACCTTGCTAGAGGCAGTAGCAGTTAAGGCAAGTATGGTCGGATCGCCCAGCCTCCTTGCCACATCCCTTACCTTTAGGTAGGCGGGCCTGAAATCATGACCCCATTCTGAGGCACAATGGGCCTCATCTAGTATTAGGTAGTTTATTTTCTCATCCTCTAACAAGGCTACTAGTTCATCTTGAAAGTCCTTTATCTGTAGCCTTTCAGGGGAAATATATAAAAGCCTTAACCTAGCTAGCTTTAAGTCCCTTAGGATCCTGTCCTTGCTGTGCTTTTTCATGGAGCTGTCTAAATATGCAACATAATCAAAGCCCGAGGCCTTTAGGTGGTCTATCTGGTCCTTCATTAGAGACTTTAAGGGAGATATAACAAGGGAAATGCCTGGCCTTAGCAGGGCAGGCAGCTGAAAACATAAGGATTTACCGGCGCCTGTTGGCAAAATCCCAAGGGTGTTTTTAGCTAAAAGAGCCTGCTTTATTATAGCTAGCTGGCCCTCCCTATAGTCATCAAATCCCCAAAGCCTCTTGAGTAAAAAGCCCAGAGCCCCTTCATCTATATTAACCTGGTCTAGCCTGGCCTTAAGTGACCTATTTGTTAGATTAGTAATTTTGGTATCTTCAGTTATCTTAAAGCCCTTTCCCTTTTCCCCTTCTTTAATAATGATGTTTTCAGCCCTTATCCTGTCTCCAAGGGCAAGAGCTTGGGTCTTGGCCTCTACTAGGTCTATACTAAATCTCATAGGACCGGATAAGCCATCACATATACTTATGTAGTCATCCCTATTGACTGGTGAAATAATAGAAAACTCACAGCTAATGGGCCTGTCTATGGGCTTTTGGTCTAGCCTTTCTATCTTTTTACTTGTACTTGTTTTTTGGCCCTTGGTCTTTCTAAGGATTAGGTACATCCATTCATCAAGGATACCAGTCTTTTTCCCTAGGCTAGCTACTGTCTTTAGTCCTTTGCCTGATGGGCTACTGGCTACTATGTCATCTATGAGTCTGCTTTTTATATCAAAGCCCTCTAGACAGAGGCGACAGCCTATACAGGATTTGGACATATAGCAGGGACTTATGGCCTCCAAGCAATATTCCTGCCCAGGCCTATAGGCAAGCCTTTTTACCCAGGCAGCAATCTCCCGGGTCATACCTTGAATACCTGCCCTAGGTGGCTGTACAATAATTAGTCCCCCTCCGACCCTTAACCTATCCCTATGGTCTAGGAGAAAATCATTCCCTTTATCTAGGCTAGAGGGGTCTCTTATCACAATAAGGTCCCAGGGGTCTGTCTGCTCACCTGCCAGTTCAGTCTCTGTCTCATCTAGCCTATCTATTGTTAAGCCATCTAGGTCAAGCTTGGTCCTTAGCCTAGTAATTAGGTAGCTGACTCCTTCCTTGACCCTTTCTATATCCTGATTGGATGGAGACTTAAAAAAAAGCCTAGTGCTCCTATTTGCCATAGGCTGACCTGTTAAAACCCCTATATTTTTAAGTAGGGCCCTTGCGTCTAAAAGTGCAAAGATAAAGGTCCTAGAGTCAGGCCCTATGTAGAGGATATTGCCAGAAAGGTCTAGACCAGTAGTAAAAACCAGCCTTAACAGGCAAAACTGTATATAGGCCAGGTCCCTATTTAAAGCCTTGACACTATCTAAAAACCTATCAGCTATGGTAATATAGTCCTCACCATACCTGTTTAATAAAATATCGCAGATAGCCTCCTCCACTATAGGAGAATTAATATAGGATTTGCCAGTGAATATCAAGTCCTGTGCAATTTTTGCTCTTAATTGGCCCCTAGTATCCATAAAAAACTTCCTTTAAAAATCTTCTAATAGATATGTTTGACATTTTTCGGGAAGTTCCTTCAAAAAAGGGATACTCTATAGTTAGAATATCCCTTTGGCTTTTTTATTAAAATGATTATTTGTTATTCTCTTTTAGATCCTTTGGATCCAGCCCCATTTATCCTCGAGCTTGCCATATTGGATGCCAGTTATGGTATCATAAATCTTTCTAGATAGGTCTCCCATCTTGCCATTGTTTACCTCTATAACATTGTCCCTCCAGCATAGGGTACCAACAGGAGATATGACCGCAGCAGTCCCTGTACCAAAGACCTCCTCTAGCCTACCCTCACTATGGGCATCATATACCTCTTGGATAGAAATTGGTCTTTCTTCTATGCTTATACCCATATCCGATGCTAGTTCTATAACAGATGCCCTGGTGATACCGGGAAGTATAGAACCCTCTAAGGGAGGAGTAATAAGCTTTCCATCTATTTTAAAGAATATATTCATCGTGCCAACTTCTTCGACATACTTGTGGTGTTTAGAATCAAGCCAGAGGACCTGGGTATAGCCCTTATCACTGGCCTCTTTTGCTGCATAGAGACTAGCAGCATAATTACCGGCAGTCTTTATATGGCCTACCCCACCCTTTGATGCCCTGACATATTCCTCTGTAACATAAATCTTTATAGGCTTTATGCCCTCAGCATAATAGGCTCCAACAGGAGATAGTATAATCATTAGCTTGTAGGTTTTGGATGGATTAACACCTAGACAGCTATCAGTTGCAATAATAAAGGGCCTTATATAAAGGGAGGTTCCCTCGGCTTTTGGTATCCAGTCCCTTTCTATATCAAGTAGGACTTTTAGGCCTTTGAGCAGCTGGTCTTCATCAAACTCAGGTATGCATACCCTCCTAGCTGACATATTGAGCCTTTTTATATTTTCCATGGGCCTAAATAGAACAGGCTCACCCTTATCATTTAGATAGGCCTTCATGCCCTCGAATATCGCCTGGCCATAGTGAAATACCATGGTAGAAGGATCACATTCTATTTTGCCATAGGGTACAACCCTAGGGTCATGCCAGCCCTTGTCTGGATTGTAGTCCATTACAAACATGTGGTCTGTAAAAATCTTACCAAATCCCAAGCTATCTTCTCTAGGCTTTGTCTTTTTCTCCTGACTTTTTACTATCCTAATTGACATTTCCATAAAGCAAACCTCCATATCAAATATATATAACCCCTTAGCTGGCCAGCTAGCCTATTGGTCTTCCCCTTGGCCATCCTCCTGGTCTTCCTTGGCTTTTTCATCACTATAATCAGCCATAGCCCTGTCAACTAGCTTTTCTAATTGTCCATCTAGGCTATTAGCTAATCCTTGGCCCCCTTGACCCTCTGTCACCTGGCCCTTGTCTTTACCATCCAAGGTTAGTTTATTGTCCTTATCTTTTGGATCTTGGCCCTGCTTGGTCAAGGTCCCATTGTCCTTGTTAGTAGCCTGGTCATCATCCATATCCTCTTCTAGGTCCTCTTCCCTTTTTGCCTTGGCGACTGAAACTATATGGGTATCCTCATCAAACCTCATCAGCCTTACCCCTTGGGTATTTCTACCCGACGAGGATATATCTTCTGTTCTTATTCGTATAATTATACCATCTGAATTAATTATTACAAGGTCTTCTTCATCTTTTACAACTTTCATTGCTGCTAAAAGACCTGTTTTTTCAGTAGTATTCATTGTAATTATGCCCTTGCCGCCCCGACTTTGCTGCCTATACTCGGCTAGGTCTGTTCGCTTGCCATAACCTTTTTCACTAATAGTTAGGACATCTGCCCCCTCTTTTACCCTTTGGACATCTACCAGATAGTCATCTTNNTCTTCGCTGTACCTGATGGCCTTGCCCTTTTTAGAAGCCATAATAACTTCTCTATCGCCATCAGTTAGGATAACAGATATTAGCTCATCATCTTCTCTTAGGCTAATGGCTATAATCCCGCCCTTGCGGATATTGCTAAAGGCCTCAAGGGGTGTCTTTTTAACTGTCCCCTTTCGAGTAGCCATAAATAGGTACCTGCCTAGCTCAAAGTCTTCATCTTTTATTGGTATGTAGGCCTCTATCTTTTCACCAGGGTCAAGCTGGAGTAGGTTAATAATTGCAGTACCCCTAGCATTTCTGCCAGCCTCTGGTATCTGGTATGCCTTTAGGTCATAAACCTTGCCAAAGGATGAGAAGAATAAAATACTTTGGTGGGTAGAGGTTGTGAAGATCTCCTCAACAAAGTCGTCCTCCCTTGTCTGTAATCCGGTAATACCCTTGCCCCCTCTTCTTTGGCTCCTATAGGCAGAAAGGGGAGTACGTTTGACATAGCCGTAATGGGTTAGGGTAATGACCACATCATGTTCATCTATCAGGTCCTCTATATCAATTTCACCATCCATGGGCATAAAGTCAGTTCTTCTGTCATCATTATATTTATTTTTAATGACTAATAGCTCTTCTTTGATAATGCTCATGAGTAAGCCTTCGTCAGCTAGTATGCTTTTTAGGTAGGCTATAGTCTTTTGGATTTCGTTGTATTCATTTTCTATCTTTTCTCTCTCTAGGCCTGTCAAGCGCTGCAGTCTCATATCCAAAATAGCCTGGGCTTGGATTTCAGTAAGGTTAAAGTTATTGACTAGTCCCTCTTTGGCTATAGCAGCTGTCCTAGAACCACGGATCAGGCTTATAACAGCATCAATACTGTCTAGGGCAGTTAACAGACCCTCTAAAATATGGGCCCTTGCCTCTGCCTTTTCTAAATCATACTTGGTCCGTCTGGTTACTACGTCCTTTTGATGTTCTAGATAGTAATAGAGCGTCTCCTTTATATTTAGGACCTTTGGCTCATTGTCAACTAGGGCAAGCATGATAACCCCAAAGGTCTCCTGCAATTGGGTATGCTTGAATAATAAGTTTAATACTATATTGGGGTTTACATCTCTTTTTATTTCAATAACTATCCGCATACCATTGCGGTCGGACTCATCCCTAATATCAGAAATACCATCTATCTTTTTTTCCTTAACCAGATCTGCGATTTTTTCAATTAGGCGAGCCTTGTTAACCTGGTAGGGTATTTCAGTAACTATTATCCTAGACCGGTTGTTGGCCATTTCTTCTATCTCAGTCTTGGCCCTGACTACAACCCTTCCCCGGCCGGTCCTATATGCCTGCCGTATGCCCTCCATACCAAGAATTATTGCTCCTGTAGGAAAATCAGGACCCTTTATATAGTCCATTATCTCCTCTACACTAATATCAGGATCATCAATAAGACCAATAACACCGTCTATTACCTCCCCTAGGTTGTGGGGAGGAATATTGGTTGCCATACCAACAGCTATACCAGAGGACCCATTTACTAATAGGTTAGGGAAACGAGCTGGCATAACCACTGGTTCCTTTAAGGACTCATCAAAGTTAGGCATAAAGTCAACGGTTTCCTTGTTTATATCAGAAAGGATCTCAGTGGCCAGCCTAGTCATTCTAGCCTCAGTGTAACGCATGGCTGCAGCTGAATCACCATCGACTGACCCAAAGTTACCATGACCGTCAACTAGCTGGTAGCGGGTGGAAAAGTCCTGAGCCATCCTAACCATGGCATCGTATACTGCACTATCTCCATGGGGGTGGTATTTACCTAGAACATCACCGACTAGCCTGGCAGATTTACGGTAGGGCTTGTCAGGTGTCATACCTAGCTCATGCATGGAATAGAGTATTCGCCTATGAACTGGCTTTAGCCCGTCCCTAACATCTGGTAGGGCTCGTCCTACAATAACACTCATAGCGTACTCTATATAGGACTTTTTCATCTCTTTTTCTATGTCAACATTTATTATCCTTTGATTATTAGACTCCATATTTATACCTTCCCCTCTATATGTCCAAATTCATGGCTTGCTTGGCATTGTTTTGTATAAACTCCCGCCTTGGCTCAACCTTGTCTCCCATTAGCAGGGTAAATATCTCATCGGCTGAAATAGCATCCTCAAGGTCTACCCTAAGTATTGTACGGGTCTCCGGGTTCATTGTAGTATCCCAGAGCTGTTCTGGATTCATCTCTCCTAGACCCTTGTAGCGCTGTATCTCTATACCCTCTCTACCAATTTCATCTAGGAGCTTTTCTAGCTCCTCATCACTGTAGACATAGGTTTCATTTCTGTTTTTAACAACCTTGTACAAGGGTGGCTGGGCTATATATACATAGCCGCCCTCTACAAGTGGTCTCATATACCTATAAAAGAAGGTTAATAGTAGAGTCCTTATGTGGCTACCGTCAACATCAGCATCAGTCATGCAGATGATTTTATGGTATCTTAGCTTTTCAAGGTCAAACTCGTCTCCTATTCCAGCACCAAAGGCAGTAGTCATAGCCTTTATCTCTGCATTGGACAAGACCTTGTCAATTCTAGATTTTTCAACGTTTAATATCTTGCCCCTTAGGGGAAGTATAGCTTGGAAGGTCCTTTCCCTGCCCTGCTTGGCTGACCCACCTGCTGAGTCACCCTCAACTATAAAAATCTCGCACAGGCTAGGATCCTTTTCTGAACAGTCTGCTAGCTTGCCTGGTAGGGAGCCAGATTCTAATACACTCTTTCTCCGAGTAAGCTCTCTAGCCTTTTTAGCTGCCTCTCTGGCCCTAGATGCAGACATGACCTTTTCCATTATTATCTTGGCCTCTGCTGGGTGTTCTTCGAAATAGGTGGACAGGTGCTCAACAACTGAGTATTCGACAAAGCCCCTTATCTCACTATTGCCAAGCTTGGTCTTGGTCTGTCCTTCAAATTGTGGTTCCTCTAACTTTACGCTTACTATGGCTGTAAGCCCTTCTCGGGTGTCCTCACCAAGAAAGTTGTCATCCCCGGCCTTTAAGAAGTTATGCTTTCTAGCATAATCATTTATGACCCTAGTCAGGCCAGACCTAAAACCAAATAAGTGGGTACCACCCTCATTTGTAGATATGTCATTGGCATAGGTAAATACATTTTCATTGTAGGAATCATTATACTGCATAGCTATTTCAAGGGTAAACCCATCCTTCTCCCCTTGAAGGTATATTGGCTCTGGGTGCAGGGCAACCCTGTTTTTATTTAAAAACTGAACAAAGGACACTATACCGCCCTCATAGAAAAACTCCTTTGATTGACCATCCCGCTCGTCCGAAATTTTAATATTGAGCCCCTTGTTTAAAAAGGCAAGCTCCCTTAGTCTCTTTTTCAAGACATCAAATACAAAGTTAAGGTCTTCGAATACTTCATAATCTGGCTTGAATGTAATAGTAGTACCCCTATCCTCTGTCTCTCCTATTATCTCAAGGCCTGTTAGCGGTGTACCCCTCTCATATTTTTGTGTATAAATCTTGCCATCTGTCTTTACAAATACCTCTAACCATTCGGATAGGGCGTTAACAACAGCTGCACCTACACCATGTAGGCCACCTGAAACCTTGTAGCCACCACCGCCAAATTTACCTCCAGCATGGAGTTTGGTTAAAACCAGCTCTAGAGCTGTTATACCATATTGAGGATTGATACCAATAGGTATACCTCTACCATTGTCAGAGACAGTAATAGAACAATCCTTGTGAATAATGACCTCGATTTTATCACAAAAGCCAGCCATTGCTTCGTCTATACTATTGTCAACTATCTCAGTAACCATATGATGAAGACCCTGTGGACCTGTACTGCCTATGTACATGCCAGGCCTTTTTCGAACTGCCTCAAGTCCCTCAAGCACTTGTATATTAGATTCATCATAGTTATTACTTACTTGATTTTGCACTAAAAAGTCCCCCTTGTTCATCTATAAAGCTAGTATTAACGCCCTCTTTATAATTGCTCCTCTTTATAAGAGTGCTTGTAGAAATAGGCGATATATAAATAAGAGTTTTTTCTCCTGTGTCTGTTATAACTAAAGACTTGGGAGGATCCTCAGAGATTCTAACAACAAAGTCCTCTTCTCCTGCTATCTTAAGAAACTCTTTATTTGCTTCAGATTTTTGATATGAATTAATATTTATAATTGCTATAATCTCATCTAAAGGTACAACTGTATCCTTGCCTATATGTAGCATCATTATTGCCTTTATTACATCCCTTCTTTGTTGGCTGATATCTCCTTATATTATAACCTTTTTTTTACTAAATTAAAAGGGTTGACTAGGGAATAGGAGGGGCTAGGGCCCCTTTTTTGATGTAGAACTTCTCGCTTTGAGAAATAAGAGATTTGGGCAATTGCTCTAGGTCAGTAGTAGATATAAAGGTTTGTACCCTTCCTATATATTCAAGCAGCATTTGCTGTCTAACCGGGTCTAGCTCAGACATAACATCATCTAATAAAAGCAGAGGGTATTCCCCTGTTTCATTGTACATAAATTCAAGCTCGGATAGCTTAAGTGACAGGACAGTCGTCCTAACCTGTCCTTGGGATCCAAAACTTCTAACATCTGCACCATTTATAGTAATACCCATATCATCCCTATGACAGCCCCTGCTGGTTGTACCCCTTTTTATATCGGTCTCTTCCCTATTTTCCAGCTCTCTAAGAAAAGACTCCCTTATGTCCTTTATATCAGCTGTCTTAAAGGGTATAGATGTCTTGTATACGATTGATAGGTCCTCGGAATTGCAGGAAATTTTTTTATGTATTTCCCGGGAAATATTTTGTAGCGAATTGACGAATTTTATTCTTTTGTTAATTATATAGGAACCTGCCTCAGCCAATTGCTCATTCCATATTGGCAGGGTCTTGCTTAAAGACCCATTTCTTTGGATCTCCTTTAAAAGATTATTTCTATGGCTCAAGACCCTATTGTATCTTTGCAGGCAATAAAAATACCTAGGGTTAATCTGGGAAATCTCCATATCCATAAACCTGCGTCTTTCAATAGGTCCATCCTTTACAAGCTTTAAATCCTCAGGCGAAAATATTACAGAGTTTAAGTGGCCCATTAGCTCACCTAGACGCTTGGTTTGTGTTCCATTTATATTAACTGTTTTCTTTTCATTTTTATTTAGGTAAATAGAAATTTCTGAACTAGATCCTTGCTTTCCTACATAACTTTTAACTAGGGCCTTGTCCTCATCCCAGTTTATAAGGTCCTTTTCCTTGCTTGTCCTATGGGACCTGCCTGTACAGGAAAAGTAAATAGCCTCAATAATATTGGTCTTGCCCTGGCCGTTAGGACCCACAAAAAATATAAGCTTTGAATTAAACTTTAGGTCTAGGACCTTATAATTCCTAAAGTTACCCAGTTTCAACCTTCTAAGATACAAGAAAAGCACTTCCTTTTCTACTCAACAAGAAAGCTCCCCACCTGCGCTATATCTACCTGGTCCCCAGGGTAAATTTTCTTGCCTTTTCTAAGCTCTTTTTCTCCATTTACCCTTACAAGGCCATCGGTAATCATGTGGTTTGCCATAGCACCACTGTCTGCTATATTAGCCCACTTTAAAAGTTGGTTAAGCTTTATATAGTCCGTATTAATTTTTATTTTTTCCATATAGACCTCCTCTA
>MTKW01008779.1_pt1 | contig 12437 bp, 14 predicted proteins | sample 1042761 | NCBI WGS metagenome assembly MTKW01 (sample SAMN06205366, study PRJNA360243) | anaerobic digester metagenome | biome: Wastewater treatment plant; feature: Anaerobic digester sludge; material: sludge; isolation source: anaerobic digester fed with sludge from wastewater treatment plant ...
GATAATAAGCCGGTTAAAAGTAACGAAGAATCAAAATCGGTTTTTATCGGACGGCAATGAATAAAAAGTATGAAGACAAGAAATTACATGTTATCAACAAAATCACTAAAGTCGTTCTTTGCTTTATCACTTATCGCGATGGTCTCTGTCCTGAGTATCCAACCCGTATCGGCCCATTGCGATTCATTCGACGGCCCAGCCTTGATAGACGCCGCCAAGGCGTTGGAGACAAATAACGTGGAGCTGATTAAGAAATGGATCCTGGCAGAAGACGAGGCCGTGGTAGTCCCGCTGTTTCACAAAACATACAGCCTGAAAAATGGCGATGCCGAGGTATATGAAATCGTGAAGACGCACTTCTATGAAACATTCATCCGTCTGCACCGCGAGATGGAGGGGGCTACTTTCACCGGGCTAAAACCGGCCGGGACTACCGCACACATCACTGTGATGAGCGATAAGGCGCTGGAAACCGGTGATTTTAGCGGGCTGCTAACAGCACTTAATAGGCATGTGAACCGGCAATTAACGGAAAAATACGAAAAAGCAGCTGCCTTATACCGAGTGAAGGATCGTTCCGTGGAAGAAGGGCGCCAGTACGTGGCTGCTTATGTGGACTATACACATGCCGTGGAAGCGGTACATGATATCTTAGAAGCTGGGGGGCACCACCATCATTAATTTTCATTCCTTTGGAATACAACGCGAAAAAACCGATGCTCGTGAACGAGTCATCGGTTTTTTGTAGCTTAGCAATAACCTTGTGGTGTTAATAACTAAAAAATCACGTTAAATAAATCAAATTTGATCTCATTTTTCAAATTCAACCGTATATTTGTAAGTGAATATTTACTTACATATAGTGTGATTTGAATATTACTATTTTCATTCGTTCATCCTAATGAGGATTCGGAAGGATAATAAAAGAGTAAGGATATGATAGAAAGAAAAGCATTCTTTATTTCAGGGAGTAAACTCACCAGTATCGCGCATGAAAAAGAAACATTGGTGATTTTCGATATGAATAATGATTCGGTTGTCGGGGTTGAAACCGTAAACATAAAAAATGAATACGATTCCACCGAGGCATTATTGCTATTTCTTCAACGGAGACATATTCGTGTCGTGTATGTGTCGGAGATGGATAGTGAAACGAAAAGCAAGTTCTCTAATTCCGGGATAATGGTGAAAACGCTATTAACGCTAACCGACGACTGGCTGTTTAATTCGCTTTACTTGTTACCCCCGGTGTTTTGAAACACTGCATAAATACGTGCTGCAAAACTATGAGCAATAGAGGATTCTTGAAGATAAATTTTTAAACGCTAAATAAAAGAATGATGCTAATAAAGATGGATATTAAACCAAGGCAACTTGAGATTATTGAAGTAGCCGGAAAACTACTCACGAATTCCGGTATAAACGGCTTGACCATAAAGAACCTGGCCAATGAAATGAATTTCTCCGAAGGGGCCATTTACCGGCACTTCAAAAATAAGGAGGAAATTATACTTACCCTGCTCCGTTACTTGCATGAGAATGTGCAAAGAATCATCGGAGAGATACCTAAAAGCGGTGATTTCGAGAAAGATTTCACCTCCCTCTTTGACAGACTGGCATGCTATTTTAAAGAGAATCCCTATTACTTGGTCGTGGTATTCTCCGAAGGGTTAATGGATGAAAGTATCCGGGTGAGTGAGAAAATCATGCTGTTGATAGGCACGTTGATGAAGCACGTGCAATCGGTCATTAAAGAGGGACAGGAACAGCAAATAATCACGGGTTCCCTCGCGTCTGAACAAATCGCACAAATAATTATCCCCTCTTTCAGGCATCAAATGTTCAAATGGAAGATGTCAAACTTTAAATCGGACATTGAACAAGACGTTGCATCCTTAACGCACACGTTTATAAAACTTTTGAAGGTGAATCCCGGAGAGGATATATAATCAATGAAAGAACTCAAACTGAAATACTGGTATTTTGTCATCGCGATAGGGTTATTTTATATCCTTACCGCGGTTGTTGCGGAGGTCAAATTGAAACGGGCTCCTTTGGCAGCGGGAGAATCTCATTTGATTCCCTTTAAAGAGATGGCATTTGAAGGCGAAGGGCTCTATTTTCTGTTTTTCTACGATAGCCGTTCGGAACTATCTGAAAAAATGAGGTTTAACGTGGAAAAACTGTTGGAAGAGGGGCTGGAACCCGGATTATTATACGCAGTAGACGTGCGTGAACATCCCCGGCTCTATTATGTCCACAATGTATCCGGTGTCCCCAATATATTGGTTTTTAAAAAAGATAAAGAGATAAAGCGGATTATGGGGATCGTATCCTATAAAAATTTAAAAAGGATCGTGAAACGATTAAAAGCAATAAAATGAAAAATGTAATTTTATTTTTTAAAAATAATATTATCATTCTGATATCTATTTTGTTAGGTGTATTAGCAGGGTATGTATACTGGTTCAATTGGGGCATATATTACGGTACGCTCCCTCTCTCTTCTGAATGTTGGGTAAACTGCACCTATGGAGGACTTTTGGGAGGAGTCGCGGGTTCCCTCGTGTCACGCTAATGACTATGGTATATCGCCGGTAAAGGTGAAAAAGATAAAGTTATGAAAATGAATTGCTACAAATAAATGATCGTAAGTATGAGACTAAAAACATTTTTGTTACTCGCAGGGATGATCTGGATGCTTAGTACGGTCGCGGTGGGGCAGATCGTCACGCTGGATGAAATACAGCAGAAAGCGGAAGCCAATTACCCTGCCATTGCCCGGTACGGCATCATCGAGAAAACAAAGAACTACAGCATCGTGAATGCCAACAAAGCGTATCTTCCGCAAGGAACCCTGAGCGCGCAGGCTACCTGGCAGTCCGATGTGCCCCATATTGATCTGGATTTCCCGGAAGGAATGCCGCCCCTCGAAATACCGGTACCCGATCAGGATCAATACCGTGTCATCGCCGAGCTGAACCAACTCATCTGGGACGGGGGCAATATTTCTGCCGGTAAAAAGAGCCTGCAAGCTCACGCGGAACTGGAGAGGCAGCAACTGGAGACGGAAATCTACGCCTTGCGGGAACGGGTAAATAACCTCTATTTCGGCATTCTGCTGATGAATGAAAACCTGCAGCAACAGGCTATATTGGAGAATGAATTGCAACGCAACTACCACAACGTGCTCGCCTATATACAGAACGGGGTGGCCAACGAGGCCGATTTGAGTGCGGTAAAGGTAGAGCAACTGAAAGCAGGACAGAAACGTATTCAGTTGGAATCAACGCTGGATGCGTATATTCGTATGTTGTCGGTACTGGCAGGAGAATCACTCGACCGAAGCATGGTTTTCGTGAAACCGACTCCCGATGAAGGATTGATTTCTCCCGTGATTAATCGTCCCGAATTGAAGATGTTTAACGCACAGGAGGCAGCGGTTGAAACACAAAAATTGCTGTTGAAGGCAAGAAGTATGCCGAAACTGGGTGTCTTCGCGCAGGGTGGCTACGGGAAACCTGGACTCAACATGTTCGACAATGATTTTTCTCCTTACTTCTTAGGGGGGATACGCCTTTCGTGGAACTTTGGGAATTTATACACGCTGGGCAACGATAGAAAGAAAATCGACCTTCAAAAGCAGTCGGTGGACATACAAAGAGAAACGTTCCTGCACAACTTGTCCGTCCAGATACCGCAACAGCAGGCAGAGATTGAACGGTATAAAAAGACGATGCAGGACGACGACGAGATTATCCGCCACCAGACATTGATACGCGAAGCAGCCGAGGTGAAGGTAGAGAATGGTACCTTAACCGTCTCCGACCTGATGAAGGAAATCAATGCCGAAGAAGCAGCCAAACAAGCCAAAACACTGCATGAAATTCAATACCTCATGGCAGTCTACGCGCTCAAACACACCACGAATCAACCCTGAAGCAGAATCAACTGAACCACTATGGATTGGAAATCCATAGGTTAGTTTTCGACTATAAGTCGTTTGAGTTTCGACCAAGGTCGATTAAAAGTGAACAACTAAAGTTACGTTCTTTGAAATGCCGTTTCATTCCAGGATAAAGTTTTCGTTGGAATTGGGATGATCCCCGTGGTGATCCAAGTACATGGACAACATCTCGTCAGTGATGTTGCCCACACTCCAGCAACCATAACCGATCGCCCAAAAGTGATTACCCCAGTAGCGACGCTGTAGCTCGGGAAACTCCTGAAGCAACAGGCGGGAACTCCTGCCTTTGAGTCGCTTTACGATATCGCTGACACTCAACTTAGGGGGATAACTTATATGCAAGTGGATATGATCCTTGCTCACAACCCCTTTAAGGATCTGAACATCCAACGAATTACAAACCTGGCGAAGTATGTCACGACAGCGCAACTGGATATCACCTGTTAGAACCTTATAACGGTATTTCGTTATCCAAACAAGGTGAACCTGAAGATTGTGAACGCTATGACTACTTTTGCGGTGTTCCATTAAAACTGGACTTTCTTACAAATGTACGAAATATTTGTAGAAGCTAAAGCCTTGCACTAAAAGTGCATAGTTTTAACTAACGAACTTAAAAAATAAAGAATAGAAATAAAAAATCGTATGAAGACAAATCGTTACCTGTTACTGACAATTATGGCATCATCGTCCCTGTTCCTTCTTTCTTGTAGCAATGGCGACGAGGATTACGACGCCACCGGATCGTTTGAAGCCATGGAAGTCATCGTGTCGTCACAAGCAACCGGTCGCATACTGGAATTGAATGTGAACGAGGGGGAGCAGTTGCAAGCGGGCCGGGTGGTCGGCCGGATAGATAGCACCCAGCTCTATCTCCAGAAAATGAGCCTTCTCTCCAATGCGAAGGGAATCCGTGCCCAGCAACCCGATATCCGGAAGCAGACCGCCGCTATCCAAGAGCAGATAAAAACCCTGGAACGGGAAAAAGTCCGTGTCGAACGATTGATCACCGCCAACGCCGCCAACCGGAAACAGTTGGATGATATCGAGTCGCAAATGGAAGTGCTCCGGAGCCAACTCTCGGCACAAACGTCCACCCTCCGGAAAAGTAGTGAGAATATATCTGCACAGAGCTCGACCCTCGATATTCAGGTGGCTCAACTGGACGACCAACTGGAGAAAACACGGATCAGTTCTCCCATCTCCGGCACGGTGTTAAACCGATACGCGGAGGCTGGTGAACTGGCTACCATGGGGACTCCCCTTTTTAAAATTGCCGATATCCGTACCCTGTTCTTAAGGGCTTACGTGACCAATGATCAACTTGCACGGATCAGGCTGAACGATGAAGTGACCGTGCGGATAGACGATGGAGAAGGAGGGATGAGGTCGTATAACGGCCGGGTAAGTTGGATATCCGATAAATCGGAATTCACTCCCAAGACCATCCAGACCAAAAATGAACGTGCCAACCTGGTGTATGCACTAAAAATTGCCGTTCCGAATGATGGTTTTCTTAAGATTGGCATGTATGGTGAAGTAAAGTTCCAAGGGTATGATTGAAGTAAATAAACTGTATAAAAGTTATGGGAAACAGGGTAAAATCAATGCCCTGAATGGTATCTCTTTCACGGTGGATGAGGGGGAGATATTCGGCGTGATCGGCCCGGACGGGGCCGGTAAATCGTCGCTCTTCCGGATCATGGCTTCGCTCCTCCTGCCCGATAGCGGCACGGCAATTATGAACGGGTATGATGCGGTAAAGGATTACCGGAAGGTACGGCAGATCATTGGCTACATGCCGGGGCGGTTTTCGCTCTACCAGGATTTGAGCGTGGAAGAAAACCTGACGTTTTTCGCTACCCTCTTCAATACCACCATCGAAGAGAATTACCACCTGATCAAGGATATTTACCAGCAGATAGAACCATTCAAAAAACGTCGTGCCGGTGCCCTTTCCGGTGGAATGAAACAAAAGCTGGCACTGAGTTGCGCGTTGATCCATAAACCGGAGATACTAATTCTGGATGAACCAACCACCGGGGTGGATCCCGTCTCACGAAAGGAGTTCTGGGACATGCTGGGACGGCTGAAAGAACAGGGAATCATCATTCTGGTTTCCACGGCCTATATGGATGAAGCGAGTCGATGCGATCGAATCGCGTTAATACGGGAGGGAGAGTTTATCGCTACCGACACACCCCGGGGGATCATCGACAACTACCGGGAGATATTATGGTCGGTGGAAGGTACCCGCATGTCGGCCCTGTTGACAGCTTTGCGCGGCTACCCCGAAGTCAAGACCAGTTTCGCTTTTGGAGATAAGCACCATATCACCGTGGATGAATCCTTTCAACCCGATGCGTTGAGGCATTTCCTGGCGAATAAAGGGTTCCATGATGTGCGTGTAGAACTCGCCAAACCCACCGTGGAAGATTGCTTTATGGCAATGTGAGGGAGGTACGGTGTGGAACGTGAAAACGAACTAAAAAGATATCATCATGAACAAAGTAATAGAAGTGTCGGGGCTGACCAAGAAGTTCGGCAATTTCACAGCCGTGGATCACATCACTTTTGATGTGACGGAGGGAGAGATTTTCGGGTTTCTGGGTGCCAATGGTGCCGGTAAAACCACCGCCATGCAGATGCTGTGCGGCATTAGTATGCCCACGGCCGGAGAAGGAACCGTGGCAGGCTACGATATCATTAAACAGAATGAGTCTATCAAACGAAATATCGGATACATGAGCCAGAAATTCTCGATGTACGAGGACTTGAAAGTTTGGGAGAACATCCGCCTGTTTGCCGGTATTTACGGTCTCAGCGACAAAATAATTGCAGAAAAGACGGATGCACTGTTGAAACGATTGGATTTTGAACGGGAGCGCAACACGCTGGTGAAATACCTCCCGCTCGGGTGGAAACAGAAGCTGGCCTTCTCGGTAGCCATCTTTCATGAACCTAAAATCGTCTTTCTGGATGAACCTACCGGCGGCGTGGATCCGGCCATGCGAAGACAATTCTGGGAGATGATTTACGAGGCGGCCGACCAAGGAATCACTGTCTTTGTGACCACGCACTATATGGACGAAGCGGAATACTGCAACCGGGTATCCATCATGGTGGACGGGCGTATCGACGCGCTCGACTCACCGGCGGCGCTGCGCCATCAATTCAAGGCTGACTCCATGGATGAAGTATTCCGTCAACTGGCACGTAAAGCAGAAAGGGGGGACTAATGAAGCAATTTATCGCGTTTGTAAATAAAGAGTTCTATCATATCATCCGGGATAACAGGACGCTGCTCGTGATACTGGGGATGCCCGTGGTGCAGATCCTGCTGTTTGGCTTCGCCATCAACATGGAAGTACAGGATATTCGTGTGGCAGTGTATGATCCTACTCCTGATGCTTTCACGACCGGTATCGCGGAGCGTATACAACAGAACGCCTACTTCACCTATCTGGGGAACGTGCATTCCATGAACGAGATGGAGGAGTCGATGCGAAAAGGGGAACTCGAATTGGCCGTGGTGTTTCAACAAAACTTTCAGGAAAACCTGGTTCATTCGGGTGACGCGGCCGTACAATTACTCTCTAACAGCTCTGATCCCAACCGGGGATCCATCGCGGTAACCTACGCTACCGCGATCATTACGGGGTATCAACAGGAACAAATGGGCATTGGGCGGATACCTTTTCAGATTCGAACCGAAAACCGGATGATTTATAATCCCCTCATGAAATCATCCTACATGTTTGTACCCGGTATCATGGGACTGGTGCTGATGATTATTTGTACCATCATGACATCGGTTTCCATTATTCGGGAAAAGGAGCGTGGTACCATGGAAGTACTCCTCGCATCGCCGCTGAAACAGGGAGCCATGGTTTTTGCCAAGACTATTCCCTACATGTTCATATCCATTATTAACCTGATTATTATTCTCCTGCTGAGTTATTTCGTGCTGGAAGTGCCTGTCAATGGCAGTCTGCTGTTGCTCTTATTGATCTCTGTCATCTACATTTTGCTGACATTGTCATATGGGCTGACCGTCTCCACGATAGTGGATAAACAGGTTAACGCGGTCATCGTCTCGGCTATCACGGCAATGATTCCCGTGCTGATGCTCTCGGGAATGATCTTTCCCGTCGACAGCATGCCCCGGGTGTTGCAAGCACTATCTACCGTAGTGCCTGCCCGATGGTTTATCGCGGCTGTGCGAAAAGTGATGATTGAAGGACAGGGGTTTATCATGGTTTGGAAAGAGGTACTCGTGATGATCGGAATGACCTTTTTTTTACTGGGAATCACCATTATGAACACCAAGAAAAGGTTGGAGTAACTGTTGAACGTTTCGAGGGTGCAAAGCGAAAGGTTCACAATTCAAAGTTGAATGCTGATAGCTGAAAGATATGAAGATATTGAAATTCTTAATAGAAAAGGAGTTTAAACAGATGTTCAGGAATCCGCTGATTCCAAGGTTGATCGTGCTGTTTCCCACCATGGTGTTGCTGGTCTTCCCATGGGCGGTAAGTTTTGAAATAAAAAACATCAAAATTGACGTGGTGGATCACAGCAAAAGCATCTACTCCAAAAGGCTGACGGATAAAATCGCCGCTTCACACTACTTTATCCTGAACGATACCCCACCCGATTACCGGACAGCCATGATAAATATGGAGCATGGCGAAACAGATATGATCCTGGAGATTCCCTCTTCGTTCGACGTGGATCTGGTAAAGAACAGGGCATCCGGCGTGGGTATGGCAGTCAATTCGGTCAACGGTACGCAGGGGCTGTTGGGCAGTAACTACATCATGCAGATTGTGAACGATTTTTCGTCGGAACTGCGCGGTGAACTGATGCACACACTACCCGCACAATCCAAAGCTGCCATAATGCGGATACCCCGGATAAACATTGTTCCACAATACAAATTTAACCCCGCGTTGGACTATAAGAGTTTTATGATCCCCGGTTTCATGGTGCTGTTGCTTACCATTATATGCGGTATTTTGCCCGCGTTGAACATCGTGATGGAGAAAGAGAACGGTACCATCAACCAGATCAATGTCACCCCGGTAAACAGGATCGGTTTTATCCTGGCCAAACTGATTCCTTTCTGGGTTGTCGGCCTGGTTGTAATGATCATCTCCGTCTCGGTGGCATACCTGATGTACGGCCTTTGGCCTGCAGGGAGTATCGTGGCGGTGCTTTTCTCTGCCATTGTCTTCATCTTCTCCATATCGGGACTGGGGATTATCATCTCAAACTATTCCGAGAACATGCAACAGGCAAGCTTTCTGGTGATGATCTTTATCCTGATCCTGATTCTGCTGGGAGGTATGTTCACGCCCGTCTCAAGCATGCCGGGCTGGGCACAGGCAATTGCATCCATCAACCCGTTTAACTACCTGGCAAAAACTTTCCGCATGCTCTACCTGAACGGCAGCACGTTAGCCGATGTCTCCGGGAACCTGTTGATGCTGGGACTCTTTTCGGTCGTGTTGAATGGCTGGGCAGTAATTAGTTACAAAAAAAGGGGGTGATTCTGACGTGATAATTCGCTGATAACTGTCAGCTAAATAAAAATGAAACGAGTAAACAATGCGAATCTCGATCGGGATATATTTTATATCCGGAGGTGAAACTGGATACAAATTCGTTCTTTTTGTATGAAGAAGTTGCTCTCCATATTGTTGCTTGTAAGTTGTTCTATTGGCCTTGTCGCAGGACAAACAGAGCAACGTAAGAAGGTGGGAGTTGTACTGAGCGGCGGATCGGCCAAAGGGTTTGCGCACGTAGGGGTGTTAAAGGTGCTTGAAGAAGCCGGTATTCCCATCGATTATATTGCCGGGACGAGCATGGGAGCGGTAGTGGGCGGCCTGTACGCGGTAGGTTACAGTGCGGAGATGATCGACTCCCTTATCAATCTTCAGGATTGGAACTATTTGATGCGCGACCATGTTTCCCGAGAAAATTTGCCTGCCACTCGACGAGATAATGGGAAAAGATACCTCGTCTCGCTGCCTTACAGGTTGAGAATAAAAGAACGAAGCGGCAGGGTCAGTTTACCCCCGGGTGTGTACGCCGGCCAGAATATCTACAGCCTTTTCCTGAACATGACTACCGGCTACCAGCATGAAATGGACTTCGACGACCTCCCTATCCCTTTTGCCTGCGTGGCAGGCGATGTACGTTCCGGTAAAGAGGTGGTGTTCCGGGAAGGTGTTTTGCCCACGGCGATGCGGGCAAGTATGGCTATCCCGGGGGTGTTCACGCCGGTAGAGATAGACAGCATGCTGCTTATCGACGGGGGAATCATCAACAATTACCCCGTCGATGTGGTGCGGGAGATGGGGGCGGATATCGTGATTGGTGTCATCTTTCCCCCAGACGAGAAAGCAATAGAGAAAGGACAGGGGAGCATTACCGAAGTGACAGAGCAACTCTGGAATTTTATCGGGAACCACAAGAGAACGCGAAATATAAAAGATACCGATCTGCTCATCACGCCCGGCTTACATCCCTATGGTTCCATGGATTTTCAACAACAGGCCATCGACTCCATCATTTCCCGGGGAGCAAAAGCGGCGATGGATCAATGGGATAAGTTAATTGCCTTGAAAAAGTCGCTCGGGATCGAGGATGAACCGGCCAAGGAAAAGAAAACAATAAATCCCTACATCGACGTGGATACGCTCCTTATTAACAATATCCGGGTAGAGGGTATTTCGTCGCGGGAGGAGAAGCAGGTGTTGAATTGGATATCTTTTCAAGGCGATAAAGTTACCCGGAAGCAACTGGATGCCATGACCGCCCGGGTGTACGGCAGCGGGCTTTTCTCGAGGGTTTATTATCGCTTGGACGGAGAGCAGCCTTTCGACCTGATATTCTCGGTAGAGCCAAAGCAGGCCAACACCCTTAATCTGGGGGTTCATTTCGACAGCAAGGATATGGCGGCCATCCTTGCCAACACGACCATTCGCCTCAATCGTTCGCTTCATTCGATGTTCGATATCACCACCCGGCTGAGCCGTGATCCCTACCTGACGGTGGATTATTCCATCAACAGCGGCCTCTTTTATAAAGGAGGGGTCAATTACACGATTGGCAGGAACGATTTGCATGTTTACAACCGGGGCAGCCTCGCGTACAACGCGCAGGTTACCCGCAACGCGTTGAACTTGAATTTCTCCGGGTTCTATTTCGGGAATATCCGGCTTCACCTGGGTACCGGATTCGAGAATTTTCATTTTGCCAATCCCCTGCAAAGCATCTCCAACCCCAACACCACCGAAGTAGAGGATCAGTTTTATATCAACCACACGTTCAACGGGATATATGATGACTTGAATGACACCTACTTCCCTTCGTCGGGCGGTTTTTTCTCGTTTCAGTATTCGATGCATACCGATAATTTCGTGCAACTAAACAACGATGTTCCCTTGAGCGTGTTAAAGATGAACGCGTACAGGCCTATCCGATTGGCCGATAAGGTTTACGTGACACCCCGCGTCGCGGCACGGTACGTGATGAACAACCACGCGCCCAATATCTACCGCAATTTCGTAGGCGGGAGGATTGACGGACATTACCTGCCGCAGCAGATCGCCCTTCAAGGTTCTACCGGGATGGAAATATTGGGAAATATGGTGCTCTCCACCGACGCAGGGATTCATTACAACTTTACTCCCAATAACTACCTCTACGGGAACATCAACTTCACGGCACACCACAATCGCCTGCATAGTCTCTTTAATGGAAAGTCATTCCTGGGTGGCAATATCGGCTACTCCTATCTTACGATCGTGGGCCCGCTAAGAGCCGAACTGGGGTATTCAGGCCTCTCCAAACGACTTCATCCCTACGTGAGTATCGGTTACTATTTTTGATTAAGTGTTGAGTCGTTCATTCGAATCCCGACAATGCCTTATCTATTCCAGCCTGAAATTTCCGCCAATCGTAATAGTGGAACGTTTTATCGTCGTTCACTAAAGTGTAGCCCTTCAGAATATAGAAACCGTCACCGGTAGTACCCCAATTCTTCAAAAAAACCTTCAAGTGCGGTTTCAAATCACTGTTTTTGTCGAATTGACAAACACATATTTCCTTTCCTCCACTATTTTCGCAGGCAAGTTAACTGTTAAAAATTATGACTGGAAGTCAACATCAAGCTCAACAGCAACAAAAGCAAAAGCAGGAACTTAAACAACAAACCCAAAACGTTGAAGTAAAAAGAAAAACTTTCTCACTCAACATATCAGGCAAAGAAGAGGTGCTGGCACAATACAATGCGAAATTGGAGAAAATGAAAAAAACACTCAACTCACTGATCCCTGACCCAGGGATGACACCGCAAATGCAATGCGACTATTATACTGCCGTAAAAATAGAAATAATAACAACTTAAAAATCTCATTTAAAATTCCCAACTCAAGTTAATAGTTTTCAAAGCGGAATTTCT
>MTKW01018114.1_pt1 | contig 12434 bp, 15 predicted proteins | sample 1042761 | NCBI WGS metagenome assembly MTKW01 (sample SAMN06205366, study PRJNA360243) | anaerobic digester metagenome | biome: Wastewater treatment plant; feature: Anaerobic digester sludge; material: sludge; isolation source: anaerobic digester fed with sludge from wastewater treatment plant ...
TAACTGTAACCTTCCGTCCTGGCTATCTCTGCGCCGCCAAGGCGACCGCTGGATTTCACCCGCATTCCCTGAACCCCAAGCCGCTCGGCTCTGCCCATGGCCTGCTTCATCGCACGTCTGAAGGAGATTCTCCTCTCCAGCTGAGCTGCGATGTTCTCCGCCACCAACTGAGCATCGAGTTCAGGATGCTTGATCTCCATAATGTTCACCGAAACCTGCTTGCCCGTCATGGCCTCCAGGTCCCTGCGAAGCGCATCTGCTTCCGAACCGCCGCGCCCAATAACCATACCAGGACGGGCAGTGTGGATGGTGACTCTAATCCTGTTCGCCGCNNCTGAGCTTCAAATCTTCATGGAGAAGCTCGGCATAGTTCTTATCTGAATACCACGTAGACTCCCAGGTCCGGTTGATGCCAAGCCGCAGACCTATAGGATTGACTTTCTGCCCCACACTCTAACCCTCCCTTTCTCTGACCACTACCGTTATGTGGCTCGTGCGCTTGAGGATCCTGTTTGCCATGCCCCTTGCGCGCGGCCGTATCCGCTTGAGCGTAGGGCCTTCGTCAACATAAGCCTCAGCGATATAGAGGTCATCCCTGCTAAGGTCGAGGTTGTTTTCGGCATTTGCCGCTGCAGAAGCAACAACCTTGCTGACCGGCTCCGCCGCAATGTGCGGAGTATATTTAAGAATGGTCAGGGCTTCATCAACACTTTTGCCGCGCACAAGATCCACAACCCTGCGAACCTTCTGTGGCGACATGCGCACATAACGCGCTACCGCTTTCGCTTCCACCTGCGCCCGACCTCCTACCTCTTGATCTGTGTAGTCTTATCCGATTGCCTATGGCCCCTAAACGTCCTCGTTGGCGCAAACTCTCCGAGCCTATGCCCTACCATGTCCTCAACGATGTATATCGGAACATGCCTACGTCCATCATGCACAGCTATGGTATGGCCAAGCATGTCTGGGGTAATCATTGACGCTCTGGACCACGTCTTTATAATCTCTTTTTTTCCCGCTGAATTTAGCCTTTCGACCTTCTCAGCTAAGGCCTCGTGGACATACGGTCCCTTCTTCAACGACCTGCCCATATATTGGCGCGCCTCCTTTCAGAACCCACTTCTTACTTCTTGCCCCGGCGACGGACTATCAACCTGTCAGAAGCCTTGGCCTTGCGCGTCCTGTATCCCAGTGTCGGAACTCCCCAAGGTGTGACCGGGCTCTTCAACCCAATAGGCGACCTACCCTCGCCGCCACCGTGCGGGTGATCCACCGGGTTCATCGCGACTCCACGAACACTCGGCCTTCTCCCCATCCATCGGCTGCGTCCGGCCTTTCCCATAGAGATGTTCTCATGCTCCACGTTTCCAACCTGGCCCACGGTAGCTCGGCACTCCTGGCGAACCATCCTCATCTCCGTCGAAGGCAAGCGAAGAGTGACATACTCGCCTTCTCTCGCCATTATCTGAGCGCTGGCCCCTGCAGATCTGGCGAGCTGCGCGCCTCTTCCGGCCGTAAGCTCGACTGCATGGACTACTGTGCCCACAGGGATGTTGGAAAGCGGCAATGCGTTGCCGGGCTTGATGTCGGCATCAGGGCCCGACTCTATAACGTCGCCAACCTTGAGCCCAAGAGGGGCCAAGATGTACCGTTTTTCGCCATCTGCGTAGTTGACTAGTGCAATTCGCGCAGATCGGTTCGGGTCATACTCTATGGACGCGATTCTGCCAGGAACCCCGTCCTTGTCACGCTTGAAATCCACGACTCTGTATGCCCTCTTGTGTCCGCCGCCCCTGAACCGAACGGTGGTCCTGCCTTGGGCATTCCGTCCTCCGCTCTTCTTGAGCGGAACCACCAGCGACTTTTCAGGCTTCGAGGACGTGATCTCCTCAAACGTGGCAACCGTCATCTGCCGCCGTGCCGGCGTAGTAGGCTTAAAACTTTTGACTCCCATCCCGCATACCTCCTTTACGTGAACTTAGACCCCTTCGAAGAGCGGGATGGTCTCCCCGTCCTGCAAGGTAACGATGGCCTTTTTCCAGGCTGGGGTCATTCCCTCCGAACGTCCCTGTCTCTTCAGCTTTCCGGGAACATTTATGGTGTTTACTGCAACTACCCGAACGTCGAATATCTTTTCGACAGCCCTGGCGATCTCTATCTTGTTAGCGTCACGCTTAACCTTGAAAACGTATTTTCCCTCTGCCGACAGAGCGTTGCTCTTCTCAGTGATGATCGGCCCTATGATAATGTCCCGCGGGTGTGCCATCACGCAAACGCCTCCTCCGCCCTTGAAACCGCATCGCGCGTAAGTACCAGCGCTGTGTGGTTCACAATATCGTAGACATTTAGGCCTTCAACATGGAGAACCATTGCCCCCGGAATATTCCGAGTGGACTTCTCCACAACCTCGCTCCGCTCGTCAGTAACAACAAGGGGCTTTTCAGCGCCTATTTTCTCAAAAAGCGCTGCCATGCTCTTCGTGCTTGGTTCGGATAGATCAATGGCGTCAACAACGTATACCGCGTTCTCCTGCGCCATCGATGACAGCGCCGACAACAGCGCCAACCTGCGAACCTTCTTCGGAATCGTGTAACCATACTTTCTAGGCTTAGGGCCGAACACTACTCCGCCCCCAACCCATATGGGCGACCTGCGCGATCCGTGTCTCGCCCTTCCGGTCCCCTTCTGGCGCCACGGCTTTCGACCGCCGCCCCGGACCTCGGAGATGGTCTTCGTGCTATGCGTGCCCGACCTTCTGCTGGCAAGCTGCAGCGTAACCGCTTCATGCACTGCGTGCTCGTTGGGCTCTATTCCGAAGACGGCTTCAGGAAGCTCTACCTCTCCGAGCCTATTGCCTCTTGCATCGAACAATGGTGCTTTGGGCATCTCCTGCGCCTCCTTACTTTGCCTTCGCCTTTACAGAGTCCCGGATAGTCACAAGACCATTAGTGGCACCGGGGATTGAACCCCGCACCATGAGCAGGTTCCTCTCCGGGTCGACCTTTACGACTTCTAGCCCCAGGCTCGTAGCTTTCGTGCCACCGAGCCTGCCCGCCATCTTGCGTCCTTTAAAAACCCGAGCCGGAGCGGTCGCACCCAGTGATCCAACTCCCCGATGATAGTGGGAACCGTGCGCCATCGGGCCGCGGCTGAAATTCCACCTCTTCATCGGTCCGGCAAACCCCTTGCCCCGAGAGATGCCAGTCACGTCTACAAGGTCGCCCACTGACCACTGATCGACCTTGATCTCCTGGCCAAGCTCATAGGCATCCGCTGACTCTATGCGAAACTCTTTCAGATGTCTGCTAGGCTTCACATTCGCCTTAGCATAATGGCCGGCCATAGGCTTGCTCACACGCCGCTTGTCGATTTCGCCGAAGCCAAGCTGAACCGCTTCGTAGCCATCGGTGGCGGTGTGCTTCTTTTGAACAACGCAACATGGCCCTGCCTCTATAACTGTAACCGGATGAACCCTGCCGTCTTCTTCGAAAATCTGGGTCATCCCAATCTTTCTGCCGATTATAGCTCTGCCCACGCGTCACACCCCCTCGTGGCCTACAACTTGATCTCTATGTCCACTCCCGCCGGAAGGTCGAGACGCATCAGAGCGTCGATCGTCTTGGGAGTAGGATCTAGGATATCAATCAACCTCTTGTGAGTCCTCATCTCGAACTGTTCGCGAGAATCCTTGTTCACGTGAACAGAACGAAGCACTGTGTATACGTTTCTCTCCGTCGGGAGCGGGATAGGCCCTGAGACCTCTGACCCCATTCTCTTAGCAGTCTCCACAATTCTCTCGGCGGACTGATCCAATATCTTGTGATCAAAAGCTTTCAGCTTGATCCGGATTTTCTGAGTTGCCAAATTGGCTCCCTCCTATTCGCCCGATTCCTTTGACGGACATACTCCACGGAAGTTACTCCGGCAGCTTCCCGCACAGACAATCTCCCGCTTCATCGCAGATTGGTGGGGGCGGGACTTCCCGCCCCCACGTTGCCGCATTATTCACTGTCCGAACTGCGGTCGGCTTACTCGATAATGGAAGCCACTGCTCCCGCGCCAACAGTGCGGCCGCCCTCGCGGATAGCAAAACGGAGCCCAGGCTCCATGGCGATTGGAGTAATGAGACTGATTGTCATCACCGTGTTGTCGCCAGGCATCACCATCTCCGTGCCCTCAGGCAGCTGTACGGTTCCGGTAACATCCGTTGTTCTGAAGTAAAACTGCGGACGATAGCCGTTGAAGAACGGAGTATGCCTACCGCCCTCCTCCTTAGTCAGAACGTAAACCTGAGCAGTGAACTTTGTATGAGGAGTGATGGACCCTGGCTTCGCCAGCACCTGGCCGCGCTCTACCTCATCTCTGTCAATACCTCGAAGGAGACATCCAACGTTGTCGCCTGCAACACCCTGGTCAAGAAGCTTGCGGAACATCTCTACGCCTGTGACCACTGTCTTCCTCGGCTGAGGCATCAAACCGACGATCTGCACCTCGTCTCCGACCTTGACAACTCCACGCTCGACTCGGCCCGTAACAACGGTGCCGCGCCCAGTAATCGTGAAAACATCCTCGATCGGCATGAGGAACGGCTTATCGATTTCACGCTGCGGCTCTGGGAAATAGGCATCGATAGCTTCAACGAGCTTCCAAATCGGACCGCACCACTGGCAATCCTTTTGTCCGCACCCGCACTCGCCGGCCTTGTACGCCGACAGGGGAATTACAGGAATCTCGTCTCCTGGGAACTCATACTCGCTGAGCAAATCCCTTACCTCTAGTTCAACCAGCTCAAGGAGTTCCGGGTCATCGACCATGTCCACCTTGTTCAGCGCAACCACAATTGAGGGAACGCCGACCTGTCGCGCAAGCAGGATGTGCTCACGGGTCTGGGGCATCGGGCCGTCTGCGGCCGACACCACGAGAATGGCCCCGTCCATCTGAGCTGCACCGGTAATCATGTTCTTGATGTAGTCCGCGTGTCCGGGGCAGTCAACGTGGGCATAGTGACGGTTTGGCGTCTCATACTCCACGTGGGACGTGCTGATAGTGATTCCACGAGCCTTCTCCTCGGGCGCCTTGTCGATCTTGTCAAAGTCCATGAACTGGGCAAGCCCATTCTTCGCCAGGACATTCGTGAGCGCCGACGTCAGCGTCGTTTTGCCGTGGTCGACGTGCCCTATTGTCCCGATGTTAAGGTGGGGCTTGGTCCTTTCAAACTTCTGTTTGGCCATTTCTTTCAATCCTCCCTTGCATTCTCAGGACAAAACTCCTCGGTATCGTCGCATGATCTCCGCAGCCAAGTTGTCGGGGACCTGCTCATACCTGAGAAAATGCATTGTATGGTTAGCCCTTCCCTGGGAAAGTGACCTCATGGTTGTGGCATAACCAAACATTTCCGCGAGCGGAACCTGCGCCCTTATGACTTGGTTCTGGCCGACGTTCTCCAGGGCAGTGACCTTGCCCCTTCGCGCGCCGAGATCCGCCATGATGTCACCGACGTAAAGCTCGGGCGTTTCTACCTCTACTTTCATAATCGGTTCCAGAAGCACTGGTTTGGCACGTTCCATGGCTTCTTTGAAAGCCAAAGACCCTGCAATCTTGAACGAAAGCTCAGACGAATCGACCTCGTGGTAAGAGCCATCCACAAGAGCTACCGCCACGTCAACGACTGGGTATCCTGCCAAGACTCCATTGCCTGCTGCCTCCATGATACCGGCTTCGACTGCGGGTATGAAGTCCTTAGGAATCGCTCCGCCTACAACCTTGTTTTCAAAGACAATGCCTGATCCTTGGGCGCCCGGTTCCAGTTCCAAAACGACGTGGCCGTATTGTCCGCGTCCACCCGTTTGCCTTACAAATCTTCCTTCGTGTCTCACCGGACACGTTATTGTTTCCCTGTATGCAACCTGAGGTTTCCCAACATTCGCCTGCACGTTAAACTCACGGAGAAGCCTATCGACTATGACCTCGAGATGCAGCTCGCCCATTCCCGAGATGAGCGTCTGACCCGTCTCCGGATCGGTTCGAACTCGGAATGTGGGATCCTCCTCTGCAAGTTTCGCTAGGGAAACTGTCAAACGATCCTCATCATTCTTGCTCTTTGGTTCGACCGCAACCGCTATCACGGGCTCAGGGAACTCCATGCGCTCCAACACAACCGGTGCACGCTCGTCACAGAGGGTATCTCCGGTGGTTGTGTTTCTCAATCCCACCGCCGCAACGATGTCACCTGTGGATACGAGATCAAGTTCCTCCCTGTGATTGGCATGCATTCTTAGTATGCGACCGAATCTCTCGCGTTTTCCCTTCGAGGCATTGTAGATCGCATCTCCAACCTTCGCAACCCCTGAATAGACCCGAAAGTAGGCAAGCTTGCCCACGTATGGGTCGGTCGCGATCTTAAACGCGAGCCCACAGAAGGGCTCGTCATCAGACGGCTTTCGCTCAATCTGTTCTTCATCGTTGGTCGGATCTACTCCGACTATGGGCGGTACGTCCATCGGCGACGGAAGATAGTCGACAATCGCATCGAGAAGCGATTGCACGCCCTTGTTCCTATATGCAGACCCACATAGAACCGGAGTCAGTTTAGCCGATAACGTCGCCCTACGCAACCCGTCAATGATGTCTTGTGAAGTTATCTCTTCCCCATCAACATAGAGCATCATGACATGATCATCGTTCTCCGCCACCAGCTCCACCAAGCGCTCCCTAGCCTCAGCTGCAGGCTGGCGAAGCTCTTCAGGGATCTCGACAACCTGCCGATTCAAGCCGAGATCATCCATATAGACGATGGCTTTTTGCGATATCAAATCGATCATACCGGCAAACCGGTCCTCAGCCCCTATTGGGATCTGCACTGGCGCTGGCGTGGCCCCGAGTCTCTCACGAATCGCACGAACAGCCATGTCAAAATCGGCGCCTACTCGGTCCATTTTGTTCACAAAAGCTATCCGTGGAACCCGATATCGGTCAGCCTGTCGCCAAACCGTCTCCGACTGGGGTTGAACTCCTTCGGCCGCGTCGAAGAGAGCCACCGCCCCATCGAGCACTCTGAGAGATCGTTCGACCTCCACAGTAAAGTCCACGTGCCCGGGCGTGTCGATAATGTTTATTTGATAATCTCGCCAATCGCACGTCGTCGCAGCAGACGTAATAGTAATGCCCCGCTCCTGCTCCTGCACCATCCAGTCCATCGTGGCCGTGCCGGAATCAACTTCACCGAGCCGGTGAACCCGACCGGTATAGAAGAGAATACGCTCGGTCGTAGTTGTTTTGCCAGCGTCGATGTGCGCCATAATGCCTATATTTCTAATTCTCTCAGGTGGCGTCACCCCAAGCATACCTCTCCCCCCTTACACGCGCTGGATGCCTTGACTACCATCTATAATGCGCAAAGGCCTTGTTGGCTTCGGCCATTCTGTGCATTTCCTCTTTTCTCTTGACTGAAGCCCCCGTGTTCTCTGACGCGTCAAGGATCTCCGCAGCAAGCCTTTCGGCCATAGTCCTCTCCGGTCGTTTCCTGGCATTCCCAACGATCCATCGGAACGCGAGAGCCTTCCGCCTCTCCGGTCTGACTTCCGTTGGCACCTGGTAAGTCGCACCGCCAACCCTTCGCGCCCGCACTTCGAGCACAGGCATGACATTCTTTACAGCCCGCTCAAACGTATCCAAAGGCTCCTTGCCGGTCTTAGCCTGGACAATATCTGCGGCCTCGTACAGTATTGATTCAGCTACGCTCTTCTTTCCATCCAGCATCAACTTGCTTATGAACTCAGCCATCAGCTCGCTGTTATAAACCGGATCTGGAACCGTTTCATGCTTGACTATTGTACCTCGCCTTGGCATCACTCACCCTCCCCTCGCGCTCAACAGCATTACTTCGGGCGCTTCGCGCCATACTTCGAACGGCCCTGACGTCTATCTGCAACTCCAGCAGCATCAAGAGTGCCGCGCACGATGTGATACCTGACACCAGGCACATCCTTGATACGGCCACCCCTGATCAGCACGACTGAGTGCTCCTGGAGGTTATGCCCTTCACCTGGAATGTACGCTGTAACCTCAAGTCCGTTTGTCAGCCTGACCCTGGCGATCTTCCTAAGGGCCGAATTCGGCTTCTTCGGGGTAGTCGTCCTCACAACGGTACACACGCCCCTGCGCTGCGGAGCGCCCTTCCCATAGGTTGACCTGCGGTTCAAAGAGTTGTACTGGTACCTGAGTGCAGGCGATGCAGACTTAGCCTTTGACTGCTTACGGCCTTTTCTTACCAGCTGGTTAATGGTCGGCACAATGACCCACCTCCTTCCCATAGAGTCAGACGCTGCGGACAGAATATGCCCCTTCCACCTGAGTCCAGGTGCAAGGGACACTCTCTACTCATGGAGTATAGCAGCGGAAGCGGCGCCCACATCGATCCCACATGCCTTACCCAGCTCTTCCATGGAATCGACCATTATAATAGGTACGCCGTTTCTCACACATAACGCCTTCACATCACGGATAACGTGCTCCTCAGCATCGCTTGCGATATATACCGCACTCACGCACCCTCGCTCCAAAGCTCTTACCGTCTGCTTTGTGCCGATCACTCGACTATCTGCGTCGGCAAGACCCTGGTTCATGGGTGTTATCGCTCCTTTCGGCATATCGTTTCAAGCCCTAGCTTCAGAGGCTCAGACAGTTTTACATTTTACCATCAGCCCCCGAGCCTGTCAAGGGGGCACAACGAGCTATTCCCCAATTCTGCGAGATTTACTCCAACAGAACCGCCGGTTCCAAGAAGCGACCGCACGCCCACGCAAAACTCACGCGAACATGCGGCCACACAACCTAGCCTAGCCGAGAGCGTAAGATAGCCGGGCTGTCTAGGACTGGGCCTGCGACGCCCCCTCGCTCAGGGCCTCTGTTATTTCCTTCCCCAGATGCTCCGCCAAGGGCGCTCCAAGAGAATCTGCCCTCGCGGCCCCAGGAGATGCAGCTTCTCNNTCCGGAGACGCAAGGACCCTCACATTGCGGTATCTCGGCATCCCGGTGCCTGCCGGAACAAGCTTGCCTATGATGACATTCTCCTTCAGACCAATGAGCTCATCACTCTTGCCCTTCATAGCAGCTTCCGTAAGGACTCTGGTAGTCTCCTGGAACGAAGCCGCCGACAGGAAGCTGTCTGTCTGCAGTGACGCCTTGGTGATCCCGAGAAGCGCCGGCTTGCACGTAGCTGGCCTGAGCCCATTCGCCTTGGCTTCAGCATTAGTGTCCTCAAACCTGAAGATGTCTACCAGCTCGCCGGGGAGCAGATCCGTGTCTCCCGGATTCTCTACTTTCACCTTGCGCATCATCTGTCTGACTACTACCTCGATATGCTTGTCATTGATCTCGACACCCTGGGAACGGTAGACGTCCTGCACTTCTCTGACTATATACTGCTGCACAGCTACTGACCCGCGAATTCGCAATATATCGTGGGGATTGAGCGACCCTTCAGTAAGCTTCTGGCCCGGCTCGACCTTCTGGCCTTCCTTAACCTCCAGCCGTGCACCATATGGCACGGAGTACTCATGGGATTCGCCTGAAGGTTGAGTTATGACTATCTTGCGAGACCCCTTGGCCTCAACCATGCTTACTTCGCCAGCATACTCAGTAATGATGGCAAGGCCCTTGGGCTTTCTCGCCTCGAACAGTTCCTCAACCCTGGGCAGGCCGCGGGTGATGTCGTCCCCTGCAACGCCGCCCGTGTGGAATGTCCTCATAGTCAGCTGCGTGCCGGGCTCGCCAATGGATTGCGCAGCAATGGTTCCGACCGCTTCGCCTACTTCAACCAAGTTGCCTGTTGCAAGATTGCGCCCGTAGCACATGACACACACACCATGGCGCGTCCTACATTTCAAAACCGACCGCACAGCCCAAGACTCGTATCCCAAATCCTCGATCATCTTGGCCTGGTCCTCATCGATCATCTGGTTCTTGGCGACGATCACCTCGCCGGTCTCTTCGTTCACCAGCTCCTGCAGGCTCACGCGCCCAGTGATCCTCTCCGACAGGCTCTCGATCACCGTATCGCCTTCAACAATCGCGGACACATCGATTCCCTCGGTAGTGCCGCAATCATCCTCCCTGACGATTACGTCCTGAGCCACATCCACAAGCCGCCTGGTGAGGTAGCCTGAGTCAGCTGTTCTAAGAGCAGTGTCGGCCAGCCCCTTACGAGTCCCGTGGGTGGAAATGAAGTACTCCAACACATTCAGGCCTTCCCTGAAGTTGGCCTTGATGGGGACGTCGATAGTCCGTCCTGACGGGTCGGCGACGAGGCCTCTCATCCCTGCAAGCTGGTTGAGCTGCTGCACATTACCACGAGCGCCCGATGTGGCCATCATGTATACGGGATTGAGCTCGTCGATCTTGAACTCCACACGCTCTCTCTCCCCAGTCAGCTTGGCCTCCTCGAGTTTGCGGGCCATCAGAATATCCGGCCGAATCTCCCGCATCATGGCTTCCTGAACGTTCTCGCGCGCCTCAGTCCAAACATCTATTATCAGGCTGTACTTTTCGTCCTCCAGAAGCAAGCCTCTTCTGTACTGACCCTCGATCTCCTCGACCCTGGCGTCGGCATCCTTTATGATGGCCTGTTTCTTGTCGGGCACAGCAATGTCGACTATGCCTACCGTAGTCCCTGACACAGTGGCGTAATGAAATCCGAGGTTCTTCAGGGCATCCAATACATCAGCGGTCCTCGCNNGCCTCCTCCGCTCCCAACAGAAGCTTGGACTCTGGAATTCGCACTACAATCATGGAATGCAATGCGATTGCGCCAGCATCATAAGCCGCTCGAGCCGCTTCCGGATTCTCAAACAGCTTCCCCTCGCCCTTGGCGCCTATCCGCTCGAATGTCAGGTAGTAGCAGCCCAAAACCATGTCTTGCGTGGGCGTAGCCAGCGGGCCGCCGTGAGCCGGTGAAAGAATGTTGTTCACCGACAGCATGAGCAACCTCGATTCGGCCTGCGCCTCAGCGGACAACGGCACGTGGACCGCCATCTGGTCACCGTCGAAGTCTGCATTGTAGGCGGTGCAGACAAGCGGATGAATCTGTATGGCCCTGCCCTCCACCAAGACGGGCTCAAACGCCTGAATNNATCTCCTCGAGAACGTCCCACACCTCGGGCCTTACGCGCTCCACCATCCGCTTGGCACTCTTTATGTTATGAGCATAGCCCTTGTCGACAAGCCTCTTCATAACAAAAGGCTTGAACAACTCAAGAGCCATCTCCTTGGGCAATCCGCACTGATGCATCTTGAGAGTCGGTCCGACGACAATAACGGATCTGCCCGAGTAGTCGACACGCTTTCCGAGAAGGTTCTGCCTGAACCTTCCCTGCTTGCCCTTGAGCAAGTCTGACATCGACTTCAAGGGCCTGTTGCCAGGTCCTGTAACCGGCCTTCCCCTGCGACCATTGTCGATAAGAGCGTCCACCGCCTCTTGCAGCATCCTTTTTTCGTTGCGAACGATAATGTCGGGCGCCTCCAAGTCCAGAAGCTTCTTCAGCCTGTTGTTCCTGTTTATGACCCGACGATACAGATCATTCAAGTCACTGGTGGCGAACCTGCCACCGTCCAACTGCACCATTGGGCGCAGATCCGGAGGTATCACAGGAATGACATCGAGTATCATCCATTCAGGCCGGTTTCCGGATTTTCGAAAAGCCTCAGCAACCTCCAACCTGCGTATGGCACGCACACGTTTCTGGCCAGAACTGTTTTCAATATCGTCGCGAAGCTCTTGGACAAGCTCATCCAAATCGATGTCGCGGAGAAGCTCCTGTATCGCCTCGGCTCCCATTCCCGCCTTGAAGAGCTGTCCGTATTTCTCTCTGTATTCACGGTATTCGCTTTCAGTTAATAGCTGTTTCTTCGAAAGCGGCGTATCTCCCGGATCAGTCACGATGTAGGATGCAAAGTAAAGCACTTTCTCCAATGACCTAGGAGACATATCCAGCAAGAGGCCCATTCGGCTCGGAATTCCTTTGAAATACCAAATATGCGAGACCGGGGCAGCCAATTCAATATGGCCCAGCCTCTCGCGACGAACCTTTGCCCGGGTAACCTCCACGCCGCACTTGTCACATACGACGCCTTTGTATCTTATGCGCTTGTATTTGCCGCAATGGCATTCCCAGTCACGCGTCGGGCCAAAGATCTTCTCACAGAAAAGTCCCTCGCGTTCAGGCTTCAGAGTACGATAGTTAATCGTCTCAGGTTTCTTAACCTCACCACTCGACCAGGCCCGGATTTGCTCTGGCGATGCCATTCCTATTCTAATTCGATCAAAATCATTGACGTCCAGCATCCGCCCCTCCCCCTCCTTCGCCCTGGGGCTCCGACCCGTTATCCGCCACCCGCATCCTAATCGGCATCGTAGTCGCTGTCTCCTTCATCCTCGG
>MTKW01067371.1_pt1 | contig 12429 bp, 8 predicted proteins | sample 1042761 | NCBI WGS metagenome assembly MTKW01 (sample SAMN06205366, study PRJNA360243) | anaerobic digester metagenome | biome: Wastewater treatment plant; feature: Anaerobic digester sludge; material: sludge; isolation source: anaerobic digester fed with sludge from wastewater treatment plant ...
CCCTGGGGCGGTTTGCCTTTGGCCTTGCGCTCCTCGGGCGTTTCAATCCCATGATCGACGGAATTGCGCATCATATGCACCAGCGGATCGGTAATCTTTTCGACAATGTTGCGATCCAGCTCGGTCTCTTCGCCCGACGTAATCAACCGGATGTTTTTGCCGGCCTTTTTGGACAAATCGCGCACCAGCCGGCTCATCTTTTGAAACGCCCCCTGAATCGGAACCATCCGCATCGACATCGACAATTCCTGCAGTTCACGGACGATTTTATTTTGCTGGGCCACTTTGCGAAACAGGGCACTGTCGGTCTGAACGCTTTGTTTGACTTCTTCGGCGATCATCAATTGGGCAATCGCCAGCTCGCCGGTCATATTGATTAAATCATCCAGTTTGGTGGTGTTGACCTTTATTTTTTCGATGCCGCCGGCCGTTGTTTGGCCGGTTTTTTTCTCCGTTTCTTTAGCCGGCGTATCCAGCAGGGTATCGATGGTCTGATCGGTTTTCTCGTCCAAGACAGGGTCGTTTGGCGGGGTAGAGGCTGTCTCCGCCTGTCCGTCCGCACAGGTGTGCAAATGCTCAAGCAGGGCAGACAAACCGGCCGGCTCGCTGACGCCGCTGCCGCTTTCGATGGCCTTTTCGAGGTCCACCAGCATGGACTTGAGCATATCAATCGAAGAAAATACCGCGTCGCAGTTGGTTCCGGTCAGCAGCAGCTGTTCTTTTCGGGCCATATCCAGCAGGTTTTCCGCCGCATGGGCCAGCCCATTGATCGCATTCAGATTGAGAAATCCCGCCATGCCTTTGATGGTATGAAAGCAGCGAAAAATCTGGTTGAGCACTTCATTGTTTTTCGGGTTGTTTTCCAGCTCCAGCAGCGCCGCTTCAGCCGATTCGATATGTTCGCGGGACTCGGCGATAAAATCCTGGATCAGTGGAATATCGTCCTGACTGAAAACCGCTTCGGCGGCGGCAACGGCCTGAGAACCGCTTGAATCATAGCTGGCCTGCTCAAGTAGCCGCTGCATTTCCATCACGGACGCGTTAAGGGTGTCCAGGCGGGCTTCAACGTCTTTTGAGCCAGCCGTTGTAAGCTGCCGTACACACTCAGCAGCCTCACGGCTCAGGGCATAAAACACCTTCAACTGTTCGTCGGCCTGGGCCGCCTGCTGAGCCGCACTGCTTAACTGTCCCAGTATTTCCTCGAAGGCACGCACCTCCTGCGTATCCTGTACATCCAACAGGGTAATCGTTGCGGCGGCCTCTTCAAGCAGCTGGCAGATCTGTTCTTTATGATCCATTATTCTGTCCTGTTTGCTTTCCTTAACGTCCCGATTCAGCGGACACCGGGCGGCGCCTGGTGCGGACGGCCTGTCAGGCAAAGCCCCGACCTGTTCAGCAGGGCGGCAAAGACCTCATACACCGTGACCAGTCCGAGGATTTGACCGTCGGTGTCCATGACCGGAAGCCCCCGCACCGCGTGCTGCATCATTGTTTGCATGATCTTTTCCAGCGGGGCGTCCGGCGAAATTGTATGGACCGTACGGCTCATAAACCACTGAATGCGGATTTTCAGCGTTGCATCATCGACGGGACGTCGCCAGTGAGCGAACACGGGACGCAAGTAAGGACTGATCGCTGCCGCTATATCGCTGCGCGACACCAGCCCTTCCAGGTGTCCATCCCGTCCGATCAGAATATACCCGATATTGTGCCGCTGCATTTGCGACAGGGCCTCTTCCACGGTTTGCTCCGGCTCCAGCCAAAGCACCGCCGGATTCATAATCGCCGCAGCGGTCAGGGACGGCAGCTTCGCACCGGTCAAAGCGGGTTCCGATTCGGCCTGCATCGGCTCTTGCCGTGTTAAGTGGGCAATGGCCTCGCTCACCGGCCCCGGCATGGGTTCGTCCCTTTCCGATTCCATCACCGGCGGCGCTTCTGTTATCGGCGCCGGCGTATCTGCTGAGGCCTCTTCAATAACCGATGGCGTTACTTCGGCCGCAGGGGGGTCCGATTTGTCGCCCGCGACGGTGAAGGCCGACTCAGGGGTCTGGCTGTCCGGTTCGGTTTCGGCCGTCGGGGCCGGCTTCTCTTGTGCTGTCGATTCTTCCGGCGATTTACCCGCGCTGCGCGTTTCAAACAGCGTCTCCGGAAAGACCGCAGCGCATTTGAACTCCGGAAACTCGTCCACTTTCATCCGGCAGATGACATACCGACAATCCTGCTCGGCGTGCAGCCCAATATGCGATTCGGGATCGTCCCAAATAGACCCGACGAAGGTGTCGGCTTGTTTGAAATGTTTATGGTCTTTCAATTCTTCGCGAAAGACCCGATCCCAGGACCCAACCAGCAGATTGCCCACCTCTTTGATAGCGTCGTTGATATAGTCGGCATCTTTGAGGGTGCCGCTGCGGATGGTTTCAAGGACGCGTTTTTCCGGCAGCATCACAAATACCCCGGCCAGCACAAACAGCCCAGCCTGATCCAGCAAAATTTGAAACGTCCCGTCCATTACCCCTTGCGTCTGCACCTGATTGACCGCGGCCAGTTTTTTGAACTGACGTTTCAGGTCCGACAACGCACCGTGTCCGGCGCTGTCTTGGGTGCACTCGGCCGTATTGCCGAACATCGCCGCAATGTCCTCGCAAAATGCCTCGAACGCATGAAGCGACAGCGTATCCAGCGAGGCGACAAGTTGTTCAGAAGGGCAGCTCATTGTGTTTTCTGAGAGGCGCTTTTCCGATATAAAAATGAAAATTCCGCCGCCTCCTGCCCATCCAGCCAGGCACAGACAATGGTTTTGACGGCTCTCTCGCCGAGGGTGTTTTTCAGCTCCCGTCCCGTAATCACCGACGGAATCGACACTTCAAGTGTCGGATACAGAGGTTGAAGACGGCTTTTGATGCTGCCCATCACCATATTGGCCACTTCCCCGATGGCGTCACAGGCCTCTTCGATCGTCAGCGATTCGTCCGCCTCCATCCCCAGCATATTTTTGGCAATCCGATCAGCACAGGACTGACTGACACACACCGCCAGACAGCCTTCCAGATCCCCCTTAAAGGTTATCGACCCAAGCAGCGACTCGCCGGTAATGCTCGGGCATGCGTCGCTGCTGGTTTCGATATCCATAAAAATCATTGTCTCAAAGACTTCCCGTGCGGCATCAAGGACTGTATCTTGGAGTGTAAGTTGCTCCAGCATAATTGTCTCCCAATTGTAGTTTTCGACGTATATGTGGCGTTCCGTCAGTTCATAAAGGGCGCCAGTTTTTCCTGAAACTTTTCTGGCGTAAACGGTTTGGTAATATAACCGTTGGCGCCATCGGCCATCACGCTGTTGATCAGCTCTTCGGCGCTTTCCGTGGAGACCATAATGATCTTGGTCGCCTGGCAGCAGTCGAGCTTGCGGGCCTCTTTAACCATCTCCGTGCCGCTCATCTCCGGCATATTGATATCGCACAACACAATATCCACCGGCGAGGCTTGCAGCTTTTCGAGGGCCTCTTTGCCGTTGCCGGCTTCCTCCGTCCGGTCAAACTCAAGCCCCGACATTCGAACGGTGCGCATAATGATTTTGCGCATTGTTGCCGAATCATCTACAATCATCAATGATTTTGCCATGGTATATCCCTTTCGTGTTTGAATTGCGAACCGCCGTTCAATGCATCGAGCTTAGATGTCCCGGGACATTTCTCCGATGCTGACGTTGTCCAGCACCTTGTCAATGTCCAGCAGAATCTTGATGGTGTCGTTGATTTTCCCGATGCCGAGAATGATATCCGTTTGGACGTTATTGCCGAATTGCGGAGCATCTTCGATATGGTCCCCCGCAATGTCCAGCACTTCCTGAACCTGATCGACCACAAGCCCTGCGTTAAACCGCCGACCCCGCTGACTGACGTCGGCCACAATGATACACGTCTGCTCGGTAACCTCAGCCGCGTCCATCCCAAACCGGCTGCGCAGATCCAGCACCGGAATGACCTGGCCCCGCAAATTGATCACGCCTTTGATGTATTCCGGCGCTCTCGGCACAGCCGTAATCGCCATATACCCGATAATCTCGCGGACTTTCAGAATCTCAATCCCATATTCCTCACGCCCCAGTTTGAAAGTCAGATATTTGCCTTCTCGTGCCCGTGTTTTTTCTGCAACTGTCGTTTTTTCCATAGCCTTATCCTGTTTTGAACCAACTCTTGCCTTGTCTCTTGAGTCTATCTCTGTGGACAAATCAAACGCCTTCACTCCACCATCTCAACGCCTTCTTATCGACCGGTTATCGCCGTTAGTTTATGGAAAGTCGGGGTCGTTTTTAACTTTTCGCCCCCCTCGGCTGTTTTCTACCGGCCATTAAAAGTCAAAGACTCTATGCGTTTGCCCCGCAAACAGCGGGCACCTCCGATAATGTGCCCCCAAACCTGCATTAAAAGCGATTTTTAAGAGGGTGCATTTCGCAAGTGGAGACATGGCGGCGACAAGGGAATGGGATAAGGTTTTGCGTTTTCGATTCCCATTGCTGTTTCAGCCCCAAGACCGGCCGATAAAACACCGTCCGCGCGGCCCATAAGGCGTTGCCTCTCAACGAACGGTCGAGGCTTGCAGGGTCACGGGCTGCAGGAAAGCAAAAAAAAACGGTTCCGTGAATCTATTCACAGAACCGTTGAAAACCATCGGCTGACCTTGCTGTGCTATTGAGTCGGCTCAGCGGCCTGCTGGGCCTGCGATCGAAGGGCTTCAATCGACTGATTGGCCTTATCCAAATCAGACCGAAGCCTTTCAAGAGTTCGCTCGGCCGTTGCCAGGTCGGATTTAAGGCCTTCTACCTGCTGCTTTAAGGCGGCAACTTGTTGCTCCAAAGCGGCGTTTTTGCGCTGTTCGACCTTGAGCGCATCTTCTTTTTCGGTCAGCGTCGCCTGAAGTTTTTTGGCACGCTCTTCTTCCTTTTTCAGCATCATCATAATGCTTTCGATCGCCTGCTGTTGCATCTCGGTGTTTTCTGTCTTAATTCTGGCGATTTCCGCCTCTTTTTGCTGAAGGGTTGAGCGGGTCTGCTCCAGCTGCTCACGCAGCGAGGCGGTTTGCGTCTTGAGCAGTTGATTGTCCTCGCGGCACGTCACCAATTCCTGGTTTTCACAACCTGTCAGCAGCAGTACTGCCGCGACAATACCCACAACGAGTGTCTGTTTCATTTCCGTGTCCTTTCTCGATTGATTGAACTTCCATTTTCTGTGTTTACGATAGGAATAGTCTATCGTGTCAATCCAACTCCGGCAAGACCCGAGACGCGATTTTTTGGATATCCGCCGTCTTCTCCACCGCCGTAAGCCGCACTTTCCAGCGATATTCTTTATCGGCCGTCAGCGTATATTGCCGGTGCGGCCGAGCGCCCCAACTGTTATCGCCGCCGACCCCGGTCTGCTGGTAGTCGATGTTGATGGTCATCGTCTCGCGACTCGGAAGTTCATGGATATGCCGAGCCCGTTCCAGATCGGCCATGGTATAAGGCCAGGCACTGACATTGATCAGCGGCTCTCCGATCGCCAGCAGACCCAGCCCCTGCGTATTGACCCACGCTGTCCAGCGGACATCGGAGCGATTGCCGTTTTCCTGCGGACGGACGTAAATATGATCTGGATTGTAAACGTCCACTTCATAAAGGCCGACCGCCGCGCCGCTCTTGCGATCCCAATACGATTCCCACGGTCCCCGGCCGTACCATTTCATCGTCCCGAATGCTACGGGCATTTGCCCCTGCATCCCGATACGCATCAATTCCGGCAGCCCGCTGCTCGGCTTGAGCGTTTGTTCCATCAGCACCTCGCCGCAGCCGTACACCGTATAGACAGTCTTGAGAGTGCTTTGACCGGCAGCCAGAGCGTCGCTGACGGTAACTCGTACCACATGCGGCCGCATCTGAACGGCCTGAAACTCAACCAGTTGACGATTCGTACCGGCGTTTTTCCACACACCGCAGCGGCCCGGCATCCCGTTACCATTGTCGTTATCCGTCGGCGCACGCCAGTAGTTCGGCCTCAGTTCAGAGGCCAGCAGCGGTGTGCCTTTGTAAACAAACGCACTCAGCGCCCCGGTCTGTTTGTTAAAGCCGACAGAAAAATCCTGTCCCTTGACCGTCAGACTCTCGGCCGTATCCTGCATCGTCAGCCCAGGCATCTCATCTGCTACCAGCGCCGCAGCCGCCTTGCCAAACGGCAGTTCAAACTGATCCCATGCCACAACGTGTCCCTTGCCGGCCCAGGATTGATCCTGATTTAGCACAAAACTGACCTTCAGCAGATACTCGTTCCCCGTTTCGTTTTTCGGTTTTTGGTAGGGGATCGTCACCCCTTGGCTGCTAAGCGGCGGCACTGCGACAGTGCCCAGCGAACCGGTCTGCACGACCTGTCCGTTCTCGGTCACTTCCCAAATCACATCCACAAAGTCCAACGGCCTAAAGCCGTATTTGTTCTCGATCTTGACCCGTCCAACAGACAAATCCTCGCCGTGCACGTTGATGTTCTGGTAGACCTTCTTGACCTCATAAAGATGCGGATTGGGGGTGCGATCCGGCTGCACCAGCCCGTTGATACAGAAATTGCCGTCGTTGGGCTGATCACCAAAGTCCCCGCCGTAGGCCCAGAACCACGGCTTGTTCGGTTTTTTCTCAATCAGCTGAACCGCCCCCGCATCCAGCCACAACACCGCCTCTTCGGCACTCTTGGCCTTGGGCTGATTGAGCCGTTCAGGCGGCAGCACAGCAGGGTAAATCCGTGCCTGACGGATCAGTCCATTAAAGCGGCGTGTCTCGGCCTGAGTATTGATGCCGACGCCGACCGGATAGGCTGAGTTGTTGATCGACCCGACATGCGGCTCAGTGGCCGCCAGGGTGCCGTTGATATACAATCTCAGCACAGCGCCGTCATACGTGCCGGCTAAATGCGTCCACCTCGAATACGCATCACCGGGCAGATCGGCTCGCACGGTCACCCACGTCTTGTCATAAATGAAAAACTCAGCACGTCGGTTGTTGTTGATCAGTTTGAGCATATATTGGGTGTCGCCTTTGCCGACAATCGGCCCGTGGTCGCCGCCGCTGCGCTCAGGCAGAACCCACGCTTCCAGCGTAATCGCCTTGCCGGTGATATTCAGCGCCGGATCATCCTCAAACACCAGTGACCCGCGAACGGCCTTGGCACCGTCGGGACCCTCCGCAAGGCTGCCGTTCAACACGGCTCGACGACCCGCAGCGCTTTCACGAATTTCATACGTCGGCTCAGCTTTCTTGCGAATCCCCTGATCGACCCAATCCCAGATACTGCCGCCTTGCAAATGCTTATAGCGTTCGATCGCATCCCAGTAATCCTGCAGGTTCCCGACGCTGTTGCCCATCGCGTGGGCATATTCGCACAGAATCAGGGGACGCGTCTGCTCTTGACTGGCATAACGGACAATATGGTCAATGGACGCGTACATCGGGCAGACAATATCCGTATGGGAACGCTGGCCGGCCTGTTCATAATGGATCGGCCGTGACGGATCACGCTGTTTGATCCATCTGCTGGCCGCTTCGAAATTAATCCCATCGCCCGCTTCATTACCCATCGACCAGATAATCACGCTCGGATGATTTTTGTCGCGTTCAACCATGGCCTCAATCCGCGCCAGATGGGCCTTCTGCCATTTCGGATCCTTGGCCAGGGACTCGGCGCCGTACCCCATCCCGTGCGATTCAATGTTGGCTTCATCAATGACATACAGCCCGTACTCATCGCACAGGTCATACCATTCCGGCCGATTGGGATAATGGCTCGTGCGAACGGTATTGATATTGAACTGCTTCATCAGCAGGATGTCCTGAATCATCAACTCCCGCGAAACCGTATGGCCGGTATCAGGGTCGTGTTCATGGCGATTGACCCCCTTGACATAAATCGGTACACCGTTGACCAGCAATTGCCCGCCTTTGATCTCAACGTCACGAAAGCCGATTCGCTGGCTGACCACTTCAAACAGATTGCCCGATTCGTCTTTCAATTCCAAAAGCACCGTATAGAGATTCGGCGTCTCGGCCGTCCACTTAGCCGGATTGGCAACCATTCCGGACAGGCCGACAGTTTTTTCTCCACCGGCGGGAATCGGTTCGTTTAAACGAGCAACCATTCCCGATACCGCTGCGATGGGTTTTTGCTCCGCATCCAGCAGGGTCATTTCAACCCGCGGAAAATCCATCGCCTGTGCCGCGTAGTTGTGAACCGTCACTTCCACATACAGCTGTGCATCGCGGTACTGCTCATCCAAATCGGTCTTGACAAAGACATCTCGAATGCGAAGATTCGCAGTCGAATAGAGATACACATTGCGGAAAATACCGCTGAGCCGCCAAAAGTCCTGATCCTCCAGGTACGACCCATCGCTGTACCGATAGACCTCCACGGCCAGGGTATTTCGTCCACGCTGCAAATACGGCGTAATGTTGAACTCGGCTGCGGTACGGCTGTCCTGGCTGTAGCCGACTTTCTGGCCGTTGACCCACAGATAAAACGCTGAATCCACTCCGTCAAACACAATAAACACCTGCCGTCCTCGCCACTGCGGCGGCACCGTAAAGGTGTGTCGATAGGACCCCACGGGGTTGCGATGCTCATAATTGGTATAATGGGTCGGCGGCGTGCCCATCACTCGCGGTGGGTCCTTCTTGAACGGATAGGTGACGTTCGAATACAACGGCACGCCGTAGCCCTGCATTTGCCAGTTGCTCGGCACCGGAATCGTGTCCCAGTCGCTGATGTCGTAATCGGTCTTGTAGAACTCCACCGGACGGCTGGCCGGGTCCGGCGACCAGTGAAACTTCCAGTTGCCGTTGAGGACCTTGGCCCATGGGGACGACAGCCGGTTGCCCCGCAAAGCGCTTTGCGTATCGGGATACGGCACCGACGTACAACGAGGGGCTTCTTTATTAAGACCGATGACTTGTTCATTCTCCCAGTCAGGTACGTCTGCGGCGACGTTGAACGTACCCATCATCACTGCTCCAATAAAAAGCAAACAAACGACACCTTGTTTCTTCATAACCAATCTCCTGAAAACGAGTGAGGTTTACTGACACGCAAATACTACTCGTTTCAGCAGGGTTATGCAAGCACAACTTAGGGATTTTAGACATTGCAGGATGGCCCCTCAGCAGCGTTTAGCCGCTTTGCAGGCCGCGAAATAAGGATCAAAATGCAGCGGCCCTGGCGTTATTCGTTTTCCGCATCGATGACCCCCATCTCAATCAGAGCATTTCGAGCCGCCAGTTGCTCGGCGTCCTTTTTGGTCACCCCCCAGGCGCTGGGAAATCGCCGATGTTCGATCACCACGCCCACTTCAAAGCATTTGTTGTGGTCCGGCCCTTTTTCATCGAGCAGCTCATAATACGGCGTGCGATTATAGACCCGCTGACAGTGCTGTTGCAGAACGGACTTAAAGTTGTTTTGATGTTCTTTGGCGTTGGTCGCCTCGATCAGCGGCTCAAACCATCGTAAAATAAAACGTTGGGCCTCTTCCAGTCCGCCGTCAAAATAAATCGCCGCAATCACCGCCTCCAGACAACCCGCAGCAATCGAACCATTCACGGCGCTGCTGCGAACGGTCCCTTTGCCCAACCGAAGAAACTGCACCAGTCCCATCTGACCGGCAATCTTGGCGCACACCTTTCGCGAAACGAGCATGCTCTTGATTTTGGTCAAATCGCCTTCCTGATACTCCGGAAAGCAGTCATACAACGCCCGACAAATCACCACACCCAGCACCGAATCGCCCATAAATTCGAGCCGTTCGTTGCTTTTGAGACGATCCTCCGTGATCGAGGAATGGGTCAACGCCTCGACAAGATAATCACTGTTCTTGAATCGATAGCCCAAGACCTCTTCAATCTGCTGCAAAACTTCGGTTTCCATAAGGGGTCTCTATTCCCGCGTCGCGCAGGCAGATTTCGAAAACCGCAAAAACGATGCGATGTTCGAAATCGGCCTGTCAGTTAAGGTTGCCCAATGCGGCACAACAACCTGCTGCTGCACCCTTTGTCCCTATACACTCTTATCTCTATTAACTATAGCATATTAAGGCCGCCTGTCAAGACGGCTTTTGAGCCCAACGGATGTTACACCCTCGACGTGCAAAAGAACACAAAATCTGTCGGGTAAAAGATGATAAACCCAAAAGAAAAAGGATAAGCGGCTTGAATTTTATCCCCCATAAATCACCCGCAGCGGGTTGCCAAGACCCTCTGACCCGGCGACAAAATCCCCCGATATTTCGCTTCTAAAGGAGGTCTTAATAGCACAAAAAATGCCGTTTTGGCAGGGGATGTGTCCAATGCCCCATTTCCTCAAATAATTATAAGTTATTTCTTTAGAATAAGATAAACAAAGTACGACAAAACTGGCACGCTTTTTGCACTTACATAAAGCGGTGGAAAAAAAAGAAATAAATAAAGGAACACAGAGAACAAGGAAGAGTTATTAAACGTAAAATTTTTTGGACGAAGGGAGGTGTTATTTATGGCTCTAAGCAATCTGGTTCCGTTCAAGAAGGGCAACAAAGATGCGTTGGCTCGTTTTCGTCGTGAGGCAGATCCGCTGGCAGCGTTCCAGCGGCAAATGAATCGCCTTTTTGAAGACTTCTTCGGTCAGTCTGCCCTGCAGCCGTTTACCGGCTGGGATCGGTGGATGGAGGAATTCACACCCCGTGTGGATATCTCCGAAAACGACAAAGAGATAACCGTTACCGCCGAACTGCCCGGCATAGATGAGAAAGACATCCAGGTCAGCATTCAGGATGATCTGCTCACGCTCCGCGGGGAGAAAAAGTCTGAACATGAAGAAAAAGACAGTCAGCATTACCTCATGGAGCGTTCCTATGGCACCTTCAGCCGGGTGATTCCGCTGCCGGCCGACGTGGACGACAGCAAGGCCGAGGCCGTCTTCAAGAATGGAGTATTGAAGATTCGTTTGCCCAAAACGTCTGCTGAATCGAGCAAGACCAAACGCATCGAAATCAAACGTGGATAATTGCCCGTAAACCTGTAACGGGCCTGCCAAAAACAGGCCCGTTTTTTTTATTGCTTATACCATACTCTCTATGGCATTATGGGTGTGTGATAATAACAGCAATGACAGCCAAGTAAGTGAAAGGGTTGGTTTATGAGCGTACACAAACCATTTTTGAGTAGGCACGTGATTTTATGTACCCTGGCGATGGCGGCTGTTCTTTCTGCGGTCACATGGGCTGAGCCGGCCGCGGACATGAACGGCGTTGAGGCCTTACGCCAAGCAGGGCGTGCGTTTTCCGGCGTGGCCCGAAAAGCCACTCCTGCCGTTGTAGCCGTACAGGTGGAAACCGTTATTCGCGTCAGCAGCGATCAATACTGGTCGCCGTTTGATGACGAGTTTTTTGACCGGTTTTTTGGGTTTCGACCACGTTCACCCCAGCCTCAGGAACGGCGACGGACCGGCCAGGCCTCCGGCTTTATTATCAGCCAAGACGGCTACGTCCTGACCAATCATCATGTCATCGACCAGGCCGACAAGATTCGCATTATGATGAATGATGGCCGAGTGTTTGAAAATGTCGAACTGATCGGCTCCGATGAAAAATCCGATGTCGCTTTGCTAAAAATACCCGATGCATCAGATCTGCCCTGTCTCGAATTGGGCAACTCAGATGATCTGGAGGTGGGAGAATGGGTCATTGCCATCGGCAATCCCTTCGGCCTAACCGAGACGGTTACCGTTGGTATCGTCAGTGCCAAAGGCCGGCGCATCAGTCAGCGTTCCGATGATTATCAGGACTTTATTCAGACCGACGCGGCGATCAACCCCGGCAACTCCGGCGGTCCGTTGCTAAATCTGGATGCCAAGGTCGTCGGCATCAACAGTGCCATTATTACCGGAACCGGAGGCTATATGGGGGTAGGGCTGGCCGTACCGATTAATATGGCGGTTCGCGTAAAAGAACAACTGCTCACCACCGGCAAAGTGCAGCGGGGCTATCTCGGCATTACGATGCAGGATTTGACCCCTGAATTGGCCGAATATTTCGGTCTTAAGAGCACCAACGGCGTCTTGGTTGTCAGCGTGGAAGAAGATTCACCCGCCGAGAAGGGTGGTTTGAGAAAAGATGACATTATCATCCGCATCGACGATCGTCTCATCACCAACAGAAATGAAATTCGCAACATTATCGGTTTTACGGTCCCCGATACCAAGATAAAAATAGTCGTTATTCGCAACGGCAAAGAGCGTACACTGGAAGTGACCGTCGGTTCCCGTGAGGAAAGCACCCTTGCCGAGACCAGTGAAATCGGCCAAAAACTGGGTCTGAAAGTCCAGAATATTGATGCAGAAGTTGCCCGACGGTTTAACCTCACCGAAGGCAAGGGAGTTCTGATTGT
>MTKW01003236.1_pt2 | contig 12424 bp, 10 predicted proteins | sample 1042761 | NCBI WGS metagenome assembly MTKW01 (sample SAMN06205366, study PRJNA360243) | anaerobic digester metagenome | biome: Wastewater treatment plant; feature: Anaerobic digester sludge; material: sludge; isolation source: anaerobic digester fed with sludge from wastewater treatment plant ...
TTGCTTCGAAATCCGCCAGAACCTCTTCCACGGCAAACTGACGCATCGCCTCCTTGCGCCCCATCACCCGCCCTGCACCATGGCTGGCCGAATGGAATGATTCCGGATTGCCTAAACCTTCCACAATATAGGAATAGGACCCCATGGCACCTGGTATAATGCCGAGTTCACCCTGACCGGCCCGAATAGCACCCTTGCGATGCACCCAGACTTCCTCACCAAAGTGGCGTTCCCGGGCAGCATAGTTATGATGGGCGTTCACTTCCTGTAAGATCTGGATGTCTTTCCAGCCGGCATAGCGCTCTAGGCCTGAGAATACAATTTCCTTGACCCTGTCCATGATCTGTTGGCGATTGTGTCTGGCAAACTCCAAGGCAAAGTTCATCCAGCCAATATAGCCCCGGGCTTCCTTGGTATCCAAGGGAAGGTAGGCCAAATCAAAGCTGGGCGGAATCTTGGAGCCCATTTTCCTGTTGAGTTCCTTGGCCAGGTTATTGAAGTAGTTGGCCACTTTATACCCGAAGTTCCTGGAACCGGTGTGAACCATGATACCTAAGCTGCCGTCTTCATCTTCCTGAAGTTCAATAAAGTGATTCCCGCCGCCAAGGGTGCCGAGCTGCACATAGGCCTCTTCGATGGTGGGCAGTTTATCCCGTCCGTAGTGATAGAGCTGTCTTAGGGAGCAGCGATCCAAGAACTCAGATTTCTGCGGACGGCTGTGATGTTCAAAGCCCTGGGGGACATCTCGCATGATCTGCCCTACAAGCGTGTGGGCCAAGGTCCCTTGCGGTGTCTTTACCTCACGGCATAGGCGTGCAGGAACGTTAGTATGCACAAATCCCATGCCGCAGCCGATGTCTACCCCCACTGCGTTGGGAACGATCGCTTCAGAACTGGCCATTACCCCTCCTATAGGCATGCCGTAGCCCGAATGTGTATCCGGCATCAATGCAATGTGCCTGAAGGCAAAGGGCAGGTTAGCCAAGTTTTTTGCCTGGCGAAGGCAGTCCTCGTCGAGGTGTGCCGCACTGGGCAGCCACACCTTAATCGGCAAGAGCTGTTCTCCTTCATTAAACAAGACGAACATTGTCATCTCCTTTCTAAACATTCGAGATTGGCCAGGGTAAGCCCGAGATCCCGGGCAATCTGCCGGCCCTGCTTAATGCCTTGGGAGACATGCCGAGGATGGTGCGCGTCGGAGTTGACAATCACTGTAACATCATAATCTGCAGCCAGTTCCCAAAAAGGGAGCCAGGGGTATGCGGTCCTGGTGCCCTGGGAATTCAGCACTGTGCGCGTCATCAGTCCATAACCGTTGATTTCCAGGGGCAGCTTGAGCTCCTCCGCAGCGCTCAGTATATCTTTTGAAGCTGCGGCTGCATTCTGATCCCATTCCAAATAGGAGAGGCCAAATAAGTCAGGATGGGCCACAAACGAAAACAGTCCGGAACGCATAGACTTAATTAGAAACTCTGTATAAGCCGCCAGGCGCTTGGCATCGACTATCTCCCCGTGGCTGCTGAGCCAGCGGCCGCCGAAGGGGAAAAAGTGACAGCCCAGGATAAGATAATCGAAGCTGTACTTCCCTAGGAGAACCTCTGAAAAGAAGCTGTTGTATTCGGGTGCCCATTCGCATTCCATACCCTTGAGCATTTTCAGTTCGGGAAAGGCCTTTTGCCCCTCCTCAATTGCAGAGACATAGCCGGGCAGGTCAGACAGTTCCATACGAATCGGCAGCCAGCGGTTGTCCGGCAAGGGTGTGTGATCCGTTATGCCTAGAACTTCAAATCCTTGGTCCAGTGCTGCTCTGGCATAATCGGCGACGTCACCGTCGGCATGCTTGCAGCGAAACGTGTGCGTGTGATAGTTTTTCAAACAAATACCTCCATTTATATTAAGCCGGAGCATCATGCTGCCAGCTATTTGGTCATCTATCTCTACTGTACTATTATGCCGGCCGACAAGCAAGGTTTGGCGCTGGAACATAAAACCGTCAAACCTCTCGAATAAAGTGATGATTTTATTGCAGAACCTCACTGTATTCAGTTACAATAGGGCGAAGGAGGCTCACCCGTGAATCAGCTAGAGTTTATCTTAAGAGTTTTAGCCCTGATCGGAATAGTTTTCCTGATTTCTTCCATGTATTGGCGTTTAGGCAAACGCCTCTTTGGACTGCTAAGACTTAGGGAGCGAAAACTGCCCCTTGCACTGATTTCAGGCATACTGGGCGTGGCAACGATACTTGTTTTGTTTTCTGTCTGGGTTTATCACGGCTTTGGCTACCAGCCCGACATCTACAGGGTTGGCAACCGTGCCTCCAATAAGGTTGCCATCACCTTTGACGATGGGCCAAGTGAGGAGTTCACCCTGGCCATTTTAGACATTCTCAAGGAGTATGATGTTCCTGCAACCTTTTTCATGGTGGGCAAACACGTGGAAAAATACCCCCACGTTGCCCAAAGGGTTGTTGAAGAAGGTCATGCCATCGGCAATCATACCCAAAGTCACCGGAATCTGCCCACCCTTTCCACGCTTGAGCTGCAGCGGGAAGTGATGGAAGCCACAGCCGTAATTGCCGAAGTCACAGGCATGTATCCAAAATATGTGCGTCCTCCCCGGGGCATGTATGACGATCGGTTTAGGCGCCTGGCAGGGCTGTTGGGGCAAGAAATTGTGCTCTGGTCCATTTCAACGCGGGATTGGCGCTACGGAGTCACTCCCGCCTATATCGAGCGCTTGGTGGAAAGCAAAGTACGAGGCGGAGACATCATTCTCTTTCATGACAGCGGCGCGCTGGTCAGGAGCGAAGGCGGAGATCGGCGGGCTACAGTACTGTCTTTGGCAAATGTGATCGAGATAATCAGGGCCAAAGGTCTGGAAATTGTGTCACTGGAAGAACTGCTGCACGGTGCGCCGCCCGAGGAGTATCCGGTGGTGGATCGTCCTGAATAGGGAGGAAAGATAGATGTATGTGGATCGGGGTTCTCCTGAAGATGCCCGGGAAATGGCCAAGCTGTACTGTCAAGCCTTTCCAGAGAGTGTAGAGTTCTTCTTTGGCAGGAAACCCGCAAAGCTTCTCCTGGACCTGATGGAACTGACATTTCGCCTGATCTTCCATTGGGGCGGCGAAGCGCTGCTCATCAAAGACGAAGGCGGCCAGGCAGTCGGTTATTGTCTGTATCTTTCCGCTGAACAAGCCCGCCTGCAGCGCAGATGGGGCAAAGCCCTGACCTGCCTGGCACGTCTTGCGGCGAAAGTTGCCCCCTCCGAACTGCTTCGGCTGCTGCATAACCAGCTTACTATGGCGAGATCTGCCGAAAGCACCAGAAAGATCCCGAAAACTAAGGCTGAAATTCTGTCCATAGCCATCAGCCCCGCCTGTCAGGGGCAGGGCCTGGGCACTTTGCTCTTGGAGAAAGTTCTGCAGAGGATTAAGAATCAGCCTGTGATCCTTAATGTGCGGGCTAATAATGAGTCCGGCAAACGCTTGTATGCCGCGGCAGGATTTTCTGCCTATGGCACCACCAAAGATTTGCTCGGGGAGTGGATAATGCTGATCAGGGAACCCCGCTCCCATTCCCAGCGCTAGCGAGGTGGCAGTATGTTAAGGAGAATCTTCATGGGGCCCTCACTCACCCTTGGGTTTTCGCCGGCCAGGGAGGCGAAGCTTCCAGCTACTTGGGATTATCCAGGCAGATCCCTGAATTTGCCTGGGCTTTCTTCAACTATCGAGGGTATGGCCTCAGCGAAGGCAGACCCGGCGATACAGCAATTTTCCAAGATGGGACAGAGCACTTCGACTACTTCAGCGATCCCCAGGTAGATGCAGAGAACATTTTCGTCTTGGGAGGCAGTCTGGGCACCGGGCCGGCAGCCTTTCTGTCAGCGCACAGACCCCTCAAAGGAGCAGTTCTCTTTTCCCCCTACGACAAAATAGCAGGCGGCGCAGCCCAGGACTTAATGCCTTTCCTGCCTACCCGCCTGCTGGTCAAAAACCGCTTTGATATCGTACAGTATGCACCCCAGGCTCAATCCGGGACTTTCTCCATTCCCTCGCGGACCAAGCTAAATAGTCTGCCTAGTCTTCGGAATCCTGGCGACGCCGCATGCGCTCCAACAGCAAGGCCCGCTTGCGCCTGATCCGTTCCCTGATCATCTCGGTCTTTTCCAAATCCAACACGGCGCTCTTGAACTTCCCATCCGCCAACACAACTATGAGCCACTGGCCTTCTTCTGCGCCCCGGGGCAGCAGGTCGACTGGAACATAAAGTTTGCCGCCGTCTTCCAGCAACACCACCGCGGCAGCTTCATCCACAATGCGGTCGATAACCGCTGATACAGACTGCCTGTCGCTAATCCTCCCTCACTCCTTTGACATAGGCCAGGCCTTGTTCTTTGATGTCTCTAATCCTCTGTGCCCCTAGACCCGATACCCATCTCAAGTCATCAACAGATCTGAAGGGAGCAACTTCCCTCAGCTCGATAATCTCTTGGGCCCGAGCAGGACCGATATGCACAATGCGCTGCAGCTCCAGAAAAGAGGCGGTGTTCAGCTCCACCCTGCCTCCCTCTCGCCATGAAGGAGCCCCCTCGGTCGGCACCAATTCTTGCCCTGATTCAGCGTACACCCTATAAGAGTGTCCGTCGGTCCAGGCGACGATCGTACCATTCAAGTCCGTGCCATAGACTGGAACTTCCAGGATCTTCAAACGGTTAATCACTTCCTGGTGAGGATGTCCGAAGGAATTGTCCAAACCTGCGGAATAAACCGCAAGCTCCGGCCGGACAGCCAGGAGAAACTCCAGGGAGGACGAAGTGCGTGAACCGTGGTGCCCCAGCTGCAATATCTGGGCTTCCAAGGGCAGACCCGTCTCGATCATATGCCCTTCACTCCGCCTTTCCGCATCGCCGGTAAAAAGAAAAGCTGTGTTCCCGTAAACAGCCCGCACCACCAGATTGCTGGCATGGAGGTCGGCTCCTATTTCAGCAGGATTCAGAACCTCCAGGCGAAGCGTTCCAAAAGTATAGCTCTCGCCTGTACGGGGTTCCCAGTAATCTGTTTCGCTTTCTAGAACAGCGTCCAGCAGATGTTCGAAAAGTATGGTCGTGTGCTCGAAGCCGGACATCCAGACTTCGGCTACCGAGAACGCAGCCAGCACCGCAGCGGCCTGTCCGATATGGTCTGCATGGGGGTGCGTGACAATGAACAGATCGATTGCGTCCACACCCAGTCGCTGCAAGTGTTCTAAAACACCGCTGTCTCCCGGGTCCCCTGCATCTATCAGCACTGTGAAATCAGGACCCAAAAGCACAGTGGATTCTGCCTGCCCTACATCTAAATAATAGACATGCATGTCCTCCAGCGCCTGGCCATAGCCGGAAATTCCGGCCAGGACCAGCAGGGCTGCAAGACAGAACCTAAGCATTTTCTTACCCATAAAACAAACCCACCTTCACCTGGCAATATGCTCTTCGTGCTGCAGGCGTCCTTTTCCTTCCAAAGAAAAAAGAGGCGTGTGGCCTTTGGCCGCCGCCTCAAATCGCTGCTACTGCAGTAAACGGTTGAGGTATTCCCCCATGAGGGGAGCCGCCGTTTGTCCGCCAACCCCTCCCTCTTCGATCAGAATCACAAAAGCCAGCTTCTGTCCGCTGGGCAGTTCTGTGTGGCCGCCGAACCAGGCGTGCACTTTGCCGGCAGCCTCCGCGGTTCCTGTTTTGCCAAAAACATTGACACCGCTGTTTCTCAGGGCGGTTCCCGTACCTTGAAGCACAACGTCCTGGAGCATGCTGTTCATCTGGACTACCGTCTCTGTTTTCAAAACGGAACTGGACTCAGGCTGCTCTGTTTGAACCACAAGCTGGATTGGGGGCAGCTGCCCCATGTTGGCAAAAACGCTGAAGATTTGGGCTACATGCAGCGGTGTCACGAGCACCTGATCCTGTCCAATGGCAGACCAGGCCAGTGCCACTTGGCTTCGCCCAGGGCTGCCAATCTGTCCGCCCACCATGGGGAGGCCCAGGGCGTAGCTTTGATCAAGGCCAAAGCTCTTGAAGTACGCCTCCAAAGCATCAGCCCCTAAATCTAACCCAACCTGTGCCACGGTGGTGTTAATGGAATCCGCCACTGCCTGATGCAGGCTGTGCTCGCCAAAGACCTGCCTTTGAAAGTTCCGCACAATATTGCCCTGAACCAGAAGTTCCCCAGTATCCACAAAGGTGCTGCCCGCATCGTACAGTCCCCGATCCAGGGCTGCCGCTACCGTCACCACCTTGAACACCGATCCCGGCGCATAAAGCCCCTGCAGAGCGCGGTTGAACATGGGCAGGCTTTCGTCTGTGCTCAACTCCTGCCACCGGGCGGCGCTGATACCCCCGACGAACTCGTTTGCATCATAGCTGGGACTGGAAGCCAGGGTCAGGATTTCACCTGTCTGGGCATCCAGTACCACAATAGCTCCCCGGCGGTCTGCTAGAACTTCGAAGGCCAGCTGCTGCATACGGCTGTCAAGGGTGATAGCCACATCTTGGCCCTGGACAGCCTCCTTTTCTGCTAACAGAGTGCGTTCCCCGTCAACCTCAACGTAAAAACGATAGCCGGGGCGACCCCGCAGCAGGTCGTCCTGACTCAATTCCAAACCTGCCCGCCCAACCAGCTCACCGCTGATGTATTCCCGTTCAGGGTAGCTGTCGAGCATGTTTGCGGTGACCTCGCCGAGATAACCTGTAATCTGGCCCATTGGCGCCCCTTCCGGATAGGCCCTGGCCTCGACGCGCCTAAAGAAGATGCCCGGGATGGGGCGCAAGAGAGGATCAACCCGTCTGTACTCTTCTTCCCGCAGGCTGATCAAGGGCACAAACCAGTGACCCTGCACCCCGGGGGCTTCGTACTGTCTGCGGACATACTCCGGACTTAAGCCCAGTTCACTGTGGAGCGCTTCGAGGAGTGCATCTGGATCTGTGATCCGATCAGGCTGAACACCTACAGTTACCAGACTTCCCTCGCCAGCCAGGACCTGACCGTTTCTGTCAAGGATCTGACCCCGCCGGGGTGCCTGGCGGACCCTTGCATAGTCAGCTTCAATGCCGTAGTTCGGGAGGGGCAGATTGTTCTCCCACTCTACCTGCCAATCAGCAAAGATGCTTTCTCTCTGCAGCCTCAGCGTTGTCTCCACTTCCAGCGGCTCAAAATAGCGGCTTTCATAGCGCATCGTGAAGTTAAAAACCGCTGCCGTACTGTCTTTGGAAAGGAGCGTCAGGTCGGGAACTGACATGCCGGTAAGGCCGAATGCCTGACCAAAACGGGCAAAAGCCTGTCTCATCTCTTCGCTGCGCGGATGGGGCGCGGCTGAAAAATACGAATCAATAACGCTGAAATCCTCCGCCTCCAGCTGCGATAGAAATGCCCTGGCCGCTTGGGCGGGATCTCTCTGCAGGTTTTGCCAGAGGTAAAATGCCCCTGCGGCTCCGGAAATCAGCAGAACCAGTATTATGATCAGCACAGGTTTCTTCATGCTTGTCTCTCCTCGCCTTCTCTCTAACCCTTACTATCATATCCTTCGCAGGGAAAGGACAATTAATGGGAGATGCCTCTTCTTCTCCCGCCTACTCACGCCAAAAGCTTGGTGTGAAGACAAGTAAAAGGGTAAAGAGCTCCAAACGGCCGAGGAGCATGAGGAAGGACAGCACAATCTTGCTGAAGGGGCTGAAGGGTGCATAGGTCTGCATCGGTCCTGCCATCCCCAAACCTGGGCCTATATTTCCTAGGGTGGCTGCTGCAGCCGTCATAGCACTCAGCGGATCAACGTTCTCCAAACTGATGATGAGAGCACCAAGTCCAAAAAAGGCAAAATAGAGAAGATAGAAGCTGGCTACGCCTTTCACAACATCTGGCGATACAACTTTACCGGCAACGGTAATGGGAGCAGCAGCCTTGGGGTGCACAATGCGCGCAAGTTCTCTGTGGATCATCTGCCTCGCCACTACGAAACGGATCACCTTGATGCCTCCAGAGGTAGAGCCGGCACTGCCGCCCACAAACATAAGGAAAAACAGTACTCCCTTACTGAAGGCGGGCCATAGGTCATAGTCTGCGGTGGCATAGCCCGTCGTGGTCATAATCGAGCTCACCTGAAAAAACGCTTGTTTAACTGCTTCACCCACACTTGAATAGACTTCGCCGTACAGACTCAGGGAAACAAAAAACGTTGCCGCCAAGAGCAGCGCCAAGTAGAGGCGAAGCTCTGAATCCTTGAAGACTTGATCAAAACGTCTTTTTCCCAAATCATAGTAAAGAGAAAAGTTGACCCCAGAAAGGACCATGCCTATTGCTGTTACAGTGATCAAGAATCCATTTGCACCATAACGGACCATACTGTCACTGTAAAGGCCAAGCCCTCCAGTGCTTACCGTGCCAAAAGCCCATAGAAAGCTCTCAAACCATGGCAGTCCCGACCAGCGCAGCAGTACAATCTGTCCGACAGTGAAGAAGAGATAGATTGAATAAAGGATCTTGCTTGTGGCGACGACACGCGGTGTGAACTTGTCGGGTGCAGGTCCAGGGCTCTCGATTCGGAAAACTTGCTGGCCTCCCGCCCCTAGAGTGGGCAGTATGGCCAAAGTCAATACAAGAATCCCCATACCCCCTAACCAATGAGTAAAGGATCGCCAGAACAGGATTCCCCTGGGGAGCTCCTCCACACGGCCGATTATAGTGGAACCGGTAGTAGTAAATCCTGAGACTGCTTCAAAGAATGCGTCAATCAGGCTTGGTACGCTGCCCGAAAAAACAAATGGCAAAGCACCAAAGAACGACGTTAAAGTCCAGCCCAGGGTCACAATGAGCACAGCTTCCCTTGTCCTGAGTTGGGCAGACTCCTTTTTGACATTCGACAAAAAGAGTCCAACTAAGCCTACAACCCCCATGGCCAGCAGAAAGCCCAAAACTGCTTCTCGTTCCTTAAAGTAGAGCGATACACCAAGGGGAAGAGAAAAAACTGCTGCCTCAAGAAGTAGGAGGTTTCCGATAACCCTTGCCACCATGCCATAGTTCATGTAAGAACCCCCTTTGCCTTGGATAAAACAGCCTGTTCAGTGAGGATATCTCACTGCGCAGGCAAAAGACAATTGCCCGATCGCCGGTTTCCAAAACTGTTTGTCCATTGGGGATCAGCACTTGCCCATCCCGAACAACCGCCCCTATAATCAGGCCCCTGGGAATCTTGGCCTGGGCCAGGGGCAGCCCGATTAACCTTGCACTTTCAGGCACTACGATTTCCAAAGCTTCTGCCTGCCCGCCAAACATCAGAGACAGGGACGCGATTTCGCCGCCCTGGATGAAGCGGGCGATTTCTCCAGCAGAGATGAGGACAGGGTTTACTGCACGGTCAATGCCCAGCTGCTCAATGAGGGGTACGAAGTTGGACCTGCTCACTTTGGCTACAACCTTGGATACTCCCTGCTGCTTGCCTAAAAGGGCCAGCATGAGGTTCTCTTCATCATTGCCTGTCAAAGACACCAACGCATCCATCTCACCAAGGTTTTCCTCCTGCAGCAGCTCCAAGTCTGTACAGTCTCCGCACAGAACCAAGGCGGACCCTTTTAGGGCACTGGCCAGGTAGTTGCAGCGTTCTTCGTCCTGTTCAATGATTTTCACCGCCAAACCATTGGCCAAAAGGCGCTGCGCGAGATAAAAACCTGCCCTCCCGCCGCCTAGAATCATTACCTTGCGGGTGACATGGCGCTCGCCTACAGGCAGTCCCCGGGCAAAGTTTGTCACCGTCTCTCTGCGCCCCATGAGATAAAGAGTATCCTGTTCCTTAAGTTCCGTCTGGCCAGAGGGAATGACTACCTCACCGTCCCTGTACAGTGCAACCACCAAGATCTCAGGAAAGGAGCGAATGTCGGCCAGGCGCTGTCCAGCGAGCTCAGGCAGGGCCTGCACAGGTACATCGAACAGGCCTACCTTGCCCCCGGCGAAAGACTCCATATGGGCTGCATAGCCCCGCAGAACATAACGTGCGATATCAAGGGCGGTATCCAGTTCAGGGTTGGTTATAAAATCGATCTCCAGTTCGTTCTTGAAAAACTCGATTTGGCCTGCATACTCAGGGCTCCGCACCCTAGCAACGACTTTGGAGCATCCCAGCCGCTTCGCAGTTAAGCAGACCAGGACATTAACCTCGTCGCTGTCCGTGGCGGCCACCAGCAAGTCTGTCCCCCGCATGTCCAGCTTCTCCAGAACTTCCAACTGAACTCCATTGCCCTGCACCGTCAAGACATCAGCGCGGTTGGCAAGACGGGTCAGAGCAGCCGGATTGACATCCACCACTTTTATGTTATTTTCCTCACTAGCCAAAATTTCTGCAAGCTTTGATCCCAGTTTGCCAATGCCTACTATTACAATATTCAATTTTGGCCTCCTATCTTTTTGTATAATCTCTCAAACCAGCTCCAGAACATACTTTCAGATAATTGTCTCTGGCACTTGACGAGATACTTAGTTTCATGCTATACTATATACACATCGTTTTGGCATGTGATGTGGTCCGTGCTAAAACGCCAAGATCTCCGAATATCATTGTATGGCAGTTTCGAAATTCGAAACTCCATTGTACAGCTGGAGCAGCACAATGACAGCGGGGGAACCGATTCTTTGGGGTGAGTTTTGTTCAGGATTTTCCTGAGCAAAAGGGGCAACTTGGGTGCCCTAACCCGTCAGCTAACCTCGTAGGAGTACGCCAAGCGCATTATCTCTGGGAAGATCATCCCAGCGGTTAGGCGCTTTTTTTGTTCTCACGACTTAGCGCCGTCACTAGACTAAACTGGAAGGGATTGAAAGCTATGGCTGTTGAGAAACCAACAACGATCGAAGACATCAAAGACCATCTGGAAAAGAACCTGGGTAAAAAGGTGTTTATTCGAGCCAGCAAAGGACGACGTCGCTTCTTGGAGTCTGAAGGTACCCTCGTAGAAACATATCCAAAACTGTTTGTAGTAGATTTAGATCAAACTGCTGTACGTCGACGTTCCTATACTTATGCCGACGTTCTTACACAAAACGTTGAAGTCACCATAGATAACAAACGAGTTGGTTCGCACTAGATCTCTTCTGACTTTCACTTTGTTACTTCCTCCCACTGAAAGGACCAGGGACTTTAATCCCCTGGTCTTTTCCTATTTCCCCAGCAGCTCTCCCTCGGCCTCTTTGGCAAAGCGCTCCATAAAGTCCCTGATAAACTGATCTTTCTCATCGAAGAATTCCGCCGACTGGGAGAAGTTTAAAAGNNNNTCCCGGCGATAGGCGCAATGCCAAAAACGAAGCCAGATTTCCTGACTTCCGTAGTGATCAAGAATATCAGCATCCTGCACTAGTTTTACATAGAAGGGATATTCCCGAGCCTTGCGCAGTGTATGGGATCCGACGATTTCCACGATTTTCTCGAGCTTGTCAGCAGGGCACAGATCTGCCAGGATCTCCCTGCAAATCAGGGCCCCATACTCCCAGTGGGGCTCAATCCCTTTCCCCACATCGTGAAACCAGCTGCCTACAACAAGGACATCGTCATACTGTTCCTCATCCGGGAAAACCAGTTTCCGCAGCTGGACAGCTATTTTGGCAACCCTCTGTCCATGGAAGAATGCATAACCCGGTTCCCGATCTGGATGGGAATGCCTTGTGCCCATACTCTGCCATGCCTTTTCTCGAATCACTTCTAAGTCCATCCACAGGCCTCCCCCATCGCTTTTCTAACCTTTATATTCTCACTTTAATCGACAATCCCTGTTCACATCTTCCGCCCACTCACCAATAGATGATTCTTTCATAGTCTAGTAAAGTGAAATGAAAGGAAGTGGCTGCTTTGACCTTGGCGGAACTGCTGCCCGGCGAATCGGCGATTATCCGGAAAATTGACACCGAGGGGCTGCTGCGGCAACGTCTCCTGGATCTTGGCCTTTTACCGGGTACCTGCATCCAAACCCGTTTCCTCGGCCGCAGGGGAGATCCTGCAGCCTATCTGGTGCGCGGCACAGTCCTGGCTCTCCGCCGCTCCACCGCCCAAAAAGTGCTAGTTCAACCAATAGGGAGGTCGTAGTCATGCCCGAGCCATACTTGATTGCCCTGGCAGGAAACCCCAACACCGGAAAAAGCACAGTTTTCAATAAACTGACCGGACTAAAGCAGCACACCGGAAACTGGCCGGGAAAAACAGTTCGTTTAGCGCAAGGAAGCTACCGCTACCAAGGACAAACTTACGAACTAGTTGATCTGCCGGGGACCTACTCCCTTCTTCCCGCCTCCCCGGAGGAAGAAGTTGCCAGGGACTTCATCTCATCGGGCAAGCCCCTCGTTACGGTCGTAGTTGCCGACGCCACCTGCCTGGAGCGGAACCTGCACTTTGTGCTGCAGGTAGCCCAGCTCACCGAT
>MTKW01012174.1_pt1 | contig 12424 bp, 12 predicted proteins | sample 1042761 | NCBI WGS metagenome assembly MTKW01 (sample SAMN06205366, study PRJNA360243) | anaerobic digester metagenome | biome: Wastewater treatment plant; feature: Anaerobic digester sludge; material: sludge; isolation source: anaerobic digester fed with sludge from wastewater treatment plant ...
TACAGGTATTCGACCAAATGCATTTAATTTTCCTGCCACCCCAACATTTATTTTAGAACCTTTATTAATAAGGCTTATTAGAAAGACCATTGTTAACCCCATGGTTAACAATGGCCTTTTTATTGTGAGTACAAACAAGATTCCCGGGACCCATTAGCAATCTAAGTCGATTTCTTAATCAATCTTATATTGCTTGTACTTAGGCTTACGATACCTTTTTCGTGCTTTTGCTTTACCGTCCATATAGCGAAAAGCGGCGATAAGACCTACTACACCTAACACAACCATTAACTTATCTATTAATTCGCCTATCATCACCTATTACCCCTCCTTTGTTATCTAGAAAGAGTAGCCAGTCTCTAGTCTTCTGATATATTTTTACTCAGTAGCTAATATTTTAATCAAATCCTCCGGTTCAGTTAGCGGAGCCTGGCAACTATAATTCTGACAGACATATATTGTGGGTTTATCAGTAGCTTGGTAATCCTTGAGAAAAGGAAATAGCTCTCTAATTTCTGATTGTTGCCCAGAAAGATAATGGATTACCGTAGTAGGTAAGAATCTGCTGTTAATAATCTTGAAAAACTCTTGTGTAGCCTCTAAATACCAGACTTCTCCATCTTGCCGCTCTTGACCTTTGGCATTTTCCTCTGGCTCCACAATAATTATCTGCCTTGTCGGCTCTAAAGCAAATTGCATAGCCTGTAATAGGGCGGCATATCCTGTTGGATACTGTTTGACTGTACCAAAAAAGGCTTGCAAGAGAACTACCGCCTTTTCTTCGTAACTGAGATCATTCGTTAGTGCTGACAGTCTGAGGAGATTTAAAGCCATCAGTGAATTACCCGCTGGGATGGCACCGTCATAAACCTCTTTCGGGCGAATTAGCAATTCTTCGCCCCTTTCGCTAGTCATAAAGAAGCCTTGCCCTGACTTATCCCAAAAATCAGTTAAAGTAACCTTGGTTAATTCTAGAGCTTCCTCTATATATTCGGCTTTAAAAGTAGCCTGATACAATTCTAGCAAAGCCCAGATCAAGAAAGCATAATCGTCAAGATAGCCAGCGTAAGCTGCCTCACCCTCCCGATAACGAGCCAGGAGTCTACCGTCATTATCCTTCAGATGACTTCTAATAAAAGCCAGGGCTTTTTCAGCCGCCGACACATATTGTTCCTTATCTAAAACCCTCCCACTAAAAGCTAAAGCAGCAATCATTAGTCCATTCCAGGCCGTTAGGACTTTGTCATCCTTATATGGGTGTACCCGTTCCTCTCTGGCCTTAAAAAGCTTTTCACGATAAGAGGCCAACAGTTCTTCTTCCTCAGCATTGATGGGATTCTTAGTCTGCAAGAGATTAGGGATATTGCTCCCCTCAAAGTTACCCGTATGACTTATATCATAGATCTTGCAAAATTTTTGAGCCTCTGCAGCTCCTAATATCGCCTCAACTTCTTCAATACTCCATAGATAGAACTTCCCTTCTACCCCTTCAGAGTCAGCATCTTCCGCAGAATAGAAGGCTCCCTCAGGGGAAGTCATGTCTCTTAAGACATAAGTAATAACCTTTTCTGCCACTTCCTTATAAATTTCCTTGCCTGTCAGCTGATAAGTTTCCACATAAGTAATAATTAATAAGGCATTATCATAGAGCATCTTCTCAAAATGGGGCACTAACCATTGCCGGTCTGTTGAATAACGGGAGAAACCGAAGCCAATATGATCGAAGATCCCTCCTTTATACATCTGGAGAAGGGTCTTCTCTACCATCTCCCAAGCCTTCTTCTCCTTCTTATGAAGGCCATACCTTAAGAGAAAAGTGAGATTATGGGGAGTAGGAAATTTAGGAGCGGAACCAAAGCCACCATATAAGGAGTCAAATCGTTGATTGTAGCTGTTAAAGGCATGATCCAAAATTTCTGGGGACAGCTGTTCCTCAGCGTTATAACTATCCTCTCGCTTTAAGGACTGGGTCAACTCATCACTGATTTGTAATAAGTCATCTCGCCGCTTATGCCAAAGAGTATTAACCTGCCCTAAGATATCCAAGAGGCCCGGCATGCCATGCTTAGCCGATTTAGGAAAATAAGTCCCCGCAAAAAAAGGTTTCTTCTCTGGAGTAAGTAAGACAGTAAGCGGCCAGCCTCCGTGCCCGGTCATGGCTTGGCAAAAGGTCATATATAGGTGATCAATATCCGGCCGCTCTTCCCGATCAACCTTAATAGAGATAAAATTCTTATTCAAGGCAGCGGCCACTTCCTCATCTTCAAAGGATTCTCGTTCCATCACATGGCACCAATGACAAGTTGAATATCCTATTGATAAGAAGATAGGCTTGTCTTCTTCTTTCGCTTTATCAAATGCCTCTTGACTCCAAGGAAACCAATCAACAGGATTGTAAGCGTGCTGCAAAAGATACGGCGATTTCTCATTTATCAATCTATTGGGTACTCTACTTGAGTTAGTCATATTATCACCTTCTTTCGCTCCTACTTATTAAATATTAGTATACCCCAAAAAAAGACCCACCAAAAACAACAAGAGAACGCAAAGATATCGCGTTCTCTTTCTTTTATCTATTTTTGAAAGGTGAGTTATTACATAAGATTTCTAAACAACTCGTTATACGTTGTGGTGTCATCATCAATGGCATCCCAGACAGCTATGTCTAAAAATTCGGCCAGTTCTTTGGCATCTTCCCTAATCCTGACTTTGTCGGCATGGGATAAGACTGTAAGGCGTTTCCCGTTTTTTAGAACAAGGTTCAGTTCTTGCGTATAGTAGGGCTTTTTGGCTACAACGTATCAGGTTTCTTGTAAACAGCGCCGGCTGGTTTGATTATAGTTGCCTTTACCCTCACTTCTTCTCTCCTCCTCAATCATTTTATCCCGACTTGGCTTTTATTTATCTACCCTCCTTGACTCCTTGTATATTAAGAATTTTATCATCCTCATAATAGGCAATATTCACAACACTGCCTTTTTCATTACCGCCAAGGAATTCATTGTTTCCTTCCCACGAGTCAATTGGAAATTCCTTTTTGATGATTTCCAGATAGGCTTCATAATCACTCCTGGCCACATTTTTAAAACTAATAAACACATTATCATTGCCGTCCTTTAAGGTTTCGATAAGCTTGCCTTTCTTAAACTCAGGAATGTAATCAATATCTGGCCATTTCGTGCTGACAGTGTAATTTTCTTCCTGTCCTCTAGTCTGCCCGCCTTCACTTGGCTTATTTATGCCTGTCCCGGACTTATTGCCGCAAGCCACCAGTGATAGGATCATTATTAATACCAAGGTCAACGCAAATAATCTTTTCAAGAATAGCCCTCCTTCTTAAGATTAATCATCAGAAAACTCACAGCTACTATTAATCCTATGAAACTGCAGACGATAAGGATAGGTTGAATATGCTTATTTAAAGTAAGGAAAATGTTATTTTATATAAAAAGAAAGCCTGGCTTTTCCGCTATACAAAAGCTCGGCTTCCCCTTTGTTCTCCACAATAAATTCATATTACCTAGTCATTTTCCGATACACAGAAGGGTTAACTCCAACCTTCTCCCTGAACAATTTTGCATAATAACCATTATAGTTCATATTGCAAGCTGCAAAGGCCTGGGCAATAGAAAGGTTGGTATCCAGCAGTTTCTCCTTAAGCTTACTGATTTTATAATTAATATAATACTCATGGGGTGTTACCCCTGTTTGTTTCTTAAACAACTTTGTGAAATGTGCTTTACTCAAGCATGCCGCCTTTGCCGTTTCATTAGCGTCAAACCTTTCCCTCCAATGGTTTTCTAGATATTCTTTCGCCTTTTCAATCTCATCCTTACCACGATAAACCCTCCTGTTGATCAAGAGAGCTACGACATATAGCACCTGTTTAGCATCATCCAGAATGGGGAAAAGCGTAATATCCTGGTATATCGCCTCCACATCAAAATCATCAATACCGTAGCGGTTTACAATATCCTCCAAAGGCACTCGAATATTCGAAAAAAAGACAGTCTCTCCCTGAAAAGCTCGCTTTACCAAAGGCATCTTTCCCGTTGCGATAACAGATTGATCGGCGAATATATTATATTTTCCCACAACCATGTCCGGACTGTTAGCATGTAATTCAGCCAGCAAAGCCTTATTGACCATCACCGAGTTTCCATCTGGAGCATAAACCTGAATCGGGTAAGGAAAACAATCAATTACTTTGGCTAGTAGCTCTAGAAGGTTATTGCGACCGCCTTCCACATTGCTCACGGTTTTTTACCACCTTTATAATATTTAGCACCTTCAGACCTTTCTGTATTCATAGTAACTAGTTTCGCCAATTAAAGTATATTGTATAATTTACCATTCTTCAATCCCATAGGAAAAACAATATTTTTCAGATATAATCACGCTATAATTAACTATTATGAAATCGCTTCGTACGATCCGTTGTACAGAATCGTTCGGTTTGGTATAATTATCGTACGAGGTGATTGTTATGAAAGATACGACCAAAGTTGTTACGGCTACAGAATTCAAGACTAACTTGGGGAAATATCTAGATTATGTCATTGATAACAATGACGTGGTTATTACCAAAAACGGCAAAAAGGCTGCACGCCTTACGCCTTACATCACTGATGTGGAACGATATTTTCTAGTCAAGGAAAAGGCTCTGGATTACCAGTATGGCGGCAAAAAGGTATCCTATGAAGAATTCATGGAAATTTACGAGAATAGTGAACTCAGAATGGAGTATATCAACGGAGAAATAGTTTTACTGTCTTCTCCCAGCACTCACCACCAGCAAATTTCCGGTGATCTGTATGTGAATCTACGGACTTATTTCAAGGACAAGAAATGTCAGGTCTTCTATGCCCCCTTTGATGTTCATTTTTTCAAAAAAGGCTTTGACACGCCTGATGTAATGCAGCCAGACTTGCTTGTAGCCTGTGATCTGGAGGGCTCTGTAAATGAAAAGGGAAGATATATGGGCACCCCCACCCTTTGTATTGAAATCCTATCCAAAAGCACCCGTTCCAAGGATATGGTCGATAAGCTAAATACCTATATGCTGTCAGGGATAAGGGAATTTTGGATTGTTGATCCCAAGAACAAGCTGGTTATCCTCTACGGCTTCAAAGACTGTGATATTGACGAGTTTATTACCTACAAGTCAGGAGAAATCTTAAACTCTTACTTTTTTGAAGGTCTGAAGATTAGTTTAGATGAGATATTTTCATCTTAATACATCAAAAAAACCTCCCTAATAAATCTGTCTAACATTTTGGGTGCAGATCAATCAAGGGGAGGTTTTTTAGTTTCAGGCAAACTTTTATTTAAGGTCGTTAGGGAATTACGTGGGTCATCAATGCTTTGCTTTAATAATGAATCTCGCTGCAATAATCAGACATAGTAGTAAAACCAAACCTATACCGATAACCGGCAAAATTCGAGTATGCTCACCCTCCGGAATTACTTCTATTGCACCTTCTGTGGAGTTCATAATTTTATTATCTTCCGCTGGCTCTTCCTCTGGAACAGTATTTTCATCTCCGTCAATTGAAACGTCAATTGCGTTCTCTTCTTTTTCCTCAAATATTTCAGTGGATGATACAAGAAATTCATTCTCTTGGAGTAATTCCTCTTGGGATAGCTCGGATAATTCAAGGACGCTTTTTAAATAGATAGCTTTGATACCACTTTCATCAAGAGCAGCGAGATATTCCTCATAATACTTCTGACAATTTTCCCGTATTGTCTCTGGACTAGTTTCAAATAAAGCAATCATTTCTTTGATCCTAGTTATCTCGCTTCGATTCTTAGCCGCGTTCTTATTAAGTATATACAGCCTGTTCTCAGAATACTCAAAGTCATTCTGTGTGACTTTGAGGTTATAGCTCGGTTCGAAGTTACTATTTTCCCAAACTAACTTATTATCCTCAATTCTAAAAAACTCCATAGGCCATACTTCGGTAACAGAATACATAGGATAAGGACCCAGATCAAAGATCACCTTCCCATAATTGATAGAGCCTTCCCAAAGGGAACCTGACTCAAGCCTAAAACCAGTAAACAAATTGTACATATTATCATAGGGAAAATATACATCATACATAACATAGACACTTAACTCTTCATTATTTTCAAACTCAATAGGAAAGGTATGCCACTTGGAGTATTTGGGGCTCTGGCTGCTATCTTTCATCGGCTGATTGAGAATAGCATCTACAGTCTTAACAGGTACCGAACCTTCTATCTTTTCATAGAAGACAGCAAAATTGTGAACATTCAAAAACTCTTCCCGGGTCACATTAGTAGCCTTTTCGTTAACCCTTGCAGGAACAGCCATAATTACCCTTTGGGCTGCCCCATTATTTTTAAAATCAAATCGGCAAGAGACTTGCCCTTGCTCCCCTCCCGTAAGGCTTACTGTAATCTCCTCCGAAATAAGAGAGAGGTCTGTTTGGCTAACAGGATAGACACCATCAGGTATTACTCCCAAAACCATATCTTCAGCATAAACCGACGTTGAGCTTGCAGTAATCATTACAAGGATTACAATCATCATAATAAAGAAATACCTTGCAATACTTTGATTCATTTATATTCTCCTTCGCTAGATATAAGTCATTATTTTCATTGTTTAACCAAATATTATCACAGATTGTAGATCATACCAATAACAGAAACATCAACTTCCCTATCCACATCATGCCGGGTTTATTACTTCATAGCTAGAAAAACACTATTGTTAACCACATTTGATTATATGGTTGACAGTAGTGTTTCTAGTTAGCTATAATTCAAGATAATTTCATCTTGCTTTGCAAAGGAGAAAAGAAAAAGCCATGACAAGAAAATCTAAAGCTCATCAAATGGCACTTAGCGGAGTAATGGCGGCAATCATTTGTATCCTTGGGCCATTAGCAATTCCTCTCGGCATGGTGCCAATTACTTTCACGAATCTAGCCGTCTATCTTGCTCTTTATGCCCTAGGAACGAAAAAAGGTACTATCAGCTACATCATATATCTGCTAATCGGCTTTGTTGGTGTTCCTGTATTCTCTGGGTTTACTGGTGGTCCCTCCAAACTATTAGGGCCTACCGGAGGCTATCTCATAGGTTTTATCTTTATGGCTCTTTTAGCCGGATATATAATCGATAAATTTTTTCCCAAATGGCATCTCTGTGTTATCGGCCTGATACTGGGTACTACTGTGTTGTATGCCTTTGGCACCGCTTGGTTGTCCTATCAAGCAAATTTATCTGCCGGGGCGGCTCTAGCTGCAGGTGTAATACCCTTTATTCCTGGCGATTTGGCAAAAATCTTACTTGCCTCTATTATCGGCCCTCAAATACGCAAGAAATTAATCAAGGTCCATCTATTTATGCCCTAATTCTTATCTTTTCCATAGGGTTTTACTGTACAATTTATCTAGCCAAACCAATCCTAACCTAACTGCTTAAACGAAAATTAATTAATGAATCAGCAAAAACCGTTTATTTTTCCTGTGAAAATATGTTAATATACTCTAGTAATGTTAGGAGGTATAATAATGGGTTTTTGGAAAACTAAGGAGAATAATGTTCGGGCAGTCTGGAAGTTGCTGTGTGTCCTCTTGTCATTTTTTCTCTTTGCCTTTGGCTCAATTATTTTATTCAATACTGTCATTTCATTTGCTTATGCATTCTTTAATGCTTTATCCGGAGCTGATGTAGATCCACAAAGTATAGCAGAGATGGTTATTAACAATCATCTTCTTAATACCTTCGGGTTTATTTTGCAAAATTTTAGTATGATCTTCGCCGTTATATTGTTTTGGAAATTGTTTGAGAAAAAGCCCGTTAAAGATTTAGGTTTAACTTCCTTAAAGATACACGGCAAAGACCTATTTTACGGTTTGTTATTCGGTGCAGGTTCCATGGCTCTTGTCTTTTTTGTTTTATTGTTTACTAAGCAAATTAATGTTGTAAATGATTTTTCCAAGCCTAACTTTTCGTGGGTACTATTAATTGATTTATTCCTTATGATAATGGTAGGCATCAGTGAAGAGTTATTCTCCAGAGGATATTGTATGTCAATATTAAAGAAATCCCACATCCTGATAATGTTCCTAGTCCCCAACATAATCTTTGCCTTGCTCCACTCCTTTAATAGCAACATAGGTATTCTTCCCTTAATTAATCTCTTTCTCGTGGGTTTGCTTTTCTCTGTAATGTTTTACCTACGGGGCAATATATGGATGCCCATTGGCTATCATATTACTTGGAACTACTTCCAGGGCAGCGTTTTCGGGTTGCCTGTAAGCGGAATGGATAGCAATGGTTTATACACTTCTAATCTCGTTAGTGACAATATCTTTAATGGCGGCGCCTTTGGTCCTGAAGGAGGGCTGCTGGTCACAATACTAATCTTAGCAAGTATCGCTTTAGTTTTTTTCCTCAACAAGAAAAAAACGCCCATTGATTATACAACTATTGAAATAAAGTAAATACATATATCATCACAACAAACACCGGAAATGAGTTGCAACTCCTCACCCATGAGACATGGAAAAAGCCACTATGATGAGAAAATTCATCTCAACGTAGTGGCCTTTTTATTGTGAATACAAAAAGGTTCCCGGGTACCCGTCAGCAATCTTTGATTGCGTTGGAGAGTGGGGTTCTTATTCTTTAAAAATAATACTTGACAAAATTTACAGAGTGTATTACTGTATTATTGTATTAACTGCTTGATACAATAATACAGCGAGGTGATAATATGCCCTGGGATTTAAAAAGCGATCGACCTATCTATATCCAGCTTATTGAACAAATCGAAATGAGGATCTTCTCCGGCATCTACCCCTTAGGAGCAAGGCTACCCTCAGTACGGGACTTAGCTCAAGAAGCAGCCGTCAACCCTAATACTATGCAAAGGGCTCTGGCCAAGCTGGAGGAAGACGGTTTGATTATTACGCACCGAACCAGCGGTAGAACAATAACGGAGGATGCAGCTATGGTTGAAAAGGCAAAAACCAAATTAGCTCAGGAACAAACCATGGAGTTCCTAGAAAAAATGCAGCTTATGGGTATTGAACCAACTAAATTACTAAGTATTCTTGAAAATATGATAAAGGAGATGAAAAAATGAGTGCTATTTTGGAATGTAATGGCTTGACCAAACGTTTTGGAAGAAAAACAGCCTTGAATAACGTGGACTTAAAAATACAACGTGGTCAAATTATCGGGCTATTAGGACCTAACGGTAGCGGTAAAACTACGCTAATCAAACTGGCTAATGGCCTCTTGACACCTACTCGTGGTACTATCCTGATCAATGGTCAAGAGCCAGGTACAGAAACAAAAAAAATTGTCTCCTATCTCCCCGAAAGAAACTATCTCAACGATTGGATGAAAGTCCAGCAGCTAATCAATTTTTTTGCTGACTTCTATGCTGATTTCAAAACAGAAAAGGCTTATGATATGTTGAATAAACTACAAATCGATCCCCAGGACAAACTAAAAAATCTGTCTAAGGGCACAAAGGAAAAAGTACAACTTATTCTAGTCATGAGCCGCGAAGCGGATCTTTATCTGTTAGATGAGCCTATTGGGGGGGTTGACCCTGCAGCCCGTGACTATATTTTAGAAACTATTCTTAGTAATTACTGCGAAAATTCTACCATCCTGATCTCCACCCATCTCATCAGCGATATTGAAAAAGTTCTTGATTCTGTAGTCTTCATTAATCAAGGTCAAGTAGTTCTAACCTCAACTGTAGATGATATCCGCAATGAGAAAGGTAAATCAGTTGACGCTTTGTTCAGGGAGGTATTCAAATGTTAAGAAAACTATTAAAACATGAAACTATAGCTACTGCCAGAATTTTTCTGCCGATCTATCTCACTGTGTTACTTATTGCGACAGTGACGAGATTCCTAACCAATATAGATACCCTGAGTTGGAAATTGCCAGAAGCCATTAGTATGTTCGTCTATATCTTATTGTTGATGGCCATGTTTGTTATAACATTTATAGTAATGATCCAACGCTTTTATAAAAATCTGCTCTCTGATGAAGGCTATCTGATGTTCACCTTGGCCGTAAAACCCTGGAAGCACATAGTCAGTAAACTTCTAATCTCCATGCTCTGGATCGTCTGCAGCATAGCCATCGCCATCAGTTCAATAATAATTATTACTTATTACCCTGGAGTTTTTGCTGAAGTCGGAGCTGATTTATCTCTCCTAGTAACTCAAATTCATCAGTTTCTCGGAGCATCATCGTATTCCTTTTATGTAGGTATAATTGCCAACGTTATCTTAAGCTTAGCATTCGGCATTTTATTGATTTATGTCTCCATCGCCATTGGACATTTGTCTGATAGACATAAAGCTTTGGCTTCCTTCGGGGCCTTTATCGTCCTTAACACCCTGACCCAGATATTGTTCGGTATAATTGGTGGATTGTTCGCCTTTAGTAATTTTCCGGTTGCTTCCGGGGACGCATCTGATGTAGTTAACATATTCAACTCAGTCTTTGCTATAGGATTAGCTTTCAACGGGATTCTAAGTGCGGCATTTTTCTTCATTACAAATTATATCCTAACGAAAAAGCTTAACCTGGAATAAAAACTACATAAATAGCTACAGCAACGGAGCAAAAACCCGCAGGAGCAAATGAAGGAACGACCGATACCACTTAATTTGCCTAACGTCTTCCCAGGTAATTTGTCGACTGACCTTTAGGATATTGAAAAAATCCTCTTTCATCGTGTCCACACTACTAGTATTATAGAGCCAAACGGCACATTCAAAATGTAAGTAAAGGCTGCGGTAATCCATATTAATCGTTCCTACTACACCATACTCATCGTCAACCAAGTAGGTCTTGGAGTGAATGAAGCCAGGTTCATATTCATAAATCTTCACTCCGCCTGCAATAAGGTCTTTATAGTATGAACGGGTAACCTCATGCACCAGATCGGAATCTCCGCAGCGCGGTGTTATTATTCGAACATCCACACCACTTTTTGCCGCCGCAGTGAGAGACAGTTTCATCTCATTATCAATAATCAAATACGGTGTAGTAATATACACATATTTCTTGGCCTTATTAATCAGATTAAGATAGACGGTTTCCCCTACCGGTTCATCATCTAAAGGGCTATCGGCAAAAGGCTGCACACAACCGAGGGAACCCTCTCTCGGTTGTTCCTTATCCCCTTTTTCCCCGACCCTAGCGGTATTTTCCCCAGTATTATCAGTTTCTGCAAACTCAACGTCCGACTGTTCTTCGGCCTTGTATAAGGAGAAATCCTCCTCCACACCAGTCAAGTAGTCCCACATAGAAAGAAATATTACAGTCAGACTCCACACGGCCTCTCCTTTGAGCATGATACCTGTATCTTTCCAATGTCCAAACCTCTCAACCAGATTAATATATTCATCAGCTAGATTTACCCCTCCGGTAAATCCAACTTTACCGTCAATTACTACGATCTTGCGATGATCCCTATTATTATATCTTAGGGTTAAGACAGGGCTAATAGGGTTGAAAATACAGCATTTAATCCCCATCTTCTCAAGCTTTTTGTTATAGCGAAAGGGCAGCTTTAATTGACAACCGATACCATCATAGATCACCCTTACATCTACACCTTGGGCGGCTTTTTCCGCCAGAATCTCTAGAATGCTGTTCCACATAACCCCTTCTTCAATAATGTAGAATTCCAGAAAGATATACTTTTCGGCTTTACGCAGCTCCTCCTTCATTATCTCAAAGGTCTCTTCCCCACTAGTCAAATACTTACTATATGAATTGGCATAGGGGGGACAATAAGCGTAGTCCTGGATATATCTAGACTGATTTGCTGCTGTAATATTCTGTTTAGCAATTTGGGCTAATGTTTCATTTTGAGGCTTAATTGATTCCCTTGTCTTGTCCTCAATTATGTACATCTTTCTTTTCAGGCCTCTACTTAATTTACTGCGACCAAAAAACAGATAGAACAAGCCGCCGAAAATTGGAAAAGAAAGAATCGGTATAATCCAAGCCACCTTATAATCTGGGTGGCTTTTATTATTAATAATCAATAAAACAGCTATAATACTAGCCATTAGACTAAAGCCATAGAAGAATGTGAAATACTGATTAGATTTGATAATAATCGCAATCAAGATTCCTAGCTGTAAGAAAAGTGTGGCCAGAACAAAAGTGAATCTATTAATAATTCTTTTAAAGAGAAATTTCAATAACTTCATGTTCATCAACTCTCTTATCTTACTATTTTCTGTTAATCACTATCTGTGCTTAACTTATCTTTTTTTCACAGACTAGTCAAGCTTTAGAGGATTAGTAGATATCTTAAATTACTACGACATAAAAACTATATGTTATAATATAAAAGTAATTGTAGTTTAGAAGTCGTTACTAACTGGGAGTTTTA
>MTKW01082812.1_pt1 | contig 12421 bp, 19 predicted proteins | sample 1042761 | NCBI WGS metagenome assembly MTKW01 (sample SAMN06205366, study PRJNA360243) | anaerobic digester metagenome | biome: Wastewater treatment plant; feature: Anaerobic digester sludge; material: sludge; isolation source: anaerobic digester fed with sludge from wastewater treatment plant ...
AGGCTTTGTTCAGAGCCTCGGATGCCAGAACCAACCCATCCAGCTGGAGGCCGGCCATTGTACCGACTCCGGACACTATAACACCAACGCTGGTTGTGAGTGGTCCCAGGGCGGTGGTGAGTGGCCCCCAAAGATTCTCACCTATCGTCCGAATGTCGTTCAGACCACCGGCAAGTCCTCTGATTAACGGCGTGAAGGCTTCCAGTAGCGGCCCCCCAATGTCAATCAGAATGGTGTTAAGGCTATTTTTTAATTCCTGTATGGCAGATTTGGCGTTATCTGATCCACTTTCGAAGGACCGGCCTATAGATTCTCCCTTTTCGCCGGCTTCGACGACTTCCTCAATTTTACCGCGCCACTCATCAGTATGGCCGATCATCTTCTTGAAAAAGTCGTCGCCGTACCCACCCCCGAGTATTCCCGCGGTTTTGGTGGCTTCGGACGGATCTAAGGATTCTAACGCATTGCCCAAACGGAGGATAGTATCCGTTGGGTCTGTGGACATCAAATGTACGAATTCTTCACTGGTGATGCCCAACAGTTTAGCCGCTTCTTCCTGAGCAGTTACGCTCCCTTTGGTGGTGCCCGTCAATTGGGTCAGGGCAGCGTTGAAACTCCCAGCTGCCAGCTGAGAAGAAGAGAATACCGAAGCGGTGGCTCCGCCCCATCCTGCGATTTCATAAGCGGTTCCCCCGAGAAGAGAGAGAGCGCCCGCCGTTCGGGTGGAGAAATCAAGGACCTCCTCCTCCGTGGCATTCATTGAGTTGCCAGCGTAATCGACAGCGGAGCCGAAATTGCGGGCAAACTCCGCTGAGTCACTGATGCCTTCAGGAAGAGTCTTGAGCTGGGATTGTACTTTGCCAACGGAAACAGCCGCTTTCTCAGCTGATATGTCGAAGGCCGAACCCATTTCAAGGGCCACCTGGGTGAATCCGGCAATGGAATCTTTCTCGATCCCTAGACTTCCCGCAGCCTTCGCTACGTTTTGGATTTCGGCGGCGGTGGTGGGCATCGTAGAATAAAGATCTTTGAGATCTTCATTCAACTGACTGTATTCGGTGGTGCCTTTATCGATCCCGGTGGTTTTGCTGATTTGGGATAGGCCCATTTCCCAGGCAGAGGAGGCATCCCAGGCAGCCTTTATCACAATGGCACTGCCGGCAATGGCCGCTGTTGCTATCAAGCCGGTCGGACCTAAAGCAGTAGCCACACCTTCCAGGGCGGTCCCCATCGGCCCCATGCCAGCCGTGATGCCCCGGAGATAATCGCTGGCCGTGTCCATGCCCAGGCCAGTCCAGTTGATCCCTGCCAGACCGTTCTTTAGGCCGCCTTTCATGCCGGTCTCGATACCGGCGACGGCATTGGTAGCCTGTGACCTGGCCAGGTTCAGGGCGGAGGTAAGCTTGGAGATATCCCCGTCTATGATTGCTGTAATTCGTCCGACTTCAGTCAAAAATGATCAGCTCCAGGAGTTGTATCTGTCTATATATTCCTGGGACGTGGTTTCTTTCTTGGGCTCCGCCTTGTCGGTGGAGTAGAACTCTGAAAAGGTGCCTAGCTTTCCATTCCAGGCTAAAGCAAAAGCAGCGCCCGCGCAGAAGCCCTCAAAAGCGGCGGTCTCACGTTCCCAGGCTTTCTCTTGCATCCAGTGCTCATGGAGCGCCCGAAGCTCATTAGTAGAAAGATTGTATAGTTGATCTGGGAGGAGGCCCAGATCGATCAGCCCTACGCGGTGGACTGTTTTCCAGAAAGTTCGGCCAGCTTCTTCCGGTCGTTCTCCAGCTCCAGCCGGGCAATCTCCACCCGGAGAGCTTCCTTCTCCTGGCTGATTTTCACCGCTTCCTCGTTTCGGCTGATCTCCTCCAACCAGGGAGGAATAATAGAAGGGTCGTTTTTCTCCAGGAAGGCTTCATACATGCCTCTTTGGAGATTTTCAAGAGTTCCGCCGTCCTGCAGGTAGGCGTCAATGGCCTGGCTGGCTTCCGAGGGCTCGCCTTTCTTGCCTTCCACAGAAGATAATCCGGTTGCAGCGGAGACAGCCGCCTCCATAACCTCTGCAATCTTGGAGTACTTCGCCAGCATATAGCCGGTATGGTTCGCAGCTGGTTTGATATCCATCCTTCGCAGGATGTTCTTGCAGTCGCGTTCAAACTTCTTCATGGCCCCAAAAGTCCAGTTAATGGGCCTGTCATTAAGAATTATTTCATATTCCATTGTTTATCTCTCCTAAAAAAATGATTCGGAGAGCCGCTCCAGGCTACTAGAAAGCCCTTCATTGCGGCTCTTGGTGCTCATTCCATAAACAGTTCGCCCGCGCCCTTCACGGTTATGGTTTGCTTTTGGGCTTCGTTCGGGTTGGCGGTCATGTTGTCGATACTGGTTATAGTGCCCCATCCAATGCATAGCGGCACCGTGGAAAGGACACTGTAGAACTTCCACAGATACTTAACTGCCAGGGCAGTTATAGGTATGCCGCCATCGTAGAAGAAAGTTCCGGCTGTTAGCTCCCAGGACCGAGAGCCGATCAGTGAGGAACCCCACCCATCATCATCTACTGAGGAAGTGTCTATCTCCTTGCCCGAGATCTTCAGCTTGCCCTCGAACATTCCAAACACTTTTTGGAATGCCAAAAGAGAGCGGCGGACACAATCAACGGTTATGGTCTTGCCGGTCTGGTCACTGTCAAAAGTAACTTTCCCTTGCAAGTAATTTACAGTGAACCCGCTTGTGGCCTTGACTCCGTCGATATAGACGGTTAGAGCTTCGCCGTCATCCCAATACCGCGATCCTGCAGCGGCTTGGAACGTCCGGCCATCACCCGAGTCCGTGCACGCCAGGCCCGTCTCGGCGACCCCATCGGCTGCGGTGGTTTCGGACATGGCCCCGGTCACACCTGTGCCAGTAGATCCCGGAGGGAGGCGAGCAGTGAAGAGAGCAGCCGCTTCAGCATCTGCATTGAATGCGGCTACAATCTGAGCGGCCGTGCTGGTGGCCACTCCCCCTGAGTTTGTAGCACTGTTGATAGTGATCTTCGTTCCACTGTCTGAAATGCTCAGAGGCGTGTTGTTTCCGGAGACAATGATCTCAACGCTGGCGTCTGTGCCGTTTTTCGAAGCAAAACATATGTCCCTGTTGGAGCCGAGAGCAGCCGTAACAACGTACTCCTCCGGCTCATCCCTGAAGAGAGCGGCGGATAGGCCGCTCACGGCTGAGGTCATCTATCAGCCTCAAGCTGCGGCGGCCAGAGCGCCCCGGCTCTTGATGGTCCATGAGACTTTCTGCTGAGTCTTTGTGCTGGCCACATCGATATCCGTGGAACTTATGCCGCCTTTGCCCTTCCAGCCGACGGGGGTTGCCGTGGGGGTGCCGTCTGTCAGGATCATGCACCAGACGTCCGAATTGGCGATCTGAGCAGCGATCATGAGTATATAGGCTGGATCTGTCACAATAAAGTTATTGCTTGCGCTAACCTCCCAGCTCCTCGCGCCTGCGATGCTCGAGCCCCACCCGGAGTCATCAACGTTGCTTGTGTCGATCTCCGCCCCGGATATCCCGAGTTTGCAGTCTATCAACTCAGCCAATTTTACGTATGAGCCATTTTCTGTAGCGCATACCCAAAGAGAGCCTTTCATTCCACTAATCGCACTTGTCATTTCTACACCTCTGAGGTAATACTTTCTATACTAAACTGGTAATGATAAAAACATGTGAATTAATTTCCAAATACTTGGAAGTCCACCACAAACTTATATCGGCCATCGCCTATCGGCCCCAGGAACACCGGGACACCCGACGCATAGATGGCCTGACCCACGACGCCTTTCAACAGTTTGAAATAATTATAAATAGCTTCGGCTTTGATCTCCGCTGCTTCCAAGTCGCTGTCTATCACGTAGACCTGGAGGCCGGGCTGGGAGGTCACATCGTCTACCGTCACAAGTGGGTTCAGGCCACGCTTCTGCATGACCATGAGCTGGGCGGTCGGCTCTGGCTGGAAGTAGTGATAGAATATGTCGACTCCAAACTCTGTAGCATATCCTGCCGCTATCAGAGCATCCATCATATCCCATACAATAGTCATAGTGACCCCTTGATTCTATTTACGATTTTTTCAGGAAGATCCGGCAGCTTTTCGTTGAATGAGTCTTCCAGAAATTTTGCTTTCCCCACTGGATGGTAAACCGTCTGGTCCTCGTGGACAATCAGTGCATACGGTGCGGCCTGTCCCCCAAAGCCCATGATTACAGAATTGCCCTCTCTGTCTACCGCTTGCGATCCTCTCAGAGCGCCGGAATCTATCGGGCAGTTCTCAACCGCCGAAGGCATCACATCTGCCCGAGCCCATTCTTCCGCTCCATCGATTGCAGCAGAAAGGATTTTGGCTGCCAAAGCGTCCCCTATCCATGATACTCTTGGCATCATTTCCTCCTAATTACAACAGTGCAATGGTCATGAGGATGGATAGGCGGGCCTCTAGAGCCGTTAGGGAATGTTCCACCAATCGGGGCAGTTGTGCCATTCGCGGCCATGCATTGGTCACAGGTGTTGGGCAGCCCGGATGCAATCCAGACCTGCTCATATTTGTCTGCTGGTAGGATACCGCGCTTCATGGCATCTTCATTGGCTTTCCTGATACCCTCGTTACTGGCTGCCATGCCTTCGGTTACGCCAATCATCTTAGCCCGGTAATTGATGAGCTTTTTTCTGTATTTCTCAGTCAGCCGGCTTATAGAGCCTTCGTCCATCCCAGACTTTCGCAGGTTCGCCTCATAGTTCTGCACCGCGACCACGTGCTGAGGCAGTAGGCCAATATGCTCCTTGATGAGCTTCTTCTGCTCCGGAATGGTCATGCCTTCCTGGAATGCGATGAGCTTGATCTGCCGGATGGCCGCCTGGTTGGTAGCCGAAATGTATTTTATCTGTTGCCCGGAGTATTCGCTGATCCAGGCCTCAGCTTCTGCCGATCTCAAGTCGAAGCGATAGCCCACGCCGAACTCTTCAGACAGAACGTCTAGCTGGGCATCGCCGGCTTCATAAAACACCTTCCTGATAACAGGGGAAGGGTCGAATTGGGTTATCTTGATACTTTTGGATTTCCTTTCTGCAGAGGCCCATAAACGGAAACTGGTGGCGGACTCATCGGTCCACCGTTCCCGGTCGTCATCCGTGATCATCTCATTCCTCCCAAAACGGATCTTTCATGTCGGGTTCTATGGCCTTCCAGATGTAGATTATAACCTCGCCAGCCATCGGGAAAATCGAGATGAGGACCGACATGATTACTCCCTCCTGATGATTGCCTTGCGCCGCGAGCACATTGAAAGCTTTTCATCGATGATGCTCCGGAGGTACATGAGGTCTCCTACTTCCCATTCGTTCAGGACTTCCCGCCAATCCAGATCTGTGAATTGCATGCGATCCTCAAAATAATCCAAGTGCAGCGACCACAAGACCGGCCAGGGCTACCACGACGGCAGACGCGATATACACAGACATCTTAAATCCTTCAAGGCATCCGATGCGCTTTTCGTGGTCACCTAGCTGGTTACAATGGGCGTCCAGCTTCTTCTCCATCCGTTCGTCTCGTTCGTCCATACGGTGTGTCCGCTCATCAACACGGGCCAACATAGTTTCTACCGTATCGGCTGGCATTGTTACCGCCAGCGTCAGATTTTAGCCGGACTATTTGTGATTTTGCGCAGGAAAGCCATGATCAGGGCCGCGATCATCAGGACGTTTGCGGGGTCCATGCCAACCAGATCTCCGATGAACCTGGCTGCTTCGGGATTGATGTATCCTGCAAAGCCCATGATGAACATTGCCACTGCGATGATATATGTCTTAGATCCTGGAAGGATCTGTTCAAGCTTATCTAACATGTCACATACCTCCTAATCTTAAAGGTGCTCTCTTGCTGATGTTTCCCGGCACTCCTTCCCCGTGGTCTGCTAGGAACTCAGCCAGGCCGGACGGGATGCCCTGTGCATCTAGGCTGTTCTCCATGCCCTTCAGCCCCTCAAAGCTGATTTCTGAGAGCTTAACGACTCCATCCTGGAGAGGCCAGGCGGATGCCATGCCAATGGCCGCGAGGGCCACAACTAATGCAATAAGTACTCTTATGTTATCATCTCCTAGAATCTGTAATCACAAACGTGCTACCCCCGAGTCCGGGGTTCAGGTCGATGTGGATCTTGGGGTCGATCCCATAGCGGACCATGTACTCCCTCCGGGGCAATGGTTCGCCGCCACCTCCTGGTTTGTAGCGGAGGAAAGCCAGATCGCCCACGGTGCCCGTGGGGATCTTGGCCTGCTCCGGGTCCATGAGCGGGATGCACCCCAACCAATCCTCATCAGCGGACACCTTCTCTACCCACTGAGAGACATCTTTCTCCGGCGCGTCCTCGATTACCAAGACTCTCGCGCACGCTGGGCAGCCGATTATCGTTTTGCCGGCAGTCTTGCCTTTCTGCATTACGGCGAGCTTGATGTCCCGGCTTTCTATTGATATGTCGTTTTCGCATACGGGGCAAATCGTGGTCAGTTTCGCCATTATATCATCCTGCAAGTGCAAATTTGCACTACCGAAAGGTATTATTTCTATTATTATTGAAAAAGGAGAGGCAGAGCCTACTCCTTAATGCAGGGAAATTCCCTTACGACATGGGCTCTGGCCTGATCCAGGTCCACCAGGAATGCCTTCGCGTTGAAGCGGTTATAGGCGCTGGTGTCTGTGGTCTCTGTGGCTCTGATCAGGCTGTCGTTCATCTGCCTAAGCATCAGCCGGAGGGTTTCAAGGGCCTGCTTCTCCTTGAAGCTGTCGAAATCTATCTTCTCGACGATGGTCTCATGCTCGATACTTCTTCCAGGAGCCTTGTCTGGCCCCATTCCAACAAAATTGCTGTCCATGTCAGGTTCTCCTATGTCATTTCTGATGACTGATATTTGTAGAACTGAACCGTTCCATCCAGGTCTACAGCTTCCTTCCGGGCCATGATCACGTAGTCCGTGGACCCGTACCGCACGACATCGCCTACGTCCATCGCGGTCTTGCAATGGATGAGGTAGTCGGTCTTGGTCCAGACCCCTGCAGAATTGTAGAATCCGGAGGTTTTCGCAGCCAGCCGCACCGCAATGGCGGTAAGCGTCTCTGCCAGGATCGGCGCGCCGGCTGATGTGATAGCTTCGACCAGGATATTGCAGTTCAGACCGGACGTGGTGATCGTGGGCAGGGCAGATAGTAGGGTGGTGGTCGTCTTTCGGGTCGCGGTAGTGAAGGTCAGGGTCTCGGAGCCTACGGTGACCGTGCCGGCGACGTCCGTGTGGCCGGTGACGCTTGAGAGGGTCACAGCGACACGGAAGGGCACGGATGGGAGGCTTCCGGTGAGGTTGAGAGTTGCCGCCGTGGTGTCATCGTACAGCTTATGCTTGCCCTTGACCACCCGGTAGGCGCTCTGGTTAAGGTAGTCGTCGATCATCTGACTGTCACCGAGCGAGCAATGTAACGAGATAGTAAGCGATATGCAGCGGAGCTTTTGAGCCCTTGCATTGGTCCTGTGGGTGTGGAGGGTCCGTAAGTTTCGGACAGGTCGCCGATACTGTAGCTCTTGACTCCCTGGGCCTGGAGGCTTGCCCGCTTCTGCTCTGACGTAGATGCATAATATGCATAGAGAGCTATTGCCTCCTCCATGCAGGCCCTTAAAACGTCGTCAGGTACCACCGCATTCTGATCACTATCGCCCACTATGATACCATCGATGACCCTGGGGAAAGCCCGGTCCTGGGTGGAATCGTACTTGTCGCCTCGGAGCCGAAGCTGGTCGATGTGCCGCGTGGCCTCCTGCAGATACCATTCAAGGTATTCAGAATCTAGGAAAGTTATGGCGCGCGGGTTATTCTCGAAATACGTCTCTGCCTCCGCGGCGTCCACATACGAGCCTGTGAGGGTCATTCGGGCCTCCGGAAGGTGTGCTTTCACCTTGAATTTCTTGATGGTTCCATGGAGCTCATCCATCCCGGAGTTCCATTCGACATGAGCCTGCATCTTGTATGTGCCCGTTTCGTCGAGATCGTCCGAATCGGTAGTGTACGTAATATCTTGATCGGTCACCGTGAGCCCCAGCTCTGTCCAAATCGCGTCCGTAGGATCGACCTGCTCTGCGGTCCATTTAGCGATATCTCCCGAGGGCTTTGTGACTATTATTTCAATGAGGGTAGCTGAATCAAGCCCCTCAAAACCGGTATCTATGACAATGATAACAGAATTGCCCTCAAAGAATGTGTCCATCAGAACCTCCCAAATCGCTTTACTACAGAGTCGATCCTTGCGTAGACTGTCATCAGAGAATCGATCCTAGCTGCTTTTTTCACCCTCTGGAAAACATCAATCAGATGACCTGTGATAGTGGTCACTGTTGATATAGCACCTGCCAAAGCAATTGATACAGATGCACTGCAATCAGCCGCTACTGAAGTTACCACCTGCCCGGCCAATGCCAGCGAGAGGGATGCAGCCCCACTCAGGCCCGAAGAGGTCACTACCTGACCCTGCAAGCCTCGGATGGTAGACAGAGCAGAGGTTATCCCTGTTGCCGTTATTACCTGGCCAGCAAGCTCTATGATGTTCTCATAGGCGATGGTGAGCGCGCCCTGTAGCCCGGTGACGGTGGATACCACCCCCGACAGTGCTATTACTACTCTGCCGTTTCCTGTGAGGCCTGATGCCGTGATGACCTGGCCCGTTAGGTCCCGGATAACCGAAGGAGTGCCCGACAAACCAGAGGAGGTGATCGCCTGGCCAATGAGCCCCCTGATTACTGAGGCAGTGCTGGAAAGAGCATGTTCTGTGATGATCTGCCCAGCAAGCGCTTTTTGCACCGCCGCACTACCTGCAAGGCTGGAGACGGTGACAATGGCACCCGACAGGGCGACTATCCCCTGGCCAACGACCGTCAGAGCGCCGGCTAGACCGGATGATGTTATGACGACTCCGGCCATGACCTTCAGGGCGGATGCTGACCCGGAAAGGCCGCTTGTGGTGACGATCTGGCCCGTTAGGTCCCGGACCAAAGAAGGAACTCCTGCCAGACCGGAGGATGCCACCACCTGACCCGCCATGCCCCGGAGCACGCCAGGGACTGCAGATAGGCCGCTCGCTGTGACCACAGCTCCAGAGAGGGCTTTAGCAACAGATGATGCCGCATGCAGAGAGGATTCTGTTGATATGGCCCCTACAAGCCCTCTGATGCAAGAGGGGGCGCTTGCAGATGCCGTGATCGTGCTTATCTGACCCGCCAGGGATCGAGCAATTGAGGGAACTCCGGCGAGAGTGGAGGCCGTGGCAACCTGTCCGGCTAGAGCCCTAGATACGGATGCTGCGCCGGCGAGGGTGGTTTGGGTGATGATCTGACCTGCAAGGGCTATGATTTGGCTCAGGGTGAGCGCGCCTGCCAGTGTGGTGGATGTGACCACCTGACCGGCTACCTGGATCTGCTTACCTAACGCCCCCTGGAGGCCGGATTTTGTGAGGACGACACCTGCTAGATATCTGGAGACTGATGTGGCCCCGAGGAGGCCCGACTTGCTGGCCACGACACCGGATAGTGCCCGGAGCACGGAAGAGCTGGCAGCCAGGCCCGAAGAGGTGATGATAGCACCCGCAAGGGCTACGTAGGGGCTGCTTTCGCTATACACAATATGCAGCTTAGGTCCATAAACATTGCCCGTATAATCGTAAGATCGAATGTTGGTATAGTTATTAGTGCTGGTGTCGCCAGTTACCAGGCATTGCATTACACCGGAATTATATGTGTATGATGCCCGTAGTTCTTCAATGATTGATGTAATGTCCGGGGTGTTCGACCAATCCCCGGAACCTGGTGGCAACCACTCTACATATGCCGTGGTTTTTGTCCTACCACTACCATCGGTGGGAGTTCTTATTTGATTAGGCGAAGCTGCTTTTTCAAAATATATTCGGCACGTATTGGCACCGTCTAAATTTTTACTGTTATAATACACTGACAGATATGCTTCGTCTATAGTGGCATCGTCCGGTATGGTTATTCCTGTCCACCGACAAAACATCGTTATTAAAGTAGAATATCTTGATCCTAAGAGTAGATAAGGTGCTGAAGTACTCATCGAACTCCCATACCAATAGCCATCATCGGCCCCCGCCCCTACTTGGCAGTCGATGGTTGGGTCCAAATATATGGGATAAACCGCCTCGTCTATCCAAGTTTTATCGAATCTGATGGCGCAGTATAACGACTTCCCCGATTTTCTCAGTCTTAATGTGCCGGTCGCTTCATTCCCAGCGCTATCGAAAATGGTAGGTACTGAGAATGCCCACAGAACGGCACCTCCAGGAGCCCTAAAATATACTTCATCCGCAGTATCATACCTAGTTTTCTTATCCCAAACCTCCCCGTTTATGATTATTTCGACACCTTTAGATGGTGCCATGATAAATTCTAGTTCGAGTATATTATAATTAGTCGCTGGAAGTGGATCTTCTATGGTAAGTAGCTTTTGCAACCGGGCCGGCCCGGCGATATAACTAAAATGCCGGCCTTCCCCGTAAGCATCCGCCCACACAAGTTTATCATCCAATACTTCGACCGTAGAGTCTTGTGGAAATGATATCTGCTGTATCTGGTTAATTTGATTAGTCCACTTTAAGCTCATCGGCTGGAACGTGACAGATTCATTTGCCCCAGGGATATTATATTTTATTATTTGCCCGCTTTTGAAATTGGCAAGGGCGAATAGATTATAATTCGCCTGTAGCATTTGCCAATTCCAGGGAGCTATGCCAGGCTCCCAAGCTGTGTCTGTCTCTTGCCCATCGCCGTAATGCCATCCGCCGCCAATACCGGCGTCAATAGAGCACTTGCCGTTGGTGGGATTTTTTGTGACAATAAAATTATTGCCACGGGATATAACTTCTGTAAATCCGTTGGCTGCTGCTGCTAACCTGGCCTGTTTGGCGGGAGATGACATTATAACGTCCTTTAGGTTGTGGCCGTGAAACTGATATCCAGTGCGCCAGCCGCGAAGCTTGGCGTGTCGTTGGTACCGATGGTCTTTTCTTCGGACAGTGTGCCGTAACAGATGACAGCAGCCCCACTGTTTGTCAAGTGGTTGGCGATGAAGAACGTGTCAAGAGCCCCCCAACTGGCTGAAGCCTGAGGGAAAGTGATTGCGGTCTTGTTATCGACTGCCCCATTAGCAGCCGTGTTCCAGTTTGTGGAGCTGTTCACTACCTTGACCCTGGCATAATTGCCAGCTGAGGGCTCGCCAGTCACAGTCCCATCAGCAGCGACCGCCGTTGCCAGGCCCACATAGACGTTTGCCGGAGCCGTGTACGGCGAGCCAGCCGCCCCGAAGATCAGGCCCAGGATGGTGTTCATCCAGGCCGTGCATAATCCACTTGCTACCATAATTTAGCCTCCTTAACTCTTCCAAGAAGATTGTACAGCCCGATGAGGCACCGCTGCCTGAATGATGGTGCCACAAAAACCAGGCGCATTGCAGCAGGGGGGAGCTTGATGCTGCCCTCCAGAGGTACGATAGGCATAGATCAGGCCCCTTTCTCCGGCTTGACCTCTTCGTAATCGAGTTTCAGGCGACGGCAGCGGTTGGCTGCCTCGGAGCCCTCTTCCATCTCCCAGATCACGCCCGTGCTCTTGGTACGGAATCTGACCGTCTTAGCGGCAGCCACTAGCTCACCACCTTAAGGACTGCCAGCTTGCCCGTCAGGTTCTTTGAGCTGACCTGAAGGTAGCCGGTGGAGTTCATGAACCTGGCAGACTCCAGCGGGCCTATGAACCGGACCTCGTTGCCTCCGTCAGTCCAATTGGATATAGTGAGATTCCCGATATCCGACCGGAAAGCGGGCGGGTTGTCCCCAGCCATGACATTCAGGTAGTTTGTCGCTTTAACCCCAGTCACGTTTACCATGAGTATGAGGTCGTAGCCGCCAGGCCAGGCATAGTAGTTGACTGACCCGTTGCCAAGCAGGGTATCCCATGAGGCGGGAGCGCTGGCATAGTCGTTCTCGTTATCAAGGCTGACGACCTTAGAGATTGCTGTGTATGCTGCCGATGCCGCTCCAGTGAGCAGCATAAGCATTAGCAGGAATGCAAATATCTTTTTCATCTCAATCACCTCAGAAGGACACGGTCATAACGCCCAGGCACTCAGGCCTCACGACCTTGCAGCCAAACACGTATTCGCCGTCAACCTTTTTGGCGAACTGCTTCTCCATGTCCATGATCCGGACGTCGTTGACCTGGCTTGCGAAGGTCATCGCCTTGGAGGTGCCGAACATGATCTTGTACTTGGCTCCGGCGGTGTTGGGGACGTTGTGGCTCTCCATGATGGAGAATCCACCGAGCCTCGTGATACTGCCGTTCAGCAT
>MTKW01019931.1_pt1 | contig 12419 bp, 9 predicted proteins | sample 1042761 | NCBI WGS metagenome assembly MTKW01 (sample SAMN06205366, study PRJNA360243) | anaerobic digester metagenome | biome: Wastewater treatment plant; feature: Anaerobic digester sludge; material: sludge; isolation source: anaerobic digester fed with sludge from wastewater treatment plant ...
CGCTCTTAGACAGGCCACCATTGACACTAAAATTACGCCGGTGACGTGCGGTTCTTCATACAGGAACAAAGGCGTTCAAATGTTGATGGACGCGATGATCGATTATCTTCCGTCGCCCGTCGAGATTCCTTCGGTCGTCGGTATTGATCCAAAGACAGAAAATCAAATCGAACGTCCTGCAGATGACAACGCTCCTTTCTCCGCGCTGGTCTTCAAGATCATGTCCGACCCATATGTCGGACAGTTGAGCTTCTTCCGTGTCTATAGCGGAACGCTGAAGGCAGGCACTTATGTGTGGAATGCGTCGAAAGGCGAGCGTGAACGTATTGGTCGTATCCTTTTGATGCACGCCAATCATCGCACGGATCTGGACGCCGTATACGCAGGTGATATTGCAGCAGCAGTAGGTCTTCGTTCGACAACGACAGGTGATACGCTCTGCGACGCTGACGCACCGATCCTGCTCGAAAGTATGGAATTCCCCGAACCAGTCATTGCTGTGGCGATTGAGCCGAAATCTAAGGCGAGCCAAGAAAAATTGGATGTCGCCCTGATGAAACTTGCTGAGGAAGATCCGACGTTTAGGACGAGGGTAGATAAAGAGACCGGTCAGATGATCGTCTCCGGCATGGGTGAACTACATCTGGAAGTCATTGTTGAGCGGCTGCTTCGTGAATTTAAGGTTGAAGCCAACGTTGGTCATCCGCAAGTCGCTTATCGTGAAACGATTACGAAAAAAGCGCGCGGAGAAGGTCGCTTTGTGCGACAGACCGGCGGTCACGGGCAATACGGTCACGTGGTCGTTGAGATTGAACCGCGTGAATCGGGAAAAGGCATACTCATCGAAGACAAAACGGTGGGCGGCGTGATTCCTAAAGAGTTCATCCGCCCGGCGGAAAATGGCATCCGCGACGCGCTGAACACAGGTGTCGTCGCCGGCTTCCCTGTAGTCGATGTCTACGTCGCGATCGTGGACGCCTCTTTCCATGAGGTTGACTCGTCAGATATTTCGTTCCAGATTGCAGGTTCCATGGCAATCAGAGATGCACTAGAAAAGGCATCTCCGGTCCTATTGGAGCCCATCATGAAGGTTGATATCATAACGCCGAGTGACTATCTCGGTGACGTGCTTGCTGACATCAGTGCCCGTCGTGGACAAATTCAGGGTATGGATGCGGCCAGTAATGCGCAAATTATTCACGCGTATGTCTCGCTCTCGGAAATGTTCGGGTACGCGACATCGCTCCGATCGAAAACGCAGGGTCGTGGCGTCTTTACGATGCAGACCAGCCATTTCGATCCCGTTCCTGAAAGCGTTAGGGATAAAATCGCAGGAATGTGATCTCTAAGACCGGGAAACACCTGAAAACAGGACGTTCCCATGAGGATACATTGCCAAGATAACGTTTTTATGAGAATATTAATAGGCTTATTTAACAAAATCAATTAATTAGGATCCATAATAGTGATCTTAAAACAGGAGGAAAGCTAATGGGTAAGCAGAAATTTGAAAGAACAAAACCCCACATTAACGTTGGCACGATCGGCCACGTCGACCACGGTAAAACGACGTTGACGGCGGCCATCACAAAGGTACTCGCTAGCGAAGCTAGTGAAGGCTTGGCTAAATTTACAGATTACGCCGCGATCGATAAGGCGCCGGAAGAGCGCGCACGCGGTATCACTATTAACGCGTCACACGTAGAGTATGAAACGAAAAATCGTCACTACGCACACGTTGACTGTCCGGGACACGCTGACTACGTCAAAAACATGATCACCGGCGCTGCACAGATGGACGGTGCGATTCTGGTCGTTTCCGCCGCGGACGGTCCGATGCCACAGACTTACGAGCATATCCTGCTCGCCCGTCAGGTTGGCGTTCCCGCGATCGTGGTTTTCATGAATAAATGTGACCAAGTGGATGACGAAGAGCTTCTTGACCTCGTTGATATGGAACTTCGCGAGATTTTGGACCAGTACGGATTCCCCGGTGATGATACGCCGATTATTCGCGGTTCCGCGCTGGAGGCGCTCGAGTGTGAAGACACAGATTTGTCGAATCCTGTCTATGCGCCGATTCTCGAGCTGATGGAAGCGGTAGATGAGTTCATTCCCGAACCGGTTCGTCCGACAGATCAGCCCTTCTCCTGTCCGATCGAAGACGTCATGTCAATCACCGGTCGCGGCACGGTTGTTACAGGTCGTGTTGATCGCGGCAAAATTAACCTCAATACACAAGTTGAAGTGGTCGGTCTTAACGAAAAACCGCTGAAAACTGTTGTAACGGGTATCGAAATGTTCCGCAAAACGCTCGACGAAGCGCGTGCGGGCGACAACGTCGGTCTTCTGCTTCGTGGTGTTTCACGTGATGACGTGCGCCGTGGTCAAGTCGTTGCTGCGCCCGGCTCCATTCATCCTCATACGAAGTTTGTTGGCCAAGTCTACGTCCTGACGAAAGAGGAAGGCGGCCGTCACAAGCCGTTCTTCTCAGGCTATCGTCCCCAGTTCTATTTCCGTACGACTGACGTCACCGGTTCGCTCGAACTGCCTGAGGACCGCGAAATGTGTATGCCCGGCGACCACGTCTCAATCACCGTTGAGCTGATCGACCCCATCGCCATCGAAAAGGGCCTCAAGTTCGCGATTCGTGAAGGCGGAAGAACGGTCGGTTCCGGCACCGTCACAGAAATCATCGAATAAGCAAAACTTGTTTCTTCTCGCGACAAAATCGCGAGAAGAGACTATAAAAAAATTGTTTTTCCAATGATTCTGAATCTACAAACTGATACGGGATCACAATTTATCTAACTAAATAGAAACAGGGCTTTACATTTTAGTAAAGCCCTGTTTTAGTTTTTTACCATATTTGCCATATCTGATAGAAACTCTTTTCAAATACGGAAGGTCAGAGGAAAGGCGGCTTTTCGCCGTCCTTCTATTCATGTGAATCGTTATATGCTGGTGCCGTATGTATGCGCCATCTCGTCCGTGATTCGAAGCTTCCGGCAGTCCTCGCAAAGAGTCGGCACGGGTTGACCGCTATGTTTTGCACTGTGAGCAAGTTCCTCCGGCGTGCCGATGATCGCGCCGCAGCGGTCGCAATGTACCAGTGTAAAGGTCTTTCCCCAGATCGTCCGCGTTTCAGCTGTCTCATTGATCACGATGTGTCCTGTGGGGCAGACTTCCGCGCAGCTACCGCAACCGATGCAGTCAGGCGAGGGTTCGTCATAGGGTGTTCCCACAAGTTTCTCCGTGCCCCGTAGCATGGTGTTAATGGCGCCTGCGCCAAGGCTTCTGCATGCTCTGACGCACAGTCCGCAGAGGACGCATTTACCGGAGGGCTGAGGCTGAAGCCGTTTGAGCTCCGGCGCGTTGAACTCTTCACAGAGGTTGCGAATCTCTTGGCTTTCAGGTGCACGGCAACGAAGCAACGCGAGAATGATTCCGCGCTCCTCACGTACGCGCTCACTGTCGGTTTCCACGCTGCATTCCCGGGAAATGGGGTACACGCAGGCGGTGACAATCTTCTTTTTGCCGCCTTCCTCTACTTCCACGATGCATACTCGGCAGGCGCCCTGCTCACCCAGTGCCTTATGGCTGCACAGTGTGGGAATCTTGATGCCGTTGCGCCTGGCAACCGTCAGGATGAACTCTCCCTTCTCACAGGTACATGGGATTCCGTTGATCGAGATGATCATGTCTTCGACCTCCCTTCCACCTTGATTGCGTCGAAGCGACATACGTTCCGGCAACTGCTGCAGACGATACATTTGCTCTGATCGATGCGGTGCGGCTGTTTCAATTCGCCTGATATCGCATCCGCCGGACATGCGCGCACGCAGGCCGAGCATCCTCGGCACTTATTTTCGTCAACGCTAAACCGGGTGAGCTTTCGGCACACACCTGCTGGGCATCGGTGCTCCCGGATGTGAGCGTCGTACTCATCGCGGAAATATCGGATGGTAGAGAGCACCGGGTTGGGAGCGGATTTGCCTAGCGCACACAGCGAGCTTTCTTGAAGGGTATGACCCAGACGCTCCAGCAACTCTACGTCGCCCTCCTGCCCTCGACCCTCGCAGATATCGGTGAGTATCCGGTACATCTGGCGCAGACCCTCGCGGCAGGGGGTGCACTTGCCGCAACTTTCCTCGCACAAGAAACCCACATAGTAGCGGGCAACCTCAACCATGCAGCTGGTGTCGTCCATGACGATCATGCCGCCGGAGCCCATCATCGCGCCGTACTTTGTCAACGTATCGAAATCCACGGGAAGATCCAGCATGCTCTCAGGGATGCAGCCGCCGGAGGGGCCGCCTGTCTGTACGGCCTTAAAGGGTCTTCCGTCGGTCACGCCGCCTCCGATGACATAGATCAGCGTACGCAGGGTGCAGCCCATGGGAACTTCCACAAGACCGGTGTTCTTGACCTTGCCCACTAGAGTGAACACTTTCGTGCCCTTGCTGGCCTCGGTGCCCAAGGAGGCGAATGTCGCTGCGCCGTCGTTTATGATCACAGGTACGTTTGCCCAGGTTTCCACGTTGTTGAGCACGGTGGGTTGATCCCACAGCCCTCGTTGTACGGAGCGGATGTACTTGGCTCGGGGTTCACCTACGCGTCCTTCGATACTGGCCATGAGCGCCGTGGATTCGCCGCAGACGAACGCGCCGCCTCCGCGGACAACGGACAGATGGAGTTTTTTTCCGCTTCCCATCAGATTGTCGCCCAGATACCCTGCCTCCTCCGCCTGGTGTATGGCAGCGTTGATGGCATGTACGGCCATGTCGTACTCGTCCCGGATGTAGAGGAAGCCTTCCTCCGCACTGATAGCCAGAGCACAGATAGCCATGCCTTCCAGCACACTGTGAGGGTCGCCTTCCAGGATAGATCGATCCATGAACGCGCCGGGGTCGCCCTCGTCGCCGTTGCAGACCACATATTTCGGGAATATGTCGTAGCCGGCAGCCGTGCGCCACTTGCGCCCGGTGGGAAAGCCTGCTCCGCCCCGTCCTCGCAGGCCGGATTGCTCTATCTCGGTGATAATCTCGTCCGGCGTCATGGAAAGGGCTTTTTTCAGCGAACGGTAGCCGCCCTTATCTAAATAGTCGGAAAGGGAATGAGGATCGATCTCGCCCACGTTTCGCAGGGCGATTTTTTGTTGCTTGCTGTAAAACGGGTGTGCTGTACGGGGGGTATGTGTTCTGCCTCCCGCATCCTTATACAGCAGTCTATCTACAGGCGTACCTGTAAGAAGTCCATTAGCGATATCTCGAGCGTCGGTATCCCTTACCTTGTAGTAGGCGATATCGTCCGGCTCGATACGCACCAACGGACCCGCCTCGCAAAAGCCGTGGCAGCCGGTACGCTTGATCGTACGCTCCACACTGCAATCTAGGCCTAGCGCTGCTACCTCCCGGGTAAGCGCGTCCGCAACAGCCAAAGCGCCGTTAGCCAGGCAACCGGTATCACAACAGACCAGAATTGTTTGTTTCATTGCCCCGCCGCCTCCTCTCGATAGGATTGCAGTACCCCCGGCAGGCGCTCCAGAGTCATTTTGCCGTAGAACGTATCGTCGATCAGGATCACCGGCGCGATGGCGCAAGAGCCGAGACAGTTGACAAGCTCCAGCGTAAACAACCCGTCCGCCGTGGTTTCGCCTGGGCGTATGCCTAGTTCTCGGGTAACGCCCTCCAACAGCATGCTGCCGCCGCGAATGTGGCAAGCGGTTCCGTCGCAGAGCTTGATGACGTGCTTACCCTTGGGTGTTAGGGTGAACGCCTTATAAAAAGTCGCTATGGAATAGAGCTGGGAAAACGGGCAAGCAAGATGCTTGGAAAGCGCCTCAAGACCCTCCCGGGGCAAAAAGTTAAATTGTCGTTGCATGTCCTGCATTGCGGAGAGCGCATAACGCGGGTCCTTTGGATAGCGGTCTACGACCGCCTGTATGTCTTCAAGTGGTATCAAGGCGTCCGCCTCCTTCTCAAAATAAAACGGTCACCCGCCGGCGATCATGGGGAATATGGACACGGTGTCCGCGTCCGAGAGTCGCGTATCGATCCCGTCCAAATGCGTAATATGACGTCCGTTGACCAGAATGATGGCGTCGTAGCTCAGCGACCCGTCCGGCAAAAAGAGCTTTTCTCGCATGGTCTTGCCGTATTTTTTACAAAGCAACTCAAGGAGCCCGCGAACCGTTTCCGGCGCGGGCACCTCGATGGACTTTGTCAGAGTAATATCCCTGTATGTGGCAAAAAAGCGAATCTGCATACTTTAGATGCCAAGCTCTTCGCATTTTTCCGGGGTCGGCGTGCCCTCGGCGTCCCAACCGCGTACGGAGTAGTATTCGCCCAGCATCTGATAGAGCTCCGCAACCTTGCCCTTGGCGGGGCCGCTAGGCAGCTTTTCTCGAAGCAGCCTAGGAGGCAGGGTATCCTTTTCCACGCCGGCGGCGATGTTGAATTGCTTCTCCAAGTTCCAGATGCGTTCTCCCTTGAGCAGGATTTCTTCGTCCGTTTCGTCCGTACCCACTGCCTCCCGGTATTCCGCTGCAATCTCCGGCAGGCCGATGCCGAAGGTGGTAAAAAGGCAGGTGCCCGTGGAGTCCACCAACGCAGTCAAGTCCTGGAAGAGTTTGAGCAAGCCGGCCTTACCCTCGGTAACCAGGGGATCGGTCTTGAGCGGAATGCCCAGTATCTCCGGGGAGGTCAGATAACCTCGTACATGGCATCCGCCCCGGTTGCTGGTAGCATACTCCAGCGCCATGCCCTGTATGGCGCGTCCGTCATAGGCGGGCATCTCCTGCTTCTTGACGCTCATGGACAGCTCCGGGTGGCCGTATTTCTCTGCCATGCGATAGGAACCCAATGCAAGAATCTTGCCGAAGCCCTCATTCTTGCCCACGGCCTCAGTCAGATCCACGACGGCTTTGGCGTCGCCGAAACGCAGCTTGAAGCCCACGTCCTCCTCGGGGAGTGCACCCATGTCGCTTAGCTCCATAGCGCAGGCGATAGTAGCGCCTAGAGTAATAGGATCCATGCCATACTCGTTGCACAGATGGTTCGCCCGTACGATAGCGGCTAGGTCGTTGACGCCGCAGTCCGCACCGAAGCTCCAGCCAGCCTCATACTCGGGTCCCTCTCCGAAGCTCTTGAACGGGCCGTCGGGGACGTTCGACACACGGCTGCAGGCGATGGTGCAGCCAAAGCAGCCCTTGTTCTTGACAAGATAGGTCTTGGCAAGCGTTTCTCCGCTGGTATCATCCGCTTTGTCAAACACGGCGCCGTCGCGCCAGTTGTGCAGCGGCAGCGCACCGGATTCATTGATGATGTTGATGAGAATCTGCGTGCCGAGTTGACCTAAGCCCGCGCCGGAGACCGGGTGTGCCTGCAGTTTTGCCCGGGCGTCCGTGATCGCGTCCATGAACGCCTTTGGTCGGGCCACGGTAACGGAGCCCGTGCCGCGCACGGCAACCGCTTTGAGTTTCTTAGAGCCCATGACGGCGCCAAGTCCGCCGCGACCGGCTGCCCGATGCTTTTCGTTTATCACGCCTGCGTACAGACAGAGGTTCTCGCCCGGAGGGCCGATGCAGGAGATTTTGAAATTGCCCAGCTGCTCCTGCAGTATGTCGTTGGTTTCGTACACGGTCTTGCCCCAGAGATCCGTTGCGTCACGCAGCTCGACGATGTCATCGTTGATATAGAGATATACCGGCGTTTCCGAGGCATTCTCGAATATGATGCCGTCATAGCCTGCAAACTTGAGCTCCGGGCCAAAGTGACCGCCTGAATTGGCCGCGCCGATGGTGCCGGTGAGGGGCGCCTTGGCGACCACTTCGAAACGGCCGGCACTGCCCGCAGCTGTTCCGGTAAGCGGACCTGTCATATAGATGAGCTTGTTGTCCGGCGAAAGGGGATCGACCTTGGGATCTACCTCGTCGCAGAAGTACTTGGTGCCCAATCCGCGCGCCCCTACATATTCGTGGGCGTTTTTCATGTTTAGCGGCTCTTTTTTGACGGTCTTCGCCGCTAAATCAACTCGTAAAAGTATTCCGGTCCAGGCACTCATGCAATACCCCCCTCTCCAAAAACTTCCTTAAAGCTCTCCGCAATCGCCTTCTTGCGGTCTGTGCTCTCTGCAGGATCTACAAAAGCAATCGCTCCGGTCGGGCAAAACTTGGCGCACTTGGGATCGCCGCCGCACAAATCACATTTGAACACACGACGGGTGATTGGCGAGAAGCTGATGTTTCCCAGTGGGCACGCGGAGACACACATCTTGCAGGTGATGCACTTTTCCGGGTCTATGACCACAGCGCCGTCGCTGTTCCGGCTGATGGCATTCACGGGGCAGACCTTCTCACAGCATGCTTCCTCGCACTGCAGGCACATCACGGGAATGCTCACCACAGCGGCTTCATAATCCATCACCGTGACTGCTGAGAGTCTGGGGTTAAACTGTTCCGTGTGCTCAAACGAGCACATGAGCTCGCATGTCCTGCAGGCCACGCATTTTTCGGGTTTGATCAATAGCTGTTTTCCCATGTTCTTTTTCCGCGCCGCTTAACGCTTGACTTTGGGCGACGCAGAATTTTCACCTCCTTTAAAATAATTTGATCTGGCAGGTTTGAAAGATGAAAAACCCACAGAAAGCTAACGCTCTCTGTGGGCTCCTTTGCGAACACGGCAGGCCGACCGGTTACCCGATCTACCCATTGGACGAGATTCTTACACAGGACGTGTAAGAGCTCATCGTCTCGGAACACACCTTACATAACCCTGTTAAATTGTATTTACAGCGTACCACGGATATTTCACAAAATGCAAGAGATTTTGCGCAGCTTAAGCCTGAAATTTGTTCATTTGGTCATAAAGCAATGTGATTTGACCACAGAATGATCAGTTATCAAAAGGCCGGCTCGATGACGACAGTGGAGATTGATTCTGCTGGAAGCTTCAGGTCGATGAGGTGGTCATTCATGCGCAAGCTTATATTCCTGGCGGAAGCGGTTCTGTTTTGGATCACAACAACGATGGAACCGTCAGGATTCTTAAAAGCGACTTGCTCGATCTCGTCCGTATAGATTGTTGTAGCAATTCTATAGGCTCCCGGTTTGATGTAACGGCTGAAGTGGCCAATATAGTAGAACGACAGTTTATAGGAAAGTGTCTCGTTTTTTGTGTCACAGATGATCGGCGCCTCGCAGTAGTTCCCTACGCAATTTGGGCCGCCCCGCTCATCCAGACAGATATTCCAATCGATAAACTGATCCATGCCGGCGGCAAGGTTGCCAATCATGTCATGCCCGTACATCTGAGCGTTCCTTAACTGATTCGTGTCGAAGCGACTGTACTCAATACAGCCTTCTGAAAAGATCAGATGGTGATCCGGAAAGTGCTCTTTCACGAGTCGCAAGGCGTCAAAATGATCACCGGTGTACCAATGGAAAGCGATTCCTTTGATCATATGTGCCGTTTCATCGGTAATCACGGCACAGGCGCGGTCAAATATTCTCTCCTTGTTATGATCCCAAATGTAAATCTCAATGTCCGCAAGACCGGCTTTGCAAAGTGCGGGATAAAGATAGAATTCAAGAAATTGTCTTTCTTCTTCCGGTGTGTATAGACAGCTATCCCACGTCTGAGTCGCATTAGGTTCATTCTGGATACTGAGGGCTGTAACATTGATTCCTCTCGCTCTGAACTCGGTAATATACCGGCAAAGATATCTTGCCCAATCCGCGTAGTAGACTTTCTTTAAGCGCCCGCCGCCTACCCTGCTTTCATTTGTTTTCATAAAAGCCGGAGGCGACCAAGGTGACAACATCACAGGCAGGGATTCTTCGGCCGCTTTATAGGCCTCTTTGATCCAATAAATGATTCTATCTTCAACGCGCTCCAGTGAGAATGAATCAAAATTAACATCTTCAGGATCATTCATAGCAACATAGGTATCAGTCGAAAAATCGCAACTGTCAATATGGGTGCGGATGAGACGATAACCTATTCCTTCAGATCCGAAATATGCGTCCATGACCTCACGGGACAGTTCCTCAGGCATTCTTTCAAGCGTGGCGGCAACGGCATCCGTTATGGCGCCGCCAAAACGCCTGATTTGCTGGTATTGAACACTGGGGTAAATATTTAACAAATGGAGCTCCTGCTGATTCTCATCCTTTTTAACAGACAAGGGAAACGTAAGTGATTTAGGACTTCCATCTACATAAGTTGTGACGTTTTGTTTAGCTGTCATTGATTTATCCGCCTTATTTTAAAATCATGCTGTTTACCGATTTAGGTTCTAAATCGAAACAGTACTGCTCATCCTCAAGTTCAAAAGCAATCGTAAAGACACGGGCAAACGGGTTGTAAAGTTGTAACACAATTGAGCCGTCCGGATTTCTGAAAATCAAGCTGTTGGCGGCAAATGGGTTCACGAGTCATTATAAAATTGATCGTGTAACTTGTATAGACTCAAGGTTTTCACTTCATTAAGATCAGAAGTCCTATGTTATTTACCTAAAGGAAATTTCATCTATGTATGCGTTGTTTATGGGGCGTATAGTTACCATTAGATTGCCCTGAATATGATATTCTCAAAATCAGTAAGGAGTGTGTTCTATGTTTTATCTTGGATGTCATTTATCAGCTACGAACGGATACCTCGCTATGGGTAAAGAGGCGCTCTCGATCGGAGCGAATACGTTCCAGTTTTTTACTCGCAATCCGCGGGGCGGAGCGGTGAAGGCGCTCGATCTCGACGATATGGCCGCTTATAACGCGTTCGCCGATGAGCATGGATTCGGCACAATTGTCGCACATGCGCCTTATACGCTTAACCTCTGTTCTGACAAGCCGCGTGTCCGCGAATTCGGTCGTGAAGTGATGCGTGACGATCTCGAACGCCTGCAAAATATAGATCGCGTCGTCTATAATTTCCATCCCGGAAGCCACGTCGGTCAGGGCGAGGACGCCGGGATTGAGATGATCATCGAGGCGCTTAACGATATCCTGACGGAGGATATCAAGACGCCGGTTCTGCTTGAAACGATGGCCGGTAAAGGCAGCGAAATCGGGTATAGGTTCGAGCATCTCAAGCGCATCATAGATGGCGTTCATTTGAAGTCAAAGATGGGCGTCTGCATGGATAGCTGTCATATCAGTGACGCCGGCTACGATGTGATCGGCAATTTTGATGCCGTGTTGGATGAATTTGATCGCGTTGTAGGACTTGAGCGGTTGTATGCCTTTCACTTGAACGACAGCAAAAATGATCCTGCAAGCCGCAAGGATCGCCATGAAAAAATCGGCGAAGGCACACTCGGCCTTGATACTATCGTCAATATTATTAATAATCCGCGGATTGCGCATCTCCCCTTTGCGCTCGAAACGCCTAACGACCTTGAGGGCTATGCAAGAGAGATTGTGCTTTTGCGTGACCGCAGGGAGCTCTAATCTACAATAGCTGCGCTTTCAGATTATCTGCGCTTAAACAGTGACAAATAAACCTGTCTAAAATATCATTTCGTTTTTTTACATAAATGTTTTGAACGTTATCTTATGATCGACCGATCGTGATTATATAAATGTAAAAAACAGGAAGATGCCTGATATTAGTGCATTTCAGACAAAAGCCCAACACTTTACATGAATTTTACAAAACGTACCATGAGGACTTTACATAACATTCGTATGCTTTATATGGATGTCGCGAGGCATCTGAACTAATAAAAATGATGTCAAATGCCAAAAGACATGATCGAGACAAGCAAAGACAGTGTCAGATGGCCAACGGGCTCATTTAAAAAAAGTTGTTTACAAAAATAACAAATGAAATGGACAGACCACAGAAGATTATTTCAATACTTTTAATATTGTGGTCGGAGAAAGGAATGAAAAGATGAAAAAAAGGACAGTTCTACTCGTAGTGCTTCTTGCCGTAGCGCTTCTGATCGTAGGTTGTGGCCCTAAGAAGGGCGGAAGCGTCTCGACAGACGGATCCACATCAATGGAAAAAGTCATCGGTGCACTCGGAGAAGCTTTCATGAAAGACAATGAAGGCACCACATTCACCTATAACCCGACGGGTTCCGGTTCAGGCATCGAAGCAGTTAAAGCCGGCCGTTGTGACATCGGGCTTGCCAGCAGAGCTCTGAAAGAAGAAGAGAAGGCGGACGGGCTTGTTGAGACAACACTCGCACTTGACGGTATCGCGATGATCGTCAGCCCGGAGAATCCGGTCGGTGACCTCACCCTCGAGCAGATCGCCGACATCTACACCGGCGCAATCACCAACTGGAAAGACGTTGGAGGCAATGATGCGGAAATCGTTGTAATCGGCCGCGAAGCCGGCAGCGGTACGCGCGACGGCTTTGAGTCTGTGACCAAAACGAAAGACAAGTGCGCCTATCGTCAGGAACTCAC
>MTKW01010505.1_pt1 | contig 12418 bp, 10 predicted proteins | sample 1042761 | NCBI WGS metagenome assembly MTKW01 (sample SAMN06205366, study PRJNA360243) | anaerobic digester metagenome | biome: Wastewater treatment plant; feature: Anaerobic digester sludge; material: sludge; isolation source: anaerobic digester fed with sludge from wastewater treatment plant ...
GCCCCGGTTGTGACTCTCCGTACCTCTATTGTCTTTATAACGTTATAATCTTTACTTCGCCAAAGGGACATGTTCTCCTGCTTTCATCACTGGAAACTTAAGAATCTGCCACCTGAATCCCTGCAACCTCTTTGAAGAAACAGTAAGAGACACAAGGCAGTACATCAAACGGCTCAAGTAACTACCTGAATTTGGGCGGGAACTCCAGATAATACTTGAACCTGTCACCACGGACAACAGCCTTATAAAACTCTGCAGGTTTGCCCTCATTGGTAAAGGTAACCCTTCGCCACAACATGGCAGGGGCACCCTCGTGAGAATCAAGGAGCCTTGCCTCGAGTAAATTCAATATTGTAGGCTCTATGGTCATTTTGGTTCTGGAGAGCTGAAGGGAATACTCAGATTGGAGAATTTCATATATCAGTTTCGTCTTCCAATCAAGAAACTTCCTCTCAAGATCCGGACAAAGATCCTCTGAAACGTAAGAAAGCTCATAAATGTAGGGTTGCTCATCAACAATTTTGAGCCGTTCAATCCTGACCACCGGTGTTCCCGCCTCAATATCAAGGGCTTTAGCAACCTCAGAATCGGCTTTCTCAGTTTTGACAGAAAGAACCTTATGCCAGCTTCTTCCCGGGTGCATCAACACAGGTTGAGCTAATGCAACAACCTTGGATATGTCTTCCTCCAATTTCGGAGCCGCCACAAATGTTCCCTTACCCTGCTTGCGCACTATAATGCCTTCATTTGAGAGTTCAAGAAGAGCTCTTTTAACAGTAATCCTGCTAACACCATAATACTCAGCCAATTCAGGCTCAGGAGGCAACATATCACCTACCTCAAATTCGCCGGATTCAATGCGCCCCAGGATGTGATTCTGGATTTTGTGGTATAAAGGGCTCTTGTCATCTTCATCAAAGTAAGGTATGTTCTTCAAACCCACTCCTCCCATACTTCACACAATAAAACCTACTTATCTAGATATTTGCCTGACAGGTTTCATCGCAAAACGAACTTTTTCCTTCTTCTGCCGCTAACAGGCAGGACTATTCCCTAACCATTGTTATTGTAGTACTGATTTCCACCGGCTGCATATAACATAACATGGAACAGGTTTGGCCCAATTCGTTAAGGTTCAAGAAAGTCAGCCTTACCATACCGGTAAACCCGGACCCGGCAAAACACCCAGACGGCACAGATTCCAAGCGAAATAACTCGCACAGGTCCTCGGGTAAAAGAGGGAAAACAGAGAAGCTCATAGAAACTTATGGCATTATAACGTTATATTCTATTGCGCAATAATTGCCCGATTTACTGCCGGCTATTGCCCGCTATCACCTGGTAAGGCCTGGGGGCCGCCTGGCTAGCGCCTGGTAGGTCTGCAGGCAGGCGACCTGGCTAACACCCGGTAGGTCCTGTTATTACCCGGTAAGGAGTGACATAAACAATTGACGCAGCCGGTAAAAGTGCAGAAACTAGGGGCTCTGAATACGCGCAGGAGCCATTAGCGGTTTATTTGCAAAGGGGGATAAAATAATGGATATCATCAAGAAAAACGTGCTAAAAGCAGTAGACTTTTCGGCCCGCCGGTGGATTGAGCTATCTGACAAGATCCACCGCAATCCCGAAACCGCTTTTAACGAGGTTAAAGCCTGCAAATGGTTAAGTGATGCCGCCCGGGAACTCGGATTTCATGTTGAAGTGGGCGTTGCAGGCATTCCTACTGCGTTCTTTGCGACCTATGACAGCAAAAAGCCAGGCCCCTCAATTGGCATAGTTGTCGAATACGATGCCCTTGAAGGTCTAGGACACGCTTGTGCCCACAACACGAAATGTCCTGCTGCCTTATGCGGCGCGGAGGCTTTTATCAAGACTTGCCCGGATTTCAGGGGAAAAATTGTGATCTTGGGTTGCCCGGCGGAAGAAAGCGGTGGCGGGAAGGTCTTGATGGTAGAACGCGGGGCCATACATGGCCTGAATCTGGATGTGTGCTTTGAAATAGGAGTTGCTCCTGAATGGGGCGTAGGAACAAGGCGATTTTCCAGGCAGGGGCTCACTCTGACAGCCAGGGGAAAATCGGCCCATTCCGGAATGAAGCATCACGAGAGCATCAACGCCCTGGATTCTCTCATGTTTGTTATGGAAACCCTGAGGTATTTGAGTAAAACCTTAGGCGAGGGAGGCATAATCACTTCGGTAGTAACCAACGGAGGCATTACTGCTTCAGTTATTCCGGACTTCGCCCAAATCGAAGTGGAAATACAAGGGGTAACCCGTAACACAATGGAAAAATATGTGGACCTTGTCGAGCGGCTTGCGGACGTTTCCGCCGAGGCATCAGGAGCCGAGATAGCAGTAAAAAAGAGCGTAGTTTACGCAAACACCATCAAGACACGTTGTCTGGCTGATATGGTTATGGGCAACCTTAAAGATTTTGGGGTGGATGCTGAGTGGTTGTTTGACAGTTATCCCATAGGCTGCACAGATTCAGGGAACATAAGTCACATTGTCCCCCTTGAAACCTACGAAGTTGCCATAGGCAGCGGCATTCTTCCCCACACAATAGAATACAGGGAGGCTGCAGGGAGCAAACCCGGACACAATGTTGTTGTTAATGGCGCCAAAGTCCTTGGTATGTGCCTGGTTGACCTCCTGGTGCATGATAGTGATGACTTCTTGAAAAAGCTGAGGGCTGAGTTCAAAACCGCCAGAGAATCCCAGGCAAAAAGCATTTAATATTCCCACAATCAGAGCAGGCAAGCCCGGCATAGACTTTCCCACGCCTGTGCTTGCCTGCAAAAATGACGTTCTTTACTCACTACATAGTGATGTGCTTAGGTACTTCTCGCCTCCGTCAGCGATTACCGTAACTACAGTATAGCCGGGCCCCAGCTCCCTGGCTATTTTCAAAGCACCGCATACGTTTGTACCGCTTGAAACTCCACAGAAAATGCCTTCTTCCCTGGCAAGACGCCGGGCACAATCTATGGCTTCTTCGTCTTCAATCAAGATTGCCTTATCAATTAATGAGCCATCAAGGATTCCGGGGTACAAGCCATCGCCTATTCCTTCCTGAACGTGTATACCCGGTTCGCTCTCGTGGAACAAAGATGCGCAGGCAGGCTCAACAGCAATTATCTTTACGCTGGGGACCATCTTCTTAAGCTCCCTGCCTGTCCCCGTTATGGTGCCGCCTGTACCTATTCCTGAAACAAAGGCATCAACCTTACCGCCTGTTTGCTCAAGAATCTCCTTGGCAGTTGTCGTGGTATGAGCCATAGAGTTGGCCTCATTATCAAACTGCCTGGACAGGAAAGCCCTGGGGTTTGACGCTGCAAACTTCTCTGCCATACTTTTGGCTGTCTCAAAAGTCTCCTTCATATCTTTTCCCGAAGGAGTCAATACCACCTCAGCACCATATGCCCTGAGTATCTTTTGCCGTTCAATACTCATTGTTTCTGGCATAAACACAACTACTTTGTATCCCTTGACCGCGCCTATGAAAGCCAGGGAAATTCCCTGGTTGCCGCTGCTGCATTCCACTATGATTGAGTCTGGCCCCAGCAAACCCTTTTGCTCCGCATCATTGATGATACCCAGAGCAGACCTGGCCTTTACGCTTCCACCTGGATTAAGGGATTCAACCTTCACAAGCACTTGAGCGCTGCCGGCATCGGGTAACCGGTTCAACCTCACCAGGGGAGTGTTGCCTACTGCCTCCAGTAAATTATTGAGAATCTTCATCTAGTTCTTTACCTCCGATCACTCTTGTACTACCATCACTGTCCATACATAAAAAGGGAATCCAGTATTATGCCTGTCTTCCGGCCAAAACCTTCAGCCTCTCAACCGAGTAAACTCAGACTCTGCACACACTCATCTGAATCATGTCAAATTGGCGGCATCAGATTATTCAACAGATTCTTCCTAACACACGGTTAATCCTTCTGCCCACATACGGTTAAGATTGAAAAGGCGGCTTGGCCGTTGCCAAACCCTGTCTTTATTTGTCGTAAATTGCCTGAGCCAGTTTAAGAATCTTGCGCAACTCGTTCCCCAGGGCAGGAATCAGGCCAAACCCGAAAACCATCAACCAATCCCTGATGGAAATGTTGACTGTAGAAAACACGAGGTTCAAACCGGGGATTTGTACTACAGCCAGGATGAGCAAAAATGAAATCAGTGTTCCGGCTATCATTGCCCGGTTGCTGAAAACTCCGATTTTGCTTACAGGTTTGGTTTCTGACCTTGCTGTATGGGCTCTAAACACTTCAGCCATTGCCAGAGTCGCAAATGCCACAGTACGGGCATGGAGAGGATCACCTTTGGTTTTCAGTCCGTAAGTAAAGATTCCTATTGTCGATCCGCCAATCAAAGCCGCCTGGAGAAGCACAGTAATCCACCTTTCCCGGGTTAGGAGAAGCTCATTAGGGGGCCTGGGGGGGGTTCTCATAGCATCAACATCCCCGGGTTCAAATCCCAGGGCCAGAGCAGGGAAACTGTCTGTCACGAGATTAAGCCACAAGATGTGGGCCGGGCGGAGAATAACCGGAAGACGCAATAGCATAGCAAAACTTATGGCCACAATTTCGCCCATATTGCATGAAAGAAGGTACACCACGAACTTTGCGATGTTTGAGTAAATCGTCCGTCCCTCTTCAACTGCTCCTACTATGGTTGCAAAGTTGTCATCTGCCAAAACCATATCCGAGGCCTCTTTAGCCACTTCAGTCCCTATCAATCCCATTGAAATTCCGATATCTGCCCGCTTTAAAGCCGGAGCATCATTGACTCCGTCCCCTGTCATGGCAACGACTTCTCCCCGCTTTTTGAAAGCATCTACAATCTTAACCTTGTGCTCCGGAGATACTCTGCCGTATACTCTTACCTCATCAAGCATTTTCACCAAATCTCCGGGGCCAATTTTCGCCAGGTCCGGACCTGACATGCATCTGGTATCATGGGTTGCTATTCCCACCATCCTGGCAACAGACAACGCGGTAACCGGATTGTCTCCTGTTATCAAAATGGGTGTTATTCCTGCTTCTTTCGCTTTGGCCACAGATTCTTTTGCTTCAGGCCTGGGAGGATCCATCATTCCCAGCAAACCTGTTAGGGTAAGTTCAGACTCAAGTTCAGGCTCTAGCCCGGACTCCCGATCAGGAAGGCCGTTTATAATCTTGCAGGCAACAGCAATGACTCTAATGCCCTGAACAGCCATGAAAGAGTTTGCCTCTCTGAAGCGGTTCATCACCTGCCCGGCAACAGGCTTTCGGAATTTGGCTAATCCGGTTATGAGATCCATAACATTACCTGTACCAGTATCAAGTGAAGTTGCCTTTCGGCCATGATAAGACTTTGGAATATCTTCAAAAACAAACCGGCATTTCGGCATCAAGACTTCAGGAGCTCCTTTCACCAGGACCAGGAACTTGCCTTGCGGGATACGGTGCACAGTAGTCATTCGCTTTCTATCTGAATCAAAAGGAATCTCAGAAACCCTTGGGAACAAGTGCTCCAACCCGGCCTTATGCAACCTGGCATTTTCTGCGGCTTCAACAAGGGCAATTTCCGTAGGATCCCCGGCAAAACCCATGCCATTTTCATCTTCCCCTGTGGCCACTGCATCATTAGCCAGTGCCGCCCCTGCCAGGGAAATCACCACGGGAAGGGCACATGCCCCTGAACATGCACCTGCTGTATCAGGGTCCTGCCAGACAGTCTTACAGGAACTCAGATTATCCAATACCAGGGTTTTTACAGGAAAGCCTTCTTCGTAACTCAATGAAAAAGCGCCATGATCAGGTTCGCCCTCCTGGCCCTCATGAGAAAAGCCCTCAGGAACAAGACCGCTATGGAGGACATTGGAAAACTTAAAGCCGTCTATTGAAAACATCTGGTTGGCCGCAAAGGCCGAAACCACTGTCATCTTGTTCTGCGTAATAGTCCCTGTCTTATCGGTGCATATAACAGTAGTGGAGCCAAGGGTCTCGACAGCAGGAAGCCTGCGGATTATGCCATTTCGGGAGGCCATTTTCTTGACTCCCATAGCAAGTACTATGGTCACTACTGCCGGAAGCCCTTCAGGGATAGCGGCAACTGCAAGGCTTACAGCGATCATAAACATTCCTAAAACAGGCTCGTTTTTGGCCACTCCCAAAACGAAGATTCCTGCACATATTATGACCACAGATATGCCGAGAGTCTGGCCCAGCCTGGCAAGCTTCTTCTGAAGAGGAGTCTTTTCCCGGGCTATCCCGTGAATTGCGCCGGCAATTCTACCCATCTCAGTATTCATGCCAGTAGCAACTGCAATTCCACGCCCCCTTCCCGCGGTTACAACTGTGCCTGAGTATGCAATATTCGTCCTTTCAGCAAGCACAGTTCCAACAGGTAAGTCTACGTCTGCATTTTTGCCCACAGGAAGGGATTCGCCTGTAAGGGATGATTCATTACACTCAAGACTGTGGGTTTCAATGAGCCTGATGTCAGCAGGAACTTTGTCCCCTGCATCCAGCAACACAATGTCCCCGGGAACAATTTCCCTGGAAGGTATTACCGATACCTGGCCTTTTCGCACAACTTTTGCTGCAGGAGCCGAGAGTTTTTCAAGGGATTTTAGGGCCTCTTCTGCCTTACCTTCCTGTATAAGGCCTATAACACTATTGAGCAGTACTATTGCACCTATTACAATAGCATCGATTGCCTCACCCAGAAACGCAGATATCACTGCCGCTGCTATTAATATGAGAATCAGGAAATCAGAAAACTGAGCTATCAATCGTTTGAACGGGCCAGGTTTTGGGTCCTCTTTGAGGACATTGAATCCGAAAGCCTCTTGCCGTAACGTAACTTCATCAGTTGGAAGGCCTTGATGATAATCGGTTCTCAGTTTCAATGCAATGTCCTTCCAGGGTACCGAGTGGCAGGCAGGAAGCACCAACCGGCCTGCACCTGAGTGTTTTGTACCAACACCTGGCTTCATCACCGGAAAGACTTTCTTCATTAAACAAGGTCCCCTTAACCTAATTAATCCTTCTCCCGAACCTGTTCAAGACCATATCTAAGCAAACGCCAGTGTCCTGACCTTGGCCGTCACATCCTGGCACGGCGCCTTCGGCCGGGATAGTCAAGACAGCCCTGGCCCTCACGAATGGGGCTTCGCTCATGCAAGGGGTTTGACTATGTATATTACAGGGAGTTCAACCCCTCCCATATTTACCGATGTAACAGTCTCCTCAGTAAATCCCATCTTACCGTAGAAACTCCTTGCTTTCGGGTTATCCCTTTCAACAGTGGCAACAACAACTCTTGGACGCAGGGATACGTCTCCCCTTTTCTCGAAACGGCCAATGCTTTCAGCTATAGCCTCCTCCAGCAACCGGCGCCCGATACCCGATCTTTGTAATTCCGGTGATACATACAATCTGTGAAGATACAAAACTTCATTTTGTGTACCCATATCAACATAACCGGCTATAAGGCCGGATACTTCAGCCAGGAGAAATACGTTTTCCCTAATAGATCTGACCAAAGATTCCCTGGAGTAAGACTGGTTCAAAACTCTGGTTTGGTCTTTCTTTGGAAGCACACCTGCATATGTGTGAGCCCAGATCAATCTTGCAAGATTTTGGACAGTATTGATATCATCACATGTGGCCAGGCGAATTGATACATCCTGCCTCAACAAGATCCCCTCCCCACAAGCAATTTCAATATCCGATTGCCATCCCTTCCAGGCGCCTGTCTGAACCGCCCAACAAGAGCCCGGAATCCGGATCCAGCATTATTATCTGAGCTCCGCCCCCTCCTGCCCAGGGCTCCAAACTCCGGACAGAATGGCCAAGTTTCCCAAGGGCAAGACGAGTCTTTGGCGAAAATCTGGATTCCATACGAACTTCCATGGGCTTATCCAGATTAAGAACGTCAGTTCCCGGAAACGATAACCATCTGGGAAAGTCACAGGCTGCCTGAGGCCCAAATCCATGGTCCAGCATCAAATTAAGCATTTGCATATTCCACTGGGGCTGGCCGTCCCCGCCGGGAGTACCTCCGACAATATACAGTTGCCTTTCAAGTATTGAGCCATGTAATGTGTTGCTACCGTTTCTGAATACCATATAGCAGTTCAAGGTATGCATGGGCTTTTTTCCCGGTGCCACACAGTTGGGATGCCCCTCTTCAAGCACAAAAGACCTTCCTGCCCTGTTATTCAGAATAACTCCCGTTCCAGGCACTACAAGGCCGGAGCCAAATGAGAAGGCGTTACTGTGTATGAATGAACACGCATTTCCCTGACCGTCCACCACGGCAAAAAACGTTGTATCACCCTGGATATCCGTATCAAGCCCCCGGGTTCCCAACTCCTCGTTAGATAATGCCTTGAGAGGGTTGATAAGTGTACTAAGTACCTGGGTGTGTTCAGCCGAAATAAACCCGGAAACATCAAATCCTGAATATGCAGGATCCCCTGCATAAAGGTTTCTGTCTCTGAATGCCAATTTCTTGGCTTCGATCATAAGATGAATACCTTCAGGATCCCCTGGTTCCAAAGCCGGCATATCAAAATTTTCAAGGATCTTCATTTGCTCAAGGGTTAAAAAACCCTGGGATACAGGCCCTGTTTGATAGATTGTGCAGCCACGGTAATCAACATGTATTGGGGTGTAGAATTTAGGAGGCCGCTCGTAAAATCGCCTAAACTCGTTTCCTGTGAAAGTGCTCTTGCCCTTTGCCCAAGACCCGGATGAAGAGCTTGAGCCAGTATGGCTATCCTGGCATCCTCTAACGGTGCCGGCAGCAATTGCATCGTTTAACCTGTAAAACTGCCTGGCAAATGGCCCAGTGTAAAAATACTCTGTTCCCCCTTCTGAGAACCCACGCAAAGTTCCGGCAAGGTCATGCTGATAAAACATGTCGCCTATTTTGGGCCCTTTGCCCCCTTCAAGAAACACTTTTCCTGACTCTGGATATTTCTCAAGTTTGTATCTTTCGTTGAAAACAGCCCGTGAGAAACTTGGGGTTACAGGAAATCCGTTTTCAGCTAGTCTTACGGCAGGTTCAAATGCCTGCTTCAAATCAAAACTCCCGAATTCTTTTAAGCCAATCTCGTAACCCATGGGCGCGCCAGGAACTGCAACAGACAATATGCCATCCTGGGGCATCATTCGAGGTGTATTCCTCGTGCCTGAATTGTTCATACCCAAGAAAAATCCGTGGGTCGCAAGGTCGCCGGTAAAACCGCTAGAGTTCAAGGCACTGATTCTTTGGTTTTTTGCATCATAGTAGATAAAAAATGCGTCTCCGCCAAGGCCGCACATATGGGGAAGAACCACCGATGTGACTCCTGCCATAACTATACAGGCGTCCATGGCGTTTCCACCTTCCTGTAATGCATTCAAGCCGGCAAGGGCAGCAAGAGGGTGAGCTGCTGCCACCATTCCGGACTTGCCGAATCTCGCCTGATAGTACCTGTCCCATAGGGTCACGGGAATCCTCCTCTGCATTTCATTCGTTTGCAACCTAAGACCACTTAACATCAGCTGTCTGAAGACTTAAGGTTGCTTGACATTAGCTTCGTTTTTCGATTGCTGTCTGCAAGTTGCTATTTATAAGCTTATAGATTCCTTCCATATTTCACAACATAAACTCGGGTCCATTGAAATCCGGCCGCAAAGAACAAGTCACCATGATGTGAATACGAGGTGGATAAAATGAAAGAAAAACAGTCCCGTGGGTATATCCCTTTAGCATTTTTCCTTCTGATCTCAGCCATAACCGCCCTCGCCTATATTGCCGGCCCAATCAGGCAGGTGCGGCCCAAACCGCCTCCGCCCCTTGCAGGAGGTGTTGAACAAGATAACAGGTTCTTGGGAGAAGCAGACCTTGAGCGCCTGTACCCGGAAATAGTGTTGAGACAAAGAAAAGGCATGGAAAAAGTAGTTGCCCTTACTTTTGATGATGGCCCCGATAACACCTATACACCTGCAGTTCTTGATGTTTTAAAATCCAGGCAAGTCCGGGCAACTTTCTTCCTTATTGGAAACCGGATAGAGGAATACCCTGAAACTACAAAAAGAATTATCAATGAAGGGCACCTCATAGGAAACCATACATACGCTCACCCTAATACAGGCAAACCAATGGGCGCACAGCTTCGAACCGAAATTGAGAAGATGGAAGCAACCTTGAAGCCTTACAATACAGCTCCGTCTTATCTTTTCCGGCCGCCCTACGGAGCCCTTACGGCACCTGCAGCCCTTGAAGTAGCTGAATTTGGGTACCGGCTGGCCCTTTGGTCAATAGACTCCCTGGATTGGAGAGGGCTTTCTAAAGAAGAGGTAGTTAACAACATAATGCACCAATTGGAGCCAGGCCGAGTCATTCTCCAGCATTCAGCCGGAGGGCCCGGAGAGGACCTGTCTGGCTCGGTCCTGGCTTTGTCTGAAGTGATCGATACTCTGAAAGAGCAAGGGTACTCTTTCATGACTATGGACGAAATGTTTCCTGCTTCGTGCAAAACAAAGTAATGTAAAAACCTTCATGGCTTCTCAACCGGACTTAGCCAAGAACCTGAGAACTGAAGGGCAGCCGGCAACTCTAAAAGCTGCCAGCAACTCTCAAGGAACTTATGGTGATTACCGCAATACCCGGCCGGCCCTCCCTGAACCAATCCTGCCCTGGCTTACAGCAATTTTTCCGTTAACAAGCACGTAGTCTATGCCTATGGGATAGCTTATGGGGTTTTCATAGTCTCCGGTGTCAATAATTGTATCCGGGTCAAAAACCACAATATCCGCCTTGAATCCAGGCTTTATATAACCTCTGTCTTTAATCCCCAAAACACCGGCAGGTTTACCGGTCATCTTGTAAATGGCAGTCTCAAGGCTTAATTCTTGCTTTCCCCTCACATACCTGCCTAGAATCCTCGGGCAAGTACCATATAATCTGGGATGAGGTTTATCCCCCATAATGCCGTCAGTGCACACATTGTGAAACGGATGTTTCATTATTCTAATGATGTCTTCTTCCCTGCCATAAAAGCGCACTGAACCCACAGTATTCTCTTCCTCAACTAACAAGTCAAATGCGGCATCCAAAGGATGTTTGCCTGTCATATCGCCAAGTTCAGTCAGGCTCTTGCCTATGGCACCCTGGTTTCGGCCTGTCTTAACAAAAGTGATAAATATGTTGTCCAAACCTGATGCTCTAACATGGTTGTCCCACCCGGGGATTCCATCAAGGATATCTTTCTTCATCTTGTCCCGTAATTTTGGGTCCTTGAGCCTTTCCAGGAGCTGTTCGGAACCGCCTTCATGGGCCCACGGAGGAAGGATAACCGCCAGCATAGTACTGCCCGCTGTATAAGGATACTGATCAAAAGAAACATCCAGGCCCATCTCGCCTGATCTATCCAACTTGTCTATGACTGCGTCCACTTTGTGCCAGTTCCGGCTCCCGGCAACCTTCAGGTGGGAAAAATGAACATGGCACCCTGACTCTCTTGCTATCGTCAGCACCTCTTCTACAGACTCCAGTATCTTGTCTGATTCGTTTCGCTGGTGAAGGACCATGGGTACTCCATTGGCCTTAAGTACGTGCCCGAAATTGACAAACTCACCGGTATCTGCGTAGCAGCACGGAGGGTAAATAATGCCTGTTGACATACCGCGGGCACCCTCGGCAAGACATTTGTCCAGTAGATTTTCCATTTGTCTCATTTCATCGTCTGCAGGTGCTCTGTTATCCAGCCCCATTACGCAAAGCCTTATGTTGCCGTGGGGTGCAAGAAAGACTATGTTGGGCCCAAGATCCATGGAGTCTATTCGATCAAGATATTCTTTGACCGTTCGCCAGTCCCAATCAATAGGGTAATCACCCTCTAAACCTGCCATGGATTTCTTCCATGCAGGAATATACTCTTGTTTTACCGGCGCCAAAGACATGCCATCCTGGCCTATAACCTCGGTAGTTATACCCTGCATAATCTTCGGAGCAATAGCAGGTTCGGCCAAAACGAGCAAGTCAGAATGACTGTGAGTATCTATAAAACCAGGTGACAGTACTTTGCCGGTACCATCAATAACGGATTTACATGATACATCACCTAGGGGGCCCACTGCCTCAATGGAATCTCCAACAATTCCCACGTCCGCTTTTCTGCCTGGTTCGCCGGTTCCATCAACAACAAGACAACCTTTGATGACTAAATCAAAATCAGGCACATGCAATTCCTCCCTTTTACCAGACAATTTGAGTTCATAGCCAAATACCTTATACCTTGCCCCATTGAAGTTATCTTTAAGAGCTACTTCGTCAGGCTCACAGGATCTTCCTGCTACAGGCATGGGCGGGTAAAGCAAACTGAAACGGCGGGACGGTCCTAACGTTTCGCAGACACAGATGAAACGTTAGGACA
>MTKW01005349.1_pt2 | contig 12410 bp, 11 predicted proteins | sample 1042761 | NCBI WGS metagenome assembly MTKW01 (sample SAMN06205366, study PRJNA360243) | anaerobic digester metagenome | biome: Wastewater treatment plant; feature: Anaerobic digester sludge; material: sludge; isolation source: anaerobic digester fed with sludge from wastewater treatment plant ...
ATATTCCAGTAAATATCAATATTAGTGCAATTGTGCTTCAAATAACGTGATAAGTCGGTTTTTCTCGCCTCGATCATTCAGAACAGTGTGAAGAAGGGACGATTTAGAGAGTTCTAAGCATTGCTGTGACGGAATAGAATAAGCCAGTATCCTTTTATGAGGGGACTGGTTTTGTGGCTCTGTGGCGATATCGAAAACGGCGGGTATGGCGGAAAAGAATCCTGATAGGTTCAGTTCTTCTCTTTGTGGCAATTATTATAGTTCGGCTAGTTAGCCCGGGGGAATCAAATATCGAAATTAGAGAAGACACTAATAAGATTAACCTGTATGATCACCTAACTGGGCAGGTAATTGAGCTGGGGTTGGAGGAATATGTAGCGGGTGTAGTGGCAGCAGAAATGCCGGCCTCTTTTCATATAGAGGCTTTAAAAGCCCAAGCTGTGGCGGCACGCACTTATGCGGTAAAAAGGCTGCAGGTATCTGATCCTAGAGTTAAGGCCCTCAGCCCTTTAGCCGATATAAGCTCAGATCACCAAATCAATCAGGCCTGGATTAGCGATGAAGAGATGCGCACCCGCTGGGGCAAGTGGAATTATGCTGAGAATAAAAAGAAAATCGTGCGAGCAGTAGAAGAAACTTGGGGCGAGGTGTCCATTTATGAAGGGCAACTGATCGACCCATCTTACCATGCCTCCTGTGGAGGTCTCGGTACTGAGAATTCCGGTGATGTCTGGAAACACCAAGTTCCCTATTTACAACACGCTAAATGTGGCAACCATCCTGAAGGTAATCATGAAGCCGTTGTAGCCATGAAAATCGATACCCTTGCTAAAAAGCTGGGCGTAGAGACCAAGGAAGTTCCAGCCAGTAAAATATTTGGTTATACTAAGGCCTTACAAGTTACCGAAAAAACCTCTGTTGGCCGTATAAAATCTCTTACTTTTGGCGGACGAAATTTTACAGGTTCGGAACTTCGCAGTAAATTAGATTTAAAATCGACCATGATTACATGGAAAATTGAAAATGATGTTGTTAAATTTGAAACCCTTGGTTATGGTCATGCCGTTGGTATGTGCCAGCATGGAGCAAACGCAATGGCTCAAGAAGGCAAGGATTATCGACAGATTCTCAGCCATTATTATCAGGGTACTACAATCGGAAAGCTGAAGTAGCACTATAACCGGCAAAAAAAGGGCATACTATTCTCGAGGTGAGTAGTATGCAACTAAGAAAAACTAGACGGGACCGGCGTGAAGCTCTCCGAGAAAAACAACTACGGTCCTTAAAAAATCTAGGAATCTATTTAGCTGTAGTATTGTTAATCTTTGCAATCCTTATACCATTAATAGGGCAAAGATTACAGCAGCTACGCAGTAATGAAGCACAGCGAGTGTTAACCACGGCAGAGGAAAATACTGCCCCGGAAGGGATGCTGGGGGAAACCTTGCAGGGAGGAGCTGTACAAGCAGAAGTTACTCCAGTCGAAGACCTAAGCCCTCAGAAAGCTGTCCTCGATCAGAAGGAAAAAATTTCTGCAGAGCCGACGAGTAGTCTTAGCACTATTGATAGCATAAATGAAGCCGTCTTAAAATCTGAAAAGGCTAATAACGCCAATAATCCCGATAGTGTCATTAACAATGACAAAATTGAAAAAACTTCTTCAAGTGAACAAGCGTCTGAACCAATCGCAAAGCCTAGGTCTTCACAGCAGCCTGCTGCGGACTTAAGCCAGATAATTCGGCCCCTTGATGGAGAGTTAATTAAGGTGTTTGGTTTGGCCTATTCTGCTACCCATGGGGATTATCGTTTTCATGATGGCATTGATATAAAAGCCTCTATCGGTAGTATAGTAAAAGCTGCTCTGCCTGGAAAGGTAATAAAAAGCGAAACTACAAAAGACCAAGCAACCGTCGTTATATTGGATCATGGCGATGGCTGGCTCAGCAGCTATGCCCATTTGGGGAAGAGCTCAGTAAGAGTGGGACAGACTCTTAAAGCCGGACAGACTATCGGAACAGTAGGAGAACCGGGATTGTCAGAAGTCTCTGATGAGCCCCATTTACACTTTACCCTCACTCAAGACGGCAAGGCTGTAGACCCACTAGAATATTTGCCAAATAAGTAGTTTGCAAATTATTTAATAAGACGATCAAGGTTTCCTAAACCCTTAGCCAAGAGGGATAAAACCAAAAACCATGCTCAGAGTGTGATCAAGCTCATCAATCCCCTTAACAAGCGTGGGCTGGCCAGCTTAAAGAAAAAGCTTCAGAAAGTGAATGTCTTGCATTTTTTTATATTCCCCTCATATACATTTAGAGAAATACGGATTGTGGAGGGGAAGCCTGATGCAAGAATATATAAGAAAAAGGGTTCTAGAGGTATGTCATTATATGTTGGACACTACGGCCACAGTGCGCCAGACAGCTACCGTCTTTGGGGTTAGTAAGAGTACCATCCATAAGGACATGACCGAAAGGCTACCGATTATTAACAAACAATTGGCAGCTCAAGTCAAATATGTCTTAGAACAGAACAAAGCTGAGCGCCATCTACGGGGTGGAGAGGCTACCAGAAGAAAGTATAAGGAAGCTCAAGAAAATTAATGAAAAAATTTATGGAAAATTTCAGTAAATAAGAAGGAAAACCTAATTTATATGTAGAAAATAGTGCCACAAGTACTAGTTCGTCCAAACAACTAGCTTGCCAACGTGCGTTAGAGAATTTCTGCAGTTCTCTAGTTGGTAGGCTTAGATAGCTTTAAATAGAGGAGGATGTGGCCTCATGGTGAGATTAGGTGAGGACATTGGTATTGACTTGGGGACTGCCAGTGTCCTGGTTTATGTTAAGGGTAAGGGGATCGTACTTAATGAGCCTTCAGTGGTTGCTATTGACAAGAATAGCGATACTATCATTGCCGTGGGAGAGGAAGCGCGACGTATGTTGGGGCGGACTCCAGGCAATATTGTGGCTATTCGGCCAATGAAGGAAGGAGTCATCGCAGATTACGATACTACGGAGAAAATGCTCCGTTATTTTATTGCTAAGGCCATTAACAAGCGCTTTTTCTTCAAACCACGAGTTATGATTGGAATCCCTTCAGGCGTTACCAGCGTGGAGGAAAGAGCAGTAAAGCAGGCCGCTATTGCTGCCGGAGCACGTGATGCCTTTTTAATTGAAGAGCCTTTGGCTGCAGCTTTGGGTGCAGGATTGGAAATTACTGAACCAAGCGGCTCTATGGTTGTCGATATCGGTGGTGGAACTACAGATGTTGCAGTACTGTCCTTAGCAGGAATAGTAACCAGCAAATCTGTTCGTATAGGCGGAGATAAAATAGATGAATCCCTGGCAAGATATATGCGCCGTTTTCATAATCTTCTGATCGGCGAAAGAACCGCCGAGGAGATTAAAATTGAGATCGGCACAGCTTACCCTAAGGATAAGGGCGAGGCCAGTCTGGAAATCCGTGGTCGGGACCTAGTATCCGGCCTACCCAAAAATGTTACTATTACTGCCCGAGAAGCCCATGAGGCTATGCGAGAGCCCTTAGAAGCAATCATGCTGGCTACCAAAGAAGTACTAGAAAAAACGCCCCCGGAATTAGCAGCCGATATTATGAACAAAGGTATTGTTCTGACCGGAGGCGGTGCTTTGCTTCATGGGATGGACAAGTATTTGGCTAGTGAGACCCGTTTACCTGTACATATTGCTGATGAGGCTATCCAGTGTGTGGCGAGAGGAACGGCCAAAGCCCTAATAAACCTAGATCTCTTGGAAAGTGCCCGCTCCTTCAAACGTGCTTCCTTAAAGGGTTAATAGTAGACAAAGGTGTGGTACAGGCAAGGGGATGCTTCTTCTATCTGTCTTCTCTGCAAAATTTTTTATTGGACAGATAGAAGAAACTTCCCCTTGTCTTTCTTGACTATGGAGGACTTGTGCTGAGAGGATTTTGAAGATTTTATTCGGAAAAAGAAGGGAAAATGTCGAACGTCACGAATATTATTAGATGAGTCTTTTTGTGCATTTTTTGCGCAATCTGCAATCATAAGTTAGCCACTAGTTTGCAATCATAATTTATAATTTCATAATATTTTAGATTTTTACGGAAAGGAGGTAGGCAAAAACATGATTAGAGGGTTATACACTAGCGCTATGGGCTTAGCTGTTCAAGACAAACGACAGGAGCTTGTAGCTAATAATTTGGTTAATGCTAACACAGTAGGGTATAAGAAGGAGACTTTAGTCTCCGAGGCCTTCCCTAATATGTTGATCCAAATTTTGAATGATCCGGAAAATCCCTCTGCCCCAGTAGTAGGTAACCTCTCTACAGGAACTCGAATTAACGACATTGTGATTGATCATTCCAGCGGAACAATCCGGGAAAGCAACGACCCTTACGAGATGGCTCTGCAAGGTGAAGGATATTTCGTAATAGCTACCCCGGCAGGAGAGAGATATACTCGTAACGGGCAGTTCCGTGTTGATTCCACAGGCAATCTGGTAACTGCTGACGGATACGCCGTTATGGGACAAAATGGCGAGATTAATCTAGCTAGAGCTAATGGCAATATTCAGGTTTCCACAGACGGTACTATCAGCAGTAACGGGCAGATCATTGACCGCTTTAGAGTAGTCACCTTAAACGGCGAGATTATTAAGGAAGGTTCTTCCTTATTCAGAGGAACAGATGCTCAAGAGGTTGAAGTGCCCACAGTTATCCAAGGCTTTGTAGAAGAAAGTAACACCAGTGCACTGCAAGAAATGGTCAACATGATTAGTGCAGCCAGGGCCTATGAAACAAACGCGAAGATGGTCCAAATTCACGACTCTACATTAGAAAAAGCCGTCAACGAAGTGGGACAAGCATAGGCTTTGACTAAGCCACAATCAACAAACTACTACATTCTTAGGACGAGCTAATACGAGGCTGGCCTGCTTTGCAGAAGCCTCCTAGGTTTCCGACCGACTGAGGAAACCTTTGAAACTGTCTGAATGTACAACAGTTTCACCCAAAAAGCAAGAGGAGGAAAAGTATTATGATGCGTTCACTTTATACTGCTAGTTCTGGTATGCAGGCGCAACAACTATACATGGACGTTATTGCTAATAACTTGGCTAACGTCAATACCACCGGGTTTAAGAAGAGCCGGGTTGAGTTCCAATCCCTTCTATATCAGAGCATTAGACAGCCGGCTTATTCTGGGATCGGGTTTTTTAATCCTACGGGAATAGAGGTAGGTAATGGAGTTCGTGTAATAGGCACTCCTATAGAGCTAGAAAGCGGCTATTTGGAGGAAACGTCCAATCCGTTGAATTTGGCTATTCAAGGTGACGGGTATTTTATGGTACACCTTCCTAACGGAGAAGTAGGTTATACCCGGGCAGGTAATTTTAGACTAGACACCGAAGGATATCTGATCAATGCGGCAGGGTACAGAGTGCTATCTTCCAAAGGTAATGCTAATCCCACCGGTGGCAATGTTAGCGTGGCAGGTAAAAGCCTGAAATATATCCAACCAGATACAGATACAGATGAGATTAGCATCAGTGAGGAAGGCATAATCGCTACCGAAAAAGTAGACGGTGCTAATGGTCCGGTCATCGAATTGGCCACCTTTACTAATCCGTTGGCCCTGGAATCCATTGGCGGTACCCTTTTTAAGGCCAATGAAGTAGTAGGGACAATCACCCTCGACCAGCCGACCAAAAACGGCTTAGGTTCGGTACACTCCGGATTTACGGAAGGCTCTAACGTGCAAATAGTTGAAGAAATGGTTAAAATGATTATGGCTCAACGGGCTTATGAGATAAACAGCAAGTCTATTCAAACCTCGGACGATATGATGTCCTTAACCAATAATCTGAAACGCTAGGGGGTAGGCTAAATGACTACAATAAACCCCTTGCAGGGCAATAATCCTTTGACGGAAAAAGCCCTCCAAGATCCTCGCTTGAACAAGGGCGAGAAGGATTTTCAAGCCGTACTGAAAAAAGTCCAAAATGAACAAGATGACCGGGAATTAATGGCAGCTTGTCAAGAGATGGAGGCAATTTTCATCAATCAGCTCTTGCGTCAGATGCGAGCGACCGTACCAAAAAGTACTCTGGTAGAAGAGAGCTTAGGTTCTTCCATCTACAAGGATATGCTGGATACCGAATACAGTAAGCTCATCTCCAAATCCCCACAAAATTTCGGCCTAGCCGCAATGCTTTACAAGCAGTTAAAACGGGATATGGACATACAAAAAGCTGCGACTACAGCAGACGTACCAGATAATGAATCAGCAGAATAATCATAACGAAAGTGAGAAAAGCCGAGAAAAGCAAGATAATATCGAGAAAGCGATATTATAGCAGTATAATAAGGAAGAAATAAGGAAGAAAAAATTGAAAGGGGGAGGCTGTTCCTAAAGCGGCTCCCTCGTTTTTTTCCAAGTCTGTCAATACTTTATAAAAACTTCACCCCAGAAGGGTCTAATTTATCGCGTGAAAATTTCACCCCAAATGAATTGGTAGTCATGCGACTTTGGAATCCTTAAGAAAATATTCATTCATTAATAATTGCTTGGATCTCCTTAGAAAGAAGTTCCTCTTTTGCTATGTTGTTATGTTATAATATAGGGAACATTTTTTGAATAATTACATCTGTATAAATGTAGCTCAATATCATCAATCCTCATTGCTGCTATCAGTTGTTCTGTATTATTTAGGTTAAGGACGGAAAAAAATCCAGATGAAAATTGGGACAGAAAATGATACCTTGTAAAGAGAGGCATTTTCCTCCCTAAAGGTTGAGGTGGCTATGAAAAAGTATCTTATACGTATCATTAGCGTTCTATTGATCCTCATGCTCCTTGTGGCCATACCTCTTATGGCTGAGGAACAGCTAATGACCAAAATCTTTTTCGATAATTATTTAATCAAGACTACTACACCGCTGGAGAACCAGATTAATAATCTGCAGGCTACTTTAGCGGCTCTCAACGAGTCCTTACGCCAGCTACAACGGCAGCTAACCACAGAGGTTAGGGTTACAATCGGACATAAGACGGCCTACGTTGATGATCAGGCGAAGAACTTAGATGTTGCCCCTGTCATCAGGAGTGATCGGACTATGGTTCCAATGCGCTTTATCGGAGAGGCCTTAGGAGCTCAGGTAGATTGGGAGGATGCCAGCCGTAAGGTAACCTATTCTATTGATGACATCAAAATTGAACTCTTCATAGGCAAAAAGACAGCTAGACTAAATGGCAAAAATATAACTCTAGATGTAGCTCCGGTAATTGTCAGTGAAAGAACTATGGTACCTCTGCGCTTTGTAGGAGAATACATGGGTGCGACAGTTGACTGGGACGATAATACGCGGACAGCAATTATTCTTCGCTAATAATAGTTAGTATCTAGCTACTGCAACGAGAGAAGTAATCTACAAAGGGGATTCTTGAAAAAGGAAAGTATGTTGGAAAGTATGGTGGTAGGAATGAAAAAAATGCTTACCTCTAAGACCCTGATTATTATTGCATCAGTAGCAATTATTCTGCTGGCAGGATATCTTGCTTTTGATTACTATTTTCGGCTACCTTTTAATGTGACCCAGGAACCACAATCCACCAATGAAGTGCCAGAAAAACCTCAATTCGGAGAATTCAATATTCTAATCTTGGGATTAGATGGTCGCCAAGGGATTGGCAATAGGACAGATACCATTATGGTAGCCACCATTGACGGCGAGACTAATCAAGCAAAGCTCCTTTCCATCCCCCGGGACACTAGAGTGAAAGTCAAAGGGGCCTGGGATAAGATTAACGCCGCCTATGCTTACGGCGGTTTGGAATTAACTCAGCAAACCGTCAGTGATTTTCTTGGTATCAAATTAGATCGTTATGCTATTATTGATTTCAAGAGCCTAGTAAGTCTAGTGGATGCAGTAGGGGGCTTAGAAATTGATGTACCGGTTCGGATGTATGTACCCTTGGAAGGCATTGATTTACAACCGGGTCTGCAGCATCTTAATGGCGAACAAGTATTAGCCTATGTTCGTTTCCGAGATACCAAGAACGGTGATATAGACCGGGTTGAACGGCAACAAGAAGCCATCAAAATACTTTTGGAAAAAGTCTTGCGGACTGAGAACATAAGTAAACTAGGACAATTCGTACAAATAGCTCAGGATAATGTGAAGACTGACCTCACGGCCAAAGAAATGATTGCCTTAGGACGGATTGCCCCGGAAATCATGGAGATAGGCATTGAGAGCCAAGTACTACCGGGCAAAAATCAAAAGATAGACGGACTCTGGTACTGGGTACCTGACACAGACCAGATTAATGGAATATCAGATGTGGCAAATAAATCGATTCAAGTTGCAGTGGAGGAACTTAATGACTGACAATAAGGACAATGATAACAACTTCTTAGAAAATAATTTCGATGACAGCAATAACAATGGTCAGGATTTCCATGAATATGACTTCGGTGCATATGGCTTCAATAATAATACTAATGTTCATGATGTCGCCGAAGATAGTGATAAGGAAAAAGAAGTCAACCTTGACAATGTTGACGAGAAGGAGATAGTAATGCCGCCGCTAAAACGCCGGAAAAAACGCCGGCTTAAACCCGGAGCTTGGGTTCTATTAGCAATCTTTTTTCTAATCTGTGGCTGGATTGGCTACAAGATTGGAACTTCAGTAATGGATCCTTTGATCCCTCAAGACGTGGAGGGTGAATTTGAACCCGAAGTTGTCAATGCTAAGGATGAAATTCTGAATGTGCTGCTCTTAGGTGTAGATCAGCGGGAGAATGAACCGGCCCGTTCTGACACCATTATCTTAGCCTCTATGAATCTAACAGAGAAAAAAGTCTATTTAATATCTATACCCCGAGACACCAGGGTAGCCATTCCCGGCCGTAAAGGCAAAACAAAAATAAATCACGCCCATGCCTATGGCGGACCAGAACTGGTCGTGGATACAGTAAAAGATTTTCTAGGTATTCCTGTTCATTATTATGTAGAAACAAATTTTGAAGGCTTTGAAGGAATTATCGATATCCTGGGAGGTATTACCCTTAATGTGGAATATAGGATGTACGTGCCTTTGGAGGATATCGACCTACAGCCGGGTCTGCAAAAACTCAGTGGTCACGATGCTCTCTCTTATGTACGCTGGAGAGATGACGGCACAGCAGACATTGGCAGGATTAAGAGACAACAAAAATTTCTGCAAGCCTTGGGTGAGCAGGCTAATCAATTCTCAACTATTTGGAAGATTCCCGATCTTTTGCGGGAGTTAAACAAACACGTTAAGACGGATCTTAGCCTGACCAAGATGATTACCATAGGCAATAAACTTCGAGACTTGGAAAATATAGAGTTAGAGACGATTATGATTCCCGGTGGACCTGAAGACATTGATGGCGGTAGCTACTGGATTGCCGATGAAAGTGCAGTTTCAGAGATAGTAAATAAAATATATCTCGAAAAAATTTCAGAAGATCGGGAACAAAGTCAGGAGAATAGCGTCTATGAAGATTGAAACGGTATCAATCCTAGGTATCCCAGTCGCTAAAATGACCATGGCTGAAGTTCTGGATTGGATTCGGATCATGGTGGAGCAGGGAAAGTCCCGCCATGTGGTGACTGCCAACGCTGAGATTATACATAAAGCTAATAGGGAGCCGGAATTCTTCCGAATGATCAACAAAGCAGACTTAATTACGGCTGATGGCTCCGGGGTTATCTGGGCAGCCAAGCTATTAGGCAATCCTCTGCCAGAAAGAGTTACCGGAATTGATTTAGTTCAGCAACTATTCAATCTGGCCGAGGCCAAGGGTTGGAAACTATATTTTCTAGGGGCAGCTCCAGAGGTTGTGGAAAAGGCAGTCTTAGCTACACTAAGCAAGCATCCTCTGTTACAGATTGCTGGTTACCGAGACGGATACTATTCCCAAGAGGAAATCCAAGATGTTGTGGAGAATATAGCTCAAAGTAAGCCAGATATTTTATTGGTAGGTATGGGGGCGCCAAGACAAGAGATATTTATTCAAGAACACTTGTCCCAGTTAAATGCAACTATTGCCATTGGCGTCGGAGGTTCCTTCGATGTCCTAGCCGGCAAGGTCAATCGGGCACCCAAGTGGATGCAGAAAGCAGGCCTAGAATGGTTATACCGGCTTAGTAAAGAACCTAAACGCTTTTGGCGCATGACAGCTCTACCGAGATTTGTTATAAAAATATTAGGTCAAAAGCTTTTTTCTAAAAAAAGGACACGCACAAGCAGGTAATTGCTGTAAAATGGCGAATATANNTGGTATAATGTTTTGTAGTACTTGCCAAATTTATGCTTTCGTATTATGATCGTTTAGTATTGAATTTAATTATTTGGCAAAAAGATTGCTAAAAGTTTAAGATTTAGGTTAATTGTTTTTAACGCTGTGAAAGGGGGGATACGGCCACCTAGAGCTGAGATAAACTACATAGGTAAAACGTAGGGTTCCTAGTGGGAACCACCCCCGGGATATAGTAATGTATCCTGGCACAGACTCCCTGTCAAAGACAGAGAGTGAAGAACCTTGAAAATTCTAAGGAGGGATATAGTTTTGAAAACTAAAAAATTAATTGCCATCTTAACGATTGTTGCGTTAATGATGACACTAGTTCCTATGGCAGCATTTGCTGCAAATGATCCTAATTACAGTGCTGCTGCTACTCAGGTAGTAATAGACAAGGACACTGCGACTGTAGGTAGTCCTATAACATTCACTGTAGTTGTAAGAAATTCTGAAGGTTTGCCTGTTACTGGTAAAGACGTTAGTTTCTATGTTAAGTCATCCAGTGATGCTGTTTCAGTTACAGCTGATGCAGTGACATTTGAAGGAGGCATTGCTTCCTCTACTGGTATGAAATTAACAAAAACACTGCCAGTAGACAGCAATGTAATCACATTTAAATTAGTCTCAAGTGTAGCAGGCCCGGCTACTATCACACTGTACAATGGTGATGCTGCTGCTGAAAGACTAACAATCGACACTAAGTCTCTCAACTTTACTGCTGATGCAGCTTCTGCAACCGGAGTAACAATTGCTGCTACTTCTTACAATAAACCTATTGATTCTGGCAAAAAAATCCAAGCTGGTCTTGATTTTGTACTGAGTGCAACCGTTAAGGATGCTAATGGTAATGGTATTGCTGGCCAAGAAGTAATCTTCCAGAAAAAAATTAATGGTGGTAACTTCGAAACAATTGGCACAGCTACCACAAATGCATTAGGTATTGCAACTTTAAGTGCTGCCCAGACTAAATCTGGCATGTATGAATTTGTTGCTAAAAGCGGCGACAAAACATCCCCAGCTTATAAGATTAATGTGCACCATGGCACACCATTCTCCATCGAAGCAGCAGAGACATCTGTTTATGCTGAAACAGCTAAGGCTGCTACAGTAAGATTTATAATCAAGGATGCTTTCGGAAACATATTCGGAAGTTCTTATAGTGATGGTGCTGATACATTTGTTGATAATCAAACATTAGATGCTACTAACGTATTGCAGAATCAAGGCGGCGCAGATCAATATTATGTTATGGACAGTGTAAAATTAACCGGTTTCATCTATGCAGCACCTACTGATTCTGCTCTGAAGAATACCAATACAACAAACTCAATTGGAACTGGTCTCAATGCAGGGAAAATCTTGGGTACATTTACTCCCGATAAGGCTGGTACCTACACAATTATCGGTTCTATCACTGGTAGTGGACTTACCTCTATGGTTACTGTTAACGTAGGTAAATTTGGTACTGCTCAGAGTATTACTCTAACACCTAGTCAACCTGCCCTGAAGGTTGGTCAGACTGGAACCCTTTCCGTCAACTTATTTGACGAAAACGGTATCAAGAAACCTGCCACAAGCGATTTGATCTTTTCATCCAGCAATGTATCCTTAATCACCGTTGATAGTGCTAGCGGTGCTATGACAGCTACCTCTACTCCAACAGCTAGAGGCGTTGCTACTATTTCAGTATTGCATACACCTACAGGTCTCACAGCTTCTGTAGACATTCCTGTATCCGGCGAGCCTGCAGATATTATTGTTACACCTACTGTAACTGATAAAACTGCTAAGGTTAGCCTGCAGTTAGTTGATGCTCAAGGTGGCAAGACTTACTATGCAACTAACAATACTACAAACTTCTCAGTTATTCCCCCTGCTGGTGTTACCATCAGTGATGTATCACCTTTCAAATCTGGAACTACTGCTGCTACTGCCGGTTCTGGTAGTTTCACAGCTACTTCACTTGAAGCTGGTCCTAAGACCTTCACAGTAATTACTGCTCTGGGTCTTTCCAAGACCTTCACAATTAACTTTGCTACTCCTGAGTCCGATATTCCAGGTGCTAGAAACATCAATATGTA
>MTKW01005160.1_pt2 | contig 12409 bp, 7 predicted proteins | sample 1042761 | NCBI WGS metagenome assembly MTKW01 (sample SAMN06205366, study PRJNA360243) | anaerobic digester metagenome | biome: Wastewater treatment plant; feature: Anaerobic digester sludge; material: sludge; isolation source: anaerobic digester fed with sludge from wastewater treatment plant ...
GCCTTTTTATACATTGTGCAACCGGACCGCTCCAGGGACAGAACAGCGGCCAGGGCCTTCAACAGCGGCTCATCCTGCTCCGGCTCCACAGTGCGCAGGTCAAGCAGAAGCCGATCCTGCTGCAGGCGCACGATTACCGGCGGGCTGCCGCAGCGCAAAAGCCCGGCCAGTTCGGAGCTGTTAACATGCGGAACCTGTATGGATATGAGCACAGTGGGCAGTTCCGCCGTGGGCAGGGCGCCGCCGCCGACGCGCGAACTTCCCTTCAACAGCTCCACAGCCCCATCATCGAAAATTGCCTTCAGCCGGCCGGCCAGGGCTTCGGCTCGCCCCTGCAGCAGGGACAGGGGTGCTGTCAGCGCCCGCCAGATGGGTATTTCCCGCAGCGCTTTCGCCTCGTCAAGGTAGAGGCGCAGGGTGGCCTCCAGGGCCGCCACGGTGAACTTGCCCACACGCAGCACCCGGGCCAGCTGGTTTGTGCGAATTTTTTCAATGAGTTCACGGCGCCCCACAATAATTCCCGCCTGGGGCCCGCCCAGCATTTTATCGCCGCTGAAAGCTACAAGATCCATCCCGGAGGCAATGCTCTCCTGAACAAGCGGCTCCCGGGGAAGGCCGTGGCCGGTTATATCGAGAAGCACGCCGCTGCCCAGGTCTTCGAGAGCCATCAGATCGTGAGCATGCGCCAGATCGGCAATTTCAGCGGCATCAACAGAGGCGGTAAAACCGATGAGATGGTAATTGCTGGTATGGACCTTGAGCAGGGCGGCGGTGTCCCCGGTAATTGCCGCCTCATAATCGCGCAGGTAGCTCTTGTTCGTGGTGCCCACCTCCACAAGACGGGCACCGCTCGCAGCCATCACCTCGGGAAGGCGGAAAGAGCCGCCGATCTCCACCAGCTGTCCCCGGGAAACGATCACTTCCCTGCCCGCAGCGCAGCTGTTCAGCATCAGAAACACGGCTGCAGCATTGTTGTTCACCACTACCGCCGCTTCAGCTCCCGTCAGGCGGCAGAGAAGCCTCTCCAGATGGGCCTGCCGCGAACCGCGAACACCCGCCGCCAGGTCTATCTCCAGGTTGCAATAGTGCTCCGCTATTTCCGCCACCGCCCTGGCCGCTGCCGCCGCCAGGGGAGCCCTTCCCAGATTTGTGTGGAGCACGATTCCGGCGGCATTGATTACCGGGCGCAGGGATGAAGCGGCCTGATTCTGCGCCAGCTCCGCCGCCTCCCGGGCCAGCCCGGCCGGTGAAAGATCGAAAGCAGTTCCTGCCTCTCCACGGCCCTCCCCGGAGCATATTTTTTGGCGATAGCCCTGAAGGGTTTCCTGGAGAGCGGCCAGAACCAGGCGGCGCGGCAGGCGCTCCAGCAACTCAGCGATAACCGGTTCTTTCAGCAGCCGGTCCACCGCCGGCAGTTCGCGCAGGTGGGTATTCAAATCTGACACGGGTAAACCCCTTTTCTACAGGATATTCCTTAACAAATTATAGCATACAGGAAGCAGGAATACAGAGGCAANNAAAACATGGACTGGCCGGAAAACGGCGACCGGCCAGGAAAGGACAAAACCGCGCTTCCGGAACTTTCCAGATCACGAGGCTTGTGCGTTATGTTAACATCAAAGCAAGTGTTCTCGATCTCGTGAGCAGGAGAGGGCGCCATGGCGCATATAATGAAACAGGTTTTTGCAGCGGCGCTGATTTCGGCCCTTGCATATTGCGCCGCGGTTTACGTGATCCCGGCAGATATGAACAGGGGAGCACCGCCATTGACTGAACATGGGGATAACGGTTTGAAAGAGCCTTCGAAATTCCCCTTCCCGGTTTCGGGGGATCAAGGGAGAGGCGAAACTGTTTCTGGAGAGGAACATGCGATTTTTGCCGCGCTGGAAAGCGATCTGAGAAGGCGGATCTCTTCAAGCGGCCTGCAGACCAGTCTCTGCCTGTACGATCATGCTGCAGATGAATGGATCTTGCTGGAGGCGCACCGGCCCCTGTACCCGGCCAGCATGATCAAGACGCTGCTTCTGCTCACAGCGCTGGAGCAGGCTGAAAAAGGTAATTTGCTGCTGGAGGAGCCTTACGAGCTCAGGGAAAGTGATAAATATGCCGGTGGAACCCGGGTCGCCGGAACGGGGATCTTGCAGTATGCCAGTGCGGGAACCTGTTACAGCTACGAGGAGCTGCTGGGCCTGATGGTCAGCCTCAGCGACAATGTGGCCGCGAATATTGTTTACGACCGGATCGGAGCGGAGAAATGTGCGGCCACGGCCCAAAGGCTCGGTTTGAAAATCAGCGCCTTTAGCCGCAAGATGTATGATCTTGAGTCGGAGCTGCCCTCGAACGTGTCCACCGCTTACGAGCTCACAGTAATGCTTCTGGCCCTGCAAAACAGGAAAGCCGCCGGCGAAGCGCTCACCCGCAAGGGCATCGAAATGATGGCGGCAACAGTGGATAAGGGTCGAATCGGCCGCTTCACCGGCGCCGGAGCGGTGGTGGCCAACAAGATCGGCACCGTCAGCGGCGTTGTCGGGGATATGGCTCTTCTCTTCTTTCCGGAACGTCCGCCGCTGGCCCTGACGGTGGTGGTGGAAAACCCGCCCGACAGGGAGGAGGCCGCTGCATTCATCGGCAAACTGGCCCGGGTGATCGTGGAGGCGCTGCGCAGTTGACCGGGCGCCCGGACTGTGTACGGACATCACCCTCCCCTGCAGCCGGTGAAAAACGGTGTTTGTTACAGCAGCGAGTATGTCTCTCCTTCCCGGGCCAGCTCCGCCGCAGGATAGTATTCCTGCGCCTCTTCAAGCGTAATCGCAGGCCGGCGCTCGGGATGCAGGTGAGTCAGAAGGAGCCTCTTCACGCCGGCGTGCGCTGCCAGACGGGCCGCACCGGTAGCCGACAGGTGATTCGAGGAAGAGCGAGCCATATCCTCCTCCTGGAAATTGGCCTCACAGAGAAAGAGATCCGCGCCGCCGGCAAATTCGACAAGCCCGTCAAAATATTCGCTGTCTCCGGAGTAGACCAGCGTTCCTTTTTTCGTCTCTATGCGCATGGCCAGACAGGGCAGAGAATGGATCGTTTCCAAAAAGGTAAATGAAAAGGGTCCGATCTGCAGCGGCTGCAGCGGGCTCAGGGCAAGCAGTTCAAAGAGTTCCTTGTAAAGCAGCTTGTTTGCTTCGCCGGCCGGCTCCGGCGGCGAGTACAAAGGCAGCGGTCCGCACTGCCACAGCCCCTGCGACTGCGCATAGTCCAGGGCATAGCGCATCACCGCCAGATCGGAGATATGATCGGAATGCAGGTGCGAGAGGAGTACCGCCCGAAGTTCCCAGGGTCTTGCATGGCGCTGCAGCCGGCTTAAAACACCGCTGCCGCAGTCAATGAGAATCCGGCTGCCGCCCTCCTCCAGAAGATAACCCGAGCAGGCCCCGCCCGCTGCAGGGTAGGGTCCATAACAGCCGAGAACGGTCAACCGCATGCCCATGAAACCTCCTTTTCAGACGTAAACAGCCGGGGACTGCTGCTGCGTCCTCTCTACTCCTTCGCTTCCTTTTCCCCTGTTCCTGCATGACGCCTCGCCGCATCGATACGTTCCAGCAGCGGCGGGTGGGTGTAAAGAGCCGCTTCGAGCAAAGGATGCGGCTGCACCACGGAAAGATTGCTTAAAGCCAGCTTCCGGTAAAGTGAAACAAAGGGCGCCGGATCGCCAATAAGACTGAAAGCGGTCCGGTCCGCCTGGCGTTCAAGGCTTCTTGAATAGGCGCACTGCACCGGCGCTGCCGCCAGCGACAGCAGAGCAAAGAACAGCAGGGCCGCCGGCAGGGCCCGGAAATCTGCATGCAGCCCCGCCCTCTGCAGCAGCAGGTACAGGGCGTAAAGGGCCGAAAATGAGAAGGCGGAGCTGATCATGATTTCCCGCCAGAGATGGCGATGGCGCCAGTGGCCCATTTCATGAGCAATGACGGCCAGCACCTCTTCGGATGTAAAATTGTCCAGCAGTGTATCATAGACCACGATTCGCTTTGTCCTCCCCATACCGCTGAAGTAGGCATTGGCCTTGCTGGTGCGGCGGCCGGCATCGGCCACAAGAACGCGGTCCACCGCGATCCCCGCCCTCCCGGCCAGGGCAGTGATCCCTTCCAGGAGCGATTCATCCTCCAGGGGGGTGAAATGGTAAAAGAGAGGCTCTATGAGCACAGGGTAAAGATAGGCGCTGAGCAGGAGGAACAGAGAAAATATCGTTCCGGCCGGAAACCACCAGTGCAGCGGATGGCGGGTAATCAAAAAATAGGACCCGGCCAGGGCGACGGCGGAGATCAGAAGTCCGATCAGAACACTTTTCCCATAGTCGGAGAACCAGGAGGCCGCCGTCTGTGCAGAAAGGGCAAAGCGGTGCTCCAGGATAAAGCCGCGAAAAAAATCAAGAGGCAGGTGCAGCAGCTGCTGTAAAACCAAGAAGAAAAGGATATATCCCGAAGCGGCGGCAAATGAAGGCTGCGGGGCAACCCGGAAATGGCGCAGGGCCAGGAGCAGTACGGCGGCCAGGAACAGCAGGGTGAGGACNNGGAGAAAGGGCTCGCCAAAGCCGGGCTCCGGCCCGGCGCCGGCCGGGGGCCCCATCAGTGTTCCGGCGAGTACAACGCCCAGGTAAAGCAAGGCCGCCGCCGCCAGGAGCGCCCATACCGCTGTTGTTTGCACTGCATCCCTTCTTCTCAGGCTGCTCCCTCCGGCAGATTTTTTAAAGGCTGCTGCATTAGTATAACACATGCGGAGCGCCGGCATCAGAGTGCGTTTCTTTAACCTGCTCTCTTTTTTTCTACCCCCGCAACGGTCTCTTTATTTTTTTGCGCGCTCCGGTTCCAGACAAACCAGACCAGGGTGAGAAGCGCGCCATAACCTGCAAAAAGGCCCAGGGTGATCAGAAGATAGCGCAGCGGCATCCCCGCGGCAAAGCCGTAGAGGGGAAAGTTTACAAAAACAAAGAGCGGAAGGCCGATGAGCAGCGAGAGCCCGCCGGCCCAGGCCAGATCCCCCGCTGCAGGCGATTCAAGCTCCGGGTCAACCATGCGCAGCAGCGCCACGCCCGAGGCGATATTTCCGGTTAGGTAGCCGAAAAGGGCTGCACTTCTGGCCAGTTTATGATCGCCATGCATCTTCTGCGTGGCAAAGTAGACAAAAAAGGCCACAGCCAGACCGCAGAGCAGCGAAAGCACCACCACTTCGATCCAGTAGTTCACATAGATCAAAAGGGGCACCGCTGCAAGGGAGGCCACGATCATGTAATCAACCATGGCGCCGGAAATCCTTTGCATGGTCCCGCTGTCAAACAGGTAATCCAGATTGAGCCAGTCAATTATTTGACGCGCCAGGTAGCCCAGGAGAAGGCCAAAAAGGAAATTGTAATTCCAGAGGAACTCGCCAAATATCTCGCCGGCGCCGCCGAAGCGTCCCAGCCAGGCCGCAAGCTGGTTTATAAGGGAGAAGGTAAGCAGGTACAGGACGCCAACCAGGGCCAGGTGCAGCGCCAGGGACTCCATGGCTTCGGGAGCGGTGCTCAGGCCGGCTCCCGGGGGTTTCTTGCTGTCCCTGGGGATGATCCCCTCCCGGGCCTCGGGGCTGATCACAGGGGCTGAACCGCCTTTTCCCTGCCGCTTGCGGGCCCATAGAACCATGATCGTACCTCCCAGGTAGGCCCAGAACAGGCCCATCACACCGAAAGAGAAGCCGGCGCGGCCCCCCCCGATAAAACCGGCCTGCTCCCATTGAAATCCGATGCTGGTGGCAGTGATATGGTCAAAGCCGAACCCGAGCAGCGGGAGCATGGAAAAGGAGGGGAAAAAGTCCGGAAAGAGCGCTCTCACCCAGAGCAGGGTGAAAAGAACGCCGATCACTGCCAGCAAGGCATAACCCTGGCCGATCATCACTGTAGTTGTAAAAACTGCCCGCCCCTGTTTCCGGCGGGTCCCCCTCAAGCCGACAAGGATAAATATGCCCGTTAACAGGTGGTACACCACCGTGTTAAGGTGATCCAGGGAGAGGCTCAGGATCCCGAGCAGCTGACCGCTGCATAGAAGCACGATGAGGCCGGCAATAAAGGCATTGGGAATCATGAGCTGCTGAAGAAAGGAAAACTGCTTCCTGCAAAAAGCGGCAATCAACAAAGCTGCGCCAATGTAGGCAAATAGAAGAATAAAACTCCATCCATCGACTGCTCCAGCCACCGTTTCACCCCTTCAATATTATAGAATAGTCAACCTGTTCATTATTATGCTACAATCTTCTACCCTGGCTGTCAATATGCAGTCGCTTTCCCCGTCACCGGCTGCCCGGCCCCGGTCAGCCGGTGTAAAAAACGCCCTTTGTCCGCCCAGAACCGGTGCCGCCCGGCAGGGTGATCCCGCCATTTACGCAGATAAAGCGATGTCTTTCGATAAAATACAGGGAACGCAGGGTCTATGTAGAAGGATATGATAAATAATCACTGTTCCTTGATCAAGGGAGGCCTGAACATGGAAACCCGTCAATGGCTGAGAAATTATCCCGTACGCTGGAACCTCGATTATCCAAAGCTCTCCATGTACCACTATCTCAAAAGTATAGCCGATCAGATTCCTGAACATACAGCGCTCATCTATAACCATGAGCGTGTTACATACGGGGAGATGATCACAATTATCGATCGCCTGGCTGCCGCCCTCTCTGCAATGGGGCTCAAAAAAAGAGACCGCATCGCCCTGCTGCTCCCCAACTCCCCGGCATTTGTATACAGTTTCTATGCCGCCATGCGGCTGGGTCTGATGGTGGTGGCGCTCAACCCCCTTTTCCCCTCCAGGGAGCTGGGCTTTATTGTCAGGGATACAAAGGCGAAAACCCTGGTTGTAGTTGACGCCATGTACACTCTTGTAGAGGAGGCCATGCTGGCGGAGGAAATTGACAATCTGATCATCGCCCCCCTGATTGGGGGAACGGTGGAGGCTGAAGCCGTCTATCTGGAAGAAATCCTGCAGCAGAACTGGCCCGATCCCCCCGATATTCCCATAAATCCTGAAGAGGATCTGGCCATGCTGCTCTATACAAGCGGCACCACCGGTTTTCCAAAAGGGGCCATGCTCACCCATGACAACTTTGTATCAAACGCGGAAATGACCCGGGAAATGCTGCAGGAATGGAAAAAACGCTATGCCGGCGAAGAAATTCTATCCATAGCGCTGCTGCCCTTCTTCACCGTGTACGGGCTGGCCTGCGGTATGACGGCCGGACTGGCAATCCCTTCGGGGCAGATCCTGGTGCCCTTCATCGATATTGACATGGTCCTTGATCTGATCCAGCTGTACAAACCGGCCATTTTGCCGGGGGTACCCGCACTTTACACAGAGCTGCTGGAGCATCCGAACATCGGGAACAGCAGCCTGAACTCGATAGAGCTGTGCATCAGCGGTGATTCTTCCCTGCCCGTGGATAAATTGGAGCTTTTCGAGGAAAAAAGCGGCTGCAGCATACTGGAGGGTTACGGCCTTACCGAAGCCTCGCCGATCACGCACTGCAACCCTTTCCTGGGAGTGCGCAAGCCGGGAAGTGTAGGGGTACCCTACCCCGGCACTGACTGTAAAATTGTGGATCTGGAAACAGGGGAGCATGAAGTGACGCCGGGCGAAAAAGGGGAACTAATTGTCAAAGGACCCCAGGTGATGAAGGGGTACTGGAATCTGCCGTCCGAAAACGTGGACACCCTGCGCAATGGCTGGCTCTATACAGGGGATATCGCCTGGATGGATGAGGATGGCTATTTCTATATTGTTGATCGTAAATTCAATATAATCAATTATGCCGGAAACAGGATTTTCCCCAGTGAGGTGGAGGGTGTGCTCCTCGAGCATCCCGAAATCGCCGAGGCTGTGTGCATCGGAGTGCCTGCGAAGCACTTTGGCGAGGTAGCCAAGGCATTCATTGTCCTTGAGGAGGGATCTTCGCTAACGCCGGCAGAGATCATCGATTTCTGCCGCGCCAGGCTGATCAAGTACAAGGTGCCCCGCCATGTGGAGCTCCGCAGTGAGCTGCCAAAATCTGCACACAGTAAAATCCTGCGCTACAACCTTGTTATCGAGGAGCGCCAGAAGCTGCTGGCAAAATGAAGACCGGCAATCCCGGCTGCCTTCCCCTGCGGCGCCCATTCATGCAATACCGGGCAGCCGGCTCCCCGGTAATGCTGGTGAAAAATTGTTATTATTATAAAATTATTGCAGGAATTGTGTGACTCCTGGGGAAATATAATATTGTCTGTCACCATTCTGGTGAAATCAAGGAGGTTTCGGAATGGAATCCCGACCCTGGTTAAAAAATTACCCATTGCAATGGGATCTTGATTATCCCAAAATATCTGTTTACCAATATCTGAAAAGGGCGGCCGACCGCTACCCCGACCGGACCGCGCTTATTTTTATTGCAGATAAGGTTACATACCGGGAAATGATGATAAACATAGATCGCATGGCAGCAGCCTTTACCGCCATGGGCCTGAAAAAGGGCGACCGCATCGCCCTGATGCTGCCCAATTGCTTTGCCTTTGTTTACAGCTATTTTGCCGCCCTGCGGCAGGGCCTGGTGGTGGCGCAGCTCAATCCGCTCCTCACTGCCAGGGAGCTTAGCTTTATCGTCAGGGATTCAAAGGCAAGAATACTCATTGTTGTCGACACCATGTTTCCGACAGTCAAACAGGCCATGCTGGATCGGGATATTGAAAACCTGATCATCGTCCCCCTGACGGGACAGGAAGTGGAAAATTCCAGGGCTCAGCTCTTCGACGACGTCCTGCAGCGGCATGAGCCCAACCCTCCCGATGTGGAAATTGATCCGGAGGAAGATCTGGCCGTGCTGCAGTATACCGGCGGCACCACCGGCTTCCCCAAGGGAGCCATGCTCACCCATTTCAATCTGGTGGCCAACGCCGAGATGATCGGTGAGATGCTGCGGGAATGGAAAACCAAATTTGGCGATAAAGAAATACTCTGCATGGGACTGCTGCCCTATTTTCACTCTTTCGGGATGAGCGTCTGCCTGAACACGGCACTGACCCTTCCGGCAGGCCAGATCATGGTGCCCCAGTTCAATGCCGATCTGGTCCTGTACCTGATCCAGCAGTACAAGCCGGCAATTTTTCCCGGAGTGCCCACCGCCTTCATGGCCTTGATGAACCATCCCGAGGTGCAGAATTACGGGCTGGATTCCATCGACATCTGTGTCAGCGGCGCGGCGCCGCTGCCGGTGGAGGTAATCGAGCAGTTCGAACTAAAAACAGGCTCCAGCATACTGGAGGGATACGGGCTTTCGGAAGCATCGCCTGTTACACACAGCAACCCCTTTGTGGGAGTGCGCAAGCCCGGCAGCATCGGCATACCCCTTCCCAACACCGACTGCAAAATTATGGATCCCGATACCGGGGAAAAGGAGATGCCTGCCGGCGAGGAGGGCGAGCTCATCATCAAGGGGCCGCAAGTGATGAAGGGCTACTGGAACCGACCCGATGAAACAGCCCGCACCCTGCGCAACGGCTGGCTCTATACCGGCGATATTGCCCGGATGGATGAGGATGGATTCTTCTACATCGTTGACCGGAAAAAGGATATGATCATTTACGGCGGGTACAATATATTCCCCCGCGAGGTGGAAGAGGTGCTTTATGAACACCCCAAGGTGGCCGAGGCAGTCTGCATCGGCGTACCTGAGAAATACTTTGGAGAGGTGGTCAAAGCCTTCCTGGTGCTCAAGGCTGGAGCGGAGGCCACTCCCGAGGAGATCATCGATTTCTGCAGGGCCAGGCTGGTCAAGTACAAGGTGCCCCGCTATGTGGAATTCCGCAGCGAGCTTCCCAAATCCATGGTGGGCAAGATCCTGCGCAAGGATCTATCCATCGAGGAACAGCGCCGCCGCCGGATGGAGCTGGCCAGGGATCGGCAGTAGTCATTGTTCAGGGGTGGCGGGGAGCCCTTCCGTCTCCCCCGGCAGCAGGCGCAGTTGCTCCAGCGGTGACCGGATCAAGTCCCTTCTTGGCCTTCATCTTCCCCTCCATTTTCAGCTCCATTCTCATCCCCATTTTCATCTTCTTCGGGCACAATCGCGAAGCAGGCTTTCAGGCTGCGATTACCCTGTACCGTAAAAGTATATTCGGCATTATCGCCAACCCTGGAGCCGTTTTCCATCCAGCAGTCGAAAACATATCCTTCATGGGGGATGGCCTGCAGGGTTAACCCGGTTCCGTACGCATAGGCACCGCTTCCCATGACTTCGCCGCCATCCGCAGGCTCAACTTCGACGGAGACGCTGTACCCGGCAGGTTTGAAATTGGCCGTCAGGTTGCGATCGGCGGTTAACTTGAGCAGCATATCCATGTCGGTTCCGATGCTGACGCCATTCTCGGTCCAGCTGACAAAAGCATAATGCTCTCCGGGTTTGGCCGAGATTTTCACGGTGGTACCGAAGTCATGCCTGCCGCCTCCCGTGACCTGTCCCGCGCCTTGTGGATTGACCAAACAGATCAAATTGCAATGGCTCCGGTAAGAAGGCAAATGTTTGGCGGCAATCAGCGGCAGGGCCCTGGTCCGGGGCCAGATTCTCTGCAAATCGCCCATATTCAGGTAACCCGTTGAAAATTCCCCAATCTCCACGGTGATGCAGGGAATCTTCAGATCATGGACCACCCAGGCCGTCAGATGAGAAGAAAACCCCGGGGTAACATATTCCTTGTCGATTTTGTAGCCCGAATAGGCGGACATGGGCCCCAGCAGCTTCAGATCCCTCTCCCTGTGGGCGCCGCTCTGGTAATAATACCAGTAAAAAATATTGCCTGTAGAGTGATAGTTCAGAACCGCCTCGTAGCCGCCCCACCGGATCAGATCCCCCAGAGCCCTGCTTTCCGGTTCGCTTTCCCTGGAGGGACCCGGGTACTCCTCGTACCAGGGCTTCCGGGGCGTTCTGGCGCTATTCCTGAAACTCGCCCAGCCGTTCGATCCCGCCGAGTACTGGCGGTTCAGATCCACCCCCCGGATGTTGGATTTCCACCGGGTGAAGTTATCGGTTTTCCCGGGCTTCATGGAAAGAAGCCCGGCATGTCTTTCCTCGGGAAAGGCCGCCAGCCCGTACTGCGCCAGAACCACGCCGTCTGGATTTTGCATGGGCACGAAAACCAGCGTATACTGATCCAGGACCTGTCTGACGGGATAACCGTCCACGGCGCCGCCTCGGCTGTAAGCCCCGGCAAAGGCCTCTATTGTTCTGATCAGCAGCGCGCTGGTGAGCCATTCCCGGGCATGACATCCCCCCACCAGCAAGATCTTCCTCTCTCCAGTGCCCAGGGAGAGGGACCACAGATCCCGCCCCTCCACGGAAGCACCCACACTGCCCACTTTGATCAGATCCGGGTGCTCGTCCCTCAGCGAATGCAGCCTGGAGGTCATCTGCTCATATGTATAGAGGGACGAAGCCGGCAGCGGATAAACAGAAGCGATTGTCTCTTTTTTCTTCACCGGGGAGTCGTCTTCCTGCTCTCCCTCCTGCTCCCCCTCCTCCGTCTCTTCCTCCGCTTCATCAACGGCGGCAGCTTCAGCAGAAGCTGCAGGAGAACGCGTATCCCTGTAAAAGCCGGGGGCCTCGCCCCTGTAATAAGCCTCGCTTTCGCATGCGCAGAGACCCTCGTCGGGCCCGGAGAGCAGTTCACCCGTTCCGGGAACGCCCAAGACAATGAAGAGCATCAATGCAAGAAAGGTCACAACCAGACAGGCCAACCTTACATTTTTCACCTTTCCACCTCCGGGGTCAGGTCTTGAAATGTTACTTTTCATCCATCATTTTCCTTATGGCCTTGCTGACGGAAATATAATGAAGGCCCGGCATTTCAGAAATATCCTTAAGTGTATAGCCGCAATTAATATGCGCATCGCAGATCTTTTCATTTCTAACGCCCTTCGCCAGATTGAATGCTTCCGCAAAGAAAGATAGTTACCCTTAACCACCGGAATAGCTTTATATCTGCCCTGGAAAAGGTGTCCCACCTGTTTATGTCTCTTGTTAAAATACCGGGTATAGATACCGTTGATCTGCCTCATGATCTGGGAAGGATTGGCTCCGGGGGTCCCGGCAGGAAGATGGCAGTGGTTGGGCATCATGCAATAAGCGTGACAAAGCCAGTGGTAGCGCTCGATAGTCTCACCCAGGATATCAAGAATTTTTTCACGATCTCGATCATCACGGAAGACATCGCACCGGGCATTCCCCTGCGTGGTTATGTGATGATAGACCGCCCCGGGAAATTCAATGCGCAATGGTCTGGCCATGGTAATTATATATTAACATGGTAATAATTATAATACAAGGATACAGAACTCGAATCAAATCAAAACTGTATCTAAAGGGAGCCGATATT
>MTKW01009825.1_pt1 | contig 12399 bp, 12 predicted proteins | sample 1042761 | NCBI WGS metagenome assembly MTKW01 (sample SAMN06205366, study PRJNA360243) | anaerobic digester metagenome | biome: Wastewater treatment plant; feature: Anaerobic digester sludge; material: sludge; isolation source: anaerobic digester fed with sludge from wastewater treatment plant ...
GCCCTATGATTCTCCGGTATTCCGAAAATCCAGCATATATAGTCCAGCTCGTGAATCAAATCCAAATGGACACCTCCACCCATATCTGCCCTTGCACTGTATGATTCCCTGAAATTGCTTCCGGGTCGCCACTCAGGGAGATAGGATCCGCAATAGACATTTACTTCATTGATTCTCCCTGGAACCTTTCCTGTTTCAATACATTCTTTTAAAAATATTATTGTATCGAGAAACCGCAGATTACAAGCCACATAGGTCAATATTCCGGCTTTTTTAATACTCTTTATGAGGTCATCAACAGGGGAGGAGGCCATAGGTTTTTCTATGAAAAGCGGAATTCTGAAATCTAATAACGTCCGTATGGTGTTTTTATGCTCTGATGTCGGGTTGGATATTATGGCAAAATCAAAATCTATCTTTGACACTTCATCGAATGAGTAAAGATTCGTCACTCCGCTATGGTTATTCGCATTGCGTTTCGACCTCAATGCATAGATGGAGGCATTGCTGTTAAATGACCGTATTGCGGTGATATGCTTTTTTGCGATAGACCCAAGTCCGATAATAAGAATGTTCATTACAATTCAATTCGTTTGGTTGAGAGCAGAAAAGAGAGATAATCATAATCATGAGGTTCGTCCAGATCAAAGCACAAATGATCCATCAAATAACATTTTGTCTTATCGGTAAGAGCTGTAGATAAATCCGTATCGAAGAAGGAGCGACGATAAACATAAATAGAGGCATTCATGTCGTATACTTTAGGTGCAGCCTGTCTGGATAGGTACTTGCCCTCAATTACAAGCTTGCAATAACCGTCTTTTTTCTTTTCAACCTGATTGAAGTAAGGGTTTCTGGCACAAGGGCTGACTGAGAAAACTGTCTTCAAATCCTTATCCTTGTCAAACATATTCAGACAATTCACTATATCATCAGTCGTTCTGATCGGTGAAGTAACATCCAGATCCACTACAAAATCATATTTGCAATTATTCTTCTTTTCTGAATAAAATACAAGATGTCTAATAGCATCTATCTTCCCGCAAGTGTCGTTGGCCAGATAAGCCGGACGTTGATAATCGGATATCAAGCCGAATTCTGAGGCGCATGTTCTGATTTGCTCAGAATCGGTTGAGAGTTCAATATCAACTCTGCAACCGGACAATCTCTCTTTAAAACGCTTGGCCGCTTCAATGGTATAGGCTATCAAGGGTTTTCCGTTAACCTCTATAATATTCTTGCCGGGAATTCCTTTCGAACCACCCCTGGCGCAGATTGTAATAAGTATATTGTTATTTTTCATCATTGTTACAAATCATAAAAACTCTTGTTGATGCAATTTGCAAGGTCATAAGACGATATGATTTCATAAATGCTCTTCGCACATCTCTCTTTTTCATATGGATTGGTGCTGTTGGCGGAAAGTGCTTGATGTTCATTGGATAGAATACGGACAAGACCTTTTGATATGGATTCTTTATCGGTAGAGCAATGAACTACGCTTTGAGATGCGATTCGACCTTTCTGGCGATCACCAATATTTAGAGTGGGTATCCCAAATGAGGGCACCTCGACAATTCCACTCGAAGAGTTACCGACAACTGCCTTTACGTATTGAAGTACGGAAAGATAGCGTCGCAATCCGAGTGAAACAAATGCTTTGGATCTCTCCGGATGCTCTCTTACATACTCTTCGATGGCATGTACGATGGCCTTATGCCCGGTGTCTGAATTGGGCATTGTGAATAGTACACTTAGATGAGGATATTCGGTAATAGCAGCAAGTAAATTATGGATATCATTTTTAGGATCACCACCTAGGGTTTCCGGATGATATGTGACAAGAATGGTGTGGTTGTCAAATCTGAAATCAAAAGACTCCTCGAGTTCTTCCTTACTCATTAATGGAATTTGCTTGATATTCTCCACTCCTAAGGAGCCTACATTAAAGACTCTGTCCGGGTTCTCGCCAAGCTGTATGACACGTTTTCGATACTCTTCACATGAAGTAAAGTGCAGAGAACTCATTTTCGTGATGGAGTGGCGGATTGCATCATCATAAGCACCCTCAGTGACTTCTCCTCCATGAATATGGGCTATGGGAATCCTGAAAATCAATGCTGCTGTGGCAGCAGAAAGCATTTCATATCTGTCCCCAAGAATGACTATCAGGTCAGGTTTGAGTTCGGAATAGGCAATGGCAAACCCTTCTAATCCCTTTGACATTGCCTTTAATGTGGAAACAGGTGTATCTTCCTCGAGCTCATCAATAATCGGTACCTTTTTGTCAATCTTAAAGCCGTCATCCTCAATCTCTCGATATGTTTCACCAAACTTTGTTGAGAGGTGCATATTTGTGGCAATAATCTGCAACTGCAGATTTGCATCTGCCTGTACAAGACGCATAAGGCGGCTTAAAAGGCCATACTCGGCACGGGTTCCTGTAACAAAGCAGATTTTTCTCATATTTCAATTAATTGGTCTTCTAAAAAATCTCTCTTTGCGATGAGTCCAATCACCTCGTCCCATCTCATTGGAGAAATGCCGGTTCCCGGGCGTTTTACAGTGAGATTTCCCTCGGTAAATAGCTCACCTTTCTTTATTGGACAGGCTGCTACAATACTTTTACGGGCAGCCTCAATATTCTTTCTTTCTGATTCTGTGATTTTCTTATGACCTGTTCCCAGAGCTTGCTCAATGTTACGTATGGCACTAATCATTGTTTTCAACTCATCAGGTTCTAAAGATGCCTTATGGTCAGGCCCCTCCATATTTTTGTCAAGAGTAAAATGTTTCTCTATTACTGTTGCGCCAAGTGCGACAGCTGCAATCGGCACCTCTATGCCCTCAGTATGGTCTGAATAACCGATTTTCACTCCGAATTTATCACCGATGGCTGACATAGCCTTGAGATTAACATCCTTAAACGGTGTCGGATATTCGGTGTTACAATGAAGCACGGTAATCTGATCAATATATAATCCATTCTTAATCAGTACTTCAATCGCAGCTTCTATATCAGACATTTCGCACATCCCCGTGGAAAGAATAACGGGTTCGTGATATTGAGCAATCTTGCGTAAATATGGATAATTTGTAACTTCTCCGGAGGGTATCTTCCATAATCCCAGTTTTAGAGAATGAAGAAACTCTATGGAGTCCATATCGAAAGCGGTTGATAGAAAACGGATGCTTTTTTCTTGACAATATGTTATCAACTCATGATGGTCTTCTTGGGAGAGTTCAAGCTTTCTAAGCATATCAAGTTGGCTTCCACCTTGTTGGCCCATGTTTATCTGCTGATACTCTGCCTGTTTTGCAACTTTTGACACCAACTTTTCCGACTTGAAGGTTTGGAACTTAATTATATCAGCTCCGGCGTCAACAGCTTTGTCAACAAGCAGTTTCGCCAGATCAAGTGAACCATTGTGGTTTACACCTGCCTCAGCTATGATGATAACACGGTTCATTTTAATATTTCTTTAAGGCGTGCCGGGTTGCCATAATAGAGCCCCTTTTCACTAATATTTTCATAGACAAATGCCCCGGCACTGACAATTATCTCCTCTCCGACAGTTATTGAATTAGAGAGGACTGCCTGACTGCCGATAAACACTTTCTCTCCAATAGTACAATCGCCGTTGACCATTGCTCCCGTAGAAATATGGCAGTGTTGACCTATCCTAACATCATGTTCAATGTTTGTCAAAGTGTTTATAATACAGTTGTCACCAATTTGTGCTCCTGCATTCACAAAAGCATTATGCATTATCACCGTACCTTTGCCTAAAGTTGCATATTTTGAGACATATGCAGTGGATGCAACAATTGTAGCTAACTTCCCGCCTGACTCTATTATCTTGTCGTAAAGTGCTATGCGAATAGCAGGGTTTTTAATAAAGCCTACTGTAATAACAAATTCTGCTTTGTCAACATATTCCGGTATATCTTCATCAGTACCTATAATTTGATAGTCAAAGATCTGTTTTCCTACATTTTCAGATAAGTCAAGTATACCGAGTATATTATATCCGGCAGATTCTGCCACATCAATGACAGACTTGCAATGGCCTCCGCCACCTATAAGAATCAGGTTTTTTTGCATCACAATCTTATGCTTGAAGGAATATTCACAACCCTCTCTGCAAACCATTCGGTGTTTTTAAGTCCGTCTGTCTGGCAATTGCGGAACATTGGGAGTCGATTCATAAGTTCCCAAATGGGGCGTGTCATAATTCCATTGTTGTTGGTATATTGGAGGAAACCGTCACGGGTATCCCTATCTTTTGTAATGACTGCATTGAGCCAATAGTTTGACCGGCAGCCTGCAGGTTCGGAGAAGAATTCAAACCCCTCGATCTCCTTGAAAAAGTCCGAATAACGGGAAGCCGTTTCGCGTTTGTTGAGCACAAACTGTTCAAGATTCTCCATCTGGGCACATCCGAGGGCAGCATTGATATTGGGCATGCGGTAATTGTAACCGACCTCATCGTGACGAAACTCCCATTGATGGGGTATCTTGGCCTGAGTGGTGAGATGCTTTGCATGAGTAGCAAGCTCTTTATCATTGAAAAGGAGCATTCCGCCGCCACCGGTGGTAATGGTTTTGTTACCGTTGAATGAGAGTATACCTACTCGGCCGAAAGTGCCTGTGTGCTTACCTTTGTAGAATGAACCAAGGCTCTCGGCGGCATCCTCAACCAGCTCCAGATGCCACTTCCTGCAAATCTCTGCAAGTTTGTCGATATGAACGGGGTGCCCGAAGGTATGCATCGGTACACAACATCGGATCCGGCGGCCGGTATTCTTATTGTAGCAATCCTCTCCTCGTACCTCGGCATTGCCATTCAACCATTTGTCAACTGCTGCAGGGGAGAGGCCCATAGTGTCGCTATCAACATCAATGAAAATCGGCTGAGCGCCAATATAACTAATTGCGTTACATGTTGCAACAAAGGTGAGGGCTTGTGTGATCACTTCATCCTCGCGCTTTACGCCTGCAAGCATCAAAGCCAGATGTAGCGCATTGGTGCCATTTACACATACCACAGCTTTTCCGGCACCGGTGTAATCTGCCACCATCTCTTCAAATTGATCCACAAATTTTCCCACACTGGAGACGAAAGTGGAATCAATGCACTCCTCAAGGTACTTTTTCTCATTGCCGGTGAAGACCGGCACACTGAGAGGAATGAAATCCTGAGAATTATAGAGTTCCCTGATATATGATGCAATCCTGCTATACATCACTCGTTACATTTTCTGATCAAGATTCTTTCCCTTTTCTTCATGTTCGAAGTTGGGAAGAATAGTGCATAAGGTCTCAACTATACCGGCTTTCGTGCAGCCCGGACACTTAAATAGTGATTCAAGTGTGGAAATGTATCCGGATATCTCATCCACCGTACAATGGGTTTTATCCTTGATTACTCCGAGCGAAGAGAAGGTCTCCATATCAATCTTTTCTCCCGGTACGAAGAACTCCTCGACATCCTTTTCACCTGTGGTGTCGCTCTTAAAATAGAATACCGGATATTCTTTATTATCCTCTTTCATCAGAGAAGCGTACAAACGGGCTTCGCTGTCGCTGTTACACTCTTTTTTTGTGTAGCCGAGCTCAGCTACAAAATTATCGCAAATTGCAGAGAAAGTAGTCATTTGCTCTTGTTCCAGTTTTGGAAAAAAAATCTCTCCGCTATTGCCGAGAATGCATGCAAGCAGACATATTTCTCCGCTCTCCTGCGGTGAAACAAAGTATCTTTTAACATCGGAGGGTGCTACCAGAGGCTGCTTTTTCGTAATTCTGTTTACCCAGCTATCTAGGAGGGAACCGTTGGAAAATGCAACATTCGCAAATCTGGCGGTAGTTACCGGAAAGCGCTCTTGGTATGACATCACTAATTTTTCCATCAGAAGTTTGCTGGCTCCCATTATATTTACGGGATTTGCCGCTTTGTCCGTGGAGACACAGAAGAAATGGCGGGGCGGGTATTTTGACAAGAGCTCCATCAGACCCTTTGCCTTGAACACATTGTTGACAATGAGCGCCTGAACTGAGAAAGTATCACGTTCGCTGCGGACATGTTTGTGAGCAGAAAAATTCGCTACTATATCAAAACCTTTTTCGCAAATGAATAATAGTTCGAATATCGGGCTGGCAAAATCGAGCGTGTAGGTACGGTAATCATCGGGTACAAACATTCCCTCAGTAGACCTGAGATCCCTGGTAAGTTCTACAAGACCGTTCTCGCTCAAATCCACGATTACAAGCGAAGATGGCTTGAAGGGGAGGAGGGCTTTTATGAAGGATGACCCTATACTGCCGGCACCTCCTATTACACATACCCTCTTGCCGCTGATTGCCTCTTCGAGGCGCGGCCGGTTGGATTCTATGTCTTCAAGAAAAAGACTCTTATCCCGTTTGGTGATATGTTTGGAAACGAATTTGTTGATATCAAACATGAGGATTTGCGCGTTTTATTCCTAACTTTCAAAGGTAGTAAATATTTCTTGCAAATCATTGACGACACGCGTAAAACCCGCCTTGTTTGGGTGATATCCATCTACATAGTAGCAGTCATCCCCATCGCTAAGAGGATTGATAACTTCAATAAGTTTAGGATAAACCGCTGCAAGTTCATCAAATATGGCGTTGTATTTAATGATGTTGGATACCATATAAGGGCTTGAAGAAGTAGCTGCTGTTCCGGGAGTGCATATCTTGATGATGATAATTTTTTTGACATTCATACGGGAAATTGTCTTTTCCATGAAAAGCGACAAATTTGATTTGAAACGTTTAATGGGGACGTACACTCGAGAGGGCTTTCTCTTAAAAAATCGTTTAATAAACTTCCAGAACAACGGCAGACAACGAAATACCCTTGCGAATTTTATGACATAAGACCAAAAAAAACTCTTATCATTTATCAATCGTGGCGCGCAGTCACAGATACCCAACTGTAGAATGAGGTAATCAGGCTTTATAAATGAATATTCATCAAAATTATCCAACAGCATATCTGTAGTGAGGCTCCTCTGAAAACAGGAAATAAACATTTTTTCGGGGTGACTCTGCTGAACCCTGAAGAACCAGGTATCTTCATACAATACATTTTCTCTTGGCATTCCAAGAGAATCTCCTATACAGGCAATCTTCATAATGAATATCCGGATATTGGTTTGTAAAAAGTATCGAAATGGCGCTTTTGCTCAAATACAGAACAAAATTGTGAGTAGTCTCCTTCGAGGAATGCTTTTGTTTGAAGATATAGGCCCGGCTTGAAATCAGTGTCATAATGGCTGGGATCAATGTCAACCTCGTTGATGGCAATTGAGTCAATATTCTGGATCATGAGTTTTTCCATAGGACGAAGATGGAGTCTGTGTTTCGGAGTCATAATCTCTACAGACCACCTTCCGGCAGATTGCCAATTAGCATTGTATGAAAACAATGCACCCTCTGTAGTGATACCCGCACCGGCAAATATCGATGGCTTATGCCACTCAAGTGTGCCGGCATGGTAACAGGAGATTTTGTCAGGAGTGCCTCCGAGGTAGAAAGCAGTATCTACAACATGCGATGAGTTTGTAAGAAAGAGAGTTCTCAATGATTCTATTTTGTGAGAGTATAATCCGAATAACTTATTAGTCCATTCGGTAAATTCGAAGTGAAAGGAGGTTACACCGCCATCTTCTTTTATTATTTCACGTGCCTTCATTACTGATGCATAAAAACGTCTATTATAAGCGATCATTATTTTGGCAACGTACTCCTTTGCCAAGTCGCAAAGCTCTTCAATCTCGTGAAAATGGTGCACTCCGGGCTTTTCGATAAGAATATGTCGAACGCCATAATTGAGTAATTGAACAGCGGTATCCTTGAGATTTTCTAAATTGACGGAGATTATGGCAGCATCGGGCAGTTGCGGTTTTTGTTGCACGAATATTCCTATCCCACCGGGATGTGCCTTATGGCCGGTTTTTTCAGTAAATAGGGTTGTGGATTTTTCACTTCTTCCTATGGCTGTATAAATAATTCCAAGTGAGTCGAGTACCCTTGAATACTCATAGCCCATATTTCCTAATCCTATAAGCCAGACATTATTGTATAACATATTGATTTAAAAAATATTTAACAAGTCTTCTTTAAAAATGCAGGTGCATTCATCAACCTTTTAAATACCAATCATTTGTAGCCGAATTTTTATCTTTGGGCAAGTCATTGGTATCAAGCCTAGGTAAGGTGTATCTATTGTTTTTTCGTATGTAAGCAATATCAACTTCTGATGTAAATGCCAGTTTGCAATTGTATTCTTTTAGTAGTTCAATCGTTATCTCATTATAATTACCATAAGGGTAGCACATTGTCCAATTATTTGTATCACTTCCAATGGAACTTAAGAATTCAAGGGCTTTTTCTATTTCAACTTTTTGTTTTTGCTTATCTAAAGAGCCTAACCAATAATGATCATATCCGTGACTACCAATATGCATGCCGTGTCTATTCATACACTGTATTTGTTCAACATCCATGTATAATTCTCTACTGAACGAACCTTCATCAATTCCCACTATTGTTTCAAATAGGTTATTTGTAATAATTTTTCTTAGAGGTTCATCAAGTTCAACCTGTAGTAGGCGCTTGATAAAAATTACATCAGCTGTATCGAAGCGGTTAGCTTTAGCTAACTTATCATAATAAAACTCAAAACTCTCGAGGTTATGGTCTCTTCGGTATTTATTTAATTCGTTTCTTATTTCAGAAGTGATTATTGATTTATCACTTTCTGATGCGAGGATAAAATGAATTTTATTCACATCAAGAACTCTATGCTCTGCAATTGCTTTGACAGGAGGGAAAAAAGAACCTTGAATCTTATGCTTATCCAAAAATGGAAAGACTTATTTAAAATGGTCTGAATAGGCATCATCAAAAGTCAATAAAACAGATTTATCGGGTAAGGCAGAGTCGTTTTCAAGCGCATCTATAAGCATTTCCATGGTAATGAACTGATAATGCTTGTTTAAATACCCTATTTGTTCATAAAAAAGCGAAATATCCAATCCCTTTATTTCCGGGTATCTGCTATGTTTCAAATCTCTGACATAGTGATACATTATAACTGTTACCTTTTGCGAGTTCATCTTATCATTCATTTATCTGCGTGATACGTGCTATTCTGTCTCTGTCACTGTCAATTCTGGTAAAATATACATTTTCAACGGCAAGTTTTTGGATTTCATCATTGAGCACTGTACTTTGAATTGTAATATATTCATGATTGGGTCGGTTTTCAATTGGTGCTGTTACCATGGGTAAAATTGAAACTTCATCATTCTCTAATTTATCAAAACCTACCCTTACAAGTTCTTCTTCATATAACAATCCATATTTTGAAAAATCAATGTAGATTGAATTATTAAACACTGAGTATTTAATAGCCTGATTTAATAAATTAACCACCCCTTGTTTATTGCCAAATAGGTCTATTATTCTATTTACTCTATAATTCATTGGCATCAGCACCTCTTCACGAATGACAATATATGAAACAATTCTATTGTTATTTACATATCCAAAAACCTTATATTGGATGTAGGGGTTTTGGAATACTCTCCATTTTAAGAAATTCATGTCCCGGTAGGTGGTGGCAAGTAAATTAGAATCAACATCTAAATCAAATGTATAGTTTTCGCAATTATCTGCCGTCAATTCTACGATTTTTTCTGAATCGATTTTCACATTATCCGGATTCTTAACCCTAAGGACTTGATTTACTTTCTCACAATGAAAACCAAGGTGAGAGACAATATTGAAAGTTTTCAAATCTAGAGCATATATAAATCGAGTAAATCTTTCAGCATTAAAAATATTGTGGCCCACTCTCTTATAAAATAAAGCAGTGTTTAAGGTCATTCCTATGCAGGCATTTGCTACATTAGTATCATTAATAAACTTGACAATTTTGCTGTTTATTCCTTTGCCTCGCCATTCGGGCAATGTAAAAGCATTAACACCCCAAATTACAGATATAATTTTATCGTTTAGTATGAGTTTGTAGTCTAATCCACCATAATGTGATACAATTTCACCATTGTGAGTTACTCCAACCACCGAATAATGTAGAGGATCTAAGTTGTTGTAGATCGTTTTAAAATAGTATAATAAGAATTGACCATCTTGAAAAACAGTGCTTTCGCCATAGGCTTTGATGAAGAAATCTTTTAATTCTTCCAAATCCGACTTGTTAGCTCTTCTGATTATTACTTGATTCTCTTCTATCATATTAATTTATTACTCATGTAATTGGGCAAGAATCACCGGCTGATCCGGTAACTGTGTTATAAAACGAAATTGCTTCCTCAAGGAAAGCTGTATGAAGACGTGCCGATTCTTCAAATGAGGTAAGGGGTGAATTTCTACTGACAAGAATTTCGGTAGCAGCAACTCCGGTCAATTCGCTTTGATACTTTGTATTGATGGTGCTTTCTTCACCATTGTGAAACATTAAACCTTTAGCCTCGTATATTTCGTAATAATCATTCCCGGCTTTAATTTTAATAACGTTATCACCTGAATAATCTTTCAGAGAGGAGAGTGTCAATTTATCGCCTCTTGAGGAAGTTACTTCAACGGTGCCGAGAAACTCCACATAACCTTGCCGTTTGCTTGGAATTATCTCTTTTTCCAAAGAGCTAAAATCGCATTTCATCTCTGAAGTGCTGGTAATGAGAGCAAACAAATCCATGTAATGAATTGAATTACATCCAATTCCCCAATCCTTACCTATAACTTCCATTTTAATTGGCGATGAAAGGTTTATAAAGGTTGAAAGTATCTTGTAATGTTCAAACATTCTTCTGGCACAGTTCACTTTTGCATTAATTCCTCTCTCGGACAGCAATTTGCCCATCTGATCATATTCTGAGAGCTTGGGGAATAGAAATTTTTCAAAAAGTATATTTGTGACTATCCTGTTTTCCAGAAGATTGGAAGTAACCTGGAATCTTGGACCCGAACTTGTGGAGATTATTGCCAGATCGATGTGTCCGGGGATCTCTTCAAAATGGGTTGTGAAGGAGATGTTATTTATCAGCGGATTTGAAGGTACTTCATTATAGCGTTGTTCAGCTATGCGGAGAGCATCCATGCTGGTATCGAATACCGTGATTGTCATTGGTATGGAGGCTTTGGTCAATCCTTGTAAATGCCTGCTTCCGAGTTGGCCGGCTCCAATTATTGCTATAGACCAATTTTTCATGCGTGTAATAGTTTGTAAGGAATTACCCAATCAAATTTCTGGTTACATTCCATCTGAACCTTACAAGCATATTGCCGCGGCGAGGCTTGAATTGTATGGCATACCAGCACCATAATACAAGCGTTCCACCCCATTTTATAAGTTCTGCAAAAAGACGCTTGGCGTAGCAACTTTTGGATATTTTCAGAGTTCGGATTTTTTCGCTTGCGCCTATACCGCAAGTTACACGGTGGAAATAATCCTTTTCAAGCTTGTATCCGGGTATTTTGTGGTAGAGGATACACTGAGGTAGATATTTGAACTTGATTCCGGCGGCATTCATCTTCCTGAATATGTCTTTCTCTTCACCTCCTGCAACAAGCATCCCCCCAGTACGACCAAGGTCGATATCGTAGAATCCCACTTTGTCAAAGACCTCTCTGCGGTAGGCAGCATTTCCCCCTCCGGGATAGTTATTGAAAGGGAAATTGCGTTCTTTATCCCCAAAATATAGATAAGCAGTAAGGAGTCTTCGTATAAAATAGGTCATCCATTCCGGTTCTTCTCCATCTTCGTAGTCGGGAAAAATTGGGCCGCCGGCAGCATAGATATTGGGATTTGCTTCAAAGAAAGCTGCATATCCCGCGATGTATTCCCTGTTTACAGTGGCGTCGTCATCAACAAAGATTAAGATGTTGCCTTTAGCTTCTTCGGTGCCTCTGTTGCGCGAATAAGCAACTCCTTGATTTGTTTCGACAAATGTGCGAAGTTGTACATCGGGATAAACTGAAGCAAATCGTGCAATTTCCGCCTCGGTGTTGTCCGTACTATTATTGTTGACCAGCACTATTTCATATTCCGATTTAGGATAATCATTTAATGCAATGCTCTGGAGCACATCGTAAATGTACTTGGCCCTGTTATATGTGCAGATGATGACTGAAATCATTGTTATTTCTCTAATCGCTGTTTCTTTCTTTATCTTACAAAGGTAACATTATGAATTGATTCATCAAAACGACTCTCCTTGCCGGCCCGCACTGAATTTTTACCAAATTCTTAGACTATTTATTCAGTGAACCGGTAATTTTCAGATTTATGGCACGGACGCGGTCGGCGTCGGGCTTAATCACCTTGCGGTCATAGGTCATAAGAC
>MTKW01001844.1_pt1 | contig 12398 bp, 7 predicted proteins | sample 1042761 | NCBI WGS metagenome assembly MTKW01 (sample SAMN06205366, study PRJNA360243) | anaerobic digester metagenome | biome: Wastewater treatment plant; feature: Anaerobic digester sludge; material: sludge; isolation source: anaerobic digester fed with sludge from wastewater treatment plant ...
AGATCGTCAAGAATGAGCAAGTCCGTTTTGGCAAGCTGCCTTTGCAGCCTTGCCAGCGTGTGGTTCTCCCGGGCCTCAACTAATTCTGTGGCCAGCATTGGGGCGCTGTAGAAACGCACCCTGTATCCCTGGTTGCATGCCAGAATCCCGAGGGCTATAGAAATGTGAGTCTTGCCCGTTCCCGGATTGCCCATGCATATGACGTTTTCACGGCGCTCGATGTAACTTCCGTCAGCCAAGTTCCAAACTGTCTCAGGCTTTAGGTACTTAAGGTTGCTGAAGTCAAANNACTTCAGTGCGAAGCACTTCGGCCAAAAACTCTTCATAGGTCCATTGGTTGGCCTGGGCATCCCTGACTATTGCATCGGCACGAGCCAGAGTCGGCATCCTAAGCTCCTTAGAATAGAGGCGGATTCTCTGCAAAGCAGTGTTCATGCAGATTCACCGCCCCATACCATATTGTCATAGGCTCTAAGGTCAACTTGCTGTATTTCAACTGGGTCGCAAGGCAACTCTGTCAGTTGGCTTCCCTCCCGTGTTTCCAGGTGCTTCAGCACTCCCTCATAGCTGTACGCGCCAGAGTCATAGGATTTCTGAATGGCCGGCAGTACCGCAGAAATTCCGTGCTGCGACATAAGCCTGAGGAGTTTCACGACTTCATAGTCATTAGCCAGCTTCCTGGCAAAGTCCCAGAATTCCGTTGGAAGCTTTGCGTGCCTCACAGGCTGAGCATTCCACACCGCACGCGGCTTTTTCTCTAATAGCGGCAGGTAGTGTTCCAGTCGGTAGCTCACAGCATTCTCATCGTAGCTGCGAAGGTGAGAAGCGATCCGTTGCCCTCGGTACCATATCGAAACCTCGAAAACACTTGCCTTTACTGTAACGTCGCTTCCGACATAGTCCACGGGCACTGAATAACGGTTGCGTTCAAACCGGACAACGGAGAAATGGTTCACCTTGGCCATTACCTGGCGTATTGGCTCCATATGCCTTTTGGGCAATGGTATGAGCCTGCTCTGTTCGATCCGGTATTCCTCACCTACGCTGCGCTTGCGCCCTCTGATGATGTGGTTCCGGTAAGACAGGCATCTCTTGCGCAGTAGTTCGTTTAACTCTTCAAAGGAGTTGACCTTCGGCATCGGTACGAACATATTCCGCCTGATCCAGCTCACAAGATTCTCAACGAGCCCTTTTTCATTGGCCTGGCCCGGATTGCAGAATATGGACTTAAATGCATAGTGAGCTTTCAGCTGGACGAAGTCCTTCTGTTCGCTTGCCACATGCTTTCCCCAGCCGTCTTTGACAATAGTGCGCATATTGTCGTAGATGGCTCTCTGAGGAACTCCGTTGAAGAACTTGAACGCTTCAATGTGTCCCTCTAGAAGCGCCTCAAGGCGCTCATATGGAAATGCTATTACGAACGGCATTGCACTGAAGCACAGCCGTGCACAAAAGATATGGACAGTTGCCTTCCTATCACCCATCAAGACAGTGGCTTCTCCCCAATCAACTTGCATCGCTTCCCCAGGATCGTATTCCAACGGGACAAAGGCATCGGCGGGCTTGCTTCTCATTTTCCTAACGTAATGCCGGACTGTAGACTCTCCGCCGGTGAAGCCTTTTTCCTCCACGAGCCGATCGTATATCCGTTTTGCGGTATGCGTTTGTTTCCTCGGCGCTTCCTCATCTTCCTCAAAGCATTGCAGGATAAACTCTTCAACTTCAGGGGTCATAACAGAAGGTTTCCGCTGCCTCATTGATTTTTCAAACGGGAAAACCTCGCCCCGGCAGTACTTCCTCACCGTGTTGCGGGAAATTCCAAGCCGCCTGGCAATCTCCCTCTGCGAAAGACCTTCAACTGCGTACAGTTCTCTGATAAGCTGGTACTGATCCACTTTGATCATCTCCTTAACCTCCTGTTACTTGAAGTTCTTGCCAACTCCAATATAACAGGAGTCATTGGTCAAAGTGGATCAATTTTATGTTAGCGTTTCGCCTCGATCTGGATCACTTTTATGTTAGCGAATCCAGAAAATACCGGATTATTCAGTTCCCGAGCTTGAAAAGGCAGTGGAGAAAAGCAGACGTTTTCCTGAGGAATTTACGAAGGTGCTGAGCGGCCAATGCCACTTGTTGAATTCATCGAGATTTCTTAAGACAAGTGAAATAGATGGCATACACTTAGACCCGGAAAGTCATGCTATATTGGGTAAAGAGGTAGCCAGATATATGAAGGAGCATATATTTGATAGCTAATCCGGATCGATAATGACTCTCTAATTTCTTCATTGCTGTACTCCTGCTCACTTTGTGGTAAGTCGTGGATGCTATGACCTGGATTTGCTGGATCGGCGCTATATGGGAGGGAGAAGGGCGAGAATCAACCTGATTACATTATCCTATCAGCTTCAGCAACTCTGCGATTACCCGGGCGGGATCTCTGTTTACCCTCGGAACGGATTCCCAGAGCTCGTCATAATAGCGATAGAAAGCTTCTACAACAGTTGGTTCTGAGACTGCTGCGGCATACGGCAGTTCTTTTGACCAAGCGAATACCATATCCGAATCTCGAAGCCATAGACTAACGGGCGATCCCCCGAGTGTGGAGAAAAAGGCTACTTTTAGCCCTTCATTGATTCGTAGGCTTTCTATCAGCTCATGGACGTGCTGAATCATGTCCTCTCTGGACACCAGAACGGGCCGACCGGTTATGTCTGTCAGCTCTTCACATAAGACTTGAGAGGCTTGTAATGCCTTCCGGAGACTGTCAAGATTGCACAAAAGCCTGAAAGTCCGGGAGAAGTCAACTGCTACTTGCCGGTGGTATTCCTGACACTCCTTTAGCAGATGATCCTCTAAGTTATTTCTAGCCAGGATACCGGTGAGCAGGTCCTTGGATATAGTCAGAAATGAAAGCGGTTCCCAAATCAGATAAGCGGTTTCCCCAGTATGTATTGTCCCGGTGGTCTTTCCCAACATGCGCTTCATTTTCGTTTTCGGACAGACTTCTATCAGAGGGTGGCAATCACATAGGTAGGTAGAAAACATCCATTGACACTGCTTTATGGTTGCGGGATCACGAAACACGGCTGTATAGCGGTGATCCTTAGGATTGGGTGACGACATACCGGTGATGACTAGATCGTTCTCAAGGATGAAGAGGGTTGCTTGAAAAGGGGAATTTGAATACTTGGGAAAGAACCATGATTCAATTCCACCTGTCAGATGGAGAGGAAGCCAGTGACGAATGATACTATTCAGGCGGTTAACATTGCGATCTACCCAGTGGATGATCTTGATTTTGTGTTTCTTCTTTAGTAACTGAATGAGTCGATCCTGCCATACTGCCAAGAAATCTCTATCTTCTATTAGCCATGCCATATCTTCCTGGCTCATCAAGTATAATTGCTGTCCCTGGGGGAGGGTTAATATGTAGTCCAGAAATCGAAGCACTGCTTCTCTTCTACCGTCATTGCCCAGATAGACCGTATAAGAAGCATCATGGGAGTAACGACTGTGGTTAATCGAATGGCCCAATGCAGTGACGGGAAGCGGTCTTGGATCAGTCAGCCACCGGCATAACCAACTCAGGAGTTCTTCTTGGTTATCCCAATCCTCCTTAGATCCATAAGCCTTGAGAATCTCTCTTAATGGAGGCGAGCAATCGTAGGCTATAAAGTATTCAGCTATCTTGAGTAAATGAATTGAACGATAAGACAGTAGCCGATGATTGTTTCTCCACTTGCTTATCAAGGAAGGATCGACATGAATGGCAGCCGCCATTTGTCTACCGGTTATGCCCATGGCGTCCATGAGAAAGTCCAGACGTGAATTATAGGCTTGCACTCTCTATCTCCCCCACTTAAGACAAACAAAGCATATCAAAACTGGCAATAATTTGTCAATGGCAATTCCTTGACAAATCCATGGGTATTGTGGTCATTAGAGCTTCCCGGTGATAGCCTAGGATCACAAAGGCGCTCTTTGTAGGGACTTATACGATGCATAAGGATATTTAGAAACGGAGGTATCGCTCATGTTGAAAAGACAAGCTGCAGTTACACTCTTATTGGTTTTTGTGGGAGTTCTGTGTGTGAATAATGTTCAAGCACAGAGTTTCAAACAGTGGGCGGTAGATGCGACTGCTACCAGTGAGTACACAAGCACCCGATTTTCGGCAGCACAAATGGTGGGGGCCCCTGATACGTACCCCGACTACGGTGATATCGAAACAGCCTGGGCACCGGCTTATTGGGACCTGGATGGTGTCAGGGCAGAGTTAAGGTATGCCGAAGCTGTTATTGTAGAAGAAATTGAGATATATGAAACGTGTAACCCGAGTGCCATCACCAGGGTAGAGCTGGTGGACGAAGCAGGCTTCTCCTATGAAGTGTGGAGAGGTGATACATGGGTTGCTCCTAAGGAATCCCGGATCTTTCGTATACGCAATACGAAAGTGAAAACCCCGGTGAATCGAGTGCGCCTGTATCTTGATTGCAGCAAAGTGGAGGGTTGGAACGAAATCGATGCAGTGGGCATCACGGGTACAAGGCTTTCCCAAGGTACCAGGCCTACTCAGACAGCGCCTTCCTTTGATAGTCCCTTGACTGAGCTCGACGCCCTCTTAACTAGACTGGAAGGAGCGATTAAGCAAGCTACTGAAAGGAACTCAGCTAACCCGACTTTCCTAAAAGATCTGGAAAGCACTCTCAGGGAATTGCAGTCTATAAGCAATAAGCTCCATGGAGAACTAGGCTCCTCGACCAGCGAGTGGGGTGACTATTGAGTCAAAACGTCACTTTAGTCCCACTGTTTTTTATAGGGAATGTTAGGTGCCAAATGACAGCCGGAAAGAGGCATCTATAGCAGAAAGGAGCAGACTGACGTTGCTCATAGTGCGAAACAGGTATAGCCGCGTTGTTGCTTTGACGGTGATAGCAGTATTGCTAATCGCCTTGACCAGTAATGATTATTCATTTGCTTCGAGAAACCCTCTTGTCGATGAACTGGATGATACCGTGAATATGTTAGCCTTGATTATCCAGAAGGCGGAGAAATCGAAAGGCGCCCATCCAGCTTTCTTGGTGGATCTAAAGGAGATTCTAGCAGGTTTAGAGGCACTTCCCGAGTCTTTTGATGAATTCGCAGCTTCAAAGGTAGAGACCTCTACAGCAAAAGAGATTAGGGTGGAAGCTTCCACACAAACTAGTAAGAAAGCCGGCGGTAATTCTTGGTTCGGCGCTTTGTTGAAAGTAGTGGAAGAGGTAATCTCATTGCCTGATGTTATCGGGGAGTTGGGTTCTGCCATCAAAGAGATTACCACCAAGCCTGATGCTCAACCGGATACTGAAGTACAGTCTGTACCGGCAGCACCGGCCACACCGGCAGGATCTGCGTCACATTCGATGACTGCAAATGACAGGATATCGACGACTACCGGTACCGATCAGCCTACTGCGGCTTCAACCGGAGCTCAGGCCGAAGACAACTTCTTAGCTGATCCGACTGAGGTGGAAAAAGTCAGCAGTAATTACGCCAAAAACACTAATGCCCAATCTGTTGTCCTGGAGAGCCTGATAGCGCAAGGGTCAAAAGCCATCTATGAGATCATCCCTTATCTTGAAAGTGATGATTCCCGTGTTGTTGATAAAATAATCGAGGCCTTGGAGACTATGGGCTCAGGAGCTGCACCTGCCGTGCCGGCTTTAGCCGCAAAGCTCTCTACTATTGACAGCAACAGCAAATCCATTATCCAGCTGTTGGCCGAGTTAGGGTCGTCTGCCCAAGCAGCTGTACCCGCACTGGTCCACCTATTAGACAATAAAGACCTGGCAGCTCCAGCTCTGGCAGCCTTAGTTGCTATAGACAGTAATCCTGAACCTTGGGCATACCCACAGCTTATTTCATGTCTGGACCTATCGCAGAACTCCGGTGGCAGAGATGCTGAGATTATATTGACCCGCTGTGGGGAAGAGGCAGTACCTGCCTTAATCGATGCTTCTAAGACCGGTAAACTTTCTATTCGAACACAGTCTATCTACACACTCGGTCAGATGAAGTTCCGGGGCTTAGCAGCTGTGGAGTACTTGAAGAGGGCTAGCCTGGACCGCGACGCACAAGTCCGCAGAGAGGCAATTAGGGCTCTCTCTAAGATAGATCCAACTGACCATGATATTGCCTATACTATTGCAGCAGCCCTTATGGATGATGACGAAGAGGTTGTAGTTGCAGCAGCACTCGGTATGGCTCTGATGATAAACCCTCCCGATGAGTTGCTGGATGACTTACTCTCTGCGCTAAAGACCTATCAGGCTAACGAACGGGTTGCAAGCCGCTTAGCAAGAGCTATTGGAGTCTATGGGCCGAAAGCTGTACCAACACTCATAAATATAGTAGAGCACGATCTACCTGGAAAAGAATATGCAATTTCAACCTTGGGCGAAATTGGCCCTCAGGCTGATGCTGCCACTACACTTTTGATGAGTATATACAAAGACTCCGACCCTGATTTGCAGGAGGCTGTTGTGACCGCCTTAGGAGGTATTGGCAATGACCGAAGCTTCGATCTGCTTTGCCATGCTTATCATTCAGGTAGTAAGACTGCTGTTAAGGTAGCGGCTCTCTATGCTATCAGTAAGTTTTCTTCTGAGGCTTCCACTGAAGTCTTGCTGGAAGCCTTGAATTCAGGTAGCTCCTGGATTTTTGAAACAGCGGTGGCCGGATTGTCTCAAAAGGGTGAATCTGTCATTGAGCCTTTATGTGAGATGCTCCACGCGCAAGAGCCTAAGATGCGATTTGTGGCGATAGCCACCTTAGGTGAAATGGGTATTCGGGCGACACCTGCTCTACCCTACATGGAGAAGTTGATTGAAGAGGATCCTGATGAGCGGATACGCTCTGTAGCCGAGGAGGGCATGAACCGGATAATCACTTTGGCCAATATGGATTTGCCTCTGGTTCAATTGCCGGATTATAAGGATATCAACGAACTGTGCGAGCTTGACTGGGAAATGGCTGTGCTAGCCACCATGGAGCTGATGCGCAGCATTCTAGGGGAAATGAGTCCTGAAGAAACTAACCTTTTTGAAAAGAAGTGGGAACCTTTCTTCCGATATCCAAGTCAAGACATGGTGGACTATCTGAAGCAACTCAATCCTCTACTTATGAAGTTCTCTGCTTTGCGTGCTGCTTTCGTAGAAGCAGCCTATGGCTATGAAGGCGCTATAATTGACGCTTCAACCGCACAAGACTTTGGAGCCGAGGCTGAATTAGAGGCTGCTCTATACACCGCAGAGCACAACATGACCTTGATTCACATGCTGCAAAGGGAAATGGCAATCGTGGCCAAGGAAATAGATGAGTTAGGACCCTTACCTGATCCCGAGGAATTACAGGCACGGGCGCGTCGACGTCTGCAAAACGCCTTAACCGTAACGAATACGGAGGATCTGGATCAACTGGCACGGGAGAGTTGGCAAGGAGGGTCTTACTGGGTCCTGGTTTCTTTAGAATCTGATACTGTGTCCACGATCTCCGGTATAGGAACCCTTACTCTTTCCTCCGCACCTCCGGGAAAAATGGAGAGCCCAAGCAGTATTGTGGAAGGTGCAGCCTCCGGTTCTGAAATGGGTATTGGAGGAGATTTCAATGGGTTTGAAAGCAGTGGCTCTGTAAGCTGGACTCCTTTGCCTCGCTTACTTCCTGAGGACACCGGGTTTCGGTTCCCCATGAAAGTGAAGGCCAACTTTAGTACGGATAAGCCTGATCACGAATGGTTAATGACTGAAACCGGGTTGGCCATTTCTGACGGAGGGGAGCCTAACTGGCGTGTTTGGGCTGCTAGTTCCACTAAACCAATATCAGCGGACGAAGAAATTAATCTTAACCATTACGTGTGGCGGTATGAGCGGGAGGAAACCGGCTTGGACGCTGTGAATATTGTCGTCAAAGTTCAGGTGCCCGGTGCTATGGGGGTCTTCAACCACACTTATGAGTTGCAGGAATTGGACTCGGAGCAAGTGCAAGCATTGGTACAATCGGCTGAGGACGAAAAAGAAAAACAGAAGGCTCAGATTGCCATGGCAGAAGAGGAATTCGCCGAACAATATGAGGCAGCTCACCAACGCCTTAGTGCGGTGGCTTTCCAAAGAGAACAAGCCGAGTATTTCAAGGAACAAATGCAGCACCTGCGTAAGAGTCTGCAGACTGCCACAGATCCGCAGGCAGTAGAAAGCCTCACCTGGCAACTGATGGTCACCGAGGCCAATCACCAAGGTGCACTCGATGAGATTACCTTTGCTGAAACCGGGGAGTGGACGAGAACCCCTACAACATATGACAGCTACGTCAGCTTACGTATGGCTGAGCAAAGTCGGGAATTGGCAGATGAATTCGCTGAGAGGACACGTATACTGAATGCAATTCCCAGGCAATTAGCTTTGGCGCCGTCGGATCTCAGAGAGACTTTGACCCGATTCGTTGACCGGAACCTAAATGTAGGGGATCTTAAGCAAATGCGGGATGTAGCACGCATCGTCTCTGACCGAGTACAGGCCCACTGGGAAGGAGAAGCTGCCCATAATTCAGAGATAGCTGCCATTCAGGACGAGAATATCTTCTGGGCGCAAAGCATCAAAATGGGGGCAGGGATGCTCATCACCGGTGGAGCAAGCTCCGCAGTCACAGCTCTGGGTGGATCCGCAAAAGCTGTGGCCATGGCGCCTACAGCCACCAAACTGCTTTACGGGGGAACAACAGGCTATTTTGAAGGCGGCCCCAAAGAAGCAGTAAAACAGACTATAGCTTGGTCGCACCAAGTGGGTGGGCTTGCAATTGAAGCTTACGAAGGGTTTGAGGCAGGCTCTAAAGAAGGTCTGGGTAAAGGATTGAGTGAAGCTGCCTGGAGAGCAGGTCAAGCTTATGTTATGGATAAAGTCATAGACTACGGAACACATTTGGCCGGTAGGGCCATTAGCGCGACATTTGACAAACCGAAACCTTCCGTGCACCAGCAATTCGATGCTGCCAAATATCGAGAAGATATCGACAATGCCAAAAACCTAGTCAAGCACTGGCAGGATAAGCAATGGGAGCTTTCCACACTTACGGCTTCAGGAGTTCCCAGCGCCAAAGCGCAACAGGTCAGCAATGAACTGACACAACTGGTTTCGTCGATTAATTCATCGTACCATGCCAAATGGCTGCTTAAACACCAATCACCTCCTCATGTTCAGGCCTTGTTCAACAATCGCCTAAATGACATCTATAGTAACACTATGCCTGACTTCTACGGTCAATTGAAGACTATGGGCTACGACACCACTAACTTGCGCTTTTGCACTATGCGTAATGCCTCCAATGTCGGCAGCGTAGGTATGGATCTGGACTTAGCTTTGGATGAGACTTCAAGGGTGATTATTTCAAAGAACGGAGAACAGGTAAGCCGCTTCGTATTCATGGATGATGCTCAAAAAGCCTGGAACCGGGCGTACATGCAAAACACAGGTTATAGTGCCGTACAATCTGATATTCTCATTACCACCGGAGCACATCGCGAAGCTTTTGCTGATACGGCCCTACTTAGCAAGAACATTGACTTCGGTGCCATTAAGTCCGGCCATATCCAACAGGCAGGCGATGTCTTCAGGACCAAGGTGCAACACAGCCTGCAATCCGGTACATCAGAGATAGGCAGAACTCAAGCTGTCTGTCGAGATATTGAAAAAGAGATGCGGACCAAAGTCTTGCCTTACATGGAGTATAGGATCAAGCAAGAAGCTTTGCGAGGGAATCGAGTCAATGTTACCAAACTCCAAGAGACGAATGTCTATTGGAAGAAGGTCTACGAAAAGGTAAATACCATCGGACGGCAAGAGACCAATCCCTATAAGATTTGGCAAATGCAACGAGAGCTGGAGACAATGACCGGCCACAAAACCCATCAGGTCATGGAGCAATTAGCCGGTCATTTCGAGACATTGGGCAAATTCTATCAGTAGACTTCCCCTCGACGATATACTAAACCCCTAAGCTTCGAAAATGGAGATTAGGGGTTTAGTGCTTTGCACACAACATACTGAAGCTCTTTATATCCGGTCCACCGGCTATGCCCTTTCTGTTCCGTTAGTATCATAAACTGGAAGGACAATTACTGTAGCAGGTTGAAACTATCCCTGACGGGTAAATTACTCTGTCTATTCCAGTGGTATTGTCGTTCTGCCAGTGTGGTCCGAATAACGAGCATCAATGATACTTCAGACCTAGTATTACGCACTGAAGTGTTTGTGGAGGAGGTCTCTATGAGTCATGTTCTGTCACATGTGTGGTTCTCTAGTCCGGGACGGGGAGGAGTCATGTCATCTCTGTGGACACCGTTACGAGAAGAACTGCGGGGAACCATTGGATTCAGATGACATGTCACATACAAGCATCTCAAATGATACGGAGTATCCCACGCCCAAGACACGCCCTAAACCCAAGAAGGACTGGTCAAACATACTAAGAACCCTGGACCTCATTGTCGACGACCCGTCCATATCGGAAACTGCGAAGATTCGCGTGATAATAAACCTTACGGCCTTGACGTGTGCTATTCTGGCGGCTCAGCCTATCCCCTTTGCTGATTTCTTCGTGTTGACACCGATACAGGTTGCTATGGTTACCACAATGAGCCGCGTAATGGGAATGCCTGTGGGGAAGCACGGCGCAGGAGAAGTGATTGCATCTGTAGCGGGTGTTGTTGGATGGGGGCTAATGGCCCAGCAGACAATCCTAGGCTTGTACAAGACCGTAATACCTTATGCCGGCGCATTGACGACTATCCCCTTGGTGTACAGCGCAACTGTGGGGTTAGGGTACGCAGCCAAAGCAATTTTGGATGCTCGCAGGAGCGATCAGACTATCACTAAAGAGCAAGTGCAGAAGATTCGTATGGAAGCCGAGAATAGGGCAAAAAGTGAGAAGAAAGATTGGTCACTCAACGCAATCAAAGAAGAGTACCAAAATATTATTAGCAATATGCAGGAATACAGCCAGTATCAATCTGAGCTCAAGGCCAGTAAGATACAAGCCCTCAAGAATGAACTTGAGAAATTTGCAGGGGAAAAGGAGTCTGAGTCAAGTTCTGGTGGGTACTGATTCATTTTCCCTCGAAAGTTAGCTATGTGTACCATTTAGTTTTCAATTACGCGTCGACCCAGGCCTCCGATGACTTAATAGGGAATACGTAACTTGCCACGCTAAGATATTACCTTTATGCGTGGTCTTAAGTAGCTCGACTCTTGTTTCCATTAGGGCCGACCGAAGGGAATCACCATCCTGCTGCAATTTTGTGAAATACTTTAGACAGGCCTCCGCTTCTGGATCTACCGACATCCATTACCGGCATAGAGTGTGACCAGATGCCTCCATATTGCTCTATGAGAGTTTTAGCTACTTGTGGCGCCTGCTTTTTCACCAGGTTTTTCTCACCAGGAAGAGGCTCTTGCTTAACCGTAAGATTATGAAGGAGCTCCTCCAGACGGCCTTCAAATTTCATTCCTAATAGACGCATCATTGCATCAAGTCCCCAGGGCGACCAGCTCTGCCCACGGCCTTTGATTCTATCAGCAAATCTATCCATCTGAGCTTCAGCAGCCCCCATAGGACGTAATCCTCTTATGTCATATCCCATAACACTTAACCTAACTCGATAGTCACATACGCTGTCTGCAATGTCTTCAAGATCCCTAAGCAGTGACTCTGCTTCCAGTCGTTTCTTTCCGGAAAGGCTTGCTGATTCTTCCGCTAGTGCTGCCATAAATCTAGCTCCTGTAGGATCCTTATCCAGTGCATCCTTTAATCTATAGTAGCTCTCGCTTCCCCTCTTAAAAATCCCTCCAAGGGTCCTGAGCAAGTGAAAACGGTCTACCTGATAAAGTACAGTGCAATCACCAAACCATTCCCTAAACATGCGAATCCATTTCGCTCTGTCGCCGTTAATCACGATAATCGTGTCTTTATTTATTTCAAACTCGCTATGTAGAGCCTCACTCATAGTAGACCAAAATCCTTCAGGAGACGAAGACTGAGTTCTAACTATACGTATATCTTTTAGCACGTATTCACCCCGACATTCCCAGCGAGGGTTCCAGCCTGTATGTATAACTCCGACCTTCTCTTCAGTAGATCTTCGAGATTGCTTCTGCAGGCTTGCGTAGAGCCCGTCTACCTCAATAAATATAATCCCGGGACTCTCTTTCGGCCTTTCGTTTTCCCTCTCTCGCTGCAGCAATACCTTAACTTCATCTGAAGCCTTGATTAGATTCTGCCTAATTCCCTCATGGCTTATCACCTGGCCTCCAAAGATGCGCTCAAGGCTCTTTGATGCAGTTCGATACGAAGGACCGTCAACTGCCATT
>MTKW01003866.1_pt1 | contig 12398 bp, 6 predicted proteins | sample 1042761 | NCBI WGS metagenome assembly MTKW01 (sample SAMN06205366, study PRJNA360243) | anaerobic digester metagenome | biome: Wastewater treatment plant; feature: Anaerobic digester sludge; material: sludge; isolation source: anaerobic digester fed with sludge from wastewater treatment plant ...
GGAACGATTAGTCTCCAGCAGGTACGCTTTAAGTTGCGTGATGTGTGTCTGGCCGTACTGCTCTAAAAGCGCTTCATTGTCATCAAAACCGGCCTGCAACACCTCTTTTAAACCCTGGAGAGTCTGGATGCGTTTCATATCTGCTAACCTACTGTAAGGAATTTATAGAGAAAAGGGTTTGCTTCTTAAATGCCCCGCGATCATCATCCACACAATCCTTATCATAAACCTTATTGTCTGCAACAGAGATGATCCATTACGTCCTATGACAAATACCAGTTTTGACCCGGTAACAGCCCTCGATACAGTTGCCGGCGCATATCGAACCTTTGTCAGTTCTTTCCAGAAATTCAAGAATCCCGTCATCAAAGAATGGATCGACAGAAAGATCGAGGAGGGAACCCTCCTCTACAAAGGCCCGTACATCGAGCTTGCCCGCCGGTACGCCGATGGAGACTCATTTGTGACCCTCACCGGAGAGCATATCCTCCATCCAGAAACTCCACAGTACTTCACCAGGGACCCGGAAGACCGATCCTCCTCTCCGGTCCGCCTCTACCGGCACCAGAGTGACGCAATACGATCGATACTCTCCGGGAAGAACACCGTCGTCACATCGGGAACCGGCTCAGGGAAATCCTTCTGCTTTGCGATACCGGTCGTCTCCACGTGTCTTGAGATGCAGGACCGGGGCCTCCGGGGCATCAAGGCAATCCTCGTCTACCCGATGAACGCGCTCGCAAACTCCCAGTATGATGACCTCGCGGCCCGCCTGGACGGCTCGGGTTTGAAGGTCGCCATCTACACCGGCGATACTCCGCACACCTACAACGAAGCGCTCATCACATACCGGGAACGGACCGCGCGGGACGCTCCCTACGATAGCGAGCTCATCTCACGGGAGGAGATCCAGCGAACCCCTCCGGACATCCTGATCACCAACTATGTCATGCTCGAGTACATCCTCACCCGGTTCGAGGACAAGATCCTCTTCCCGCCGGAGAACCTCGGCATCCTCAAGTACCTCGTCCTCGACGAGATCCACACCTACACCGGGAAGAAGGGCGCCGATACCGCATACCTCATTCGGAGGCTGAAGCAGCACACCGGAACCACCGGCACGCTCCGGTGCATCGGGACCAGCGCGACCGTGAGGGAGGGAGAAGATGAGGGGGCAGGAGAGGCCATCGCAACGTTCGCCGCAAAACTCTTCGGGGAGTCTTTCGACAGCACCTCGGTCATCGAAGAGACATTCCTCCTCCCGCCCCGTGGCGCGGAGAGCAAGCTTCCCAACAGGGTTCTCGTCGGCGACGACCTGCTCAGGGTGAGGGATCCCGGCAGGGAATACCTGAAGGAACTCACCGAACATCTCACCGGGGAGCCAGTCGGGGTCCAGGACCCCTCCACTGCCTACCTCGGGGAGACCCTCGGGTCGCAGAAGACTATCCAGTTCATCGAGGATCAACTTGCCGACGAACCAAAGAGTATTCCCGACCTGATCCGCATATATCGCGCGACCGTCAGGCAAGATGCCACATACGAAGAAGCGGCCCGGGAGATCGAGGCTGCGTTCATTGCAGGGATGCTCAGCGAGGTGCCTGTTGGGGATACCCTCCAGAAACGGTTCATCCCCAAGATGCACATGTACTTCTCCCAGGGGAGAGAGATCAAGTGTTGCCTCTCCCGCGACGGCCCCCACCTTCACGATGCCGGCGAGGTCACCTGCCCGGTCTGTGCGGAGAGAGGGCGAACACGGATCACCTTCCCCATGGTCTTCTGCCGTGCATGCGGCCAGGAGTACTACAGCGTCGAACTCCTGACCGACGGAAAGGTCAGACCACGTGATCTGGATGCTCCCGCGCAAGAGGGAGAAGCCCTGTACCTCTATCTGGGAGAGTTTAGCGAAGAAAGGGCATCCCCGCCGGAGTGGTGGTGCACCGATTCCGGAGCGGTCAAAGAGAGGTATCGCACCATAGCCACTCCGCGGACCGGCACTTACTGCCCGGACTGTAACAAACTGACTGTTGATGGAGAAGATGGAGAGATCTGCCTGTGCCCGGAGAAACTCCGCGTCACCCTCATCGAGATGCCGTTCCGGTTCTGTCCGAGTGAAGGCTGCGGCGTATCATATGACCTGAGAACGCGGAGGGAGTTCAACAAACTCTTCTCCTTCGGCACTGTGGGGAGATCTACCGCTACCGACATTTTAGTCTCGAATATGCTCATCACCCTTCCCGAAAAGGAGCAGAAAGTCATCGCATTCTCTGACAACCGGCAGGATACAGCCTTACAGGCCGCCCACATGAACAATATCCAGAAGCGGATCCACTTCAGGCGGGGCCTGTATCATGCCCTGGCTCAGGCCGAGGGCTCTCTCCCCCTCACCGAGGCAGGTGACGCCATCTTTGACGCTTTTATGGAATATGGTGCAGACGGTGCTCTCCCTCAATACGAGAAAGATCCCGGTCAGGGCAGAATGCGGAGGGGCTCACAGGCCGAACCGGTGTACAGGAAATATCTCCTGATGAATGCCATCCTCGAGATGGGCTCAACACGTCAGAAGAACCAGCCGAACCTGGAGGATGTCGGCCTACTAAACGTCGCCTATGCCGGGCTGGACAGCCTCGCCGAGGATGACAAACTCTGGGAGGACGTGCCCCGGCTCTCGCAGGCAGGTCCTCGCAGGCGGGAGGATTACCTGAAGGGGTTCCTGGACATCATGCGGCATAATCTTGCTATCTCCTCTGATTTCTTTATGCGCCCCTTCGAGTTTGCCGAAAAGATTGAGCGGTTTCTGAACCCCGACATCATATTCCACAACGAACTCCTCTCCATGCGGCCGACAGGGTACAGCAACAACGCGCGGAGAGAAACCTATCGGGCTACGGTCTTCCGTCTCACCCACCCGAACGGGTCGCTGGTTCGCTGGACAAAGAAGTCGCTGGGAACAGAGACTACTGAAGAAGCGCAACAGGTCGTCGAACATGTAGAAGCAGTGCTTGCGGCTGAAGGCGGGCTGAAGCAGGAGCGTATTGACCGGGTTGGAACCCTCTCCATGATCAACCCCGAGATCCTCGAACTTTCGCTCGCTCCTCCCGGAGAGGTGCAGGTCTGCAGGAAATGCGGGCAGGTAACCCACTTCCATGAACTCAACCTCTGCATCAACCCGAACTGCACCGACCTTATCACGCTCGACCTCTCCAACAACTACTTCCGGCAGGAGTATACAAGGTCGTTCCGGGAAGCGGTCCAGCTCCATGCGGAGGAGCACAGCGGACAGATCGACGGGGAGACCCGGAAACTGCTTGAAACCCGGTTCAGGGATTCGCAGGATAACCTGAACGTAATCGTATGTACCCCTACGATGGAGTTGGGTATCGATATCGGAACCCTTTCGGCTGTCTATTTGAGGAATGTCCCTCCATCGCCCTCCAACTATGCTCAACGTGCTGGACGAGCAGGACGAAAGTCGCAGGCCTCGATGATCCTCACGTTCTGCGGTGTCGGCTCACGCCGCGGCCCTCACGATCAGTACTTCTACCGGTATCCGGCAAAGATGATCTCCGGAAAGATCGCTTCGCCCCGGTTCCTGATGGATAACCGGATGCTTATCCGTGCGCATATTCATTCCCTCATCCTTGAGATCATCACCCTTAAGATCCCGCAGAAGATCGATGGGATACTCGATTTCGAGAAGGAAAACCTCCCGATGTTCACGGAGAACATCTCGGGTGTGGAAGAAGGCCTCAGCAAAACCCGTCTTGGTGAGATGATCGAGGAGCACCGGGTACAGATCCTGAATGCGATCAACGAGGTCCTTGCGGAGGAGAAGCAGTCCCTCAGCTGGCTTGATGACACCTTCATCGTACAGACTGTCGGTTCGTTTGTCACCTCGTTTGATGGCGCGTTCAACCTCTTCAGGAGTGAGTTTTCAGCCCTCCTCAAGGAACTGGACGAGATTAACATCTTCCTGCAGAGGGGTCGGATATCTAATCGGCAGAGAGGCGTCTACAAGCGAAGGCGGGACTCGATCGAAAAGAAACTGAACGATATGCGGAACGGCGGCGGGGACTTTACGACCTATCGGTATCTTGGCTCACAGGGGTTCCTCCCCAACTATGGCTTCCCCACACAGGTTACATCTCTTGCAATCAACTACAAGGGGGTCTTTGGGTCAGAAGAAGCAGAGCTGAAGCGGGATCGCAACATCGCGCTGGTAGAGTACGCCCCCGGCAACAGTGTGTACTTCAGCGGGAATCGGTACTCGGTCAGGACTCCCCGGCTCAGGACCGAGAACAACCAGCCTGCAATGAGCACTGTTCTTACTTGCCCGTACTGTGAGGCGGTCTATCTGGATGAGAAGGAGATCTCAATGACCGGTGGTGCCTGCAGGAGTTGTGGCGCATCCTTGGAGAGTGCAGTAGTGATTCACCACTCAATTGAGATGCCCGACCAGCTGGCGGAGTCTAGATCGACGATCACGAGTGATGAGGAGGAACGGCAACGTCTCGGCTATGAGGTCAGCCGTCACTATGCCCCCTCAGGCACGCGGCAATTTTACGCGGCGGGAGACCCCGGCGAACCGCTGCTCACCATCTCCTACGACCATTCGGGAAAGATCGTCAGCATCAATCACGGCCCAATACCGTCTGATAAAGATGAACCACAGTCGGGCTTTACGCTCTGTACGGCGTGCAACCGCTGGATCTTCGGGAAGGATGGGGTAAAAGACCACCTTGACTCAACGAATGAGATGAAGAGGTGTTGGAGGAACGGAACGGAGGAGAACATCATCAGGAACATCATCCTCTACACGAACACCCGACACGACGTTATCAAGATTGATGTGCCTGTTCCGCTTGATGGTGAGGGAAATCCGCTAGATGAGGAGTTGTATCGACCGTTCTTTACAACTCTTGCTCAGGCGATCATCGAGGGCGTCCAGATCAGCATGAACGTCGATGTAGATGAGATCCGGTACTTCCTGATGCCGGATCCCGAGAACAGGGAGAAGTCAAGCATTATCCTCTACGAGACCTCTGAAGGGGGTGCCGGAATACTGGAGTCGATCGCTGATCGTTCCACGTTCCACGAGGTTATCAGACAGTCGCTGACTATCCTTCATGAATACGATGAGAAGAAGTGTGACCGGGCATGCTACGAATGCCTGTGCAACTACTACAACCAGTTCGACCATGATCTCCTTGACCGGAAACTTGTGCTCCCCCTACTTCGCTCCCTTCAGGAGGCAGAAGTCAGCATCATCCCCGATCGTTCCTCTTCAGCTAAAGACCGGTTTGATGAACTTATGTCAAGGTGCGAGTCTTCTCTTGAAAAGCAGGTTCTTGAGGCGATCTATCAGGCAGGTCTTCCTCTCCCGGATAGCGGACAGGAAGTCATTGCGGAAGGAGATGAGATGATCGCCCGTCCGGACTTTGCCTACCAGAAAAATGGTCACTCGATTGTAATCTTTGTCGATGGACCGGATCATGAGCAGGAAGCCCAGATGCGGGATGATATGCGGAAGAGGGATCGACTTGACCTGATGGGCTATACCGTCTTCCCGATAAATTACCAGGATTCTCTGGAAGAGCGCATTAAGAGCCTTTCGAAGTTATTGGAGTAATCCCTATAGTCTGTATGGGCTCCTTCCCCCTACCCTTTCATCGAGAAAATAACTCCTCTCTGTGCTATGATCGCTCATGGAATTCCCGTATTCAAATAAGATTAGGGTACTCACGGTGGAGGGATGTGCGCTGCCGGACCCGGGGATCGCCGTCTTGTGATGATAAATCGGCACAGCTGCGCGGAAGCCCGTTTGCTCCCTCCCTAAAATAAATTCTCATCCTCCGAGCGAGACTCCATCACCTCGATGATTTCCTCAAACGCCTCATACACGTAAGCAGAAAGCTCCCCGAACGTATCCTGATCCGAAAACACTTCCCGGAGCGATCCGAGGGCCCGCGGATCGCCGATCTCCCCGAGGGCGGATATCGCAAATAAGCGAGAATGTTCTTCGTACTGCTCAGTGTCAAGGATAATCCTGCAGAGCTCATCTACGGCTTCCCCCACCTTGCGTGTGCCCAGTTCATCGGCAGCGTATGCCGCAATATCTCCCCCACAAGAGGTGTCTTTCAGGGCTTCGAGCAGGACCGGTACCGGATACGGGCCAGATATATGCCCTAATGTCCGAATTGCCGTCGCCTTGATATCCAGCGAGTAGTCCCCGGCGACAACCTCCCTAAGCGGCCCGATGATCTCTGGACCTATGCCAGCAACCTTTTTTAACGCCTCATCCAGTGCCCCCTCTTCACCGATGCGATAATCCTCAAAGATTTTGCATTCGTCCGCAACCATGTCGAGCGTCCGGAACAGCGCCGCAACCGCAGACGCATCACCGGTCCTCCCGATTGCACCGATTGCGCTCCGACAGAGTGCGCGATACTCCTCGTTCTCTTCCGGATCGCTGATGGCATCCAGAATCGGAGAGACTGCCCGCGGATCCTTCAACGCAGCCAGTCCTCGTATCGTCAATTCTCTCATAGGGTAGTCAGAGTCTTCAAGAGCCCCCAGAAGGACTGCGAAGGTGTCATCATCGCTATCAGGTGACACACTGTCTGTCATCTCCTCACCTGCGTCGTCTTCGGACTCCTCGTCACTGAGAACAAGCCATTTCAATGCTTCAAGGGCAAAGGAGATAAGTATGTCATCATCCTCATCCGGGTCGGTCAGGACTGCTGCGAGCGGCGCCACAGCCCGCTGTTCACCGATCCGGCCAAGGGCGGCTGCTGCATAACTCCGGGCGTCGGGGGTATAGCGATCCTTATCGGTCAACATCGCGCAGAGCGGTTCGAAGGCTTCAGGGAACCGGTTCGCTCCCAGTGCATCGGCGGCTTCGGCTACCAGATACTCATCCTCGTCTTTATCATTGAGCACATCGACGAGAATCTGATTGGCACTCCAGGTGTCGATCTCGCGGAGAACGTGGATGATAAGTTTTCGTATATCAATGGAATACGGCCCGTTCAATATCCGCTCCAATGGCTCAATGTCGTCCTCGTAGAACTCTGCCAGTTCCTCAACAGTGGAACGGTCGGCTTCCTCGGTCAGGTGCCAGACGATCGGATGAAGGTCGTCGAACTCAGCGTCAAGGATCGAGGCGAATGACTCGAGAGCATTGATGTCATCAAAATACGTGAGGGCTTTCAGGACTTCGTTGACATACTGGCAGACGTTATCCTCATCCTCGTACTTCATGCCCCTGATGGATTCGATGATAGAACCGACTGCTCGTGCGTCGCGCCGGCGGGCGAGCCCCTGCACGGCAACAGATCGAACCTGCGTGGATGGTGCCGAAAGGGCTCTGATGAGAGGGACGACGAGGTCGGGTTTGAAATTTTCAGACATCTTAAATCTCCTTTTTCGTGAATATCCCTATCAAAGGAGAGGATGAAGAAGGGATAAGGGTTATGCTCTGGCGTGGCGAAACGGTTCGCCGGGCATGAGCGACAAACGGCGCAGCCCCTCTGCGTTTGCTGCTCGGGTTGTGATCTTTGTGGTGTCGGAATGTCCTCGTGCCACGATTAAAAGGTCTGAAATATGGTGTGTTGCTGTGTTGCATAATCTCCGCTGTGACCCTCCTGCTGGCATCTGTCGGGCACTCGCTCAGGCCAACCATAGCCAGCACATATCGTAGGCGGTTCGCTTTCCTCCAGATTCTCGCAGAACATCTCTTCCTGGGACGTTGCTTGCACTCCTTTCGCCGAAGATCTGTTTTTGGCACGGGAGAATGGCAGGAGCACTTATCATCATCACTTTTGTGGTCGGACGACCGGACTTATTCAACACAGTTGGACAAAAGGCGGTAGAAGGTATTTTGGAGTGTCTGAAAAAGATGCTGACTTGTTGCAAAAAGGTTATAGGGGCATTAGATGAACAACTTAAACTGTCGACGTCCTCTACGGCCTTCCTGCGATTGAAAATTAATGGGGAACAATGAGATGGTAAAAATTGAACCTGACACTACAATATGGGGCATTCATGCCGGCAAGACAGGAGATGCTGATAGCACCTTCTTAAAAAAGAACTATGTCGCAATCGGCTGGCATCAGATGGGTGATCTCTCATCATTATCTGCTGATCGGGAAGCGTTTAAAGAACGGGTCGCACAGATATATCCCGATAAAAAGCCTGGCGCTATACCGAATATTGCCGGACAGACCTATCGCTTTGTCCATGAGATCCGCGAGGGCGATCTCGTTGCATATCCCTCGAAGATGGATCGTCAGATACACATCGGCAGAATAACAGGCTCCTATCGCTATGATCCGGGTATAGACAGAACCTATCCTAATGTGCGACCGGTGGAATGGATCCGCCACCTTCCTCGCACCCGCTTCACTCAGGGTGCCTTATATGAAATTGGCTCCGCAATGAGTTTGTTTCAGGTTAAAAACTACGCCGATGAATTTATCGCGGCTCTCAAAGATCAGTCCTCTACTGTACCCACCGATGATGAAACGGTGCACCTTGTCGCAGAGGATATTGAACAGATCACTCATGACTTCATTCTGAAGAAGGTGTCGGCAGAACTAAAAGGGCATCCTCTTGAAGATTTTATCGCTCATCTCCTTAATGTCATGGGATACCAGACCCGTATCTCGCCGGCAGGGCCTGATGGGGGAATTGACATAATAGCTCACAGGGATGAGCTTGGTTTTGAGCCGCCAATCATTAAGGTACAGGTGAAGAGCACTGATGGAAGCGTCAGCGATCCTATGGTCTCATCGCTTTACGGCAAGGTCGATCAGAAGGAGTATGGCCTTCTCGTCACCCTCGGAGTATTTACCAAACAGGCCAGAAACTTTGCCCGGAACAAGCCCAATTTGCGGCTTATTGATGGGGAGGAGCTCGTCACCCTTGTCCTGAAACATTACGAACATTTTGACTCGCGCTACAAGGGATTGATCCCCCTGAAAAGGGTGTATATTCCTGAGTCGATAGAGGAAGGGGAGAGCTAAGTTGGCTATGTGGATATGAGCTACGATCGGTCATATGAGAAGATCAATGTCTACGAGGATGTCAGCAGGGAGGCTATGTATGATAGGCTGGTGGAGCAGGGAACGGAGGTGCGCATAACCGACGCCGTGATCGCCGGTTCGGAGTTCTTCCCGAGCGTCTTTGAAAAATACGAACGGGATCCCGGCAGGACATTCTTCTGGCGGGATGGGATGCTGAAGTAAATTCCCCCCGCCCCTGGTGCTGACGGTCGGTATTCTTCGCCCTTGCCCTGGAGCATCCCTAACAGTGGATTACCATCCAGCCCCAATCCAAAGACCGGTAAGCAACAAAGAAAACGCATTTCAGAACATTAATGTCTGGATAAATTGACTGTTGGTCTATTGCAGGGCAGCCGAATACTCATCGCCTCGACTACGTGCAGGCTTGTGATCCTGTCCGATGCAGTGGTATGGGTGGTGCAGAATGAGTTATACCGATCGAATCAGGCCCACGGATAAAGGGATAACAACGTATTTAGATGAACTGCGTGGGAAGAACTATCAGATCCCGACATTTCAACGAGAAATAGTGTGGGACAAGGAAAATGTCAAAAAGCTCTGGGATAGCATTTACAAGTTTTATCCGTTAGGCAGCATTCTGGTCTGGAAGACAGATATTAAACTCCAGAATCACCGTGAAATCGGAGGACATCTCATCACTGATGACCTTGTTCGTCCTGAGTATCAATACATCCTTGATGGTCAGCAGAGGACAACGTCTCTGTTAACCTCATTGTATGGCGGGAAGGTGAAAGGTCGTGAAGATTTTTCCCCAACACTATTTATCGATCTGACAGTCCTGGATCTGGACGAAACAGACGATGAGAGTTATAAGAAGCGTTTCCTGTTTTGGCATGAGATTGATGACCGTAACGGGGAACTCAAGGCAAACATCGGAAAACGGCGAAAGTTCGACGAAGGGTTAATTGTCAAACTCATTGATATTCAGAAAGATTTTGGGGCAATCGAGCGGCGTCTGGTCGAGAACGGGAGCGGGGACTATCAGAATTATGACCATCCATACCGGATCCAGCTGAGACGTGTTCGCGAAGTGCTTGATAATTACCGCGTACCGTTTATAGAGTTGAAAGGCATTCAGGTATCAGAAGTCTGCCAGATCTTTGAAAGAATTAACCAGGCGGGAAAGCCGCTGAATATTTTTGATATCGTGGTTGCAAAGACCTTCAGACCCGAAACAAATGGGACGAAGGGATTTTATTTAAGAGAATTGATCGAGGATCTGAGAGATATAAACAAGAGCCAATTTCTGGCCATTGATGATCTGACCTACCTGCAGATATTGGCTATTCTGATCAACAGGAACGTCCCGGGCTCAGGTATACAAAATATAACCGAACGGTACCTAAACGACATTAAAGCACATCAGATCGAAGAGGTCTGGGACGAAGCAAAGAGAGCAGTCCTCAAAACATTCGATTTCCTGGAGAATTATCTGTATCTGAATGGGCCCCAATTAATTCCCTATCGCTATCTGTATCTCACGCTTGCGTCTTACTTCTACGATAATAACACACCGAATTACCATTTCCTGAAACAATACTACTGGTTCTACAGTTTCCACAATGAGGATCTGCTCAGCAATACGACTCATCTCTTTGAACATATTGAGATGCTCGAACAGGAGAAAAATCACCAGAATCCAAAGTTCTCACGGTTCCTCATCGATAAGGAAAAGTTACGGACAGCCTCATACAGCTCGAAAGGTCGCTTTTCACGGGCTATTCTCTCCCTCTATGCCAACCACGAACCGAAAGACTGGAGAAACACCGATCGGGATGTGCTCTCAAGCGTGTACTATATCCTGACCGACAGACCGAATTTACACCATATATTCCCGGTGGACTACATCAACAGGAATCCCGGAAACAACGGGCTCAACGGGAACAGCTTGATGAACATCGCCTATCTGACGCAGATGACAAACCTTGAGATCAGCAACCGGAATCCTCTTGAGTACATTCAGGATTATTGCGATAATCCAGATTTCGAGAGGGTAATGGGCAGCCATCTTCTCCCTCCGGAAATTATTGAATGGGCACGCATGGAGATGATGCCCGCAAACGCATTGGATGTATTCATTGAGAAACGCATAGACCTGATAATCGAAGCGCTACGCACGAAAATCCCCTCTGCAAACATGGAAGTGATTGATACTCGTGAGGGCTTTTCAGGGTAGAAGGAGGGTATCTTCCCTTTTCTGTTTACTACAGAGACGAGTCTCGTCATTAAAAAACTAAATGAATCCGGAAAGAGCCTTTCTCCAAGAATTAAGGGCTGGGAAGGAGTAGCAGCAAAGACCGGAAAACCGTATCACATACTCAAAGCACCGAGTTGAGAATACGCGAGGGGACTGGGAGGAACGCGCATGCCGCAGAAAATCACAAAAGACTGGATGAGAAATCAGATTATTATTTCAAACAAACAGGCAGCCATTAACAGGAATTTATACCCTATTCAGGAGCAGGCAACGCAGTTGGATCTTTGGGAGCAAGTCCCATGCACCTGTGAAGCATCGTGCACCTGCAAAAAATTTGGATGTACGCATCATTGGAAACTAAAAAACGACGTCCGATTCGAGGATTTCGTATATGGGTTTCTACGGACGTTTGTCGACCAATATCATCACAGAAGTATTCTCAACGCTTTAGAAGGGAAGAATGCTGGCCCCCTCAGCACCCGGGCTATCGGTGCATATTCTGTCCTTCGCTCTTTAAGAAAGAACTGGGACGAAATTTCTGCACACGCTGCTGATCACAACAAAACTCTCTTCTGTGACGACTGGGTGAATGGTTTTTTAAAGGAACGATGGTCGTTCTCTATCAGCGAAAGCATCTACAAGGCAAAGCAGTACTGCATCCTTCTTCCGGATATCTGTGTCCCGTACGACACTGCATCTCGGGAGATACTATTAGAGAGGTTTCCCCTGAAGGAACAGACCTATTATAATCTTCTCACAGAACTCAGAATGGCTTTTTTGGAATGCATGGAAAGTCATCAGATAACGTTATCATCGCTACGCTCCCTTGACGCGCCTCAGGGTCAGTTGCCGTATGATCAAAGTAAGGTCTCACTTCCTCTCCCGGGTGTGGATTACGGAACCGGATATCACCCAGATGAGCGTCAGATAAGTTTCGTTCTGGACAAGTGCTTTTACCAGCCAAAAAGCGTCTCATTGAAGAACAAGTAACCGAACAAGTACCCGAACAAGTAACCGAACAAGCAACCGAACAAGTAACCGAACAAGTAACCGAACAAGCAACCGAACAAGTAACCGAACAAGTAACCGAACAAGTAACCGAACAAGTAACCGAACAAGTA
>MTKW01031894.1_pt1 | contig 12395 bp, 14 predicted proteins | sample 1042761 | NCBI WGS metagenome assembly MTKW01 (sample SAMN06205366, study PRJNA360243) | anaerobic digester metagenome | biome: Wastewater treatment plant; feature: Anaerobic digester sludge; material: sludge; isolation source: anaerobic digester fed with sludge from wastewater treatment plant ...
CAATAAAATAGTGTTTGAGCATGGTGAAGAGAAAGACATTGATGGATTGTTTATAGCATACAGTTCAGCGTCTTCCATAGACTTTGCTTTAAAATTGGGAATTGCCATGAAGGATGATTTTATTATGGTTGATAATAGACAGAAAACTAATATTGAAGGATTGTTCGCAGCAGGAGACTGTACAGGAGGTCTTGCTCAAGTAGCAACAGCCGTCGGACAAGGTGCAGTAGCTGGCCAAAATGCCAAAGATTATATTAAGAGTATTAATAAAACTATATAAAAATATAAAGCTTGATTATATGTATAATAACAGACTTAAAGGAGTTAGTAGTCCGAAGGCTGCTTTTATGCTATAATTAATTTGTAATATATAGAAAGTGGCTGTGAATTTTGAAAGAGGTCATTTAAATGAGTAAAGACGAATTCTTAACTGTGAATAAACCTTCGGAAAGTATGTACGTGGTTAAAAAATCAAAATTTATTGCAAATGTTGTACCTATAAAAAATAATAATGAAGCCGAAAAACACTTGGAACAATTTCGAAAAAAATATTGGGATGCAACTCATAATGTTTATGCATATGTATTAGGTCTAAATGATGAAATACAAAAGTTCAGCGATGATGGAGAACCATCGGGTACTGCTGGCAGACCAGTTTTGGAGGTAGTAAAATCCAAGGAGGTTAAAAATGTATTAGTAGTTGTGACCCGTTATTTTGGGGGGATATTGTTGGGCGCTGGCGGGCTTGTAAGAGCGTATAGTGAAAGTGCATCAATAGGACTGAAAAATTCCAATATTATTAGGAGAATCAAGAGCAACGCATATGAAATCACCACTGATTATAGTATGCTTGGAAGGCTACAATGGGAAATGAATGAGAAAAACATCATCATTAAAGATATTGATTACACAGAAAAAGTAACAATGACTGTATATGTACCTGAAAGTTACAATTTGGATTTAGAGCAATTTATACTAAATATAACTTCTGGCAATTCAGTGGTTAAATGCATAGGGAATTATTATATCAATCAATCTGATTCTTGATAATAAATGATATTTTAAGGATATTTCTCAAGGAGTGTTTGTATTGAAAATTGATGAATTGTGCAATGCCCTGGTACTTTGGCTGCAGGAATCCGTCCAGAAAGCCGGAGCAAAGGGAGCAGTTTTTGGATTAAGTGGAGGAATTGATTCGGCGGTAGCAAGCGTTTTATGCAAAAAGGCTTTTGGAAAAAAAGCACTTGGTCTTATTATGCCTTGTCACAGCGACAAAAACGATGCGATTGATGCAAGCTTGGTGGCTGATAAGTTTGATATAAAATACCACACTATTGTACTAGACAACGTCTATGATGAGCTATTAAAAGTGATGGATAAAAGTGAAAACAATATGGCCAAAGCCAATATTAAACCTCGCTTGAGAATGACAACTCTTTATTACTACGCTGGTATAAACAATTATCTTGTGGTGGGAGCTGAAAACAAAAGTGAGTTGACAGTGGGGTATTTTACAAAATATGGTGACGGCGGGGCAGACCTATGGCCCATCGGTAATCTAGTAAAAAGTCAGGTAAGAGAGCTTGCATCCTATATTGGTGTTCCAAAAAGAATCATCGATAAAACACCTACAGCCGGGCTTTGGAGCGGTCAAACCGACGAGGCGGAAATGGGGATAACATATGATCAGCTGGACCGGTATATTTTGTACGGGGAATTTGGAGCTCCTAAAATCAAGGAACGAATAAACACTCTGTATAAAAAAAGTGAACATAAGCGTCAACCGCCGCACATACCTGAATTTAAGCTTTGTTAAGTATTTAATTTTACACATTAAATCTGTTAAAGGGGGATAATATTATGGCAGGCCATTCAAAATGGTCAAATATAAAACACAGAAAAGCTAAAATGGATGCCCAAAAAGGAAAAATATATACCAGGTTTAGCAAATTAATTATCGTTGCCGTTCGTGAGGGCGGTCCGGACCCAAATGCTAATTCGCGACTTAAAGATATAATTGAAAAAGCCAAACAGGCTAACATGCCTAATGACAATATAAATAGAGCTATAAAAAGAGGCAGTGGGGAGCTTGGCGGTGCCGATTATGAGGAAATTATGTATGAAGGTTATGGACCGAGCGGTGTTGCTATTTTAATTAATGCTACTACGGATAATAGAAATCGGACAGCCGGAGAAATGAGACATTTATTTGATAAGAACGGCGGCAACTTAGGTGAGACAGGTTGTGTTGCCTGGATGTTCGAAAAAAAAGGATTAATATTAATAGAAAAAAAAGATGACATCGATGTAGACAATATAATGATGTTGGCTATAGATTCGGGTGCTGAAGATGTAGAGGATTTAGAAGATTCTATTGAGATAACTACTAGTGTTGAGCAATTTGAAAAAGTGAGAAATGTTTTGTTAAAAGATGGTATAGACATATTTTCGGCGGAAATATCATTTATACCAAATACAACTATCACCGTACCAGATGCTGAAAGTGAAAAGCTGGAGAAACTATTGGAAGTATTGGAAGAACACGATGATGTTCAAAATGTATATACTAATTATGAACCTCCAGAGACATTCTAATAGCAAAATATAAATGCAACAACTGTATAATTATGTATTAAATGGGCATACTATTCCTCCGAAGAGTAAAAGGAGGAATATGTATGCCTAGAAATATTTTTAGGTATATCATAATAATAATTTTCATAATTACCATAAGTTTTAGTTATGGGTATTTGAAGACATTCTTATCCGTAAAAAATCCTAGAGGTAACGTCAATTTAGATTATCTGGAGCAAAATGTATCAAAAATGCCGGAAATCAAACTTAATGCTGGAGCAAAGATAATATATTTAACACATTATGTAGGTTGTGGTGATGAAATAACAGAAGTGAAATATCTCGATGATAAATATATAGGGTATACAAAAAGCGGACTAGAGGAACATGAACGAGATTGGGAGATTGAGAGTTTCACACCCGATGAAGTAAAATTAAAAAGGGAAGTACACGGTATTTGCAATAATCATTACTATATTGGTATACAGAATGGATATGTAGCTCTATTTCAAGGTATTCCGGGCATGAAGTCCTCTCTAGTGGAAAGAACTGATATTATTGCAGACACCTTGAGGGAAGATGACAGATTAATTTTGGAAAAAGGGCTTACTATTAACAGTGAACAGGAATTTTTAAAAATAAGAGAAGGTTTAACAAATTAATGGTTTTAACAGTTAAGAAGGATAATCACTCTTAGATGTAGAATTACAATAAGGGTGATTTTTTATGTTAATTATGGGGATTGACCCAGGTATAGCCATCAGCGGTTATGGGATTATTTCCGGTAAACAAAACGACTGCAGTGTTATTGAATACGGAGTGATAAAAACATTTCCGGGGCTTAAAATGCCTTACAGATTAAAAAAGATATATGAGGGCTATACTGAACTCTTGCAAAAGTACAAACCCGATGCTGTAGCTGTTGAAGAATTGTTTTTTAATAAAAATGCAAAAACCATAATTTCCGTAGGCCAAGCACGGGGAGCTGCACTTTTGGCCGCAGCTCTATCCAATATTGAAGTCTTTGAATACACTCCTTTGCAAGTAAAGCAAGCAGTGGTGGGCTATGGCCGCGCCGATAAACTTCAGGTTCAACAGATGATTAAAATGTTCTTTAATTTGGATAAATTGCCAAAGCCTGATGATGCTGCTGATGCTCTCGCAGTAGCTTTATGTCATATGAACTCATATAAAATTCAAAAAATTATAGATGGAAAAGGATTTTAGGCATGTTGGATTATTTGGAAGGAATTTTAACTCATATAGAACCTAACTTTGCAGTAATTGATACAGGCGGTTGGGGGTTAAAGCTGACTATCTCCATGTATACATACAATAAAATAAAAATCAAGCAGGGCAACAAGCTAAAGCTTTATACACAAATGGTAGTAAGAGATGATACTGTGGAACTTTTCGGTTTTACTGACGAAGTGGAAAGACAAGCATATTTATTGCTCAATAGAGTGCCAGGAATTGGTCCAAAAGCCGCAATTTCCATTCTTTCGTTGATGGATGTTGCACAATTAAAAACAAGTATAATGTCGGAAGATGTACAGTCCCTTGTAACTGTACCGGGTATTGGAAAAAAGACAGCACAAAAAATCATTATCGAGTTAAAAGATCGTATAAAAGATTTACCGGTAGAGTCTGACAAGGGTGATTACAGCTCTATTTTTGAAGCTAGGGAAGTGCTTCTTTCCCTAGGCTTTAACCCAAGGGAAATTCAATTAGCTTTAAATGATGCGTCAATAAACAGCGATGATTCTGTAGAAGATATAACGAAAGCTGCACTAAAAAAATTGTCAAAGTAAAGGGTGGGAAAGTTGAACGACCGAATTGTCACACCGGCATTGAAGAACGATGAGGAATTTGAATATGAAAAAAATATTAGGCCTATAAGTTTTAATGAATATATCGGCCAAGATCGTGTGAAAGAAAACCTTAAGGTTTTTATAAAAGCGGCTTTAATGAGACGTGAAGCTTTGGATCACGTTCTTTTATTTGGTCCACCTGGCTTGGGAAAAACAACTTTGGCTTACATAATAGCTAGGGAACTTGGTGTAAATATAAGGATAACCTCGGGACCTGCCATAGAACGGGCTGGAGATCTGGCAGCAATTCTTACGAATCTAGGGAATAGAGATTTGTTATTTATCGATGAAATACATCGACTTCATCCTAGTGTTGAAGAAATTCTGTATCCTGCAATGGAAGATTTTGCCTTGGATATTATGGTTGGTAAAGGGCCCAGTGCAAGATCAATGCGATTGAATTTAAGCCCCTTTACTCTTGTAGGAGCAACCACTAAGGCAGGACAGTTAACATCACCCCTGAGAGATCGTTTTGGTGTGAGCCTGCATTTAGACTTTTACAAAATACCTGATCTTGTAACAATTATTAAAAGGTCAGCTAAACTTCTAAAAATTGATATTGAGCACGAAGCTGCCGAACGGATAGCTCAATGTTCCCGTGGTACGCCTAGACTTGCAAATAGACTACTCAAGCGTATCAGAGATTTTGCACAGGTTAGAGGAGATGGAGTAATTACAACATTTATTACCGAAGAAGGGTTAAAACTTTTGGAAATTGATCCCTACGGTCTTGATAAAAATGACCGAAAATTGCTATTGACCATTATTGATAGATTTGATGGAGGCCCAGTTGGCATTGAGTCGATTGCGGCTGCGCTTAATGAAGATATTTCAACTATTGAAGACATATATGAACCTTATCTGATTCAGGAGAGTTACATATTCAGAACAGCACGAGGAAGAGTTGTTTCAGAAAAGGCCTACGAACACCTTGGCAAAAACAAAAACAATCAATAAACGTCTTTCAGGAGGGTAGCCTTTAAAAATGAGGAGATACATTTTTTTGTGGTTTATATTTTCATGACAGTAATTATGAAACCCATCAAAGGGCAATCAATGGAGCTTGCTCCTACTAAAATAAGAGTGGGTCTTTTTTATAACAATTTGGCTCGTGATTCATATCGGCTATCTTCAGATACCGGTTTTAGAGTAGGGTTTAAAACTGGACAAGAGCTCTATAAGGTAATGAATTTCTCTGATAAGTCGTTAGAGATCTATAGTGCAGATTTAATAGATTTTGCATCTAAAAAGAATAATATCAAGGATAAACGAGATGCTTTGGAATATGCAACACAATTAGCACAGGATAACGTGGAAAGTTACCTGTTTTTCGACGGAAGTTGGTCGGTCTGGGCTAAGATTTCGAATAAAGATAAATCCTCAAGCAGTTTTGGCTTAATTGCAGTTAAAGGAAATTCAAAAGATCCGGGTCTTCTTCTTCCTTGTACGGTGGACAGGCCTGTATTTTTTGTAGGTACAGACCCTGCGGGCTTGATTGCCATAGAAGGTCGAAGATACCGGGGTATACTGGAAATGGCGCAAGCTGACAAGGGCAATGTTCAGGTGGTAAATGAACTGGAGCTGGAAGAGTATTTATATGGTGTAATTCCTAAGGAGATGCCGTTAAACTGGCATACAGAAGCATTAAAAGCTCAGGCAGTGGCTGCTAGAACTTATACGGTTGCTAACCTATCTAAATGGCAAAAAAACGGCTTTGATATTGGTGCAAGCTCAGGTGATCAGGTTTATGGCGGTTATGATGCTGAGGATGTGAGAACCAATAGGGCGGTAGATGAAACTAAAGGACAAATTATTCTGCATGATAATAAGCCGATTACGGCTTTTTACCATGCAGATAGTGGGGGACGAACGGAAGCATGTAAAGATGTTTTCGGCTCAGATCTGCCTTATTTGCAACCGGTTGATGATATAGTTAGAACAAATTCCCCCCATTCGGAGTGGGAGTTATGTTTGTCAGCAAAGGATATCAGTGAGCGAGTTAAATCCGCTCAAAAGTATATAGGTGAAATTCGTGAAATTTCTATAATAGAGAGGAGCCCTACTGGGAGAGTAAAAAAGATACTTTTAAAAGGAACTCTAGGGGATACAATAATTGAGAACAGTCATATCAGAAATATATTTCAGTTAAAAAGCAATTTTTTTGAGGTTTTTGGAGGAACAAGTATCCCGGTAGTTTCTGTTTCTGGGGAAGAAGCAAAGAGAGATATACAATTAAAAGCCAATAATATTATAACCGGGCAGGGTCCGGCAATACTCTCAAATGGATATGTTTCTATTTTAGGTGCCGAAATGTCTAAGAATATAAAGTTTACAACAGTCAGTGATACATATATAATTCGGGGTAGAGGTTATGGTCACGGAGTTGGGATGAGTCAGTGGGGAGCTAAAACAATGGCCGAAAACGGGTATAATTATATGGAGATTTTGCTACACTACTATAAAAACGTGGATATTAAAGTTTCCAATAAAATATTATAGCAATCAAAATAACCTTTTAAGATATTTCACTAGGTCAATATATTTACCATATTTTCGAAAAATAAACGGAACTGAGGAAGAAGTGCAATATGAAACTTAAAGATTTTGATTTTTATTTGCCGGAAGAACTGATAGCCCAGGAGCCGATAAAGGACCGGTCAAAATCCAGACTATTGGTTTTAAATAAAACAAGTGGAAATATAGAGCATAAAATATTCGAGGATATTATTGACTACTTTGAGCCGGGAGATTGCCTGGTGTTGAACAATACGAAGGTTATTCCTGCTAGGTTGATTGGGCATCGCATAAAAACCCGTGGTAAAATTGAAATGGTACTCTTAAAACCTGTTGATATCGATATATGGGAGGTTCTAGTTAAACCGGGGAGGAGAGCCCATATAGGTGATAAAATAATTTTCGGCGACGGATGCCTAACGGCTAAGGTGCTGGATGACACTGACTTTGGAGGTAGATTTGTTAAGTTCATCTACAATAGCACCTCTTTTGAGAAGATTCTTGATGATCTAGGTCAAATGCCGACACCTCCGTATATTAAGAAAAAATTGGAGGATAAAAACCGTTACCAAACGGTATATGCGCAAACTCCGGGATCAGCTGCAGCACCTACGGCAGGGCTTCACTTTACGGAAGAACTTTTGGGAAAGATCAGAAGAAAAGGCGTATCTACAGCCTTTATAACCCTTCATGTAGGTCTTGGGACATTCAGGCCTGTAACAGTGGAAAACATAGAAGAACATAAAATGCATGCGGAATATTACGAAATAAGCAATGATACTGCAGAAGTAATAAACTCTACGAAACAAACCGGCGGGAAAGTATTTGCAGTCGGCACTACATCTACCCGAACTTTGGAGACCGTCGCCGATGTAAACGGAAAGATAAAACCCTGCAGCGGCTGGTCCCACATATTTATTTATCCGGGCTATAGCTTTAAAGCTATAGACGGCCTTATAACCAACTTTCACCTTCCTAAGTCAACTCTCATAATGCTTGTTTGTGCTTTTGCAGGAAGAGAAAAGGTTTTTAAGGCATATAAAGAGGCAGCGAATGAGAAATACAAGTTTTTTAGTTTTGGTGATGCCATGTTAATAATATAAGGTGGTTGTGTGAAATGAAAGTTTCATCCAAAATAGCAAAAGTTGTTGTTATTACAGAAGCAATCCTGGCACTTCTTCTTGCCGTTGGAGTAATTATTGGTTCTGCCGACATTTTAAGGTATTTTAAAATTATATACATTACTCCCCCAATGGAAACTTTTCCGGTAATGCAAACCTTTTTGGGGCATATTTTGACACTGGTAATTGGCTTAGAGTTGGCTGTAATGCTGATTAGACATACCCCTTCCAGTGTTATAGAAGTTCTGCTGTATGCTATAGCTCGTAAAATGATAATTGAGTCTAAAACCATGTTTGACATACTTTTAGGCATAGTTGCCATTGGAGGTCTTTTTTTCATCAACAAAGTTTTTGACCCCGCTAGAAATTTTGTTACAGATTTAAACATTGTCAATCCGGCTACTCTTGTTAAAGATTTGAACAAAAGATTACAAATCAGTATTCCTACAGATCTTGGCAATACCATAGGTGGTGTTGTAGCAAATCTTTGTGAGGAAAGTGGTGAAAAATTGGAGGAAGGTAAAAGACTTGAGGTTGCTGATGCGGAAATAACCATACTATCAATGGACAGTGAATTAATCAGAGAATTAAAGGTAGTAAAAAGAGAAGAAAAGGATGATTTACACCATGAAATTTGACGTTTTAAAAAAAACGGCAAAAACTTCAGCAAGATTAGGTGTTTTAAAAACTCATCATGGCAGTTTTAATACTCCTATATTTATGCCTGTTGGAACTCAAGCTACTGTAAAAACCATGACGCCGGATGAACTAAAGAAAATAGGTGCTAAAATAATCTTGAGTAATACTTATCATTTATATTTAAGGCCCGGCCATGAACTAGTCAGGGAGGCCGGAGGTTTACATAAGTTCATGAATTGGGAAGGCTCTATCTTGACGGATAGCGGTGGATTTCAAGTTTTTAGTCTGGGAGATTTAAGAGAGATAAAGGAAGAAGGAGTAACATTTCGATCTCATATTGATGGTTCAGTTCATTTTATCGGTCCTGAAACCTCTATAGAAATACAAAACGCCCTTGGTGCCGATATAATTATGGCTTTTGATGAATGTATCCCATACCCGGCTACATATGAATATGTTTTGGAATCTGTCAAACGGACCACAAGGTGGGCTGAAAGATGTCAAAAAGCACATAATAACAATAAAGATCAGACACTGTTCGGAATTGTGCAGGGGGGAATGTATAAGGACCTAAGGCAAAAGAGTGCTCTGGATTTGGTATCACTCGAATTTAATGGATATGCTATAGGCGGATTGAGTGTTGGAGAACCCAAAAAGGTGATGTATGAGATGCTGGATTATACAGTTCCACTTCTTCCCAATGATAAACCCAGGTACTTAATGGGAGTGGGAGCACCGGATGATTTATTTGAAGGTGTTATCAGAGGTATAGATATGTTTGACTGTGTTTTACCCACTCGTATAGCACGCAACGGCACTGTATTTACCAAAAACGGAAAATTGGTTGTTCGAAATGCCGCTTATGCCAGAGATTTTTCGCCACTGGACCCTTATTGTGATTGTTATGCTTGTAAAAATTATACGCGTGCTTATATACGACATTTAATTAACGCTAACGAGATACTAGGCATAAGATTGACTACAATTCATAATCTACATTTTCTCATAAGTTTAATGAAACAGATACAAAAAGCGATTGAAGGAGATTACTTAATGGAGCTGAAAGAAGAGTTCTTTGCCAGTTTTGGAATAACTAAATAGTAAAAAACTAAAATAGATTTATTTAATCGTATGGTTGTGTTTTGTAAAACGTGGATTTATTAGCAAGATATATAAATGTACCTTCTACATACAAGTAAATTTAAATGTTGAGTAACCTTTTGTTAAACTCAATAGGTAATAAGGATTAAGTAATTTGCATTTTAACATGGCAATAAAAAAGGGTTTTTTACTTTAATATAGAACTAAATATCTAATACATATTTTAATTGAAAGGGTGGGATTATACTTTGAATCCAGCAGCTTTTATGAACCAATTTGGGCCAATCATAGTGATTTTTGCGATTTTTTACTTCTTAATTATCCGTCCGCAGCAAAAGCGGGAAAAAGATCGCAGAAATATGCTTTCAAGCTTAAAAGAAGGTGACGATATTTTAACAATTGGAGGCATATACGGCAGAATTCTTAATTTAAAAGAAGATCTTGTCCCCCTTGATGTTGGTGACAAGATTAAGATTAAAGTGACAAGGTCCGCCATTGGCAGTGTATTAAAGACTACACAAAAAACTGAGGATTAATTTACAATAGTTTATAAAAAAGGTTTGGAACAAAAGCAGGAGAAATCTCTTGCTTTTTGTCATATTATACCTCCTATAAGAAATAAAGTATAATAAAGGAGGTAGATTCATATGAAATCACCGTCAGATGATAAAAATTGTATAAAATTCGGAAAGATTTTAAAGGGCGTTCTTAATGCATATTTATACACTATAATGCTATTTTTAATACTAGCTTTGATAATGTATTTTACAAAGTTATCAGAAAGCATTATTCCGAAAGTTGTGGTTGTCATCAGTGCTGTAAGTATACTTTTAAGTGGAGTTGGAATAACAAAAGACGTAAAAACTATGGGATGGTTACATGGAGGTTTAGTAGGCTTTTTATATATGGGTATTTTGGTGGTATTAAGCCTTTTAATAATGCCATCTTTTTCTTTTGGATGGAATATAGCGTTGGATCTTTTTCTGGGTTTTATTGCTGGGGTACTGGCTGGGATATTGGGGGTCAATCTTTGATTTACCTTTTCAACAACGGTATTTTATGCTATAATTTCTTTAGATTAAAAAAAGGAGGCAGCAGTAATGAAGCATATAGTGCCATTACATAAAGGCAGTTTAAACAAAAAAGAAGATCTTACTTACAAAGGTTGTGGCCAGTGTCAGTCTTCTTGCCAGTCAGCATGTAAAACCTCATGTACGGTAGCAAATCAGTTATGCTCAAAAGAAAAATAAAGGGCCTGTACATAGGCCTCTTTTTTATGTGATATTTTAGCTTGTTGACAATCCGATAATGAGAAGGATATAATAAAAATTGCATCAAAGTAGAGAATGGGGGAAGGGACTCAATATGGATTTGAAAACAAAAAGCCTCATTAAAATAGTGGCTATTGTCATCGTTGCAGCTGTTTTAGCTTATGTAACATTATATGGTTTTCAGATAGCAGGATATAAGATTATTCCTATAAAAAAAGCTATAAAACTTGGCCTTGACTTACGTGGTGGAGTATCGGTTTTACTGGAGGCTAAACCAAAGCCCGGTGAGAAAATAAATGATGAAAAGATGTCCGGTGCTGAAAATGTTATTCGTGGGAGAATAGATCAACTGGGAGTCACTGAGCCTGTTATTGTTAGGCAAGGTGATACAAGGATTTTGGTGGAACTTCCTGGAGTTAAAGATTCTGAAAGGGCATTAGAGATTATCGGCAAGACGGCGTCTCTTCAATTTGTAAGTCCAGACAGTGAGGTCATTCTTACTGGGGATAATGTTAGAGATGCAAAGGCGGTCTACGGCGAGCAAAATGAGCCTTTAGTGAGCTTAAAATTAGATTCGGAAGGTGCCAAAAAGTTTGCCGAAGCCACAGAAAAATATTTTGACCAGCCCATCGCTATAATGCTAGATGAGCAGCTCATATCAGCTCCTACTGTCAAAGCGGTTATAACTAATGGGGAAGCAGTTATAACTAACATGCAAAGCATCGAAAATGCTGCAGAATTAGCAGCATTGATAAGAGCCGGCGCACTGCCTGTAGACCTTGAGCAACGCCAGGTAATGACCGTTGGACCAACTTTGGGTGCCGATTCATTGAATAAAAGTTTAAAAGCGGGTTTTATCGGAGTAACTCTGGTTTTATTGTATATGTTATTTTATTATAGACTACCCGGTCTTGTAGCGGACTTTTCTTTATTGGTATATATAATGCTTGTTTTGACAATATTCTCTGGCTTAGGAGCAACATTGACATTGCCCGGTATAGCAGGTTTTATACTTTCCATAGGCATGGCTGTAGATGCAAATGTTTTAATTTTTGAAAGACTGAAAGAAGAGTTGAGAAACGGTAAAACTTTAAGAGCTGCAGTAGATGCAGGATTTCACCGAGCTCTTACTACAATTATTGATTCCAATATAACTACAGTTATAGCTGCTGTTGTACTTTTGTACTTTGGAACCGGTCCGATAAAAGGCTTTGCAGTTACTTTGATAATAGGTATTGCAGTCAGTATGTTTACTGCAATAACCGTGACCCGAGTGATAATGGTAAATCTGGTTAATACGCGAT
>MTKW01014883.1_pt1 | contig 12387 bp, 6 predicted proteins | sample 1042761 | NCBI WGS metagenome assembly MTKW01 (sample SAMN06205366, study PRJNA360243) | anaerobic digester metagenome | biome: Wastewater treatment plant; feature: Anaerobic digester sludge; material: sludge; isolation source: anaerobic digester fed with sludge from wastewater treatment plant ...
CCTGCCAAATATGTGATTTGCAACGCCGACGAAGGCGAACCCGGAACTTTCAAAGACCGGGAAATTCTGTCGCAGGTGCCCTACAAAGTACTCACCGCCATGGCTGTTTGCGGCTATGTAGTCGGCGCAAAAGAGGGGTTCATCTATATGCGTGGGGAATATAAGTTCCTTGAAAAAGAGTTGAACAAAGCCATAAAGGAGTTTGAGTACTATTGTCAGGAAATTAATCTCGATTTTAAAATCAAAGTTTTCATGGGCAGCGGCGCCTATATCTGCGGTGAAGAGACTGCCCTCATGGAGTCGATGGAGGGGCGCAGAGGAGAGCCCCGCAACAAGCCGCCCTACCCTACCCAGCAAGGTTACATTGGAATGCCGACAGTTGTAAACAACGTGGAAACACTGGTGCACACATGGACAATTTTTAAATACGGAGCAAAAAAGTTTTACGACCTTGGGGTTCAGTATTCCCGCGGCACCAAGCTTTTTTCCGTTTCGGGCGACACACCCAAGCCCGGAATTTATGAGCTGGAGCTCGGTATGAGTCTTCAGGATTTTGTTTACGAATTTGGCGATGGAGATACCAAGGCAGTGCAGGTTGGCGGAGCTTCCGGATTTCTGGTGCCCCGCAAGAAGTTCAGAGACACAGCCATTGGCTATGAAGGCAAACTGGTAGGAATTTCCCTGCCAACCGGAGGTTCAATGATGCTGTTCAACAGTTCCCGCTCCATGTTCAACGTGCTGGATAATTATCTGGATTTCTTCCGGGAAGAGTCGTGTGGTCAGTGCACCCCCTGTCGCGTTGGCTGCCAGCAGCTTTTATTAGGGATAAAGGCAGTGAAACGAGGCGAAAAGCCCGCGTCATACCTTGATAAATTACTGAAACTCACGGAAACTATGCAACTCACATCAAAATGCGGGTTAGGACAATCCGTAGCCAATTCATTCTCCTCCATTGTTGAAAATTTCAGGGAAGAGATGATCTATTAACCATCAAAAATGAGTGATTATGGAAAAAACAGTAAATATTACTATAAACAGTTTTCCTGTTAAAATTGAAAAAGGGAAAACCATTCTTGATGCTGCATACGGGATAGGGATCAAAATCCCTACACTTTGCTACCACAAAGACCTTTGTGTAGCTGGGAATTGCAGAGTTTGTGTTGTAGAAGTCGTTGGGCAGAAAAGACTTTCCGCTGCCTGCGCAACCCCTTGTGAAGAGGGAATGGAAATACTCACAAACAGCCTGAAAGTCAGAAACTCAAGAAAACATATCATCGAGCTTCTTTTGGCAGAGCACAATGCAGACTGCACAAAATGCTACCGCAACGGCAACTGCGAACTCCAGGACATCTCTTCCGAGTATAAAATCATGAGCCAGGATTTCCTTGAGCTCGCTCCGCTGAAGAATTATACCATCGACATGTTTTCCCCTTCCATCATTAAGGACGACAGCAAGTGCATCCGCTGCCAGCGTTGTGTGCGCACCTGTGCCGAGCTTCAGGGAGTAAATGCACTCACGGTTGCCTATAAGGGCGACAAGATGAAAATTTCAACTTTTTTTGAAAAGCCCATGAATGATGTGGTTTGCACCAATTGCGGGCAATGCATCATCCACTGCCCCACCGGTGCATTAATCGAAAAAAACTACATTGAAGAGGTGTGGAGTGCAATTTCAGACCCCACAAAACATGTTATAATCCAAACTGCGCCCGCCGTGCGCGTTGGATTGGGTGAAGAGATGGGAATGGAACCGGGCGAACGTGTTACCGGCAAAATGGTGGCAGCGCTGAAAAGATTAGGTTTCGACTCGGTGCTTGACACGGACTTTACGGCTGACCTGACAATCGTGGAAGAGGGAAACGAATTGCTGTCAAGGTTGAAAAAAGCTTTGGTTGATAACAACAAAGATGTTAAATTTCCGATGCTTACTTCCTGTTCCCCGGGCTGGATAAAATATATCGAACATCTCTATCCTGAATACCTGGGGCATCTTTCCACCTGTAAATCACCTCAGCAGATGTTTGGTTCGTTAGCCAAAACCTATTATGCAAAAGCGCGCAATCTTGACCCCTCAAAAATTATTTCAGTATCCATTATGCCGTGCACAGCAAAAAAATTTGAGGCTCACAGGCCCGAGATGCACGACAGCGGCTACAGGGATGTGGACTATGTGCTAACCACCCGGGAGCTGGCAATAATGATAAAACAGGCAGGATTGGATTTCAAAGAGCTGGAGCCGGCAAAGTATGACCGGCTGATGGGAGATTCCTCCGGAGCAGGCGTAATATTCGGCGCAACCGGCGGCGTAATGGAAGCCGCGCTACGCACGGCATATGAACTGATCACCGGCAGGGATGTGCCGTTTGAAAATCTGAATATCATGCCGGTAAGAGGCGTCGAAGGTGTAAGGTATGCTTCCATAAAAATTGAAGACCCCCTGAAAGAATGGGCATTTTTGGACGGAGTTGAGCTGAAATGTGCTGTTGCTCACGGACTGGTTAATGCAAAACAGGTGATGGATGACATAAAAAACGGAAAATCCGATTTTCACTTCATCGAAATCATGGCGTGTCCCGGAGGTTGCTTAGGTGGTGGCGGGCAGCCCATACCGACAAATCCCGAAATCAGACAAAAACGCACTGAAGCAATTTATGCCGAAGATGCAGATTTGCCCATCCGGAAATCACACATGAATCCGGAAATTCAAAAACTTTATAACGATTTTCTCAAAGAGCCCCTGGGTGAATTGTCGCATCAGNNCCTGCCCTCATTATTTGTATATTTGCCGAATAATTTACAAATAAACAGCATAATGAAAAGAATATTTCTCATCGTTTTGTGGTTGATTCCTTTTTCACTTTTCTCACAGCAAATCAATGTAGTATCCTTCAACATCAGGTACGGCACCGCTCCCGATGGAGAAAATTCATGGCCAAACCGGATTGAAATGGTCAACGGTCTGCTGCGCTTTCACAATGCCGACATCTTTGGACTGCAGGAAGCGCTCTACCAACAAATTCTGGACATTGAAAATGGACTGCCCGGATTTGGCTGGTTTGGCATTGGCCGTGATGACGGAGACAAAGCAGGAGAATTTACACCAATTTTCTACAATAAATCAAAGTTTAAACTGCTTGACCATGGCAATTTCTGGCTTTCCGAAACACCCGAAAAACCAAGTAAAAGCTGGGATGCAGCTCTCAACCGGATTGTTACCTGGGGAAAATTTGAATCGGCTGAAACCGGGAAACAGTTTGTCTTCTTCAATACCCATTTCGACCATCGCGGTGTGGAGGCACGGAAAAATTCTGCTGAACTCATCTGGAAGAAAATTCAGGAGATCACACAAAACAAAGACATTCCGGTTTTGGTCACCGGCGATTTTAATCTGTCGCCCGACTCCGAACCGATACTTCTTCTGAAAAAACACCTGCGGGACAGCTTTGAAGTTTCCGAAGAACCGGCTTACGGTCCGGTTGGAACTTTTCAGGCTTTTAAAATTGATGCCGAACTAACAAGCAAAGCACGTATTGACTACGTGTTTGTAAACAACAAAGTTGATGTACTGAAATATGCTGCACTGTCCGATTTTAAAGACCACCGGTTCCCTTCTGACCATCTGCCGGTTTTTGCAAAAGTCAGATTGAAGTAAAAACCACTTAATATTAATTTCATATTTAATGATTTAGTTGCTCCCTTTCCCCGTTCCTGAGATAAAAATCTGCAAATTCGTCATGTGCAAAGCACATAAAAAATAATTTTTTAATAATAAACGTATGTTTAAAATAAAAACGCTGAACAAGATAGACAGCGAAGGACTTACCCTGCTTCCATCAGACAACTACGAAATTGATACTAATATTGAATCGCCTGATGCAATAATATTGCGCAGCTACAACATGCACGATATGGAATTACTGCCGCCATTAAAGGCAGTTGCGCGAGCAGGAGCCGGAATAAACAATATTCCTGTTGAAAAATGCACAGAAAAGGGAATTGTTGTTTTCAACACGCCCGGAGCCAATGCCAACGGGGTGAAGGAGCTGGTAATTGCCGGTTTGCTCCTGGTGTCAAGAGACATTATTCAGGGTGCAGAATGGGCAAAAACTCTGATTGGGAAGGGCGATGAAGTGCCGGCACTGATTGAACAAGGCAAAAAAAGCTTTGCCGGTCAGGAAATTCAGGGAAAAACCCTTGCCGTTATCGGATTGGGTGCTATCGGGATACAGGTCGCAAATGTAGCCTGGTATCTGGGAATGAAGGTGATCGGATATGACCCCTACATGTCTGTGAACCGGGCGCTGCAGTTAAATAACCACGTCAAATTCGTTAATGACGTTCAGGCGCTGCTCAGTCATGCCGATTACGTTACGCTAAATGTTCCGCTAACGCACGAAACAAAAAATTATATCTGCGAAGAGAGGCTGCAAATGATGAAGAATGATGTGCGTATTCTCAATTTCTCACGTGGCGGGCTGGTTGATCTGGATGCATTGGAAAATGCCATTGAAACCGGAAAAGTAGCACGCTACATCACCGATTTCCCAAACGAGAGGTTACTGAAAATGAAGAACACCATCGCCATTCCTCACTTAGGCGCTTCCACAACAGAATCGGAAACCAACTGTGCAATTATGGCTGTGAAGCAGATTAAAAACTTTCTGGAGAGTGGAAATATTAAAAATTCGGTGAATTTCCCGGAAGCGGAAATGGATCGCAACGGTGGCGCCAGAATTCTGATTGCCAATCAGAATATTCCCAAAATGGTCAGTCAGATTTCCAGTGTGCTTGCTTCTGAAGGGTTAAACATTGATAATCTGCTGAACAGAAAACATGAGAATATAGCCTACAACATCATCGATGTGAATGTGCCCACATTAGACCTTGGACTACAAGAGAAACTTAAGTCCATTGAAGGGGTTTTCATGGTACGCATAATTCAGGCATAAACAACGTTTGCAAAAAAGAGGAAGCTTCAGTATTCCTCTTTTTTGTTAACTTTGGGTTCTTTCAGAAATCAAAATAATAATTTTTAAAACAAAAAATATGAGCAAGCAAATTGAAACCAGAGCTGCAGACAATATTCGCATACTCTCTGCCGCCATGGTTGAGAAAGCAAAATCCGGGCATCCCGGTGGCGCTATGGGTGGCGCTGATTTTATTCACATCCTTTATTCCGAATTCTTAAATTATGATCCTACCGATACTTCATGGTCAAACAGGGACCGGTTTTTCCTCGATCCCGGACACATGTCGCCCATGCTCTATTCCGTATTGACAATGGCAGGTTTTTTCGACATGGAAGACCTGAAAAACTTTCGCCAGTGGGGCAGCGTAACACCCGGACACCCGGAGGTGGATGTGTTACGCGGAATTGAAAATACTTCAGGGCCCCTTGGACAGGGACACACCATGGCCGTTGGCGCAGCCATTGCCGAAAAATTTCTGAAAACCCGGTTTGGCAACTGGATGTCACACAAAATATACACTTTCATTTCCGATGGCGGAATTCAGGAGGAAATATCACAGGGAGCAGGACGAATTGCAGGTCATCTGGGACTGGACAACCTGATTATGTTCTATGACTCCAATAAAATTCAGCTCTCCACAACCACAGATGCCGTATCGACTGAAGATACTGCAAAAAAATATGAAGCGTGGGGATGGAAAGTTGTTACCATCGACGGGAATAACCCGGAACAGATAAGAGAAGCACTGAAAAACGCCGGAGCCGAAACGGAAAAACCAACCCTTATCATAGGGAAAACGGTTATGGGCAAGGGCGCCATTACTGAAACGGGCGAAAGCTTTGAACATCAGGTGTCAACCCACGGCATGCCGCTTTCGGGCGCAGGTGCCTCATTTGCCGGAACGATTAAAAACCTGGGAGGCGACCCGGAAAATCCTTTTGTCATTTTTGATGATGTGAAAGCAATATATGACAAACGGAGAGAAGAACTCATCCGCACTGCCAAAGAGAAAAAAGCGGCACAGGCTCAGTGGAAAAAGGAAAATCCGGAGCTTGCAGCAAAATGGAATCTGTTCTTTTCCAATAAACTGCCGGAGTTTGACTTTTCGGCTATCGAGCAAAAAGCCAACAATGCCACCCGTGCTGCTTCAGGCAATGTGATGGGCGCCATGGCAGGAAAAATCGAAAATCTGATTGTGGCTTCTGCCGACCTCTCCAACTCCGACAAAACCGATGGATTCCTGAAAAAAACCACTGCTTTCACAAAAGACGATTTCAGCGGTTCTTTCCTTCAGGTTGGCGTCAGCGAGCTGACTATGGCCTGCTTAGCCAGCGGAATGGCGCTGCATGGCGGCGTTATCCCCGTTTGCGGAACTTTCTTTGTCTTCTCCGACTATATGAAACCGGCAGTCAGGTTGACAGCACTCATGGAACTTCCTGTGAAATATGTCTGGACGCACGACGCATTCCGTGTAGGCGAAGATGGGCCGACCCACCAGCCGGTGGAGCAGGAAGCACAAATCCGCCTGATGGAAAAACTCAAGAACCACAGCGGAAGCAGCAGTATGCTGGTGCTCCGTCCTGCGGATGTGAACGAAACCACCGTCGCATGGAAAATGGCAATGGAAAACACTACCACTCCCACAGCGCTGATTTTATCGCGTCAAAACATTGAAAACCTGCCCGTGAGCGGAGATGCCTATCAATCGGCGCTGCAAACCAAAAAGGGAGCCTATATAGTAGTGAAACCTGAAGGCACTCCGGATGTGGTATTAGTGGCAAGCGGCTCGGAAGTCTCCACCTTAGTTGAAGGCGCAAAGCTGCTCAGCGAGCGTGATAACCTGAAAATACAGGTGGTTTCCGCACCTTCCGAAGGGTTGTTCCGCAATCAGCCGGAAGATTATCAGCAAAGTGTGCTTCCTGACGGAATTCCACGATTCGGGCTCACTGCCGGACTGCCGGTTACCCTTGCCGGATTAGTTGGCGAAAACGGTAAAATATGGGGGATGGAATCATTTGGCTTTTCAGCACCCTACAAAGTTTTGGATGAAAAATTAGGTTTCAACGCCGAAAACGTTTACAAGCAGGTTACAAAAATGCTGAACAGATAAAAAGCATTGAAAATGCCGGTTCTAAAGAGGTGACCTTGTTTTGAAGCATCCATCGGACAACAAGGCACCTTTTGCAAATAATCAGACACAGTGTCTTATTAAGAATTGCTTTAGCCGGATTTTTTGCTGTTTTTCATCAATAAAATCCTATTTTGGCGCTCCAAAAATTCAAAAAGGTATGCAACGAAAATTACTGTTGGGTGTTGAAGCTATCGGGCAGGCAGCCATTGATGCCGGAATATCAGGTGCTTATGGCTATCCCGGAACGCCTTCAACCGAAATCACCGAATATATTCAGCTCAGCCAAACCGCTATTGAACGAAACATTCACCGGGAATGGTCGGCAAACGAAAAGACAGCTTTGGAAACTGCATTGGGTATGTCTTATGCCGGCAAGCGGTCGCTGACCAGCATGAAGCATGTGGGGCTGAACGTTGCAGCCGACGTTTTTATGAATATGGCAATCACCGGCATTCACGGCGGAATGGTGGTAGCCGTCGCCGACGACCCCTCGCAGCACTCTTCGCAAAATGAGCAGGATTCGCGGTTTTACGGAAAATTTGCCATGATTCCCGTTTTTGAACCCTCCAGCCAGCAGGAAGCTTACGACATGACCTACGANNAACCACTGCAGCCCGAAAACTCGCTCCGTCTGCCTGAAAACCTGATGCAGTTTATGCTGCTCCCGGCGTATGGCAGGAAATATTATCAAAACCTGTTAGATAAGCAGGAAGGACTTTTGAAACTGTCGGAGGAGTCGGGTTACAATCAGTACATTGACGGAGAAGATAAAAGCCTGGGCATTGTTTGCTGCGGAATTGCCTACAACTACCTGTTGGAAAACTATCCGGGCGGAGTCTGTCCTTTTCCAGTGGTGAAAATCACCCACTATCCGCTGCCTGAGAAAATGCTGCAAAAACTTGAAAACCAATGCGACAGGCTGCTGGTTGCTGAAGATGGCTATCCGCTTGTTGAAGAGATGCTTACAGATTTTTTCAAAAAGGGTACCGCAGTTTCCGGGCGGCTTGACGGCAGCCTGCCCCGCCGCGGCGAGCTCAACCCGGACCATCTGGCAAAAGCATTAGGAATTCAAAAGGAGGAGCCGCTCAAAGTGCCCGCTTCACTGGTTGGCAGACCGCCGTCACTCTGCGCCGGCTGTGGTCACCAGGATACCTACAACGCACTGAATGAAGTAATTGCAAAAATCGGCAATGGCAGGGTCTTTTCCGATATCGGATGCTACACATTAGGCGCATTGCCGCCCTACAATACCATCAATACCTGCGTTGACATGGGCGCTTCCATCACCATGGCAAAGGGAGCGGCAGATGCCGGTCTTTCTCCAGTTTTTGCAGTAATCGGCGACTCCACATTCACCCATTCAGGAATCACCGGACTGCTCGACTGCGTGAATGAAAACAGCAATGTCAACATTATGATTGTGGATAATGAAGCCGTGGCAATGACCGGTGGCCAAAAATCGGCAGCCAAAGGGCGCATCGAAAAAATATGCGAAGGCGTGGGCGTTGCTCCCGAACATATCCGCCTGTTTGTGCCCGTCAAAAGAAACCACAGCCAGATGGTGAATATCATCCGCGAAGAGATGGCTTTTAACGGCGTTTCGGTGATGATTGCCCGCAGACCATGTGTGCAGAGGATTGCAAAAATGAAAAAATTGAAAAATGCAGAAACTCAGATATAAAATGAAGACAGATATCATTCTGGCAGGCGTCGGCGGACAGGGAATTCTCTCTATTGCCGCTTCATTGGGCGCAGCAGCACTCAACGAAAACTACTATCTGAAACAGGCTGAAACCCACGGCATGAGCCAGCGAGGTGGCGCCGTGGTTTCCCACCTGCGAATTGCCAGCGCTCCCATCTATTCCGACCTGATTCCGGCAGGAACCGCCGACCTTATCCTTTCGGTTGAGCCGATGGAATCGCTGCGATACCTGCCCTACCTATCCCCCGATGGTACTCTGGTGACAAACACCGCAACTTTTGTCAACATTTCCAATTATCCGGAACTGGAGCAGTCGTTTGAAGAGCTGAGCCGCAGCATCAACATCATCCGGATTGACGCCGACCGAATTGCACGGGAAACCGGCAATCCCAAAGCATCAAACATGGTGATGTTAGGCGCCGCATCGCCATTCATCGATATCCCCCACCCCATTATTATCCACGGCATTGAAACCATTTTCAAAAAGAAAGGCAAAAAAATCATCCGGCAAAATATTGATGCATTTCATGCCGGCAGAGCATTTGCAATCGAAGAGACTGTTCAGAAGAAAATCGTTAAACACCTGTAGAACTATGAGTTTACTATAAAATCTAAATATTTTGGAAATTACTGCTTAATAGATAAATTTGCGTTCAATTAAAAGTTCTAAGTGGTATTGTTGATAAAATAAAATGAAATGAAAAAAGCAGGGTTGTTTGTTATTGTTTTCACTTTTTGTCAGTTGACTTTTGCTCAGCGATTTGATTTAACCCCCAACTATGATGAGAATAAAGTGCCCGAATACAGGCTCCCTGAGGTTTTAAAAACATTCAGCGGCAGGGAGATAAAAAATGTTCGTCAATGGGAGAGGATACGAAGACCCGAATTGTTGAATTTCTTTTCCACCAATGTTTACGGGAAGGTGCCCGGAAAACTCAATATTTCAAAATGGGAGGTGGTTGAGCAGAGTAATGATGCGCTGGATGGCAAAGCAATCCGAAAACAAGTTGACCTTGTTTTCAATAAAAACGGAAAAACACTCTTTTTTAACATTCTCATCTATCTTCCAAAAAATATTGAAAAAGCTCCTCTGTTTTTAGGATACAATTTCTATGGAAACCATACTATTTGCTATGATGTAAACATCCGCATCTCGGATGCATGGACACGGGATAATGATTCCTTCGGGATATCAAACAACCAGCTTACCGAAAAATCCAGGGGAGTGCGAAAAGAGAGGTGGCAGGTAAACAAAATTATTGATGCGGGATATGGACTGGCAACTATTTATTATGGCGAAGTTGACCCTGATAAAAATGATTTTTCCGATGGTATTCATCCGCTCCTTTATACAAAAAACCAGCGACGTCCTGATGCCAACGAATGGGGCGCCATTTCTGCCTGGGCGTGGGGATTAAGCCGCGCGATGGACTATCTGGAGCAGGACAGGGATGTGGATGCATCAAAAGTGATTGTTTTTGGGCACTCACGATTAGGCAAGACCTCGCTCTGGGCAGGCGCTTCCGACAAGCGGTTTGCCGGTGTGATTTCCAACAACTCCGGATGTGGCGGTGCTGCGCTGTCAAANNCGAATATGCGTTGCCAGTGGATCAGCATGAGCTGCTGGCGCTGATTGCTCCGCGTCCGCTCTATGTTGCGAGCGCCGAAGAGGATCAGTGGGCAGACCCCCGTGGCGAGTTTCTGTCGGCATACCACGCCACACCTGTTTATGAATTGTATGGCAAGACCGGAATTCCGTCAGCAGAAATGCCACCGGTAAATCAACCGATTCAAAATACAGTCGCCTACCACATCCGCACCGGAAAGCACGATGTCACTGCATACGACTGGGAACAGTATATCAAATGGGCAAATGAACAAATCCTGAAATAGCAAACCTAATCTCATCTGAAGAGTAAACTCAACNNGAAACAGAGAAATAATTGCTTATTTCACTGTTTATCTTTCTGATTTGCTGCTCGTTCAGCTTTATCACTTTCCTGTCGTAGGTCATCAGCCCGTTCACTTCAATTTCCACATCGGTAGTTTGTGTGTAAACTGCTCCGGAATAACCAAACGGAATGAGCTCTTTCAGCTTTTCGGCATATTCAACGTAAACCTTTGTGGCTTCTTCAGAGGTTTTGTACTGAACGTAGCCCCAGTTCCGGTCTTTTTCCCAAAGATGATTTTCAATAACCAGCCCGATACCTCCGTATTCGCCCAGAACATTCACCCGTTTTGAATCATAAAGTCCCATCACCGGGTTGGGATAGTTATGCATATCCAGAATATCCCCAACCTCATAGTGGTTCCCGCCGCTTGCTGAATTAACCAGTCGCGACGGATTGTAACTCTTTGTCCATGCAACAATTTCTTCGGTTTTGAATTGCCCCCAGGCTTCATTGAACGGAACCCAAACTACCACACTGGGATTGGAGAAGGTCAAATCCATAATCTCTTTCCACTCCTGCCGGAAATTGGCTTCCGATTCGGCGCTGCGCTGCAGTTCCTGTCCATTGAAATAGCTACGCATCTGCCACTGAGGCGAACGGTCGCCGTTAGGCATATCCTGCCAAACCAGAATCCCCTCGCGGTCGCAGTGGTAATACCAGCGGGCAGGTTCCACTTTCACGTGCTTACGAATCATGTTGAAACCGAAATCCTTGGTTTTCTGAATATCATAGAGCAGCGCTTCGTCGGTAGGCGCCGTGTAAAGCCCGTCGGGCCACCAGCCCTGATCAAGCGGACCAAAATGAAAATAATCCTTGTTGTTCAATTGCATGCGCACTATGCCATTGGCATCGCGGGCAGTGGAAATCTTGCGCATCCCGAAATAGCTGTTCACCTTGTCGAGCTCTTTTCCATCTCTCCATATTGAAACTTCCATCGAATAGAGAAACGGCGACTCGGGGCTCCAAAGTCTGGCATTGGGAACCGCAACTTCCACCTCCTGTCCGGCAGCGGCTTTCCCTGTGCCAACCACCTTCCCGTTTTCCAGGGCGTTCACCTCAATGATGTCGCCCTGCCGGGTTCCTTCAGTAGCTGCCAAAACGGAAACATTCCCGCCATCAATGTTGGGAACAGTTTTTAAATGAGTGACATAAGCGCTTTCAACCGGCTCAATCCAAACCGTCTGCCAGATTCCGGTAACCGGAGTGTACCAAATTCCACGGGGGTCATTCACCTGCTTTCCGCGTGGCTGGTATCCCTTGTCAGTGGGGTCCCAGACCCTGACTGTCAGCTTTTGCCCACCTTTTGTCAAAAATGGGGTAATGTCGAAACTGAATGGTGTGTAGCCGCCCTGATGTGACCCCACTTTAATGTCGTTCACCCAAACATCTGCCTTCCAGTCAACCGCACCAAAATTGAGCAACACATTTTTATTTTTCCATGCTGCAGGAACGGTGAAACTGCGCTGATACCACAACTCTTGGTTTTCGCCCACCCTCTTTTGCACTCCCGAAAGTGAAGATTCAACAGGGTAAGGAACTAATATTTTTCCTTCAAAACCGTTGGGTGCATTGCTTCCCTTGTCCAGAACAGCATAATCCCACAGTCCGTTCAGGTTGAGCCACTGCCCGCGC
>MTKW01049887.1_pt1 | contig 12383 bp, 14 predicted proteins | sample 1042761 | NCBI WGS metagenome assembly MTKW01 (sample SAMN06205366, study PRJNA360243) | anaerobic digester metagenome | biome: Wastewater treatment plant; feature: Anaerobic digester sludge; material: sludge; isolation source: anaerobic digester fed with sludge from wastewater treatment plant ...
TTCAAATAGCCGTCATCTGGGCGGCGATCACGGGCCGCGTCAAACTCGTCGTCTTAATTGCCGCGAACGCGTCCCGAGCGACGCAACTTCTTGAAGATATTAAAATCTGGCTCGAAACAAACGATCTGCTCCTCGAAGACTACCCGGAAGTCTGCTACCCAATACGTCGACTCGATCGGGTCACTCTTCGCGCTCGCGGTCAGCACGTAAACGGAACGCCGACCCGGATCGGCTGGAAGGCGGCAGAACTCGTCCTGCCGACCGTCGAAGGTTCTGCTGCGTCCGGAGTCTGTATCCGAACCGCAGGAACGAGAGGGTCCGACATACGCGGCTTGAGCTACACGCGACCCGACGGGCAGAAGGTAAGGCCCGACCTCGCGCTCGTTGACGATCCCCAGACGCGAGAAACCGCGCAGTCTGCAACTCAGTGCGACAATATCGAGAAGATCCTCAAAGCCGATATACTCGGCATGGCTGGCCCCGGCAAAAAGATCGCCTGCTGCGTCGCGATGACGGTCGTCGCTCAAAACGACGTCGCAGAACGTCTCCTGGATCGCGTGAGCAACCCCGAGTATAGAGGAGAGCGCTACCAGCTCCTGACGTCGTTTCCGACGAATCTCGACTTGTGGGAGCAATACAAACAGATCCGNNCCAGCACGCGATGAATCTCCTCTTTCGCGATGAATTTGCGTTCAGGTCCGAATACCAAAACGAACCGCCAGAGATCGACGCTAAACTCGACGCGCTCACGTCGGACGTCGTTCTGGAATCGGGCCGTTCTCGTGGCGCTATCCCCTCCAACGCGCATTTTCTGACTGCTTTCGTCGACGTTCACAAGAACCTTCTCTATTGGGTTCTTTGCGCCTGGTCGGACCGGTTCGACGGACTAATCGTCGACTATGGAGCCTTTCCGGAACAAAAGCGCGCGCGATTCACGCTAAACGACGCCCGTCCCACGCTCGCCGACGCCGTCCCGAACGCCGGGCTTGAGGGGCAGGTTTACGGCGGGCTCCAGATTTTAACGGAAAAGCTCTTCAAGCCCAACTACCAACGCGACGACGGCACGTTGGTCGAACTCGACCGGCTTCTCATCGACGCCAACTGGGGCGCGACAACCGACGTCGTCTACCATTTCATTAAAGATTCGCCGTTCCGATCTAAAATATTCCCTTCTCATGGTCGGTATGTCGGTGCAAAAAACAAGCCTTTTGGCGAATATAGTATAAAGAGAGGCGACCGAGTCGGCTTGCATTGGCGCATTCCCGCCGAAAGCTCGCGCAACGGGCTCCGGCGCGTTCTCATTGACACAAACTATTGGAAGACGTTCCTGTACGCGCGACTCACGACCGCGCCGGGCGATCCCGGCAGGCTGGCGCTCCCCGGAACAAAACGCGAAAACGCGCTCTTTATCGAGCATTTGACCGCAGAGAAGAGAACGACCGTCGAGGCGCAAGGACGCAGAGTCGACGAATGGACCGCCTTGCCGGACCGAGACAACCACTGGCTCGACTGCCTCGTCGGGGCCGCCGTCGCCGCAAGCGTTCAGGGTGCGAACCTTGACTCGGTCGCGACGACCGTCAAGCCGAAACGCGAGCGCGTCAGCTTCGCGGCGATGCAAAGACAAGCCAAACAGCGAAAGACAAAACGATGACCGAAGAAGACGTCAAGCGGCTGAAAGAGCAGATCGTCGAGAATCTCGCCTCTCCGGAAGAGGTGCAGACCGACTCCGGCAGATACAAGAACCACAGCGTCAGCCAGCAGATTAAGGCGCTCGACTACCTGGACAAGCGCGACGCGCAAGCTGGCGCGCAGGCAAGGCGCGTCGGCGTCTACAAGTTGAGGAACAGGGATTAATGGAGTCTGAACAGCCGAAGAAGAAAGAACCGCCGCGCCGACCGGTCAAGGCGGCGCGTTACGACGCGCTGACCGACAAGAACCTGTTCGATCATTGGCGCTGGGTCGACTCGCGCAGCGTCGACGCGTCCTTGGACCCTGACACGCGCCGCCGAATGCGCGAGCGCGCCCGGTATGAAGTCGCGAACAACTCCTACGCGATGGGCGTCGCGCTCGGACTATCCAACGCGATCATTGGCACGGGACCGCGCCTTCAGATCGTCTCCGGTCTGGACAGAGACAAGCGTCAGCAGACGGAATTGGATTTTGAGGCGTGGATGCAGGAAGTCGGGCTCGCTGAGATTCTGCGCGCGATGTCCTTTGCCAAGACCCAAGACGGCGAGGCGTTCGGGCTCATGTACACGAACCAAGATTTGACCGGTCCTGTCAAATTGGGGTTCATGCCGATCGACGCCGAACGCGTCGCCGGGGAGTATATGGCTCAAGGTCCGTACGAGGTCGACGGCATAACGCTCAATCAATACGGCAGACCTTTATCGTACCGGATCCTCACGCGCCATCCCGGCGACGTCGGACGACTCGACTTAAGCGGCGCGACTAAGTACGTCGAAGAGGCGGCTATTTACCCGGCGTGGCAAGTCGTGCATTGGTTCCGCCGCACAACTGCCGAACAGCATCGCGGCGCGTCGGAACTCGTCGCGGCGCTGAACCTCTTCGCTCTGTTGCGCCGGTACACGCTGGCGGTCGTAACGGCAGCGGAGACCGCCGCCGACTTCGCGGCGATTATGTATACCGACTCCCCTGGCGACTTCGGCGGCGATAGCGCCAGTCCGACGCCTTTTGAGACGTTCGACATTGAGCGCGGGCTCATGATGACGGCTCCTGACGGCTGGAAAGTCGCGCAGCTTAAGAGCGAGCAGCCGACGACGACGTATAAAGAATTCAAGCGCGAGCTTTTGGGCGAGATTGGGCGAAGTCTTCAGATTCCGGTCAACGTCATCACGGGCGACTCAAGTCAGCACAACTACGCCAGCGGCAGACTCGACTATCAAGAGTATCATAAGGCGATTCTAACGTCGCAGAAACAGGCGTCTGTCGCGGTCATGCGCCCGATCTTCCGACAGTGGTGGCGCGAGTATTCGATCGTCTACGGCTTACCGCGCGCGGTCCCGCAAGCGATTTACTACTGGGACGGCTTCGAACACGTCGACCCTGTGAAAGAGGCAAGGGCGCAAGAGACGCGCTTGCGCTCGCTGACGACGACCCTCGCCGCAGAATACGCCAAACAGGGCAAAGACTGGGAAGAAGAATTGACGCAAATTGCGCGCGAACGTGAGAAGATGAGAGAACTCGGGCTCGAGTTCGGCGACATAACGCCTGATTTGGAGCCGGAAGAAACGAACTAGAAGGAGGAAACATGAGCCTGGAGAAACTTTATATAAAAGGCTCGTTCTGCGAGTTTAGCGACTCGCCAAGCGAAGCGGGACTGCCGAAGTTCCGGATCGTGGCCAACACCGGCGCGGCGATGGAATTCTGGGACGAGCGCGTCGCGATCGACGTCGACGGCGTCTTTCCGCATACCGAACCGCTCCCGGTCTTTGGCGAGCATTTCGACGGCAACGGGATCGGGCACTCGACGAAGATTTACGTCAACGACGGCAAGCTCGTCGTCGAAGGCGTCGTCAGTCGGGAGACGGAGTCGGCGCGCGATTTTGTCTCAGGCGCGAAAAACGGGTTCCCGTGGCAAGCGTCGGTCGGAGGTTATATCCGCGACAGAATCGAATTGAAAGAAGGCGAAACGCTCGACCTGCACGGCGAGACAATCCAAGGTCCGGCGACCGTCGCAACCAAGTTCGAGATGTACGAGGTCAGCGTCGTCGCGCTCGGAGCCGACAAAAACACAAGCAGTACTATTACCGCCAAGATGGGCGGACCAACCCCAATGAAAGGAAACACGATGGGCTTAGAAGCAAAAGAACCCATTATCGACGACTCGGTCGCTCCTGTCGACAACGGACGCGACGAAGAACTTCAAGCCTCGCGCGAAAAGGCGGCCGCCGAAATCGAGCGGGTCGCCGCAATTAAGGCGCGCTCGCTCGGAGACGACGAAGAACTGCAAGCGAAGGCGATCCGGGAAGGATGGACGGCGGACAAGTTCGAGCTCGAAGCGCTGCGCGCGCTTCGCGGCTCGGCTCCCGCCGTTCACACGCCCTCGACCGACTGCGACGAAAAAGCGCTCGTAATTGCAACGCTGCGCGCTATGGGCGTACAGCCGGACGAGCGGCGCTACGAAGACGCGCAACTGACCGCCGCCGACCGGCTCGGTTCGCTCGACTTCTTAGAACTGGCAGAACGCGCGTCACGCGCGACGCCTTTTTCGTTCCGGAAAGACTCCTATAGCAAAGTCTGCGCGGCGATCTCGACGACTCCGCTTGGCTCGACCTTGTCGAACGCCGCCAACGCCGCGCTGGTCCAGACGATGAACGCGTCCGACACGTCGTGGCGCAAAGTCTTTAAAATAAGCTCCGTCTACGACTATAAAGCGACGGAACGCTGGAAGATTGACACGAACTTCGAATTTAAAGAGGTTCCGCCCGGCGGCGACTTAGAACACGCGACCGCCGCCGACGAAAAGTACACGATCCAGGCGAAACTCTGGGGCAGGCAGTTCGTTCTGCCGGAACAGTCGATCGTGAACGGCGACGCGCTCGGAGTCTTCGGCGAACTCATTCGGCAGATCGGGTTCGGCGCCAACGACGCGATCAATCGTCAGGCGTGGGGTCTGCTCATGAATCCTGCGAGCGCGGCTGACGGCAAGGCGTTCTATCACGCCGACCACGCGTCCTTAAAGGTCTCCTGCGCGTTCTCGTTCGACAATCTCTCCGCCGCTCGCGCCGCGTTCATCAACCGGAAACGCGCCAAGGCGACCGGGGACGACGCGCCGCTTGGAATCCCTCCGCAATTGCTCGTCGTACCTCCGTCCCTCGAAGACAAGGCCCTCATGGTCGCCAGAGCCACGACGCTGAACAATGGAACCGAAGAAAACACGCCCGCGGACTTTAACCCGCACGTCGGACGCTTCACCGTCGTCGGCGTCCCGTTCTTAGAATACGCGACCTATACGAACTACTCGGCCACGACCTGGTATTTGTTCGCCGACCCGAACAGACTCCCGGCGTTCGAAATCGCCTTCCTGAACGGGAACCAGGCGCCGATCGTACGACAAGACCAGATGAAGATTGGAACGCTCGGGATCGAATTCGACGCCCATTTCGGGTTCGGAGTCGCCCAGGAAGACTATCGAGGCGCGCTTAAGTGCATCTCGGCGTCGTCCTGATCTCGTCGTTGATTCACAAAATTTTAGCGGCGGCGCCCTCCAACGCGCCGCCTCCGTCAAACAAGGAGATTATAAAACATGGCTGAAATTGTTCACTCTTCCTCAGGATACAAGTACACAAACAGCGGCTCCTCGATTATCGAGGCGGGAACGGTCGTCGTCAACTCGAAGCTCTTCGGCGTCGCGGCGGCGACGATCGCCGTCGGCGCGACCGGCTGGATTGAGACGACCGGCGTCTGGCGCATTGCGTGCGGCAGTTCGATGACGGCTAGTATTGGCGATATTGCCTATTGGGACGCGACAAACGCAAAAATCACCGCGACTAAGGGCACAAACCTGCCCGTCGGGTATTTCGTCGCCGCCGTCGCGTCCGGCGCGACCGCGTGCCTTGTTCGACTCGGAGTCGGACAACAAGCGGCGGCGTCTTGATCCTAGGAGCAGTTAGATGGACTCGACGCTAACTTACGAAGAAGCGTTTGCCGGCTACATGACGGCGTTCAAACAGTCTCTGCTTTTGCACAGGGCTCCTCAACTGGCGCAAATTGAGGCGTTGAAACTCGACAAACGGATTGCTCGAGCGGCTTACGATGACGCGTGTAGGGAGGTCTCGCAGTCCATCTCGTTACTCTACGACTCGGCAAAGGAACGCGCGATCTCATACGCGATCCTAGCGTCCGGGAAGGAGTCGGACAGTGCTGAAACTTAAAAACTACGACGCAACAAACGGAGACGCATTTAGGATCATCGTCAACGACGTCGACAACGTCCAGATCCTCGACCCGTCGAACGTCGACGAAACGTCGCGGCTCGTCGCTGCGAAGATCCTCGTCGAACCGACAACTGACGCTGTCGAAGCGGTCTTCGGCGCCGACTGGGCGTCCGTCGCCCGGTGCGCGCTTGACGTCAAGACTAATCCGGACGCGACGCTATGAACTACCAACAACGAGCTTACGAACACAACCGGGACGTTCTCTTTCGAACGTCGAGCGTCGGCGTCTCGATCGAACGCGGCGGCGCACTTGTCCTTGAAACGCGCGCGATTCTGGCGACGTTAAAGTACGAAGACGCCGACGGAACGGCGGGGCAGGCGTTCGCCAACTCCATGGACGTGTTGATCAAAGGCTCTGAGCCGTACGAGCCGAAGACCGGCGACGTCGTCAGAGTCTCCGGCGGCGACGCGTACGTCGTCCGCCCCTTCGCTCATGAGATATGGAAGTACGACGACCCATACAACCTCGTCGTTAGGATTCACGCGCAGAGGAGGACGGCTTAATGTTCATATTGCGCAACTATGACGCGAGCGCTGGTGACGCGGCGTTAATCAAAGTTCAGCACGTCGGCAGGACGACCGTTTACGACGCCGGAGGCGCCAACGAAACCGAGCGACTCGTCGCCGCCGGAATTCTGCAAGACGGGCAAACGACGCCGCAAGGCTCGGTCGCTTTTGCTATAGCGCAGGATCTCGCCGACTGCGTGGACAGTCTCGGCGTCTTCGACGTTCCGTGCGTCGTCGAGGCGTTTCCCGCGTTCGACGTTACGACGGAGTCGGAGCGCGTCGGAGTCTCCTATGTCGAGACGGAATATACGCCGATGATCCGCAACAGCGCGTCGACGAGCCTGACCTTCAGGATCGTCCGGTTCAAGAGCGTCGACGCGCCGACGGTCCAAGTTTTGTCCGGTTGTGTCGACGCAATGGAGCGGCTGGCCGACGCGCTGGCGTGTTTGCGAATCACAATACTCGACCGGACGTACAACGTTACCGCGATGCGCGGCGCGTTCTACGACGTCGAGGCGTTCTCTCAGAACCTCGTCTACAACGGCGCGTTGGAGATCGTTCTTTCAACCGCCAGATCAATTTAACAGGAGTTTAAAAACATGACTTTCCAAACAACGACCTTATCGACTACGTACGATCTTAGCGCGAACGGTTCGCTAAAAGTCGGCGGCGAAGAACTCGCAGGGTTCCAGTCCGGCACAATTACCATCGAAGGCAGCTCCGTCGAGTTCTCTGTGCGCGGTTCCGGAGGCTGGACGCAGAGCGCGCCAGGCAAGCGGTCGGCAGGGTGCGAAGTAACGTTCCTCAAGCTCGGCACGAACGCAGCGCAAGTTGGGATTCGTGAGTTGAGCGTCGACCCGGACTATCAGAACAAGGGAGTCGAGATCGTCTATCGGTCCGAGAGCGCGACGGTCAGCGCCGGCACCGGATACAAGGGGATTTTCGTCCTCGACAAGTACACGGAAGAACAGGACGGAGGAGAAGGCGGACCGGTGAAATGCACCGCGTCCTTTAAGGGCTACGGCGCTTTGACAAAAGACAACGCGACGTCGGGCGGCGGAGGAACTTGATGAATAAGAACGTCGTGTTTTTCGACTCGGCGCTCGTCAAACGCTCGATGGACGCGGCGACCAGGCGCGCGCTCTCTAAGTTCGGCGCTTTTGTCCGGACGCGCGCCAAAACCTCGATCCGCAAGCGCAAGGCGATCTCCGCGCCGGGCTCGCCGCCGAGCTCCCACACGGGCAAGCTGCGCAAGTCGATCTTCTTTTCGTACGACAAGGCCGCCAAGTCGGTCGTCGTCGGACCCCTTCGCTACGGCAAGAACGCCGCGGAGCTATTAGAACACGGAGGAGGCTCGGAAGGGAAATATTACCGGGCGCGCCCTTTTATGGGCCCGGCGTTCCAGCGCGAACTGCCGAACGCGCCCAAACTCTTTAAGGATTCAATGCGATGAAACAATTCACCGACAGTCAGGGGCGCGCGTGGGCGCTCGCTATTACGCTCGGAGCGGCGCAAAAGGTCCGCGCGGCGCTCGACGTCGACCTGCTGAACCCAGCGGCATTGTCGGACGACGGCGCGCCAGTTATGCAGAGACTTCTCTACGACGACGTCTTTTTGTGTCTCGTCGTCGCCGAAATGATTAAAGACCAGCTCGAAAGAGCGAGCGTTTCTCAGGACGAGTTCCTGAACGCGCTAGACGGAGAAGCGATAGGACGGCTCGACGAGGCGTTTTGGGCGGAATACCGGTTTTTTTTTCTGGCTCGTGGAAAAGAATGGGCCGTCAAGGCGATAGAGATCGATCTCGAAACAAGGAAAACAAACGAAAGAAAAGCGCTCGAAAGCCTAAGCGAAAGTTTGAATGGAACGACGTCTGCGACCTTGCAGGCCGCGCCGGAGTCGACGACTTCGGAAAACTAACCCTTTTCGAACTGCGCGGACTAGCGCAAGGCGCGGCCAGGAGAGACTGGGAACAAACCTCTGTCCTGGCCGCGCTTTTTTATAACGCGCACCGAGCGCCCAGAACTCCGGCGAAGACGACAAAAGATTTCCTGCCGAAATATCTGCAAGGGCCAAAAGAAGAAAACAAAACCTTTGACGATCTTGTCAGGGAACACGGAAACGCGCTCTAGTCCTTTTTATCTTTCGACCTGGTGATCACGTCGCCAACGTTAAAGAGAATAAACCAAAGAAAAGCAAAAAACGCGCAGACGCCTCCCCAAAAAGATTTCCAAGTCAATGCAAAAAGTATCGTTGATAACATTTCATTTCTCCTTGAAAGGCAGTGGTTAATATGTCCGTTAGCGGTATCCGAGCCGGTCGCGCTTACGTTGAGCTGGCAGTCGTTGCCAATAAACTGAACAAAGGTTTGAACGACGCGCAGAACAAAATCGCGAGCTTCGCCGCCGACGCTAAAGCTAATCTAGTTTCGGCGTTTGCTGTCGCCGCGCCGATCGCGCTGGCGACCAAGACGTTCGCGGCTTTCGACGATCAAATGCGCTTGGCCCAAGGGGTAACCGGTTCAACCGGCGCCCAATTCGCCGCGTTGACCGAACAGGCGAAGGAACTCGGTCGAACGACGTCATGGACCGCCGCAGAGGTCGCCCAGGGGATGACGAGCTTGGGGCGCGCCGGGTTCAACGCCGACGAAATCAACGCGGCTATTGAAGGCGTTATGAATATGGCGCGCGCAACCGGCACGGAGATCGGTCCGGCGACCGATATCGCGTCAAACGCTTTGCGCTCGTTCCGCTTGGAAGCCTCCGAGATGACGCGCGTCGTCGACGTTCTAACGGCGACCGCCAACGGCTCGGCGCAAACCCTCGAGGACCTGGGCGAGGCGTTCAAGTATGTCGCGCCTCTTGCCGTCGAAACGGGCCTTACCATCGAAGATACCGCCAAGATTGTCGGCGCGCTGGCTAATTTCGGCGTCAAGGGCTCTCAGGCGGGGACCGTCCTGAAGGCGATTCAGACGCGTATGGCGTCCGACGCCAAGGCGCAAAAAACGTACCTCGAACTTGGGATCGACGTCCGGGACGCCGAGGGGAACCTGCGTAAGGTGAACGACGTCCTGATAGAGCTCGGCGAGCGTCTCCAAAACGTCCCCTCGGCGGAAAAACTTGCGACGATTAAAACGCTCTTCGGTCAGTATGGACTGACGGGCGTCGCGATTACGACCGCTAACTTTCGCGAATTGAACGACGCGATCGACGCCGCCGACGGAACGGCCGCGCGCGTCGCTGAAACGATGGACGCCGGGCTCGGCGGAGCCTACCGTATTATGGAGAGCGCCGTCGAAGGGCTCGCGATCGCCGTCGGAGAGTCGCTTGTTCCAACCCTTACGAAAGCGGCGACTCAAATCGAAAACGCCGCCGGCTGGCTCACGCGATTCACAAGCTCACATCCTGGAGCAATCTCCGCCGTCGCTTCTCTGACGACCAAGATGTTCGTCTTGCAAGGCGGAATCTTTGTCGTCTGTAAGGCGTTTGATATTATTATAAACAGAACCAAAACGGCTGTCAATTTTTTTCATACGCTCTATCGCGGACTCAGTTTTTTAACCGGCGCGACAAGGCTCCAAGCCGCTGCGGAAACAGCGCGCGCTGCGACCGCGCAAGCGCTCGCGAACGTCGAAAAAAACGTCGCGGCCGTCAACGCCGCAAGGACCGCCAGCGAACGCGCCGCCGCGCAAGCGACGCTCGCGCTATCGGTCGCCGAATACAAGAGCGCCGCCTCGGCGCAAGCCAACGCGATCGCCAAAGCTAAGGCGCGCGCCGCGACGATCGCAATGACCGCCGCCAGTCTCGCCGCCGTCGCCGTCGTGGCCGCGTTAGGCTACGCCCTTGTTCGCTACTCCTCCTCGGCAGACCGCGCCGCCGATTCGGCGCGCAAAGCAGGAGACGCCGCCCGACAGATCGCCGACGAGAACGCCCAGCGCCGCGTCATGGACGACGAGCTCTTTCGACAGTTAGATGACCTGGCTTCTAAACAAAACCTGACGAACGAAGAGTTCGCCAAGGCGCAAAACATCGTCGCCGAACTGACCGACCGTTATGGCGACCTGGGACTCTCCGCCGACGAGACCGCGCGCAAGATCTACGGCATGGCCGGCGCTCAATCTGCGTTCAACGAAGCCAAGCGCAAGCAGGAACGCCAAGAGATTAAAGACCAGCTCGAGACGAACCTCGCCGAAATCGACCGAGTCAAAGAGGCGCAGAGGCGGCTGAACGAAAACTTTGCGACCGGAGCCGTCGGCGGCGTTAGGCAGTTCTTCGGCGGCAAGTCGCTCATGGAGCGCAATCAGGAATACATCGACCGAAGCTCCGATCTGATTCGCCAAAACCGAACGCTGCAGACGCGCATGGACGCGCTCGAGAACGAGTCGGCCGCCGCCGCCAAAGACGAGCGCGAGGCCGTCGCTATGCCTGTCGGACCTCAGACGCCCTGGGTCGTCTCCACAGGACCGCCCGTCGACCATACGGTCCGAATCGAGCAAGCTCTAAAACCTCTCGAAGCGTTCGAAAAGCTCGCGCCTGAGTTCGCGGAACCGACGAAACCGAAAGAAGGCTACTCGCACATCCTGCCCAGTCCTCTGCCGGGACAAGAGTCGGTCCTGGCGTTAGACTTGTCAGGGTTCGACTCTATCCGCGCTCAGCTCGCGCAGGAGTTCGACGGGCTCGCGGTCGAAGCGGCGCAATTCAGCGTCGAGAGCGTCGGAACGTTCAGCGCCTACGAAACGCTCGGAGACTTCAACGCGCGGCAATTGGACGAGTCGCGCCGACAGACTCGAATCCTCGAAGACGTCCGCGACGTCCTGCGCAGAAGCCGCGACGACGACGAATGGGACGACGACCTCATCTAACCAACAAAGGAGCCAATCATGGCGTTCAACACAACGAATCTAACGTCTCAAATCCAAGTATTCGAACAAGGCGGCGACTCCCTTGTGCGCGAAACGGGCGAATCGCCGCGCGCCGTCTGGAAATTCTTAGTCGTAGGCGCCGACAACGCGCCCGACGCCTACGACGCGCTCTACTGGTACCTCGAAGAGGTGTTCGTCGACTCCGACGGCAATATCGCGTCATATAACATTCCGTTAGATTCGATCAAACTCAGCACGACTGATAACGATCACGTCTACGACGCTGAAGTCGTCTTTGCGTATCGGACGTCGCACGAACAAATCAACGAGCCGTCGTACGAACAGCCGCAAATCGCGGAGTTCGACTACACCTACACAACGGCCGGCGGCACAGCGCATATCACGCACTCGCTCGCAACACTAGGCGCGGCAGGCGCAGATATACGCAACTTCGACGGCGGAATCGGCTGGAACGGCGACTCGTTCGACGGCGTCGATATAGTAACGCCTCGCGTCGAGTTCTCTATCGGCGTTAATTGGCCCAAAACGTTCTTTACACAAGCGTACCGACTCACGCTTGCCAACGCGACTGGATGTATCAACTCGCAAGCTTGGAACGGATTCGCGGCTGGGTGCGTGCTCTTTCGCGGCGTCTCCGCAAGTCCGCAGTCGTACAAGCGCACATTGCTCGACGGATCGACGCTAAAAGACTACTACTGGCGCGCGCAGTACGCGTTCGAAGCGTCCCCGGCGTCAACGCGTACGTTCAACTCGACGACGCTCGTCAAACGCGGTTTTGACTATCTCTGGGCGTTGACGGAGAAAATCGAAAGTCCCACGGGGAACCTCGAGTCGCGAGTCGTGCAGATGAACGTCGAACAAGTCTATCCTGAGTTCAATTTCGCCAAATTGCTTCTGCCGCTCCCGATTTAGTCGTTTTCGCTCTTTTCTAAACAAAAAAAAGAATATTTTTAAAAAATTTCAGCCCGTTTGACCCCGTAATTTCACGAGTCAGACGGGCTTCCTTTATCTTTTTTTCTAAAATAAATTTTAAAATT